>Ga0137389_10000462_pt1 | contig 22186 bp, 20 predicted proteins | sample 15con2h14BmetaG_FD_104645 | JGI IMG/M metagenome (GOLD analysis project Ga0137389, IMG submission 104645) | Vadose zone soil microbial communities from Angelo Coast Range Reserve, California, USA - 15con2h1.4B metaG | ecosystem: Environmental > Terrestrial > Soil > Vadose zone > Saprolite...
GCGGCGCCCGCCTGGCCGAGGACGAAGCGCGCGGCGCGCGTTCCCACGCCGGGTTCTCCGAGCGCTCCAGCAAGCTCGCTGAACGCCGCGCGTTGGGCCTCACGAGCGCCGCGGTCGGTCAGAAGGTGTAGGGCCTCCCGGGCGAGGCACTCGCCCGTCACCGTCTGCCGGTACAGCTCCGGCACGACGGCGCGCCCGAGCGTGAGGTTCGCGAGACTCATCCATGGGACGCGAAGCACGAGTCTGGCGATCAGCTCGCTCACGGCCGACAGACGGTAACAGACGATCATGGGCGTTCCGAGCAGTGCCGCCTCCAGGGTGACGGTGCCTGAGGTGGCGAGGAGCAGATCGGCCGCGCGGATGACGGCATGCGTCTGACCACCGAGGATCTCGACGGGCGGACCACCGTGGAGGTGGTGCACGGCGAGACGCCGGTCGATCGTGGGCGCCAGGCCCAGCAGGAACCGGGTTCCCGGCACGGCGGCCAGCACTTGCGCCGCCGCATCCCGCATCGCCGGCAGCAAGCGAACGATCTCCTGGTGCCGACTCCCTGGCAGGAGTCCGATCACGGGGGTCCGGTCCTCGATCCCGAGCCCGCGTCGCGCCTCCTCACGAGTCGGCACCGCCTCAAGCTGGTCGAGCAGCGGATGCCCGACGAACTCGACGGGCACTCCCGCCCGGCGGTAGAGAGGAGTCTCGAACGGGAACACAGCGAGCACGAGGGAGACGAATCTCCGGATCGTCTTCACCCGGCCCCCGCGCCACGCCCACACCTGAGGCGGAATGAAGTACACGACCGGGACGCCGGCGCGCTGCGCGGCGCGCGCGAGGAGCAGATTGAACTCGGGAAAGTCGATCAGGACGAGCACGGCCGGGCGTTCGGCGCCGCGGAGCGCGGCGCGTAGCCCGCGGTAGGCGCGGTACAGGCGCGGCACCTGGCCGAGCGCCTCACTCCCTCCGACGACGGCGTTCGCGGTCACGTCTACCAGGAGGTCCAATCCCGCGGCGGCCATGCCCGCACCGCCCATCCCGAAGAGTCGCCAGCCCGGGTCGAGCCCACGCAACGCCCGACACAGCCCGGCGCCGTGGAGGTCGCCGGAGGCCTCGCCCGCGACGAGCATAATCGCCTTCGACCGGCCGGTCATCACTCCACGCCCACCAGGGCCATCCCGGCTCCGTTCGCGATCCGAAGGCACGCTTCCTTGTCCAGGACCAACACTCGCTCCGCCTCGACCGCGACGACCGTCGCGCCGCCGGCGGTCGCGATCTCGATCGTCTCCGGACCGATGGTCGGCATGTCGAATCGGTAATCGTGGTCGCGCGCCGCCGCCTTGACCACGACCGCGCCTACACCGGCGACGGTGATTCCGCGCCGGATCGTATCGGTCGTGCCTTCGATCGCCTCCACGGCGGCCACGGCGCCGCGCTTGACCACGACGGTCTGACCGACTCCCGCGTCGGCCACGAGCCGCGCGACTGCGAGTCCCCGGCGCACGTCGGCCCACTCGGCGTCGGTGGGCGCGCGGGCCGACCAGCAGCCGTTGCCGCCCAGCCAGTCGCCGAGGAAGGGTCGCTGATCGAGGAGGGTGATATCCATCCGGCCGAGGGTCGCGACTACGGCCTGAACGAGGTTCGTGTCGACCATCGCCCCGGCCTCCGCCGCGATCTCGGCGAGCGCGGTATCGGGACGGTTCCCGCGCAGGAAGTCCTGAATCCAGAACTTCCCGGAGAACAACACGGCGCCGACGCGTTCGTGCTCGAGCGCGGCCAGCACGACGCCGACCTCGTTGAGCCGGCTCGGGATCGTGCGTTCAGCGTGGGCGCTCACACCGGGCACCTCGCCGAACGTGAACGCCACGACGCGCCAGCCCTGGCGCCGCGCCTCGCCCGCCATGCGCGCCGGTAGCACGCCGGCGCCGCAGATCAGGCCGAGTGATCGCTCCACGGAAGGTTGTTCGAGTACGCCGCCTCGCAGCGGCCGTCCCGGATCATTCGCTCGATCTCGAGGGCCATGGCGAGCGATCGCAAATCCTCGGTCTCGGCCAGGACGACTCTCTCGCCGGCACGCGCGCGTCGAACGGTCCGGACCAGATGGAGGATCTCGAGCTTGAGCGGGTTGTCTTTGTGCACCTGCACGTGCTCGACGAAGGAAGCTCGCCGGTAGCGGATCGACTCCCGGTTGAGTGTGTACTCCTGCGCAGCCCGGCGATGGATCCGAATGTCCTGCTCCGCGTAGTCCAGGACGACATAGGCGTCCGGCTGCGTGATGGCGAGGGTCCGGATCTTTTCCTCGGTGGCCCGGCTGGCGGTGATGAGCGCGATCGTCCCGGACTCGAAACCGATCTGGACGTTGGCGATGTCGGTCACGGCGGAGAGCACTGAGGATCCCATCGCGGTAAGACGCCGGGGCGGCGAGTCCACGAGCCCGAGGACGATGTCGAGGTCGTGGATCATGAGATCCATCACGACGCTGTCCTTCTGCACGCGGGGCGTGAAAGGGCCGAGGCGCCGCGACTCGATGAGGATCGGGCGATCTACGATCTTCTTCAGCTCCTGGACCGCGCCGTTGAAGCGCTCGACGTGGCCGACATGCAGCACGGCACCGCTGCGCCGGGCGATGGCGAAGAGCTCGCGCGCCTCCTCGAGCGTGGGCGCGATCGGCTTCTCGACGAGAACGCCCACGCCCGCCTCCAAGAGGTCCGCGGCGATCTGAAAGTGCTGCTCGGTCGGCACGGCGACGCTGGCGACGTCGACCACCCCGATCAGATCGCGATGGTCGACGAGCGGGCGGGTGTCGTAGTACGCCGCCACGTGGGCGGCCCGCTCCCGGTCGGAGTCGACGACGGCCGCCAGCTCGATGTCCCATAGCTCGGCGTAGGCGAGCAGGTGGTACTGCCCCATGTGTCCCGCGCCCACGACGCCGGCGCGCAGCCTCCGGTCGTCCGAGCCCATTTACACCGGCTCGCTTTCCGAGCGCGAGACCAGGCGCTCCCCGCCCCCGAGCGCCGAGCCCCCTCGCTGCGCGGCACCGCAGATCCCGCGCCGAGCGCCGGCGATGAAGTCGAGCAAGCCGAGCACGGGCGCAGCTACCGGCAGCTCCTGGCGGATCCGCTCGCCAGCCCGCCGCGGCGAGAGCCCGCTCCGGTACAGCAGCCGATACGCGTCCTGCAAGAGGCGACGATCAGCGGCGGCGATGCCGGCACGCCTCAACCCGACGATGTTGATCCCGTGGGCGGTGGCCGGGTTTCCCTCCACCAGAACATAGGGAGGCACGTCGGCGTTGACCCTCGAGAGGCCTCCAACGTACGCGTACGCGCCGATGCGTGTGAACGGCACTATGCCGACGAAGGCACCGATCGTGGCCCGCTCGCCGATCTCACAGTGTCCGCTGATTGCGGCGCCGTTGATGATGATGGCGCCGTCGCCGACGCGACAATCGTGGGCCACGTGGCTCGTGACCATGAGGAGACATTCCTTGCCGATCTCGGTCAACCCTCCGGCGCTGGTCGCGCGGTGGATCGTCACGTACTCTCGGATCACCGTGTCGGCGCCGATCCGGACGCCGGACGGGATGTCGCCACGATACTTGAGGTCCTGGGGCAGTCCGCCCAGCAACGACCCGTGGCCCACCTTCGCGCGCTCGCCGATCTCGACGCGACCCTCGAACACGCAGTGGTGTCCGATCTCGGCGTCCGCGCCGATGGTCACCTCGGAGCCGACGACGGAAAACGCGCCGACCCGGACACCCGGGCCGAGCGTCGCTTTCGGGTCCACCAAGGCTGTCGGATGCACGCCCTCAGGCATCGCCACGACGCCCTCCCGGCCCGCGCGTCTCGGGCACCACGATCACGAGGCGGCGCTGGAGCCGTTCGAGCTCACCGAGCATGAACCCAGCTGGCGTGTCCATCAGGGCGACTTCTTCGGGGCCTGCTGGTCGTACGCACGAATGATCTCGTCGGTCAGATCGGCGTCCGGCGAGGCATAGAGGACCGAGGCGCCTCGCTTCTCCACGACGAGGTAGTACCCGCGCTCCTTGCCGACCCGCTCGATGACCCCCGACAGCTCCTGCAGGACCCGCTGGAGCAGCGCCTGCTCCTTCTTCTCGAGCTCCTTCTGGAAATCGTCCATCTGCCGCGCGGCGTCACGGCGCTTGCGCTCGAACTGCTCCTGCCGCTCACGCCGAGCGTCGGGTGTCATCAGCGGCCCCTTCTTCTCGAGCTCGTCGCGCAGCTTCTCGAGTTCCTGGCGCTTACCTTCCATCTCGCGCTGCATCACGGCCTTCTCGCGCTCGAGCTGCTCGCGAGCCGCCACGCCCGCCGAGGACCGGGCCAGTACCCGCTGCACGTCGATATACGCGATCCGGATGGCCGACCCGGAGGCCGGCGCCGGAGACGCGGTCGGCCCCGGCGCCTGGGCGACGACCGGGGACACGGCCACACCGAGGAGCACGGTCACCACGATGATTGCGCCACTCCATTCCTTCATCGAACCCTCCTAGAACGGCGAGCCAACAGAGAACTGAAACTGCCCGATCGCCTCATTCGATTTCCGGTCAAGATTGAACCCGTAGTCCACGCGGATCGGGCCGAACGGCGACTGCCATCGTATACCTCCGCCCGCCGCCTTGCGTAAATCCGTGATATCGAACGGGGTGCTGAACCCGTAGACTTGGCCGATGTCGAAGAAAGCCACCACCCGGAAGGCAAAGGGCAAGGGGATGATGTACTCGACGTTGCCCAGCACTTCGCTCGTCCCGCCGGTCTTGAATCCGGTGTCGTCCACGGGCGAGAGGCCGTGGAATTTGAAGCTGCGGATCGAGTTCGGGCCGCCGAGGAAGAAGCGCTCGAAGAGCGGCAGCGGTTCGTTCGCCCAGCCCCACCCGTACCCTCCCTCCGCCCGCAGCGCAATGATGTGGGCGAACCAGATCGGCTGGAAATAGGTCTGAAGGGCCGTCGTCTTGACGAACTTCGAGTCGCCGCCAAGCCCTGCGAAGTCCAGGCTGAGCACCGTCTGTGCGCCCGTCGTCGGTGCGGCGATCACATCGCGGCTGTCGCGGGTCAGTGACCCTCCGACCGCGGAGGTCAGCGTGACGCCCGCCTGGTCCTTCAACGCGGGCGACGCGAATTCACCGACGTTTCTGATGTCGTCCTGCGACACCCGGTATCCGAGGTGCCAACGCCAGTACTCCGCGAAGGGGTGACTCAGCCGCAGATTCACGCCGGTGGTGTCGTACGTGTAATCGGTGTAATCCCGGATGCTCTTGAAGATGTCGAACCCCGCCGAGAGCGGGCGGTCGAAGAGCCAGGGTTCGGTGAAGCTGATGGTGCCCTGCTGCGTCTTGGCCCCGGCGCGGATTCGGACCCCGACCTCCCACCCCCGGCCGAGGAAGTTGCGCTGAGCGAGATCGATCGTGCCGACCAGCGAGTCGACCGATGAGTAGCCGCCGCCGAGGCTGAAGAGCCCCGTGGCTCGCTCGACCACGTCGACGTTCACGACGATCTTGGTCTTGTCCGCGCCGGGCTGCGTCGTGACCGCCACGCTCTCGAAGAAGCCCAGGTTGACGAGCTTCTGCCGGGCCCGCTCCCTTTTCTGCAGCGTGTAGAGGTCCCCTTCGCGCAGCGGGAGCTCGCGGCGCAGGATCTTGTCCTCGCTCCGCACGTTGCCGCTGATATTGATCCGCTCGACGTACACCTCCGGCCCTTCCGAAACTTCGAAGGTCACGTTGATCTGGTTGGTCGCCGCCAGCTGATCGCGCTTCGGATTCACGTCGGCCGAGGCGCGGCCGATCGTGCTGTAGAGATTCAGAATCCCCTGGACGCTGTCGCGGACCTTCCCCACCGAAAAGACGTCGCCGGCCTTGAACTTGATCTGCCGGACGATCTCGCGCTCCGGTAGCAGCGTCACGCCCGTGATCTGCACCGTCCCGACCCTGAACTGGGGGCCCTCCACGACGACGATCGTGATCGTCACGCGCGCCAGCTCGCGATCGATTGCGGTGTCGGTCGATTCCACCCGAGCCTGGATGTAGCCGTTGTCGTTGTACGCGGCGATGATACGGTCGACGTCCGAGTCGAGGCGCTGGCGCTGCACCTTGCCGCGCAGGATGAAGTACTGCCGTTCCTTCGTCTCCATCGCGTCTTTAAGCTGGGCGTCCGTCAGTCCCTTGTTCCCGCGGAACACGATCGTGTCGATGGTCATCTGGCGCCCCTCGACGATGCTGAAGACCAGGCGCACATCACCGTCGCTGAACTTCTCGACGTTCGGGGTGATCTGGACCTCGAAGTATCCCTCGTCCTCGTAGTAGTCGCGGAGCTTCTCCACGGCGCGCTGTACGTCGACGGGGTTGTAGACGCTACCCAGTTTGATGTCGATCTTCTCCTGCAGCGTCTCCCGGTCGGCCTTCTTGTGACCGACGAAGTCGACGTCGCGCACGAACGGACGCTCGGTCACCACGAACACGACCTTCACCCCGCCCTCGAAGTCTTCGACTCGCAGTTGGACGTCGTCGAAGAACCCGAGGCCGAAGATGGCGCGGATGTCCTCGGAGAGGAGGGAAGGGTTGAACGTCGAGCCGACGGTGCTCTTGACGCGGCCGAGGATCACGGCGTCATGGACTCGCCGGCTACCCTCGACATGGATGTCCTTGATGACGATGGGGGGGCCCTGGGCCGACTGCGCCCGCGCCGTCGCGGCGAGGAGAAGGCTCGCCGCGAAGACGACGACAATGGTGAGACACACTCGTCCCGCTGTCGACACCGGCCTCTCAGGCGTGTGGGGACGGCGTGCTAGTGCTCTGCAAGCTCGAGGGGCGCGTCGGCGGCCTGCGCTTCGCGGAACGTGAAGCCCGCCCCGTCGACATCCACCTCGATGCGAGCGCTCTCCGCGACCTGGCCTCGGACGATCGCCTCGGCCAGAGGATCCTCGATGTGCTTCTGGATCGTGCGCCGCAGCTGCCGCGCGCCGTACGTCTGGTCGTACCCCTTCTCCACCAGCGCCGCTTCGGCCGCCGGTGTCAGCACGAGCTCGATGCCCTTCTCGGTGAGCTGCTTGTTGATCCGACCGATCATCAAGCGAATGATCTCTCTGATGTGGTCGAGGGACAGAGCGTGGAAGACGATGATGTCGTCGATGCGGTTGAGGAACTCCGGCCGAAACGCCCGCTTCATCTCCTCGAGAACACGCTCCTTCATCTTGTCGTAGGACGATTCGTCGCTTTCCTGGAGGAACCCTGGGGCGACGCGCTTGCCGATCAGGCTCGTGCCGAGATTCGAGGTCATGATCAGGATCGTGTTCTTGAAATCCACGACGTGGCCGAGCGAGTCGCTGAGCCGTCCATCGTCCAGCACCTGGAGCATCATGTTGAAGACGTCCGGGTGCGCCTTCTCGATCTCGTCGAACAGCACGACAGAGTACGGCCGCCGTCGCACTTTCTCGGTGAGGAACCCGCCCTCTTCGTAGCCGACGTAGCCGGGCGGCGCGCCGAGGAGGCGCGAGACCGAAAATTTCTCCATGTACTCCGACATGTCCACGCGGATCAGCGCATTCTCATCGCCGAACAGGTACTCGGCGAGGGCCCGGGCGAGCTCGGTCTTGCCCACGCCGGTCGGCCCCAGGAACACGAACGATCCCACCGGGCGCTTCGCGTCCTTCAGCCCGGCGCGGGACCGGCGGATCGCGCGCGCGACGGCCGCGACGGCGTCGTTCTGGCCGATGATCCGCCCGTGCAGCGCCTCCTCCATCCGGGCGAGCTTTTCGGACTCCTTCTCCTCGAGCTTTCGAAGCGGGATCCCGGTCCAGCGGGAGACGATGAACTCGATGTCTTCCTCTTCGACCGACTGGGTGCCCTTGCCCTTGTTCTTCTCCCACTCGCGCTTCAACTCCTCGTCACGGTGGCGGAGCACCTTTTCCTTCTCGCGGAGCGACGCCGCTTTCTCGAACTCCTGCGCCTCCAGATACATGTCCTTCTCGCGGATCACCCGCTCGAGCTCTTTCTCGATCTCTTTGAGCTCGGGCGGCGGTGTTAGCGCCATCAGGCGCGTCCGCGACGACGCTTCGTCGATCACGTCGATGGCCTTGTCGGGAAGCTGGCGGTCGGTGATGTACCGGTCGGCGAGGTGCACCGCCGCGGAGATCGCCTGCTCGCTGATCTTGACCCGGTGGTGGGCCTCGTACTTGTGCCGCAGGCCCCGGATGATCTCGATCGCCTCCGGCACCGTCGGCGCCTTGACGATGACCGGCTGGAAGCGCCGCTCGAGGGCCCCGTCCTTCTCGATGTACTTTCGGTACTCGTCGAGCGTCGTCGCCCCGATTGTTTGGATCTCGCCGCGCGAGAGGGCGGGCTTGAGCATGTTCGAGGCGTCTATTGCGCCCTCGGCCGCGCCGGCGCCGATCAGTGTGTGGAGTTCATCCAAGAAGAGGACGACGTTCTCCGACTGGCGGATCTCCTTCATGACCGCCTTGAGCCGCTCCTCGAACTGCCCGCGGTACTTCGTCCCCGCGACCAGCGCGCCGAGGTCGAGTTGGAGCAGCCGCTTGTTCACCAGCACGTCGGGTACGTCGTGGCTGACGATCTTCTGGGCGAGCCCTTCGACGATCGCGGTCTTGCCCACCCCGGGCTCTCCGATCAGCACTGGGTTGTTCTTCGTGCGGCGAGCCAGGATCTGGATGACGCGCTCGATCTCTTGCTCACGGCCGATGACCGGATCGAGCTTGCTCTCCCGAGCCAGCTGAGTCAGGTCGCGCGCAAACTCGTCGAGCACCGGTGTCTGGGAGCGCTTTTTGGGTCTCGGATAGTACTGGTCGCCCAGGAGCGCCAGCGTCTCTTGCCGCACCTCGTCGAGCCTGGCGCCGAGTGACTCGAGGATCTTCGCGGCGATCGACTGCCCTTCCTTCATGAGGCCAAGGAGCAGATGTTCGGTCCCGATGTAGTTGTGACCGAGCTGGCGAGCCTCTTCGATCGAGAGCTCGAGAACCCGCTTGGCCTGCGGCGTGAACGGAACTTCCCCGAACGTGAGCGTCTTGGGGAACCCGGCGAGGGCCCGCTCGACCTCCGCTTTCACGGTCTCGAGCCGAAGCCCGAGACGCTGGAGAACTGCAGTCGCGATGCCTTCGCCGTCACGGATCAGGCCGAGGAGGACGTGTTCAGTACCGACGAAATCGTGGCGGAACCGCCCCGCCTCCTCCCGCGCTAAGATGATGACCCGTCGCGCCCGTTCCGTGAATCGTTCAAACACTGGCGTTCCCCACCCCTTCCGCAGGTCGCGGGATGCGAATTTTCTTTCGGCGACGCCTAGTTACCGGACTGCGAGCTCAGTATAGCCCACCGCCTCTACGGCCGCTAGCCTTTTTCTCCCAGGCCGATTAACTCCGCGAAACCTTTACCCGATCGCATTCGCCTCGCCCAAAATCTCGCGCGCCCGACCCTCGACGAGGCGGTACCCCCGCTCGGCCTTTCGCGCGAGGTCCGGGTTGTGGGTCGCCACCAGAAAGGCGAGGCCCCGCTCCGCCTGAAGCCTCAGGAAAAGATCGTAGATGACCTCGCTGGTCTTAGGGTCCAGGTTGCCTGTCGGCTCGTCGGCAAGGATCACCTTGGGCCTGTTGATGAGTGCCCGGGCGATCGCCACCCGCTGCTGCTCGCCGCCCGAGAGCTCGCCGGGTCGGTGGCTCATCCGGTCGCCGAGCCCAACCTCGGCGAGCGCGGCCGCCGCCAACTCTCTGACCTCCCCAAGGGGCTTCCGCTCGATCAGCGCAGGAATCATCGCGTTCTCGAGTGCACTCATGTCGCTGAGCAGGTTGTAGAACTGGAAGACGAATCCTACGTCACGGCGCCGGTAGCGAGCCAGCTCGGCCTCGCCCCAGGCGGCGAGATCCTCTCCTTGGAAGAGAACGCGCCCGCCCGTCGGCCTGTCGAGCCCGCCGAGCAGGTGTAACAGTGTCGACTTCCCGACGCCCGAGGCGCCGATCAGGGCGACGAACTCGCCGGCACCGATGGCCACGCTCGCCCCTCGAAGCACGCGGACGACTTCTGGTCCCGTCCGGTATTCCTTCTCGAGCTCCTCACCGACCAGCAGCACCACCGCCGAGTCGTTACTCATAGCGCAGGACATCGACGGGGACCAGCGACCCTGCGCGCCTGGCCGGGATGATGGTGGCCAGGAACGACAGCAGGAGCGTGGCGCCGATGATCATGAGTCCGTCGCTCACCGTGAGCTTCATGGGGAGGTGGTCGATCTGGTACACGTCGCCGGCCAGCCTGATCACCTTGTAGGTGTTCTGTGCCCAGATCACGCTGAGGCCGACGGCGGCGCCCGCCGCCGTGCCAGCAACGCCGATCGTCATGCCGACCGCGAAGAACACCATTGTGATCGACCGCGCCGAGGCGCCCACGGCCTTGAGGATGCCGATCTCCTTGCGCTTCTCGGCGACGAGCAACACGAGGTGGCCGATGATCGCGAACGCCGCGACCAGCACGATGATCGTCACCACGACGAAGAGGGCGAGCTTTTCGAGCTGGAGCGCGGCAAAGAGGCTCCGGTTCATCTCCATCCAGTCGCGCACCCAGTAGCGGAAGCCCAGCTCGGCGGCCACCACCCGGCCGACGCGCTTGGCGTCGAACGGATCCGCGAGCTTGACCTCGATCCCGGTGACTCCGGCGATCCCCGCGAATTCCTTGGCCACGGGCAGGCTCAGGTAGGCGATCGAGGAATCGTATTCGTGCATGCCGATCTCGATCGTGCCAGCCACCGTGTAGCGCCGCATCTTGGGGACCATGCCGACAGCCGTCACGGCGCCCTCCGGAGAGATCACCGTCACGGGGTCGCCCGGGAACACCCCGAGGTTCCGCGCCAGCTCGCGGCCCAGCAGGATCGCGGGCGCGCCGTCGGCGAGCGGCTCGAGCGCACCCTGACGGAGCTGCGACCGGACGTCCTCCCGGACCGCCGGAGTCGTCAGGTCCACGCCCCGGATCAGACCGCCGCGCGCCCCACCGCCGGACGTGGTGAAGAGCGCCTGCTGATGCACGAAGGCAGTGGCCGAGTGCACGCCCCGAATCGCTTTCACGCGGCCGGCGATGCGGTCCGCGTCATCGAGCCCTTGAGCCCCGCTCTGGAAGATCAGCAGGTGCGGGCTTCCGGCAATGATCCGATCGCGGATCCCGTCCTGGAAGCCAGTCATCACCGCGAGCACCACGATGAGCGCGGCGACCCCGAGGAACACCCCACCCAGGCCGATCCAGACGAAGAGCGAGAGGTTCGTCCGCTGCCCGCGCGATCTGAGATACCGGAAGCCCAGCAGAAGCTCGAATGGCAGCCCCCGTCTCATGAGCCCCATCAGCTTCCCTCGCCAGTTCCGGCCGCGCGACCGCCTTCCGGTCGCAGGAGCGGGAACAGGATCACCTCGCGGATCGACGGCTGGTTCGCGAACATCATGAGCAGCCGGTCGATGCCGATGCCCTCGCCCGAGGCGGGCGGCATCCCGTACTCGAGCGCCCGGACGTAGTCCTCGTCGAGCCAGTGGGCCTCGTCGTCCCCGCGCGCCTGCAGGCTCGCCTGCTCGCGGAAGCGCGCGAGCTGGTCGACCGGGTCGTTCAGCTCGCTGTAGGCGTTCGCCATCTCGTGCTGCGCGACGAACAGCTCGAACCGATCGACGAGCAGTGGGTTGTCCCGCTTGCGCTTGGCGAGCGGGGAGAGCTCGGTCGGGAAGTCGACGACGAACGTCGGCTGGACCAATGTCGGCTCAACCAGGGTCTCGAACGCCTCCTTCCAGAGTTTCGGCGCGGGTCCCTCGTCGTGAACGATGCCGTGCGCGGCCGCCGCCCGCGCCACAGCCGCAACGTCCGTCTCGGGCGTCACGCGGAGCCCGAGGGCCTCGGACAGGCCGTCGAAGAACGCTAGCCGCCGCCAGGGCGGCTTGAGGTCGAGCGGGTGCTCGCCCCACGTGAGGGCCAGGGAGCCTCGCAGCGAGTGGGCGAGGTCGACGAAGAGCGCTTCCGTCAGCTCCATCAGATCCGTGTAGTCGGCGTACGCCTGATAGAACTCGAGCATCGTGAACTCGGGGTTGTGCAGCGTCGAGGTCCCTTCATTCCGGAAGTTCCGGTTGATCTCGTAGACGCGCTCGAAGCCACCGACGAGGAGCCGCTTCAGGTAGAGCTCGGGGGCGATGCGCAGATAGAGATCCATGCCGAGCGCGTTGTGGTGGGTCTTGAACGGGCGCGCGATCGCGCCGCCGGGAATCGGCTGCATCATCGGCGTCTCGACCTCGAGGAATCCGCGCGCGTCGAGGAACGCCCGCATGGCCCGGATGAGTCGCGCGCGCATCAGGAAAATCTCGCGCGCCTCGGTGTTGACGATCAGGTCCACGTACCGCTGCCGGTAACGCGTCTCGACGTCCTTCAGGCCGTGCCACTTCTCGGGAAGGGGCCGCAGCGATTTGGCGAGGAAGCTGACTGTCTTCACGGCGACCGTCAACTCCCCGGTCCGCGTCCGGAACATCTCGCCCGTCACGCCGATGAAGTCGCCCGCGTCGAGCTCGACAAAGCGCGCGTACTCGTCGCCGAGCCCGTCGGCGCGCGCGTAGAGCTGGATCCGTCCCGTCTGGTCCATGAGATGCGCGAAGCACGTCTTGCCGTGATGGCGCATCGCCACGACGCGACCCGCGAGGCTCACGGGACCGAAGCCTTTCAGCTCCTCCTCGCTCGCGCTGCCGAGCCGCTCGGCGAGGCCGCGAGCCCAGTGAGTCACGGGATACCGGCCGCCGAACGGATCGATCCCGCTACGGCGCAGGGCCTCGAGCTTTTCACGACGTTGCCGGATCAGCTCGTTGTCGTCGTCGTGATTCACGCTTCGCGGCCCCGCGCCCAGAGCAGGTATGCCTTGATCAGAGCGTCCAGGTCGCCGTCCATGACGGCGTCGACGTTACCGACCTCGAGCCCGGTCCGATGATCCTTGATCAGCTGGTAGGGATGGAACGTGTACGAGCGGATCTGGCTGCCAAAGGCGATCTCCTTCTTCTGACCCGTCAGCTCGGCCAGCTCTTCGCGCTGCTTCTTTTCGGCCAGCTCGTACAGCCTCGCCTTGAGAATACGCATCGCGGTGTCGCGGTTCCTGAGCTGCGAGCGCTCGTTCTGGCACTGGACGACGAGTCCGCTCGGCAGGTGCGTGATGCGCACGGCCGAGTCAGCGGTGTTGACCCCCTGCCCGCCCGGCCCCGACGCGCGGAACACGTCCACCCGGAGCTCGTCCTCCCGCACGTTGACCTCGACATCGTCGACCTCGGGGACCACCGCCACCGAGGCAAAGCTCGTCTGCCGACGGCGCGAAGCGTCGAACGGCGAGATCCGCACCAGACGGTGCACGCCCGTCTCGCCGCGGAGGTAGCCGAACGCGTACTCGCCGGACACCTCGACCGTCGCGGACTTGATGCCGGCCTCGTCACCCGGGAGCAGATCGACGACCTCCGCCTTCAAGCCCGCGCGCTCACACCATCTGAGATACATCCGGAGCAGCATCTGCGCCCAATCCTGCGACTCGGTGCCCCCCGCTCCAGGATGGATCGACACGATCGCGGCCTTCGTGTCGTGGGACCCCGAGAGCATGATCTTCATCTCGAACTCGTCGAGGTCCTTCCGGAGGCCCGCCACGCCGTCGGCGATCTCGGCGTCGAGGCTCCCGTCGGTCGCCTCTTCGGCCAGCTCGAGGAGCACCGTGAGATCCTCGGCCTTGGCGGCGAGCTCCTTCACCCGTGTGACGAGCCGCGATAGCTCGGTGCGCTCGCGGATGACCTCCTGCGCGCGACGGTTGTCCTCCCAGAAGGACGGTTGCGCCATCTCGGTGTCGAGCGCGGTGAGCCGCTGCTCCTTGGCGGGGACGTCAAAGATGCCCCCGGAGCTCGGTCAGGCGACCCGTGAGCTCGGCCACGTCGCGCTTGGAATCACCCAGCATCAGGCAGCTCGTTGCCGCGCGCGCGCGGCCAGTGACGCGCCCGTCACGCCGAGCGCCAGATAGGCGAGCCAGTCACCGAAGCGGGAGTAGACGGTTTCTCCGGCACGCAGGGGCACGCGCTCGGTGAGCGTCGTGCGCTCGTACAGCGGCACGCGCCGCACGATCTGTCCGGTCGGTGCGATGAACGCCGACACCCCGGTGTTCGCCGCGCGCACCACCGAGACGCGCTGCTCGACCGCGCGGAACGGGTACATGGCAAGATGCTGCCACGGGCCGCTCGTACGGCCGAACCAAGCGTCGTTCGTCATGTTTACGATCAGGCGCGCCCCACCTCTCACGAATTCACGGACGAGCTCGGGGAAAACCCCCTCGTAACAGATTACGACGGCGAACGGGGCTGGCGGGCCCGGGAAGACGCTCACGCGGGAGCCCGGCTCGAGCTCAGCAATGAACTCGGCCCAGCCCCTGACGAATCCGATCAATCCCGACAGCGGCACGAACTCTCCGAACGGGACGAGCTGGATCTTATCATACCTCCCGACAATCCCACGTTCAGTCAGGAGAAACGCGCTGTTATACAGCTTGGGCGGAGTCGCTCCATCAGCATCGATGGAGCCCACGAGCAGCGGGGCGCTGACGGCCCTGGACATGGCCGCCAGAGTTCTCAGAAGGTCCCCATCACGACGGAGCACCGTGGGGACAGCCGTCTCGGGCCACACGATCAGATCGGGGTGCTCGGCACCCGCGCGCCGTGTCAGGGAGAGGTAAATCTCGACCGTCTTCTCGGCGTGGCTGGGCTCGAACTTCAGCGGCTGCTCGATCGATGGCTGCATGATGGCCACCTTGGCCTCGCCCGAGGACAGGGGAGCGCCCAAGCGCCAGATCCCAAAGCCCACCGTACCGCCGAGCACCGCCCCGGCGAGCGCAACCCCGCCGAGGGCCGAACGCCACGAGAGGACGAGACAGCCCGCGAGCGCGGCGTTCACCGCGACGATCACGAGCGAGACCCCGTAGACGCCTCCGAGCTCCGCGATCTGGATGACGGGCAGGCGCAGGTACTGCGAGTAGCCGAGAATGCCCCAGGGAAAGCCACCGAAGAGATGACCGCGAACCCATTCCCCGCCCACCCACACGAACGGCGACGCGCAGAGAGCCCAGGCGACCGAGCGTCGCGCCAGCCACGACACGGCGCCGGCGAAGACCCCGACATATAACCCGCAGTACGCCGCGAGCGCGAGCGTTGGGCCCCAGGTCAGCGGCCAGGGAATCGTGCTGTAGGTCCTGAACGTGAAATCGAGCCACCGGAGCAGCACCAGGAAGAATACGGTCCCGAAGAACCACCCCCACCCAAGGGCGGCGCGTGCCGGGCCCCTCACCGTGGTCACCAGCAGCGGCGCCAGGACGACCCAGACGGCGTCCTCCCAGTCAGTGCGGGGAAAGGCCAGCGCCATGCCGAGGGCGGTGGCCGCGAGGACGGCGGCGCGGGGAAGCGACGGGCGCAGGATCAGGAGCCCCACGCCAGCCGGTCGGCGAGAAACCGAGGCAACCCTCCGCGGAGGATCTTCGTCGCCGCCGTCGCGATGTCGTAGGCGACGCGCCGGCTCGCGACCGTTCCCCGCTCGGTGTCCCAGATCGCGTAGGCCGCGCGTGGGTCCCGATCGCGCGGCTGACCGACGCTGCCCACGTTGACGATGTAGCGGCGGCCGCGCTCGAGCGCGAGATCGATCGGGCCCGGCAGGTGCTCCGGCCCGGTGGAACCCAGCGACCACGCGCTCACCAGGTGCGAGTGGCCGACGAAGCAGAGCCGCGTGGCGAACGCCGAGAACGCACCGAAGCCGTCCTGGGCTGTGACGAGATATTCCCACTCGTCCGGGCGATCGGGCGAGGCGTGGACGAGGGTGGCGTCGCCCACCACCGTGACCAGCGGGAGTCCGGCCAGGTACGTCCGGTGATCGTCGTCCAGTCGCTCACGCGTCCATTCGGCGGCAGCGCGCGCGTGGGGGTTGAACCAGTCGAGAGCGAGAAGGCCGGCCACGCCATGCTCGTGATTGCCGCACGTGATCGACTGCGCACGCTCGGCGACGATCTCGACGCAGGCAACCGGGTCGGCACCGTAGCCGACGACATCCCCGAGACAGAGGAACGCGTCCGTCCGCGACGCCGCGTCGGCCAGCACGGCCTCGAGCGCCTCGAGGTTGCCATGAATGTCGGAGAGCACCGCGTACCGCACGGCCGGGCTCAGGAGATCGGACGAAGTTCTTTGTGGATGCGGTCGAGCACGCCGTTGATGAATCGGCTCGACTCCTTCGTTCCGAATTTCTTGGCGATCTCGATGGCCTCGTTGATGGCGACCTTCGGCGGTACGTCCGCGGTCCACAGAAGCTCATAGACGGCGAGCCGAAGGATGTTGCGGTCGACGACGGCCATCCGCTCGAGGTCCCAGTGCTCGGCGAACTGCGAGATCACCTGATCGATCTTCGCCTGGTTCGCTTTGGTGCCCCGCACCAGGGCGTCGCCGAACACCCGCGTATCTCCGTCGACAGGGTGGCGCGCCCAGAATTCAACTTCGTGCGGCGTCGGATCGTCCTCGCCGTGGAGGTCGAGCTGGTACAGGAACTGGAGCGCGACCTCGCGGGTCTTCCTGCGCTTGCCCATTTTATCGGGTGCCGTGAGGCCGCCTTGGGCCGCGGGTGGCCCGAGAAGGGCGCACGTGGCCCCGACTCGCCCGTTCACCCGCAGCGGACGCGGTCACGCGCGTGGGGCTCCGACCCGCCCGATCGTTCCCCAGTTGATGGATCCATTCGGCCATCTGCAGGGCCGCCTCGGCGGCCTCTTCACCGCGGTTGCCGACCTCGCCGCCCGCTCGCTCCCACGCTTGCTCTTCACTCAGGGCCGTGATGAGCCCGAAGGTCGCTGGCACGCCGGTGGCAAGCGCCACCTGTCGGATGCCCGATGCGGCCTCGCGCGCAACGTGCTCGAAGTGGGGGGTCTGGCCTCGGATGACGACGCCGACACACACGATCCCGGCGTACCGGCCGGTCGCCGCCAGGTGGCTCGCGGCTTGAGGGAGCTCGAAGGATCCAGGTACCCAATGCACCTCGATGGCGTCGGGACCGAGCCGGGCGGCCCGGAGCGCTTGTAGCGCGCCGGCGACGAGCCGCTGCGTGATGCGCTCGTTGAAGCGGGCTGCGACGATCGCGAACCTGAGTGATCCGGGGCTCCGAGCGACCCGGCGGAGCTTCGGGGCGCGACCGGCCATTTCAGTCTGGCAGCGACGACAGGAGGTGCCCGAGCTTGTCGCGCTTTGTGCTGAGGTATTTCCGGTTGGTCTCCGTCGCCGGGATCTCGATGGGTACGCGCTCGGCGATGTGAAGACCGTATCCCTCGAGACCGACGATCTTCTTCGGATTGTTGGTCAGGAGCTTCAGGTTCTTGACCCCGAGATCCACGAGGATCTGGGCGCCGATGCCGTAGTCGCGCAGGTCGGCATGGAAGCCCAGCGCCGCGTTGGCTTCGACCGTGTCCTTGCCCTGGTCCTGAAGCTCGTAGGCGCGCATCTTGTTGAGAAGCCCGATCCCGCGCCCCTCCTGCCGCATATAGACGAAGACCCCGCGCCCCTCCGCCTGGATCCGGGCGAGAGCCTTGTCGAGCTGAAGCCCGCAGTCGCATCGGCGCGAGTGGAAAACGTCTCCCGTCAGACACTCGGAGTGCACCCGGACCAGCACGGGCTCGTCGCCGGACACGGAGCCCATCACCAGGGCGAGCGGCACGCGGCTGTCCACCGTGGTGTCGTACGCGATCGCGCTGAATTCGCCGAACTCCGTCGGGAGCTTCGTCGTTGCGATCCGCCGGACCAGCTTTTCCTTGAGAATCCGATATTCGATGAGGTCCCGGATCGTGATCATCTTGAGGCCGTGCACCTGGGCGAGCTCGGTCAGCTGTGGCACCCGCGCCATGTTGCCGTCCTCGTCGAGGACCTCGCAGATGACACCCGCCGGGTAGCAGTCCGCCAGGCGGGCGAGGTCGATCGCGGCTTCCGTGTGGCCGGCCCGTCGAAGGACTCCGCCCGGCATCGCCCGTAGCGGCAGGATGTGGCCCGGACGGGTCAGGTCGTCGGAGCGCATCAGGGGGTCGACGAGCGTACGAATCGTGACGGCGCGGTCGTAGGCGGACGTGCCGGTCGTGACACCCCGCCGCGCGTCCACGGTGACCGTGAACGCGGTTCCCATGGGGGCCGTGTTGTCGGAGACCATCATCGAGATCTTGAGCTCGTCCAGGCGCTCGCCGAGCAGGGGGACGCAGATCAGGCCTCGGCCGTGCTTCGCCATGAAGTTCACCGCTTCCGGCGTCACCCGGTCGGCCGCCATCACGAGGTCGCCTTCGTTCTCGCGGTCCTCGTCGTCCACGACGAGAAGAATGCGTCCCTGTCGGATCTCCTCGATGCCCTCCTCGATGGCCGAAAACGCTGTCATGTCGTCCCCCTCAATGCCAGCGAGCGAACCAGATACTTACCGATCACGTCCACCTCGATGTTCGTCGCCTGCCCCGGCTTGAGCCGTCCAAGCGTCGTCACCGCCAGCGTGTGCGGGATCAGCATCACCTCGAAGCTCAGCTCCGCCAACCCGGCCACGGTGAGGCTGACACCATCGACCGCTACCGACCCTTGGGGGATCAGCAACGGCTCGAGCTCGCGGCCCGGCAGCGCGATCCGCACCCGCGCCGTCGATTCTACCCGAGTTACGGCGTCCACGGTTCCCACACCGTCGACGTGGCCCAAGACGAGGTGCCCGCCGAGAGCGCCTCCAAAGCGCAGCGGCCGCTCCAGATTTACCGGGTCACCCGGAGCCAGTCGAGAGAGCGCCGTGCGGCCGAGCGTTTCCGGACCCATCTCGAACGCGAAGCCGCCCGGGTGTCGCTCGACCACCGTCAGGCACACGCCGTTCACCGCGATGCTGCCACCGACGTCCGCCCCTTCGACCGTCACGACGGCGTCGACCTCGAGCGTCGCGACGCGCGGGCTGAGCCGGATCGCCCGGACCGAGCCGACCTCCTCGACGATCCCGGTGAACATCAGCCGCCCGGTATCCCTCTGAGGACCTCGGCCTCGATCAGGAGGTCGTCACCCAGCCCGGTGACGGCGAAGCCGCCGAGCCGGACGGCGCTCTTGAGCTCTCGTCCAACACCCCCGATGACCGGAGTCGCGTCGCGTCCTCCGACGAGCAGCGGAGCTACGTACATCGCCACGCGATCGACCAGCCCCGCATCGAGGAAAGCCGCGTGAACCTCCCCCCCGCCTTCGACGAGCACGGCCCGGACCTCACGGGTGAAGAGCTCGCTCAGAAGTGCTCCCAGCTCCACCCGCCCGTCCCGTGTCCGGCACGGCACGATCGTTGCCCCCGAGCCCGCGAGCTCGCGGGTGCGCTCCTCCGGGACGTTCGCGCCAACGACGATCAGCGCGCAACTCGGCGTCCCCGCCCGGACGACGCGGGCCTCACGCGGCGTCCGCGCCCGGGTGTCGAGCACGACCCGCAGCGGCTCGCGCGGCCAGGGGCGTCCCAGACGCACGGTGAGCTCGGGATCGTCGCGCAGCACGGTCCCGACACCCACGACGATCGCGTCAGCTTCACTGCGGAGCTGGTGGGCATGCCGCCGGGCGGGCTCACCCGTGATCCACCGCGAGGCGCCGTGGAGGTCGGCGATCTTGCCGTCGAGCGTCATGGCGGCCTTGAGCGTGATGTGGGGTCGTCGCTCGCGCATCGCGGTCAGGAACACGCGGTTCTGGCGCTCCGCGTCCGCGGCGGCCACGCCCGTGACGATCTCGACGCCCGCGCGCCGGAGCTCGGCGAAGCCTCGTCCCGAGACGAGCGGGTTCGGGTCACTGACGGCCGCGACCACACGCACCACGCCACTCGCAGCGATCGCGGGGGCGCATGGGGGCGTCCGGCCCTGATGGGCGCACGGCTCGAGCGTCACGTAGAGCGTCCCGCCGCGGGCCCGCGGGCCAGCCTCCCTCAGTGCCTCGACCTCCGCGTGCGGCGCGCCCACCCTGGCATGGAACCCCTCGCCGACCACCTCACCTGCGGGCGTGACGACGATCGCCCCGACCATCGGGTTCGGCGAGGTGAGCCCGCGTCCCGCCTCGGCCAGCTCGATCGCCCGCCGCATGAATCGCTCGGCCGCTTCCGCACCGCTCATGACTCGCTCACCAGCGCATCAACGAACGCCTGCGGATCGAACGTCTGGAGATCCTCGACGCGCTCTCCCAAGCCGATCAGCTTTACGGGGACCTTGAGCTCGCGGACGATGCGCACGACGATCCCGCCCTTGGCGGTGCCGTCGAGCTTGGTCAGGCACACGCCGGTGAGGGCGATCGCCTCGTGGAACATGCGCGCCTGCGCGAACCCGTTCTGACCGGTCGAAGCGTCGAGAACCATCAGGATCTCGTGAGGCGCTCCGGGGAGCTGACGCTCGATCACGCGGCGGAGCTTCGCCAGCTCGTCCATGAGGTTCGTCTTCGTGTGCAGTCGCCCCGCGGTGTCGACGATCAGCACGTCCAGGGCGCGCGCTGTGGCCGCCTTGACCGCGTCGAACACGACCGCTCCGGGATCGGAACCCGCGGCCTGTCGGATGACCTCGACATCGATGCGCTCACCCCAGCGCTCGAGCTGCTCGATCGCCGCGGCGCGAAACGTGTCGGCCGCCGCAAGGAGCACGCGCTTGCCCGAACCCTTCAGCGACGATGCGAGCTTCGCGGCCGTCGTGGTCTTGCCCGACCCGTTCACGCCAAGCAGCAGCACGACGGCTGGACGGTGATCGAGATTCAGCGGTTGGGCAGCCGGCGACAGCATGTCGACGAGGAAGCGCCGAAAGAGCGGGCGCAGCTGGCCGGCGCGGGTCACCGTCCCGAACATCACCTCTTCCCGGGCGCGATGGGTGAAATCGGCGGCCAGGGCGGCTCCCAGGTCCGCGGCGATCAGCAACTCCTCCAGCTCCTCGAGCAGCGCGTCGTCGATGGGTCGATCGGTCTCCAGCACGGCGCCGAGCCCGCCGGCAAGGTACTCCTGCGAGCGCCTGAGCCCCTCGCGGAGGCGCTCGCCCAGCCCGGAGAGGAACTTCACCGGATGTCCGGGGGCAGGACCAACCGGGTGACGACCGCTCCACTGGCGCCGAGCCGAGGGATCGGCCGGCCGTTGAGCTCGAGGCTCACCCCTCCGGCGTTGCCGATGGTGAGGACGAAGGGACCGTTGGATACCCACTCCCGCACCTCGTTGGCCGGGATCGTCTCCTCGCTGGTCCGCCCGTCCTCGGTACGAACGCGTATCCAGGTTGTCTCCGTCGTTCGCGCGACGAGCCGATACGGCGAAACGATGCTTTGTGCAGTTGAAGAGGACGGGGGGACGGGCGCCGAGACGCTTGGCGCGATCACGCTCGGGGCCGCGGCAGGGCGCTCGGAAGCGCCTGCGTTGGGCTGGGTGCTCGGCGGCCGCTTCAGGGGCTCGGCAGCGACCGGCGGTTGCGCCGGCGCGCTCTCGGCTGGCTCAGCCGCAGGCGTCGGGATCGGCTCTGGTTGTGGAGGCGCAGCGGCATCGGCAGGTCCTTTCCCGTCTACCTCTTCTCGTCCCGACTGAAGTGCCAGGGTGACGGCGAAAAGGGCAGCGCCAAGAACCACGAGGAGCACGAAGCTGATCAGCACGGCGCCCCGGCCCCGGCCCTCGCGTCGCTCGCTCGTGGCGGCGCGGGCGTGGTGGTCAGGCGCCGGAGGCGGCGGCACGGCGAGGCTCCCGGTGGGCTCGCGGCTCTGCCCCGCCCGCAGGTCGTAGAGGGCGATCGCCTCGTCGGAGGACACGCCGAGCACCTGGCAGTATGCGCGTATGAAGCCCTTGGTGAAGACAGGCGCCGGGAGCGAGGCCAGGTCGTCCGTCTCGAGCGCCTCCAGATAGTGGTGGAGGACACGCGTCGACCGGGAAAGCTCCTCGAGAGAGATCCCCTGCCGCTCGCGGAGGTCGCGCAGGTACGCGCCGACGGCGGACATACTACGAGCGTAGCCTATTCGGCCAGCTTCTTCACCTACTCACTAAGCGTTCAGGTTGACCGAGACAAGGGTCGAGAGGCCGGGCTCTTCCATTGTTACACCATAGAGGACATCGGCAGCTTCCATGGTCTTGCGGTTGTGGGTGATGACCAGGAACTGCGTCTGGCCGGTCAATTCCCTCAGGACACGCAGAAAGCGGTGGATGTTCGCGTCGTCA
>Ga0137389_10000476_pt1 | contig 21929 bp, 23 predicted proteins | sample 15con2h14BmetaG_FD_104645 | JGI IMG/M metagenome (GOLD analysis project Ga0137389, IMG submission 104645) | Vadose zone soil microbial communities from Angelo Coast Range Reserve, California, USA - 15con2h1.4B metaG | ecosystem: Environmental > Terrestrial > Soil > Vadose zone > Saprolite...
GATTTGGGATTCAAAGGCAAAGGGAAGCAGCAGGAACTACCGATGCAAGTGCTGCGAGACTTTCAAGAATTCCGCTGGTGAGGTGCTCATCGTAGCCAGCCGCCTCGGCTGTCCAGTCAGTGGCATGACCTGGTTCCGACCAGGCAAGATCGGGAAGATCAGAACTGGAAGGCGAGTTTCTTAGTTCATCCACCCCGACTTCGACCCGCCATTCCCCTTGCGCGCATCATCTTCCGGAGGGATGTAATTCCCATGCTCATCGAAATGGACGTCCCGATCGTGCTCCCGCATGTAGACTTCAAACTTCTTCGCAGCCCGCCGCCGCTTCCAGCGGTAATAATCGTTACGCACGCTGAAGTAGCGTTCAGACAACCCGAACATCAACCCACGAGCGGGCACGAACTTGATATAAAGAAACCCGAACAGCAGTCCGCCCAAGTGAGCAAAGTTTGCCACTCCGCCCTCTGAGGGCTGAAAAGTTGCCACGACCACGACGAAGATGATAATGGCCACCAGATATTTGGCCTTGATTGAGAAGGGAAATGGAAACAGGAAAACTTCCCGATCCCCGTAGAGCATGCCGAATGCGATCAGCAGGCCGTAGATCCCACCCGATGCGCCGATCGTAGGTACAATGGGAGAGGCGCCTGGGAGACCAGTGTAGGCAACTCCCACGGTCACGAGCGCCGCACCGATCACGCAGAAAAAATAGAACTCAAGAAATTTGGGCGAGCCCCAGTCTTGCTCTTCCTGCGACCCAAACATCCAAAGCGTCAGCATGTTTACGAGCAGGTGACCCATGCTGGCATGTAGAAAGGAGTAGGTCGCCAACTGCCATACGAATCCGCGGAATAGCACCCACGCCGGCACCAATCCGAGATAGAGGTTTGCCTTATGCTGGATCTCACCGCTGAAGACCGCGCCGAGGACCACTTCAAGGAAATAGACCGCTGCACAAATGATGATGAGCCGCTTCACCCACCGCGTGAACGGTGGAAAGCTCAACGTCATGGAGCGTCCGCGATACATGGAGATCAGAACTGGCGATCAGTGAGGAGTCCGAAGCTGGCCTTCGCCGATTGTCCTTCCCTTCATCTTATCAGTTCAGCCGCAGCGCGGCGAAAGAGTGCAGACCACAGCTTGCCCTGAGCTTGCCGAAGGGGCGTATGCCGTGGGGCAAAGTCAACCGGGGACCAGCCCGGGGCGAAAGAAAAGCAGTTTAAACTCAACGCTCCGGAGTCGGCACCACCGCCAAACTGCGATGCCCTTCGCGATCCACCGACCGCACCGCGAAGATGACATTATCCTTGGAAACCTTCAGCGTGACACGCGTAACGCCCCCAACTTTTTCGACGTGTTCCCATTCCGGACTCGAAGTCACTCTCCACAGAACCTCATAGCCCGCCGCACCCGGCGACGCTTCCCACGTGAGCGTGGAATCATTCTCCAGATCCTTTACCAGCAGATGAACATTCCCCGGCGGAGCTGGTGCCGAGGCAAGCGACGCCAAAGTCGCCGCATTCAACCGAGCCACGTGCGCCACATAATCAAAGTCCACAAACTTCGCTAAATCCCCATACTCGACGCCATTTTCCACGCGCACATTCTGATGCTGATGATGAAAGTCTTCCCGAAACTCCGTGAACCGCACCGCCGAGAACCCCTCCCCGTTGAACGCAGAATGATCCCCGCCGCGCAGATACCGGTCGGTCCGGAACACGAGAAGTGGCTTGACCCCGGTGTCATAAGTCCGCCCAACCTCGGCTATGTACCGCGCGACCTGTCGGGACCCCGAATCGCTCTCCCCGCCCATTGCCCGAATGCGCCGGATCTCCTGCTCCGTCGCCGCCGCCGGTAGCCCCTCGGAAAATACCCGCACTGTCGCGTGATCCTGCTCGGGATTCTTGTCTCCGCCCACAATGTCGTTATTCAGGACCGCCTCAAACTTCCACCCTTGCTCCTTCGCCATCTTCGCAAAGTGGCGGCTGCCGTTGAGTCCCTGTTCCTCGCCTGCCACGGTCAGAAAAATAATCGTCCCCGGAAACTTCATCTTGCTCAGCACGCGCGCACATTCCAGGCTTACCGCTGTGCCGCTGGCATCGTCACTGGCCCCCGGAGCGTCTCCCGCAACATCCAACGTATCGCTGTTCCGCGAATCATAATGCCCCGTCACCAGCATGATGCGCTTTGCACTCTCAGAGTCTGTGCCCTTCAACACCGCATAAACATTGGTGATTTCAGTAGCTTTAGGAATCCGGTCGGCGGGCGCTTCGGTGAACGTGTCTGTCTTCACTTCCAGGCACCCGCCACACTCCTTCGAATAGCGCTCAAACTCCGACTTGATCCACTCTCGCGCCGCGCCAATGCCGTGTCCTGCCGCAATCGAAGCCGGATCCTGCGCCGAAAGCGTTGACCGTGTCCCAAAACTCGCCAGCTTCTCGACGTCGGCGCGAATCTGCTTTGCGGAAATTTGCTGCAGCGCCGCCGCGATCTGCGGGTCGACCGGCGCATTCTCCTGTCCGACAGTCTGCGCGGCGCAGTTGAGTGTCGACGCCAGCGTCATCGCCGCCAAGATCGTAGAATTCACAATATGCCGCATGTCTAGTCAGTCCTTAGAACGTTGCCAAACCGCCCGCCGGAACCTGCTTCCACCGTACCGAAGGGAAGCCTCCCCGTTCCCTCTTGACCTCCGGGCAGCGAAGAATCTAAATATTAACAGGAGGCTCTAATAGGCAATGGGAGGCTTTATGGTGTTGTGCCCGGAATGTGATACCGACCTGGACGTGCAAGAAGAAGAAGTCGACGAGGGGGAAGTCATTTCCTGTCCTGAGTGCGGCACAGATTTTGAAGTTGTAACCACCAGTCCGCTCGAACTCAAGGCGGTCGAAGCAGGCTACGAGGAAGAGGAAGAAGAAGAGGCAATTGAAGACGGTGACGACTCTTAAGCTCCCCCCGTGTGTCCGCCCTTCCAGTTTGCTCCTATTGTCTTTCCTGCTGATCGTCCTTTCGTTGTTTGCGGCGTCCGGCAATGCCGCCGCGAAACATCCCAAGCCCAAGAAAGACTACGCGCTCATCGTCGGCACGGTCTGGGGACCGGACGATCTCCCGGTCTACGGAGTCAAAGTCAAAATCCGCCGCAGCCAGGACAAGAAAGCCAAGTGGGAACTCTATTCCGACCACCACGGTGAATTCGCCCAACGCCTTCCCGTGGGCAAAACTGATTACCTGGTTACCGCCGATCCAAAAGACTTCAAACCCAACGACGGCAAGCCTTTACACCAGGTCCAAGAGGTTACCGTCCACATCGACAGCGACGAGCGCGTCGACATCGGTTTGCATCTAACTCATTAGAAATCCGTGAGACAATTGAGGAACCCATGAAACCCAAGCGGTCACACTTGGTATCGCTCGCCGCAGTTTGCGCGCTGCTACTGGCCTTCGGCGCGGTGGCCGGCGCATCGCCCGACAAGAAAGATAAGTCCAACGGCCGGCTGCTGTTCGGCAAGGTCCTCGATCCCCAGGACAATCCGCTGCCGAACGCCGTCGTCTATGTGACCAACACGCGCACCCGCGCCGTGAAGACGTACATCGTCGGCCAGGACGGTACCTACCGCTTCCCGGCCCTTTCTCCCGCCTTGGACTACGAGGTCTACGCCCAGCTCAACGGCCACAAGAGCGACACGAAATCTGTCAGCCAGTTCGACGACCGCTCCGAGGTCTACATCGTCCTGAAGGTCGACACCCGCTAGCGTTTTCTAGAACCCCTATCCACCTTGGTCTGGGGAAAGCGACTGCCCTCACGGTCCGCGGATTCAAGGCGCGCCGAGGATATTTTGAAAGGCACGTCTTCAACCGTAAGCAGCAAAACTGGCCGCGCGGCTGAGAGCTTGCTGAAAGACTCCATCTCGATTCTGATTTGAAAGGGCGCGGCTTCTAGCCGCGCCATAAGTGTGCAAAATCAACCGCAGCTTTAGCCGCTGAGGGACATCCGGCCTTCGAGGAAGTCCTTCCGTACCCCTCAAGCAACTTTTCCCTCCCGTTCAGGGTTCATAGAATCAGGAAATCAATCGTCCGGAGGACATCTTGAACGTGATTGCGAATCGTTTCGCAAAGCCATACACGATCACAATCGTGCTAATCCTCTGTGCCTTAGCCGTCCAGGCCCAGAGCGGACGCTTCAGCCCCTATCAGAACGAAAGCGACGGCGTCAGTGCCGGTGGCAAGTGGATGGAGTTCCACTCCGAAGACAAAATGACCGTCGCGAAAAGAGTGCGCTTCGAACTGCTCGCCGACAACTACTTCCGCGAAGACCCCGAGTACAAGCCCCGCATCGAACTCTTCTGCAGCGATGGCAAGCTCGAGCTCGCCGACTTCAACCCCGGCGCCCGCCTCAGCCGCCCCGATTATCCTGGCTTCTGGGGACAGCCCAAGATGGAAGTCCTCGTCCGCATCGATAACACTCACAGCCGCCACGGCTGGAATTGGGTCAACGGCAAATTCCTCGCGATGGACAAAGGCACCACCCGCGGCCTGATCGGAGCCCAAACTTTTAAAGTGGAAGTCCGGACGAAGCACGGCCCTCAGATCGCCGAATTCTCCCCAGCCGGCCTCGATCTAAGTCGCGGCAAGCAAGCCTGTGGCCTGACTCCGAAAAAACCCAGCAACGATTAGCGGCCTTCGTGGACACTGATTGCGAAGCCTAGGGCTTTCAGGGACTGCTTAAAAAGTGCCCCAAACGCCTCTTTGATTCGAATCATCCTCGTAGCGCCGGCGTCCCGCCGGCTGTCGCGGGGGCATCTCTGCCCCCGCACCCGCAAGCTACTCAGATGGTACGGCCTCTAGCGTAACTCGCAAAATCAAGGTGGCTTCCGCCACCGATGTCACTTCTGGTCCACGTCGATGGTGCCATTTACTCCTCCAAAGCACTTCAATTAGCATCAACCGAGCCCCAAAACCTTCGCTGGAGCGCGCATGGACAGCAACCTGATCACCGGCCTCGCATTCCTGCTATTCATCGCCGGTGCATTCATCTACACCGTAATTCTCTATAACGGACTGATACGTCTGCGCAACGACAATGACCGCGCCTGGGCCAACATCGACGTTCTGCTCAAGCAGCGTCACGACGAAATTCCCAATCTGGTTGAGACCGTAAAAGGATACATGCAGCACGAGCAGCAAACCCTAGCGGCCGTAACCCGAGCCCGTGCCGCCTCCATGAACGCCGCCAGCATCAATCAGAAGGCAACCGCCGACCTGATGATGACCGGCGCCCTCCGCGGCCTGTTTGCCGTCGCGGAGAACTATCCTCAGCTCAAGGCCAACGACAATTTCCTCAAGCTGCAAAATCGCATTACCGAACTCGAAGAACGCATCGCCGACCGCCGCGAATTCTTCAACGACGACGTCAACACCTACAACACCCGCATCGGCCAGATTCCCGAGGTCTTCCTGGCCAGCTTCATGAACCTGAAGCCCCGCGCCATGTTCAAGGTATCGGATGAAGACCGCCGTCAAATCGAAGTAAAGTTCCAAGGCCAAACCGCCGCCGGAGCTTAAGTTTGCTTTATGTGGCGCGGGCGCCTCGCCCGCGAGGGGAGCGTAACTGCACCCGAATCACCAGCAGGCGTCTCTGAATCACTACGTGGCCAAGATTGGCCGGGTGCCCCATTTCTCGCGTCCTTTGCGAGAAGTGGGCCTTGGCCGTAAGTGAGTCTTCTGACGAAGAGGTGGAGAGACTTTCGGCGAAAGGATCGAACGGAGCCAGTAAATCTCAGCCCCGAAAGGGGCGATATATGAAAGCCCGGCACGGAAGTGCCGGGTAGAAGTGGGAAGCTCCAACGAGTCCCGTAGGGACGGCAGTCACCCCAGCAGCCGAGCCGCGTCCTTGGCGTAATAAGTCAGAATAATGCTCGCTCCCGCCCGGCGAATGCTAATCAACGACTCCATCATCACGCGCTCCCGGTCGATCCAGTTGTTACGCGCGGCCGCTTCGATCATGGCGTATTCACCAGAGACCTGATACGCCGCCAAGGGCAGATCAAATCGCTCCCGGGCAGCAGCAATCACGTCAAGATAAGGCATGGCCGGCTTCACCATGATCATGTCAGCGCCTTCTTCAATGTCGGCTTCGATTTCCCGCATGGCCTCCCGCAGGTTCGCCGAATCCATCTGGTGAGAGCGTCGATCCCCAAATTGCGGAGTCGAGTCCGCCGCCTCGCGGAAAGGCCCATAGAAGCCTGAAGCAAACTTCGCCGCATAAGAAAGAATCGGCGTGTTAATGAATCCCGCATCGTCGAGCGCGCGACGAATGGCCCCGACCCGCCCGTCCATCATGTCCGAAGGCGCGATAATGTCGATGCCCGCGCGGGTAAGTGACACCGAAGTGCGCGCCAGCAGTTCCAGCGTAGCGTCATTGACGATCTCATACTCAGCCGTCGCCGCCGGCGGAGCAGCCACCGCCGCTCCCAGCGACTGCGGTGCCGCCTTCACAATCCCGCAATGCCCATGCGACATGTATTCGCATAAGCAAACATCTCCCATCAGAATCAGCCCAGGCACTTCGCGCTTCATGGCCCGCGCAGCCTGCTGCACAATCCCGTTCTCCGCCCAGGCCCCGGTAGCAACTTCGTCCTTCTTATCCGGCAATCCAAACAGCATGACCGCCGGTACTCCCAGCGAATGAGCCTCCTGCGCCTCTTTAACGGCCTCATCCACCGACAGATTGAATACGCCCGGCATCGAGCGGACTTCCTTCCGTACCCCTTCGCCCGGACAGACAAACATCGGATACACGAACGCGTCCGGAGTAAGCCGCGTTTCACGCACCAGGTTACGCAGTTCTGCAGTGCGGCGGAGGCGACGAAGGCGAGTAACAGGAAAGACCATGGCAAATCACCGGGGGAAATGACTACTCCCCTGCAAGGATTCTAGACCATCTGACACCCGCGATGCCTGTCGAATCGAACCAGCCGATGCACTTTGGAAACTCTGGTAATCCCCACCGGTCCGGCGTCATCATGAGCGCAGCCGTTCTTCAGGCGGAGCGAAGAGCCTGCCCTGAGCGAAGTCGAAGGGATCTCGCGCGCATCGCCACTACGCTCAAACCAGCGACGCACCGTGGTAGTCCAAGCCACAATCCCGAACTTTCTGCTTGACACCGATGTCAACTATACTTTACATCCTAGATGTCAAGCATACTTGACTAGGAGAATCCAATGGACGCCAACGAAAGACGTTACCTGAAAGAAATCGGCAGCTCGATGGCCGCCTTCACCGCGATGGTGGCAGTCTCAATCTGGCTATTAAAAGGCCACGAACACTCGCCACTCCGCTACCTTGTTGCCCTGCTTCCAGTGATCCCGTCGGCTTTTGCCATCCGGTCCGCCATCCGCTTTTTTCGCGGGCTCGACGAGCTGCAGCGCCGCATCCAGTTCGAAGCCATGGCCTTCAGCTTCCTCGGCACGTGCCTGATCTCGCTCAACTGGGGAGTCCTGCAGAGGGCCGGCCTGCCTCACGCCGACGTGATCTGGGTCGCGCTCTTGATGCTCGCCCTCTATAGCGTCGGAATCCTAATCGGCTGCCGGAGGTACCAGTGAAAAACAGCGTGCGCGATTTGCGCGGCCAACTCGACTGGACCCAGGCCGACCTCGCCGAGAAACTCGGCGTCTCCCGCCAAACCGTCAACGCCATCGAAACCGAAAAGTACGACCCCAGCCTCCCCCTGGCCTTTAAAATCGCCAAGCTCTTCCGCAGGCCGGTGGAGGACATCTTTAAGGCGTAAAGCGCGGCTCGAATCCCACATTGACAATGTGCCACATAGTGTGTCACATTGTAGCCATGCACTCCCTGAACATCCGTCAGCTTCGCGACACGCGCCGCCTCAAGACCTGGCTGCGAGCCGGCAAGACGGTGGAACTTCGGGAGCGGGACCGGGTCATCGCCCGCATTGTTCCTGAAGGTCAGCCAGCCACCCCCCCGACGTGGCCAGATTTCGCCGCCCGCGCCAAGAGGGTTCTTGGGGACAAGGTCTTACCGGGGGCCGATCTGGTCATCCAGGAGCGCGGACGCTATTGACGATCTACGCTGATACTAGCTTTGTCGTTTCACTCTACGCAACCGATCGGCATTCTACGGAATCGCGGCGGCGGATGACGACGTCTCCGCTGGTTTGGTTTACGCCTCTTCACCGTGCGGAATGGGCGCACGCCATCGCTCAGCACGTCTTTCACTCCAAGATATCCGCCTCCGGAGCGCACGAACTGAATCGCCATCTAGAAAAGGACCGGGCGGCAGGTTTGTGGGTGGAAGTTGAAATGCCGGAAGACGTTTTCGATGTTTGCGCCGACTTGGCCCGACGTCATGGGCCGCGCCTCGGCGTTCGCACTCTCGATAGCCTTCATGTAGCCTGCGCTCTGCAATTGAACGCAGAACGTTTTTGGACTTTCGACGAACGCCAGGCCAAGTTGGCCAAGGCCGCAGGTTTGAAAGGTTAACGCGGTTGAGTTAGACGTTCACGCTGCAGTGCCTCGAGTGGTAAGCGTTTAGTGCCAACACCAGACAACGAAGCAAGCAAACATGAGCGTTACCGGTGCGGTTACAAATAGCGTGGTCTCGATGCTGCCCTCATCCACGACAGCGTCTTCAAAATCCTGTCCTTCCTTTCCTTTCGGAGGTTTTCCTTCCTCTGCTGGGACCCATCCCGCCTTTCCTTTCTCGAAGAGCTTATGAGACTCCTCGGTAAAGTAGCAACCGATCAAGGTCTTAATCCGCGTGCGAAAGGTATCGAGGTTTCTGTGACACTTGTACGTCACCCAAAATTGACAGGCAGCAACCAAGAACATGAGGACGGTCGCTATTGCGGCATACCTGGTGTGCTCACGAGCGAATAGTGCAATCGCCATGATGGTAAGAACGCCGAGGTTAGTAGCGGTCCATTGACGCGACTTCAAGTCCGCAACGTTCCTGGACGAGTCGTTAAACAACAGTTCAACCGCCTTGGCCATTTGGATTGGTCTGTCTTGGCTCACGGCATAGCCTCCGCTTCATGGCTGTTTAGACAGGTCGCTACTCTTCCTCTTCCTTCACCTCACCGCGCTCCGCCTTCGCCTTCTCAATAATCTTCTCCTGCAGCTGCCCCGGCACTACGTCGTAGTGATGCATCTCCATGTTGAAACTTCCGCGACCCTGCGTCATCGAAGTCAAGTCCACGCCATAAGTCAGCATTTCCGACATGGGGACTTCCGCCTTCACGATGGTGTTGCCGCCCTTGTTGTCCATGCCCTGGATGCGTCCCCGCCGGCTGTTCAAATCACCCATGATCGATCCCGCGAAGTCGTCGGGCACGGTAATCTCGACCGCCATCACCGGCTCCAGGATCGTGGGCTTGGCCTGCTCCATCGCCTTCCTGAACGCGATGCGCCCCGCCATCTGAAACGACATGTCGTTCGAATCCACATCGTGATAAGACCCGTCATACAGAATCACGCGAAAATCTACCACCGGAAATCCCGCCAGATATCCACGCCCCGCAGCGTCCTTGATTCCCTTTTCGATCGCGGGAATATAGTTCTTCGGAATCGCCCCGCCAAAAATATCGTTCACGAATTCAAACTGCCCGCCCCGTGCCAGCGGCTCCATCTTGATCTTGCAATCGCCGTACTGCCCGTGCCCGCCAGTCTGTTTCTTGTGCCGCCCCTGCACATCCGCCTTGCCACGAATCGTCTCGCGGTAAGGCACCTTCGGCGCTTTCAGAACCACTTCCGTGTGATACCGCTTCTTCAGCTTCGCGACGATGACTTCAATATGCTGTTGCCCCGTACCCGCAATCAGAAACTCCTGCGTCTGCGCATCGCGGAAGAACCGCAGCATCGCATCCTCTTCCATGAGCTTGTGAATTCCCGGCCCTAGCTTGTCTTCATCCGCGCGGCTCTTGGGTTCTATGGCGAACGTAATCGCCGGCTCCGGCAGCTTCACCCGCGGATACTGAATCGGCGCCGACTTGTCTCCCAGCGTGTCACCGGTCAGCGTCTCCTTTAACTTCGCCACCGCCCCAATGTCTCCCGCATGCAGCTCGTTCACCGGAATCGGCGTCTTCCCCTGCATCACCGAAATGTGTGCCAGCTTTTCCGTCGTCCCCCGCGAAAAGTTCTGCATCGTCGCATCATTCTTCAGCACGCCCGAAAAAACCTTGAAGTACGAAATCCTTCCAGAAAACGCGTCCGACACAGTCTTGAACACATAGAACGACACCGGCTCCGCATCCGTCTCACGCCGCTTCGGCACATCCCCATTCCCCGAGGCTGGAGCCTCACCCTGCACCCACTCATGCTCCGAAGGCGCCGGCGTGTAGTCCACGATAAAGTCCATCACCCGGTCCGCGCCCACGTTCCCCAGTCCCGAGCTGAAGATCACCGGGAAAATCCTGTCCTCGCGAATCGAGTTATGCAGCGCCGGAATCAGATCTTCTTCCCCCAGCGTCCCCGCCTCAAAAAACTTCTCCATCAGCTTGTCGTCGCCCTCGGCCACCAGTTCCACCAGCCGCTCGTGCGCCGACTGCGCCTGCTCTTTCAGATTCGCCGGAATCTCCGTCTCTTTCCCCTTGCCGTTCCCGCCCAACTCGTACGTGTAAGCCTTCATCCGCACCAGGTCGATCACGCCCGACAAACTCTTCTCCGCCCCAATCGGCAACTCGATCGGAATCACGTTGCGCCCAAACGCATTCGTCAACGACTCCAGCACCCGCTCCGCATTGGCCCGGTCCCGATCCATCCGGTTGACGACGATCAGCCGCGGCGTCCTGTACTCCTCGCAATAATTCCAAACCCGCTGCGTGACCACTTCCACGCCCGCCACTCCGTCCACCACGACGATCGCCGCGTCCACCACCGGCAGCACCATCTTGGCCTCGTGGACGAACATGTTGAATCCCGGCGTATCCAGAATATTGATCTTCGTCTTCCCCCACTCCACGACGGCCGCGCCTGTCGAGATCGACATCTTGCGGCCAATCTCTTCCTCGTCGTAGTCGGTAGTCGAAGACCCGTCGTCTACACGCCCCAGCCGTTGCGTCGCCCCCGCCGTAAACAGCACGGCCGACGCCAGCGTGGTCTTCCCCGCATGCCCGTGCCCCACCAACGCCACATTACGGATGTTTTCCCCAGAATAGATCTTCACGATCAGGCTCCTTGAGCAGGCGTGGGAAGGAAACGGCCATGAATAAGACGAGGATTAGGACAGGACGTGGCCAGCCCAACATCATCTGCCAAAACCTAGGATGCTACCACGCAGTCAGCTAGGGTCTCAACTGCCGACCCGGCCTGGAAAGGCGGACCTCTGACTCCGATTTGAAAGGGCGTGGCTTTCAGCCGCGCCGCAATAGCGTTCCACAAAAACATCCGGGCTTTAGCCCCGTGGTAGCCGGTGTATGATCCCCTCATGCTCGGCAACCGGACCAATGAACAATGGATCGCCCAATACTCCACCAGCCATCAGCACCCCATCAACCGCGCCTGCCACACCCTAGGCATCCCCACCATCCTGATTTCCGGAGCGCTCTTTGTCGTGAGCATCTTCCTTCATCGCCTCTGGCTTTATGCCGCCCTACTCTTCCTATTCGGATGGATTCTCCAATTCATCGGCCACGCCTTCGAACGCAAGGCTCCCGAATTCTTCCACGACTGGCGCTTCCTCTTCGTAGGAGTCCGCTGGTGGTGGGCCAAAATCCGCGGCAGGGCATAAGCGCCTTTGAGTTGTCATCCTGAGCAACGCGAAGGACCCATGCACTATGTTCGAAGCGCCGGAATTCGTCCGTACGCCGGGTAACCCCAGGCCGCAATGCGCAATCATCCCCTAGCGGCAAGCTAAAATAATCCATCTCCAATTCCAGGACTCATCGCATGACGCAACCCGAAACTGGTTCCCCCACTTCCGAAAAAAAGATCTGGATGACCCTCACCGGCCTCCCTCTCACCATCCGTCTCGACTGGCCCTTTCACAAGTCGACCTCCGGCGCCGACTTCTGGGTCTTGCACGGCGACATCCACCTCGCAAACTCCCCCGATCTCCACGCCCCCGTAGCCGTCAATCTCTCCGCCACCGTCCGCGAAGTCATGCCCTCCCTCGAACCCAAAGACGCCGAGGCTCCCGTCATCAACGCCCTCCGCAAAGAAGCCGACCGCCGCCAAATCGAATTCTTAAAGTCCGGAAAGCTGCTCCCCGTCGCCTTCTCCAGCCGCCACTACGACTTCAAACGCCAGAAGTGGGTCTTCGGCAAGGCCACCGACGAAGCCATCGCGGAATTCCTCGAGCGCAAAGTCTACTGGCAGACAAAGCTTACCAGCGAGAAGCGTGTCTGGATCGCCGACCCGACCGAGGCGCAATATCTCGAAACAAACCCTGCCCACCTGCTGGAAGTTGCCGCGCGTCTCGTCGCCGCCCAGGGATTGCTCCGCATCGAAGCCGAATGGGCCGAACCCACTCCCGGCCTCCTCTCTCATGCCGAAAAATTCGAATCCACCATGCGACAAGCCGCCGAGGAGCTCGAAAAGAAACACGCCTTCGAGCGTGGCTAGGAAGGCCGACCGTACTTTTTGACCCTGTAAGTTGCTCTGCCGCAGAACAGCGCTGTCCTCTACATCAACTCCTCAACGAAACCGCGGCTCACATCCGCTGGGATCCGCGGGTCAGCGTGAATAAGGGGCCCTGCGTTCAGCACTGGCTCCGCATCCTGCAGAGCCGGCACGTCAGTGCGCTCAAAAAACTTCCCGATGGGAATCTCTTCACCCCAAAGCAGGGACTTTCCCATCGCGGCCATCCAGTCAGCGGGATCGTACGTCGCATCGTCCTCGAGCTTTTTGATACGCGGGCGGAACCATTGGTAGGTGTTGTCGTGGTTGTAGGTGACGCACGGGCTGAAGACATCCAGAAACGAGAAACCCTTGTGCCGGATGCCTTGCTTGATCAGCTCCGTCAGGTGTTTCTGTTCAGCGCTGAATCCACGGGCAACAAACGTGGCTCCAGCGGCGAGGGCGAGCGAGATTGGATTCACCGGCGCTTCAACGTTGCCAAAGGGCATGCTCTTTGTCTTCATGCCGACGCGGCTGGTGGGTGATGTCTGGCCGGTGGTGAGACCGTAGATCTGGTTGTCCATCACGATGTAGAGCACATCAACGTTGCGACGCATGCTATGCACGAAGTGATTGCCACCGATGCCGAAGCCATCTCCGTCGCCGCCCGTCACTAGCACGGTCAGATCGTGATTCGCCAGCTTCACTCCAGTAGCCACCGCCAGAGCCCGGCCGTGCAGAGTGTGCATCCCGTAAGTATTGATGAACCCGGGGAAGTTTGACGAACAGCCAATGCCGCTAATCGTAACCACGTTGTGGTTCGGTATCTGCAAGTCGACCAGTGCTTTCTGGACCGCGGCAAGCACGCCAAAATCGCCGCATCCGGGACACCAATCGGGATCGACTTTGCCCTTCAAATCTGCCAATGCCACGTGGTTGGTATCTGCCAGAGCCGTCGCCATTTTCTGTTCTCCTCAAACCAGTATTTCGTCAAACACGATTTCGTCAAACATGATTTCGTCAAACACGATTTCGTCAAACAAGGATTTCGTGTGCCGGCACCGAGAGCTTGGACTTGCCACTCAACTGTTCCTTTACAGCTTCGACGATGTGGTGGGGCATGAACGGTTCCCCGTCATACTTTCGGATGTACCCGTCCGGTACGAAGCTGGTTTCGCTGCGCAGGTAACGGGCGAACTGGCCGCTGTAGTTGTTCTCCACAATGATCGTGTGCCGCGCGCCCTTGAGGATGTCGAGAATCGCCTCTCCGTGCAGTGGCACGAGCCAGCGGATCTGGAGCTGATTGGCCGAAATGCCTTGCTCGACAAGGATCTCGCAGGCCTCCTCAATCACTCCTTTCGTGGAGCCCCAACCAATCAAGGTGATGTCCGCATCACGCGGGCCCCACAACTGCGGTGGAGGCACTGCGGCTTCAATTCCCGCAACCTTCCGCATGCGCTTTTCCATCATGGCCCTGCGTTTGGTTGGATTCGTGAACTCGTCGCTGATCAAAACCCCGTCTTCGTCGTGCTCATCACTCGCAGCTGTGTGAGTATGACCGAGTACTCCGGGAATGGCGCGCGGCGAGACTCCGCTTTCCGTGATCTTGTAACGCTTGTAGGCGCCGTCACCGTTGGCCCCAGATGAAGAGGCCTCGGTAATCAGCTCACCGCGATCGATGACCGGCGCAAAGTCCAAGTCCTCCGGATCGACACTGAGCCTGCCTTCCGACAGCAACAGATCGCAGAGCACAATCCCCGGGCACTGAAACCGGTCAGCAATATTGAAGATCTCCGGAATGATCTTGAAGCAGTCTCCAATATCGAGCGGCGCAGCCAACGCACGAGGGTAGTCACCGAACGCAGCGCCCAACATTTGCCAGAGATCGCCCTGCTCGGTTTTAGTGGGAACCCCCGTGGATGGACCGGCCCGCTGGCAGTCGATGACCACCACTGGAGTTTCCATCATGGCGGACAAGCCGAGCCCTTCACTCATCAATGCAAAGCCGCCGCCGGAGGTAGCGCACATCGACCGAACGCCTGCGTGAGCCGCGCCGATCGCCATGTTCACCACACCAATCTCGTCTTCCACCTGGCGAACCATGATGCCCGCCTTGCGCGCATGCGCCGCCATCCAGTGCAGCACGCCGGTCGAAGGGCTCATCGGGTAGGCACAATAGAATTTCACTCCCGCGGCCGCGCCGCCCATGGCCATCGCGATGTTGCCGCTGAGCACGGCATAGCGCTTCCCGGTCATCGGAAGGGGCCAAGCGAAAGGTTTGAAATTTGCGGTGGCGTAATCGTACCCGGCCCGTGCGATAGAGACGTTTTCAGACACAACGGCTTCGCCTTTTTTCTTGAACTGCTCAGTCAGAACCTCCTCCAGTATCTGGAAACCAATGCCCATCATGCTGAGACCGGCGCCAACTGCGAGCGTGTTCTGAGCCACCTTGTTCCGCGTGATATCAGCCAACTCGGAAACAGGAAGCGGACAGAGTTCTACCCCCTCGGCGGCAATGCCCGGCTTGATTGTGTCAGCGTTATAAAGACAAGCAGCGCCGTCCTTGAGCAGCCCGAGGTGGCGATCCATCGCGTCCTGGTTCAGAGGAATCAGCAGATCCAGGCGGTCCCCCATATTCGTGACCTTTTCCGGCCCGGTGCGGATCGTAAGAAAAGTGTGTCCCCCGCGGATGATCGACTGGTAGGCGTTGTAAGCATTCAGGTGCAGCCCGCGGCGACTGAAGATCTTCGCGAAAATGTCTCCCGGCGTAGCCACACCCTGACCGGCCGCGCCTCCAATGCCTACGGCAAAGGTCTTCTTCATAGCAACCTCCTACCCGGGATACGCTCCCGTAATGTAGCCTTCCAACTCCTGAATCGTCTGTGCCTGACCGGAGATAATCCACTTCACCAGGTCGCCGATTGAAACCACCCCGACAACGGCGTCATCCTGCACCACCGGAAGATGGCGAAAACGGTGCTTGGTCATGATGCCCATGCATTCGTCCACCGTGTGCTGCGGACTCACGAAGACCACGGGGCTCGTCATGATGTCTCGCACCAAAGTTTCCCTCGAAGAATGGCCCTTGAGAATTACCTTGCGCGCGTAGTCACGCTCCGACAGGATGCCAACCAGTCGATGCTCAGAAATGACCAGCAGCGCCCCAACCCCGTGCTCGGCCATCTGCTCAATCGCTTCGTAGACCGATTGTTCGGGCGTCACCGCTAGCACCCTGTTCTCCTCTTTGCTTTTCAGCACCATTCCAATCGTGTCCGAGAGTCTCATCAGAACCCCTTACCCATCCAGTCACTTTCCAGTTCGCGGATCCCACACCGGGTTCCCCTTGCCGTCGCGAAACATAAGCGTGTCCGTACCCTTCACCATTTCTCGCGCCAGGATGATCTCCACTGCCTCCTGCTTCACCTTTGACCCTGTAACAGCGATCTGGTCGCCTTTGGTGAAACTGATTCCCATCTCCGTTTGAAATGGCTGGGGACACACATAAATGTGGACCTTGTCCTCGCCGTTCTTGATGATCAGTTCCGTGAAGTCTTTCCTGGTCCCGACCGAGCGTTGGTTCACTTCATCGATCACTCCCTTGGTTTTCATCTCCGTCTGAAGGTCATACTTGGGCAGGCTGTCTTGCGGTTGCGGCTTTTGCGAGAGCCCGGGGCTTGCACACAAGAGCAGAAACAGGGGAACGCGAAGAAGTACTCTGACGAATTCACGCGGCAGGATGGAAATTCCGAGACTGAGTAGCACGGCACCTCCCTGTTGCTCACGGAGAAGCCGATGCGGAGGGCGGGGTGCCTCTCTCTATCTGCGCCACGACCCGAAGAAACTTGTGCATCGGTTCCCGGGCTGCCTATTAGCTTCGCTACGATAAGGCCGCTTACTCAGTCGCTTTCTAGGAAGACAGCAGAATCCTACACCCTTGAAGCCGCTCACGCCAGACTCTTCCGGTCCATTCGTCTAGTCGCCCCGGCGCATTCGTACGGGAACTGTACTCACGGAGTCGGAAATCAGGAAAGCCGCGAAGCGGCGTAAGAATGCAGCCCACAGCCTGCCCTGAGCCTGCCGAAGGGGCGTAAGCCGTGGGTGGAACCGGGACGAGAACAAGCCCCAGCGGGGCGAAAGAAAGCCACGATACAGATCGATCTTTGCATCGCAAAGTACTTGACACAGCCGCCTTTCTCGCCCTATCCTGAAATCATGTTCGACCGGCAGCACCGCCTTCGCCGCTTTCAGCGTCACCCCCGCCCGCTTCCCTCGCGTGCCGCCGATGACCTCCGCTTCATTCGCGAAACCATGGAGCGCTCCGCCGCTTTCACCGCCGTCTCCGGCTATGGCATGGTTGTCCTGGGCCTCAGCGCGCTCGCTGCCACGTGGCTGGCAGCGCGCCAGCCAGCCCCTTTCGCCTGGCTCCGCCTCTGGCTGGGAGAGGCTCTCCTCGCTGCTGCCATCGCCCTGCTCTCCATGACCTGGAAAGCCAATCGCCGCGGCCTCCCGCTCCTCTCCGGCCCCGGACGCAAAGTCGCTCTAGGCTTTCTACCTCCCATAATCGCCGGCGTATTTCTAACATTCCTTCTCTTCCGCACCGGACTGCAATCCGCGCTCCCCGCCACGTGGCTGCTCCTCTACGGCGCCGGCCTCACCACCGGAGGCGTCTTCTCAGTCCCCATCGTCCCCGTCATGGGCGTCTGCTTCATGTTCGTCGGAGGCCTAGCCGCCCTAGGCCCCGCCGCGTGGGGCAACGGGTTTCTAGCCGCCGGCTTCGGCGGCCTGCACATCATATTCGGATATCTCATCGCCAGGAGGCACGGTGGCTAGAGCAGTCCCAATTCGCCGCAAGCAAGCCAAGCCCGAACCCGCCGCGCACCGCGCCCCCGTACACACCCCCGAACTCCCCGAACTCGATCGCCTGATTCACGAGCGCATCCGGCTCGGCATCGTCAGTGCCCTGGCCACCAACGAGTCGCTAAGCTTCAACGATCTCAAACGCATCCTCAAAACCACCGACGGCAACCTCAGCGTCCACGCCCGCAAGCTCGAAGAAGCCGACTACATCTCCTGCACAAAATATTTCGAAGGCCGCGTCCCCCGCACCCAATACCGCCTAACCGCCGCCGGCCGCCGCGCCCTGGCACAATATCTCGACCAGATGGAAGAATGGATCCGCATCACCCGCGAAGAAGAATGAAGCCGCACTTACTGGCCACTGACCACTGACCACTGACCACTGCTACAATCCCCGCACATGAAACGAGCGCTGCTGCTCGCGGCGGCTGTCCTCGCCGCGCAAGCCACCACCGAAGTAGAGGTCACCGCCGAGCCCCATCACCACTTCGTCTTCGAGAACAACTACGTCCGCGTCTTCACCGTCGAAGTCGCCCCGCATGCCGAAACGCTCATGCACTGGCACCGCCACGACTATGTCTACGTAACGTTGGGCGCAGTGAAGCTCTCAAATCTGGTGCAAGGCAAGGCCCCAACCACGCTGACCTTGCAGGATGGCGAAGTGCGTTTCTCCCCCGGGCCTTTTGCGCACGCCGTGCAGGATCTCTCCGACCAACCCTTCCGCAACGTAACCATCGAATATCTGCAAGACGAAAAGCTGCGCGCAGCTGCGAAAGAAAACATCCCCCACTGGGACGAAACCCGCGGCCTAGACATCCTAGAAGGCGGCACCAAACAAATCCTCTTCGCAAACGACGGCGTGCGCGCCACCGAATTCGAACTCCAACCCGGAGCCGTCGTCCCCATGCACCACCACACCGGCCCGCACCTGCTAGTAGCCGTCAGCGACCTCGACATCCGCAGCGACGTCCAGGGCCAGGGCCCCATGCCCGGACACTTCAAATCCGGCGACTCCAAATGGCTCCCCGGCAACTACTCCCACACCCTCACCAACGTAGGAAAGAAGCCCGCCAAGTTTGTGACCCTGGAGTTTCCGTAGGTGCGCCTGCGAAAAGTGGAGAAGTGTTCCGAAAGGAACGTTTTGTGCACATATATTTGTACAGACATAAATAGTGGTACATGTAAACCATTGTGGGATTTAGGTTTAAGTGCCGGCGGCAGCTCGCACAAATCTTGGTACCGTTCTCCCTATGCGATGTCATCCCGAAGGCCCGCTCTTTTTTGCGGGCCGAAGGACCTATGGACTCGTCGGCAGCCATGGTGACCTCAGCAGGTTGCATAGGTCCTTCGCGTTGCTCAGGATGACGAATCTGTCGATGGGTGCGGGAACGGAATTCGCGGCAAGTCCTACAAATGCCACCTCGACCACAACGGCGTCCCATACGGCCCCCATCAAGTCGACTTCATCGCCGCATACGTAATCCCCACCGACACCTGGTACATCCTCCCCCTAGCCGCCACCCACAACCAACCCGACATCCTCCTCACCCCCCACCGCAAAACATCCAAGTACTCCCGCTACAAAGAATCCTGGCACCTCTTGATCAAAGAATCGCGTTGAAACTTGCCGTCACATCCGATCCTGTGATTTGGTGGTACCATCTCGGGGTTGATTCCAGCCTAGGAGCACGGACGAAATGGCCTCCGAAGCAAAGCCCGGACCGGAGATTGTCTTTGGCTTGGTCGGCTCCGTTGGGACCGATCTGGATTTCGTCTCGCAGTGTCTTTCAACGGCACTTGCCGACGTAAACTACCAGTCCCTCACAGTAAGGCTTAGCGAACTGATGCATGAGATAGAACTGGATCGATGGAAGAATCTCGCCGAAAGTCCAGCGTACGAACGGTACATGGCGCACATGACCGCCGGGAACGAAGTGCGAGGTTTCCTTAGCCGCGGAGACCCTTTGGCGATGCTAGCTGTCGGGGCGATTCGCGAGGCCCGGGAAGATAGAAACGGGAAACCCGATCGTCCGCTGACAAGACATGCGTATATTCTCAAATCTTTGAAACACCCTAGCGAAGTGAAAGCACTCCGCAACATCTACGGTCCGTCTTTCCACCTCGTGGCGGCCTACTGTCCCAGGGAGGTGCGAAAACGGAATTTAGCACAAAAACTCGCCGCGTCGGAGCATAGCTTCCAGTCCACGCAATATTTCGAAAAGGTCGAGGCACTTATGAAGCGCGACGAATCCGAGCGCGAGGCGAACGAGTTTGGGCAAAACGTCCGCGACACTTTTCCGCTTGCCGACGTATTTGTCGATTCTAGCAATCCCGACGGGGCGACAGCATCAGTCAGGCGCCTTATTGATCTGCTCTTCGGGACCGCCATCCAGACTCCCACGAAGGACGAATACAGCATGTTCCATGCTCAGGCAGCTTCACTGCGATCCGCTGCGCTTGGGCGTCAAGTGGGCGCAACGATCTCGACCACCGGCGGCGACATAATCGCAATCGGAACTAACGAAGTACCGAAAGCCGGAGGAGGACTCTACTGGTGCGACGATGACCCCGACATGCGGGACTTCAGGCTTGGATACGAGGTCAGCGATAAGCTGAAGCGGCGCGCCTTGGGAGACGTCATCTCCAGGTTTCAGGCGAAAGGATGGCTTTCAGAAGACAAGCGAAGTAGTTCGGTTGATGAACTTATAAACGAGGCCTTTACCGAGGAACAATCGGCACTGATGAAAGGTTCACACCTCGCGAATTCAATCGAATACTTCAGGGCAGTACATGCTGAGATGGCAGCTATTGTGGATGCGGCGCGACGTGGCGTGTCCGTAAAGGACGGAGTCCTCTTCTGCACGACGTTCCCCTGTCACGACTGCGCCAAACATATCGTGGCAGCCGGCATCCAAAGGGTTGTGTACATTGAGCCTTATCCCAAGAGCCTTGCTCCCGAGCTTTACCTTGATTCCATTGCCGTGGACCAACGAAAACCGAAGAATCTAGTGGGCGGTGCCGATGTGGTCGGGTATGTCAGTTTCGAGTCGTTTGTCGGGATCGCGCCCAGGCAGTACATGGATTTCTTTGTGATGGGAGAACGCAAGACCAAGGAAGGAGACGTGATGGCCTCAGAGAAGTCGACAGTTGTGCCGCGTTTCGCAAAAGAGCTTCCTCCCGAATTGGCAGTTCTCGTCAGGGAGAATCAGGAATTTAACCTCTTTAAAGATCAAATGAATGAGAAGATAAAAAAGACTGCAGTTCCCACAAAAAATCCACAACCAGGCGTAGTACAAATGAAATCGGAGGTGCAAGGTGGTGCTTAGAGCTGGTTGGCTCAATCGTCAATTCGATCAAGTATCCAAGAATGTTAACGAGTGGCCCGATTGGATGAAGCGCGCCGCCGGCCTTGACGAGCAGGTTTCCGAACCAGCTCAGGCAAACTCGGAAGCGAACCCCGACCCTCGTCGCGCGAAACCGGTTGTCGGCCAACAGAAACTAGAGTTGTAGTCCTAAGGCCTGCTTGGGCGTAAGTAACCAATTCTCGTGTACCCAAACTAACAACACCCTCAACTTCCACACCACCAACTTCCCCCTTGCGCTTCTCCTCGTTCATCTGGTATAAACAATTCACCGAGAGCAGTGTGTGGCTAGCCGGGCATATTTTCTGCAACTCTCGTCGCCGTCCGGCATCTAAGGCTTATAGAGGACAAGTTGCTCCTCAATCCGTCCCGGCCACGGGACATCGATTCAGAGACTTCGGGTTTCTGAAGGGTACCTTCAAGGCAAGGAACCTCCAAACGTAGGATCTTTTCTCAATTTTCTGTCTTCCGCTTCGGCCTGCGCCGGAATGAGCGCTTGGTTCATCGCAAAATGAAGCGGAAGGCCATACTGTTGCGCGTTTGAGCTCCTGGTCAGAGTCAAAAAGCAGATTCCTCGCGGGCTTCGCCCGTTCGGAATGACAAGGCTTCTTAGCCTGTTGGAATGACAAGACTTGGTTGAGCTCTCCCGTCCCGCTTCCCGGGCGAATTCCCGATGTGGAAAACATCTGGAAATCCTGTGGGATGTTGAGGTTGACAGGATTTTACGCGGCACAGTATGTTTGTAAGGTTTCGAGGACAGTCGGATTCGCACTTGTGCGGGTTCGCCTGGACTGAATTCGCACCGCTCTGGCGGATCGCGATTCGGTCTTTGACAACTAGGTTGAACGTGCCAGTCGTGAGAGAGCGGAATCGGGCATAAGTCCGATCGATCTCACAAGATAGACCACCATGAACTTCTCTTGCTTCTTGCGGATTCGTCCGCAGAGGTAAGCGGGGGCTGAATGGTGGCGCCATCCTGCGTTGTTGAACCAGAGCGGCTTTTGCAAGCTGCTTTGGATACGCGGCGATGGCAGTCTGCCAACTACCCGTCGGCAGACATCAGGTTTCAAACGAGAGTTTGATCCTGGCTCAGAATCAACGCTGGCGGCGTGCCTAACACATGCAAGTCGAACGAGAAAGTGGA
>Ga0137389_10000491_pt1 | contig 21665 bp, 20 predicted proteins | sample 15con2h14BmetaG_FD_104645 | JGI IMG/M metagenome (GOLD analysis project Ga0137389, IMG submission 104645) | Vadose zone soil microbial communities from Angelo Coast Range Reserve, California, USA - 15con2h1.4B metaG | ecosystem: Environmental > Terrestrial > Soil > Vadose zone > Saprolite...
GCCGTCGCCCGTCTCGGGATCGCATCCGCAGGCCCCGCGGTGCGTCAAGTTGAGCAGCACCTGGATTCCCTTGCTTATGATTTCGTGACTTTTATGGCCGCGAACATTGGCTACGAACCCAATCCCGCAGGCATCGTGCTCTTGCGCAGGATGGTAGAGGCCCTGGGCGGGCGGAGGGCCCTTCGTTTTTTTCAGACGCGTCGTCATGGGCACGTTTACAGCATTGGCCTAGTTTGCAGAGCTTGCTGCAGAGTCTGCCGGATGGATTGCGGCGTGCTCAGAACTTGGCCGCTTCCCGATCAGTTGCTCGTGAGTTGAGACTTTGCCCGCAACAGCCGCGGGAGGGTCGCACACTTCGGCTCAGGAACACACTTCGTAGGTTCTTACTTACTGCCAGAGGGGCCCGAAAGTACAATTCAGAATTTCGATGCGAAGGATGCAAATTTCGATAGGGTCGAGGTTTCACCGCGAATTCATCCTAATTTCCCGCGAGGGCTGCGCAGTCCGCTATAATCCCGCATAAACCTAATGGATTTCGATCAGCTAATCACGTTCTTGGAAGTGGCTAAACAGGGCAGTTTCTCGCGCGCCGGGGAGAAAGTTTTCCGCTCACAATCGGCGGTCAGCGCCCAAATCCGCCAACTGGAGCAGGAGTATGGCGATCGCCTGCTCGACCGCTCGGGCAAGACCGTAAAATTGACCCCCGCCGGACAAATCCTCTATGACTATGCCGAGCGCCTGAAACTGTTGCGCGAGGAATCGCTGATGGCGGTGGCGGACCACAGCAGCACGCCCCGCGGCACGCTTCGCGTCGGCGCCAACGAGGCTACCTGCCTGTACGTTCTGCCCGAGGTGTTTGCCGAATATTGCCGGCGCTACCCACCCGTGCAGATCAACATTTACCGGAATTTCAGCTACAAGATTACGGAAAAGCTCGAGAACGGCTCCATCGAAGTGGGAATTCTGACCTTGCCCATTCAGTCTCCAAGCCTGGAAATCCAACCTATCTTCCGCGACAAGCTGATGTTGATGGTGAGCCCCAACAATCCCCTGGCCAAGCATAAAACGGCGGCTGTCCGCGATATCGTCAAACATCCCATATTGCTGCCAAAGACCGGCCACACGAGACGGCTCCTGGACAAGCTGTTCCGGCCTCATCGCGACGAGCTGCAGGTTCGAATGGAACTGCCCAGCATCGGCATGATCAAGAGCTTTGTGGCAGCCGATCTCGGAGTCTCCCTCATCAGCGCGTCATTCGCCCGCGATGAAGTGGCGTCCGGAAGAGTCAAGCTGATCGATCTGGAGGATGTGGAGCTCTTTCGCGAACTGGGACTAGCCTACCGCCGTGACCGAACACTTTCCTGCGCCACAACCGCATTCATCGATGTGTTGCGCCAACTGGCCGCGTCGACGAAAAAAAAGCCCGCCCCGCCTCAGACGTGAATATGAATCCTACAATGGAGCGCCGGGCGTCCCCGCCCGGCCAGTGCGATGCCTGCGGGAAGCCGGGCGCCCCCGAGTCTGTGTCGCACCCCGAGGGCCGCAAAAAAGTGGATCGCGCCATTCCTCCAGCCGCGAAGCGGCGACACAGGAAAGCCCGGCACGTCAGTGCCGGGTAGCAAGTGAAACAAAGTTGAGTCCCGGAGGGACGGCACAGTAGTTGCGATACAGTCTCGTCCCCGCCAGGCCAGAGGAATGCCTGCGGGAAACTCAGAAAACGCGCCTGAGCATTTCTCGATTTCGGGAAAATCTTGTCAAGCCCCTGTTTCGGCGATTTCCCGTGTAAGTCGATGAATTCGCGAGGAAAATAAAGTCGGGAAAGTTGGCGGGGTAGGTAGGGTGGAATTGATATAATAGACCTATAGAGATAAAAAAGGGTGCGGAGTTACTCCCGCACCCTTTGTCATTGTTAGTATGTGCCGCTAAGTCCTTATTCCGGAATACTTTGATATAACTCCTTATATTTCAAAGACCAAGTCCGAAAATTCCCGCTAACCCCATGATTCCAGGAGACCAGGGGGAGGGGGGTACCGGTACTAACTGGTAAACACCTCCGCATTTCCATAGATTCTTCACCAATTTCATTCTTCATACAGGAGCTACAAAAATGTCCTTATATCCGGTAACTGTTAAGCGCTGTCAGCAAATCAAGGTCAACGGCACGCAATGCGGTTCCCCTGCCCTGCGCGACGCTAAGCATTGCTATTACCACGTTCGCTACCATTGGCCGGAGTTGGACACTCTGCCAGACAACAACGAGTGGCGCAAACCTCTGCCGACGCTGGAGGATGCAAATTCCATACAAGTGGCCCTGGCCAACGTGATCGAACGTCTGATCATGCTGGAAATCGATCACAAGACAGCAGCCCTCATGCTATATGCGCTGCAGACGGCGTCCATGAACCTGAAACGAACCTCGCTCGAACCGGCACTGCCGACGCAGGTAGTGATTGATCGCGAGTCGGTGGCAAACCGTCCGCTTGGCGCCTCGGCGTGGTCCAGGGTCGAGGGACGCGAGTATGACGACCTTAGCGGAGACGATCTGCCCGCGAAAAAAACCGTCGAAAAGCGCGAGCAACTGGGCCCTTAGGACCCAAGCCCCTGAACCATACAATGGAGCGCCGGGCGTCCTCGCCCCGACGGGGATAGTTTCCACATAAGTCATTTAGTTTAAAGTATTTGCGAGCTACGCCGCTAATTGCATTGTTGCTTTGGCAACCCAAATCTGATAGCGACAAAGGCCGTGACTGAGCATCTAAAGTGAGTTAAACAATTTGCCGATGAGGATAAGGGGGACGAAAATGCCGGTGCCAGATGCAACAATTTACGCCCCAGTGACACTATCCTTTGGCTTCTTCAGTAGCCTGTACAAAGTGCCCCCTACGCATAGCCGTTTGGGGTCTGGTTTGCCGCTAGCTCCGATAGTTCCGTCTTCTCTGAGGTACTGATGTACTCTGGCAACCTCGTTGTTTGATGCATCTCGATATGAGATCATTTGACTATAGGTCCAAAAGGGCTCGTTGGCAGCGGTGAGAGAAGGGTGTCTGTGTTCAAGCGTAACCGTTGTCAGTTCTCCGGTTTTTGTCTTGTCCCAGTATCCTCCCTCGTTGAACATTTTCTGCATTTCGATTGTAGGGATTCGTTTCATATGTCATAATTCCGCGCCAACGGCGGAGAGGTCGTAAAAATGATCGCTGAATCGCAAATTCGTGCAAAGCTCGGTCGGTATCTTCGGAATGAGATTCCGCTGGATGTGTTCGAGGATTGGCTCGTACAGAAAAGTTGGAACATGCATCAAGACAGCGACGAGCAGTCGCAAAAACTTGCCTCCGCCATTGAACTTCGGCTGGCCGAGCATTCCAGTGGGCACCTCGATGAGGCTTTGCTTCGCGATCAGTTGCGTTCGTTTGTTGGCCCAAGCATGGTTCAAGTCAGTTTCGGAAATGCGACCGTGGCAGCCCCGTCAGCCCCGTCAGAGGAACCACCAAACAACGTCATTGCCAAACCAAATTCTCAGGTAATCGTGTTTACTGCCCAGGGACCCCAAAGCTCGGAAACCCTCCGGGTGGCATCTGGATTCGCTGGTACAAAACAGTTAGTGGCACACGAGTAATAACGTCATTTTCTATCATTATGTCAAACCAATATAGCCCCGGCTCCGTGGCTATCATCCCTACTGGAAGTATGGTTTGAACACCTCGGGGACCGCCTTCAAACACGAACAAGATTTCCTGCCCGAGTGTCTGCGTCCCCTGTGGCGAAGTAACGCGAATTCTGACGTGATACTGGCCAACCATTTGGTCAGATTTTAGAATTATCGCCATAGTAAGTTGAATAGGCTGCGGCTGCATCTCTGGGGCCATGCCAGCGACCCCTACACTGTCGGTGATTTTTATTACGCTCAGTGCTCCGGTGTTGGCTTCAATTATGGCGTTTTGACAAAATGCTGCTATTTGTACCCACGGCCTTGGGGCGCGTACTTCTTCCGGTTCTGGCATGGCATACCTCCGCACAACAGGCGCTCAATAATATACTAATGTGGGGTCTGACGGGGCTATGAAAACCAAGACAGCGGGCGAATATGCGACGTTCCAGAGCGCCCTTCGTAGCGTGCTTCAGGTATCGAAGACCGATCTAAACCGGATGCTTGCCGAGGAAAAGTTGGCAAACGTGGGGAAACCGAAACGCGGCCCTAAACCTCTTCGGCTTCCGACCGCGTTGTTTCCGGTAAGGCTTAGAGCGGTGCCGCTTCTCCCAACTTGCCGGGTTAGGTCGGCAAATATCAGACGTTTTCCCACGGCTTGTGATAACGCCAACAAGAAACCGCCTGAGTCATTCAATTGGAGCACCCGGCCAGAGGAATGCCTGCGGGAAGCCGGGCGTGGACGCCCGGCGCTCCACGAACTTACTTAATCGCTTCCGCCGCGATCCTCTCCGTAACAAACGCTTCGATCACGTCACCAGCCTTGATGTCGCCGTAGTTCGCGATCGAGATACCGCACTCCATACCGCTGGTCACTTGGGACGCATCGTCCTTGAACCGCCGCAGCGACGCCACTTTGCCCTTGAACACGACGACGTTATCGCGCAGCAGCCGCACTTCGGAATCGCGCTTGATCAGTCCATCGCTCACGCGGCAACCGGCAATCGTCCCCACCTTCGGAATGCGGAAGGTCTCCAGCACCTCGGCGCGTCCCTGGTAAGTTTCCTTGATCGTCGGTTCAAGCAAGCCGGTCATGGCGCGCTTGATCTCGTCCTGCAATTCGTAAATGATCGAGTGCAGCCGTATATCAACTTTCTCCTGATCGGCCAGTTCCTGCGCCTTGCGCTCCGGCCGCACGTTAAATCCAATGATGATGGCATTCGATGCCGACGCCAGCAGCACATCCGTCTCCGTGATCGCGCCAATGCCCGAGCGCAGCAACTTCAATCGCACTTTTTCGTTCGACAGTCTGCCCAGCAAATCGCCCAGCACTTCGACCGAGCCCTGGACGTCAGCCTTCAGAATGACGTTCAGTTCTTTCATGCCCGCAGTCTTCAACTGTTCAGCCAGGCCTTCGAGCGAGACTCGGGAACTCTTGGCGAGCGTCGCTTCCCGTGCTTTCTGCCCGCGGTATTCCGAGATATCGCGCGCCTTCTCGCGGTCGGTGACTACGACGAACTGATCGCCCGCCTGCGGTAGCCCTTCCAATCCGATGATTTCCACCGGCGTCGAGGGCGGGGCTTCCTTCAGCGCCTTTCCGCGATCGTCGAACATCGCGCGAACTTTGCCGTAGACGTTGCCGACGACGAAGTTGTCGCCCGCGCGGAGCGTGCCGTTCTGTACCAGGATCGTTCCCACCGGACCGCGTCCCCGATCCAGTTTCGCTTCGAGCACCAAACCGCTCGCCGCGCGTCCCGGAGTCGCTTTCAATTCCTGCAAGTCCGCCGTCAGCAAAATCATTTCCATCAGCAGATTCAGATTCGTCTTCTGCTTCGCCGAAACGTCGACGAATACCGTCTTGCCGCCCCACTCTTCCGGAACCAGTCCGCGATCCCCCAGCTGTTTCTTGACCCGTTCTGGCATCGCACCTGGCTTATCGATCTTGTTGACGGCCACAATGATGGGAACCTCAGCAGCGTGCGCATGGTCGATCGCTTCCACGGTCTGCGGCATGACGCCGTCATCGGCCGCCGTGACCAGCACCACGATGTCGGTCGCTTTGGCCCCGCGCGAACGCATGCGCGTGAACGCTTCGTGGCCAGGCGTATCCAGGAACACGATCTCGCGCCCGTAAGCCGGAGACGCCTTATCTGTGATCGCAACTTTGTATGCGCCGATGTGCTGCGTAATGCCGCCCGCCTCGCCTCCCGCTACATTGGTCGAGCGGATCGAATCCAGCAGCGTCGTCTTGCCGTGATCCACATGGCCCATGATCGTGACCACCGGTGGACGCGGTACGGCCTCCGCACCTTCTTCGCTGCTCTCGGTTGCTTGAGTCGTGTCTTTCGCAGCTTGTTCTTCGAAGGTGATCACTTCCGTATCCGCTCCGAAGAAGCGCGCCATTTCGCTGGCCAGTTCCGCGTCGAGCGTTTGGTTGATAGTGGCGAACACGCCCCGCACCACCAGCCGCGCGATCACATCCTTGGCGCGAATGCCCAGTTTCTCGGCCAGGTCCTTCACCGAGATTCCTTCTGTAATCGTGATGTTCCGCGTGATCGGCGCGGGCTCGTTGCTGATGGTCATCCGCGGCGGCGGAGTGTAGCCCTTCATCGGGCCTTCCTTCACTCCACGCGGCACATATCTCTGCCCCGGACGGCGAGATGGCCCACCCGGACGGCTTCCCGGGCGCGTTAGTCCCGGCGGAGGCATTGCTCCCGCTCCTGGACCTACTCCCAGCGGACGTGATCCCGCCGGTGCAACTCGCGTCGGATGCATCGGCCGTCGTTCGCCCGGACGAAGCGGTGGACGCGCCGATCCCGGAGCTTGCGGCCGCGCCGTGCGCTGGAAAATTGGCTGCCCCGGCACAGGTCGTCCGGGCATCGGACGCGAAGCAGTACTCGGCGCAGGCCCTCCCGGCGCAGCCAGAGGCGCCTTGTATACCGGACGCGGACCCGTCTGCGGCATGATCATTCGCGGCGGAGGAGCAATCGGCGCCCCTGACTTCGCGGAAGCAGCCTCTTGCATCTGCGTAACGTTATTATGCGCCGGAGGCTGCGCCGCTGGACTCGTAGCCCGCTGCTGAACGGCGCTGGCAGGTGGTGCCGCAGTCGTATTTGTAGCCGGTGTGGTCGCGACGGGTGGTGCGACGGGAACCTTGGGCGGAATCACGACTACCGTCGGCGGCCGATATCCGGCAGCTACCGAAGCTGGCGTCACCATTCTCGGCGTTGGCGACGCAGGCGCGTCAATCGGGGCCTTGGGCGGCATTGCCTTCGGCGCCCCTGCCCTTGCATCTACCGCCGGCTTCTCAACCGGCGGCTTGACTGCCGGGCGCGCCGCGGGATGCTCGGCTACTCCCTTTTGCTGTGTGATGGCGCGCAGCACGTCTCCAGGCCGCGAAATATTCGATAGGTCAATTTTGGTCTTGATTCCTTCGTCGCCGTGGGTGGCGCGCGAAGTTTTCGCCGAACTCGGCGCTCCCTCGGAGCGGCCGCGGAGATGCTTCCGCACCAGTTCAGCTTCGTGATCTTCCAGAGAACTGGAGTGCGTTTTCTTCTCCGTAACACCCACCGTGGTCAGCACGTCAAGAATTTCCTTGCTCTTGACTTCCAACTCACGGGCCAGATCATTGATTCGAATCTTACTCATCCGCTCTCGTTTCCTCTTCTTGTCCCGCTAATTTCGCGTATCTAAGCTCGCATATCTAACCTCGTGTGACTAACGTTTGACGAACCCCGCGCGTTCGGTTCGGACGCAACTCCGAACTCGCCACGCTCCCAGTTCAGCTCTTCTTGTCTTCCGCGGCTTCTTCGGTCGCAGATTCGGCGGCCGGGGCGTCTTCAGTCGCGACTCCTTCTTCAGTCGCGGCTTCTTCAGTTGAAGGTTCGGCGACTTCTTCCGCCGCCGCCATTTCGGTGGGCTCCGCTCCGGCCGCAAGCGTATCCGCTTCGACCGAGCCCTCTGCCAGCGATTCCTCGCTGAAAGCCGCTTCGGTGGCGGCTTCTTCAGCGCCCTCCGCGGCGGCTACTGCCTCGCCGCCATCCAGAGTAGCAAAGTAATTATTGACCGCAATACTGATTTTTTCCACCGTTTTCGGGCCAATGCCTTCAATCGCTTCCAGTTGTTCCGGTGTCATATCGGCCAGTGACTCCACCGTGTTCACGCCCGCCGCCTTCAGTTTCTCGACCAGCCCCTCGCCCAATCCGGTGACAATTTCCAACGGAGTTACGGTCTGTGTGACCAGCGCCGACATCTGCTGTTCCACTTCCTGCCGTTTTTCTTCTTCGCTCTTGATGTCGATCTTCCAGCCCAGCAGCTTCGCCGCCAGCCGCACGTTCTGCCCTTTTTTCCCAATCGCCAGCGAGAGTTGCGTATCGTCCACCACCACTTCCAAATGCTTGTCCGTCGCATCCACAATCGTTACCCGGCTCACTTTCGCCGGCTGCAACGCTTTCTCCGCGAACGTAACCGCATCCTCGTGATACTCGATGATGTCGATCTTTTCTCCGCGCAACTCGCGGATGATCGACTGCACCCGCATGCCCTTCATGCCGACGCAGGCTCCGACCGCATCCACGTCCTTGTCCTTCGACATCACCGCGATCTTCGTGCGCTCGCCCGCTTCCCGCGCAATCGCCCGGATCACTACCGTACCGTCATAAATTTCCGGCACTTCGGTCTGAAACAGATGCTGGACTAATTCCGGAGCGGAGCGCGAAGCCACCACGCCCGGACCTTTCACCGCTTTTTCCACTCGGACGATCACTACCCGAATCCGCTCGCCCACCGCGAACGATTCGAGCCGCGACTGCTCCTTGCGTCCCATGCGCGCTTCGGCCTTGCCGATATCGAGAATCACGTCCGGACCCTCGAGCCGCTTCACGGTCGCATTCACTACCTCATTAACGTGCCCGATGTATTCGTTGTAAACCGTGTCGCGTTCCGCTTCGCGCACTTTCTGAAAGATGACTTGCTTCGCAAGTTGCGCCGCAATCCGCCCCAGAATCCCTTCGGTCACTTTCGGGATCAGCAGCTCTCCGCCCGCTTCGGCGCTCGGATCCAGCTTCCGCGCCTGCTCCACCGTTACCTGCAGATTCGGATCTTCCACCTGCTCCGGATTCTCGACGATCGACTTCACCGCATACGCGCTTATCTTGCCGCTCTCTTTGTCGAGCACCGCGCGCAAGTTTTCCTGCGTCTTGTAGTACTTGCGCGTGGCCACGACAATGGCGTCCTCGACGGCGCTCACCACAATTCGCGGATCAATGCCCTTTTCCCGGCTGACCCCTTCGATAATGTTGTAAAGCTCACTAGCCATAAAAATTCAGGTCTCAGGCCTTAGGTATCAGGTCTCGGAACTTGCTTTTCCTGAGACCTGACACCTGACACCTGACACCTTGCTCCTATATTTCCGGTACCAGATTCGCCTTCTCTACGTTCCGTAACTCAATCTCAACGTTCAGCCCCTCGCCCTCTTTTGGACGCATCTTCTTCTTACGCGCCGCGCTTAGATCCAGCAGCAGCTTTCCGTTCTCGAAGCTTTCCAGCTTCCCTTCAAAATGCCGGTTGTTGTTCACCGGTTCCCGCGTCATCAATTTGACGCGATGTCCGCGGAAGCGCTCAAAATCCGCCGCCTTCGTCAGCTTGCGATCGAGTCCAGGAGAAGAAACCTCCAACACGTACGATCCACCCGGAAACGCATCTTCAACGTCGACGATCGTCCCGAACTCCCGGCTGAACTTCGAGCAATCCTCGTGCGTCACGCCGTCCGGACGATCCGCCGCTGGCAGCGCTCCCGGGCGGTCGATAAATACGCGCAGCGTGCGGTGCTTACCCGCCCCGGACACTTCCACTTCGACTACTTCCAGCCCGCTCGAGCCCGCCACCCGCTCGGCAATCTGCCGGACCTTATCCAGATCAAAAGCCATGTTTTCAGCAATTTGCGCCCGAGCCGCCGCGCCAGTCCGTCCCCGCAAATCGGCACAAACTAAAAAGTGGGCTTTCGCCCACTGGTGTGCTCCGACAATCCTGACACTACGACACAACAGTATTCATCCGTAACTATACGCCGCCCATATAGAAAACACAAACCGTGGCAGCGCGCCCATCTGCTTGTGGAGGGACGGGCGTCCCGGCCGTCTAAGCCGAGCGAAACTCGGCACCCACCAGCCCTTCACCAGCCACGAAAGTATCTGAAGTAACCTTGCCCTCGCCTCGCGCATCCTCCAAACTTCTCCTGATGCGCTTTTCTCGTGCCCATCTCGCTATCGCTCTGGGCTCCGCTGGCCTGCTGGTGCTCGTGTTCCTCGGCTATTTGTACTGGCTCAGCAACCAGCCGCCGGTTCTATCGCGCTCCGAGGAACGCGACCCCCTGACCCAGATGCCGATCAGCATCACCATGAATCCGTTTCGCGATCGCACCATCGAACGGACCGCCAATAGCTTTATCTCTGAGATGCGCGACGGCAATTGCCGCAAACTGCTCGCCCAGTGGGAAAGGGACTACCGCAGGAAGCGCGCCGACTTTCTTTGCAGCTCCGAAGCCCAGCATCCGCTGATTTCCTGGAACCTGGTGGAATGGGAAGACGCACCGCCACTCGTAATTTTGCATTACAAAGGCCAGCGTTACAGCAGCTCTAACCAGGACTCAACCTACAAGGATCTTTTTTCAATAACCGAAGAAAAGAAAGATTCCGGCTGGGTGGTCACGAAGTATGATTCCTTCTACTGATATTTTTCTAGCCGATTCGCGATCAAACAGCGTCCCGCAAGCGGGCTGATTGAAAAAGCCGGGTCACCCTGCTGGTGGAATCCCACAAGCTGTCAGGCGCCCCGGCTTCCCCCCATCGCTCGATGATCCATACGTACTTCCGATGGATCACTTTCGATGGATACGTCTATGAATTACTTCGTGACGGAGTGAGCCGCCGCCTCTTGCGCCAGTAGTCTCCTGGCCTGCACATCGCCGGAACCGGCTTCCTTTGTGGTCTGAGCCTGAGTCTCGGTCGCTTCCTGGAGAGCTTGGGCGGCGACGCTGATCTTAACCGTATCCGCGGCTGCGGACTGCGGTTTCGCCGGTGGGCGCGCTGCCGGCGGCTGAACTTCGGGATGGGCGCGGACTTGCGGCGGACTAGTTACTGGACTGACCATTTGTGAGAACCCCCTAATGTTCCTGATCGGCACGGGAGTCTATTTACTTTAGCTTCGCACACGAAGCAATGCGGGAGGCTTCGGGTAGCTGAGTGACTGGTTGCCGGCGTTCGACTCTATGGAGCGCCGCGCGTCCTCGCCCGGCCAGAGGAATATATCTGCCGGAGCCAGCCGGGCGGGGACGCCCGGCGCTCCACTAAGTGTGGGAACCCATCGGCTTAGCCGAAGCTTATCCTCCGATGTGCACCATCGTCCGCGACGCCGGCACAAATCCAGGCTCTCCGATATGGTGCCGCTCTTCCTTCTTCTCCACCACCTTCACAATGAACTCCGCGAGCTTATCGTCCGTCGCGCCGCGCCGCATCAATTCATGCAGATCGTGATCCCACACGGAAAAAAGACAGGTACGCAGCTTGCCGTCCGACGTGATCCGAATTCGGCTGCAGTGTCCGCAGAACGGATGCGATACCGGCGCAATGATTCCAATCTCGCCCACGCCATCGGAGAAGCGATAGCGCCGCGCTGTTTCGCTGCGCTCGTGCGCAATCTCCTCCAGCGGCAGATACTCTGCCATACGCGAGAGAATCTCGTCGAGCGTAACCACAATTTCCGGAGTCCAAACGCGGTCTTCTTCGAGCGGCATGAATTCGATGAAACGCACCACCACCCGCTCTTCCCGCGCGAATTTTCCAAAGTTAGCGATTTGATCTTCATTGAAACCGCGCAGCAGCACGCAATTGATTTTTACCGGATCGAGCCCCGCCTGCCGCGATGCGCGAACTCCCGCCAGCACGCTCTCGTATCCATTCGGCACACGCGTGATGCGCGCAAATCGTTCCGGATCCACCGCGTCCATGCTGACCGTCACGCGATCAAGTCCCGCATCTTTCAGCGGCTGCGCAATCTCAGCCAGCAGATGGCCGTTCGTCGTCAGCGCTATTTCAGGCTTTTTGCCGTGCGCGGTCCGCAGCTTTGCGAGCTCGCGCACAAATTCCACAATCCCCTTGCGCAGCAGCGGCTCGCCGCCCGTCAGACGAATCTTCGTGATCCCGAGCCCAACCAGTATCCGCGCCATCCGCAGATAATCTTCGAACGGAAGTTCCGCATACGCCGCGCCGTTTGTCCCCGTCCGGCAGTACACACACTTATAGTTGCAGCGGTCCGTGATCGAGATCCGCAGGTCGTGGATCGAGCGCCCGAAATTGTCGGTAAGGTTCAGCATTCAGCAGTTAGCATTCAGCAATCAGCAATCAGCATTCAGCAATCAGCATTCAGATAATCCAGGTCTACCAGCACCCGGCAATCGCCTTAAGGGCTGAATGCTGAGTGCTGAGTGCTGACGACTTCGAAGCCAATCGTTCTCTGATTATTCGAACTTCACAAAGGAAACAGCAGGCAGGAGTGACCCAGCGAGCGTTTCCTTTCCAACACGGGAGGCGCAGACGTTTCCATCCGCACCCTCGGATCGCACCTCTCAAACCGGCCGCAACCCTCGCCCCCGCCGCCAGAAAATCTCTCAGGCCACGGGGATCGGAAACTCGATCATCATTATAGATGCCGAAGCCGCAGTTTCGGAAACAGCTTTTCGCGCCGCGCCTGCGAGATTGATCGCTACATTGATTGCCTCATCGATTGCTAAGATCCGATCCACGCGGCTAATGGAGAGCCGGGCGTTCCCGCCCGGCTGGACGGGACGCCCGTCCCTCCACAAGACTGTTAGACTCTCCGCATGAAAGCTCTCGTCATCACTCGTTTCGGCGGTCCCGAGGTTCTCGAATTGCAGCAGGTCCCCGACGCGCATCCCACACCGGAACAGGTTCTGGTAAAAGTGGAAGCGGGCGGCTTGAACTTTGCCGATCTGATGACAACGCACGGCGGATACGCCAACACTCCCAAGCCGCCGCTCACTGCCGGCCGCGAATTCGCCGGCATCCAACTTGCTGGCAACGGCGAATCTAGCGGACGCCGCGTGATGGGCTACACGCAGTGGGCTGCCTTCGCCGAAAAAACTGTGGCACATCGCAACCTCGTTTGGCCCGTCCCGGAAGATTGGACGTCAGAGCAAGGCGCCGCCTTCCCCGTAAATTTCTTCACCGCCTACTTCGCTTACTGGAAGGCCGGCCTGCTAGTTCATAGTAACGACAAACCCGGTTCCCGCGTCCTGATTCATGCCGTCGCCGGCGGAGTCGGCACCGCCGCCGTGCAAATCGGAAAGATTCTCGGCATTGAAATGTACGGAACTTCTTCCTCCGAGGACAAGCTCGCCCGCGTGCGCGAACTCGGCCTGCAACACGGTATCAACTACAAGCAGCAAGATTACGCGGAAGCGGTCAAAGATCTCACGCGCGGCGAAGGCGTCGACGCGGTTTTCGAAATGCTCGGCGGCGAGCACGTCGCGAAGAGCGTCAAATGCGTGCGCGACTTCGGACGCATCATCGTCTACGGCGCCGCCACCGGCGAAACTCCCCAACTCGACACCCGCATTCTCTACGCGAAAGGCGCCAGCGTCCACGGACTCTGGCTGTCCTATCTGAGCGCGAACCGTCCGCTCATGGAATCCGCGTGGAAGCAGCTTTCAGAATGGCTGGCCGCGGGCAAGCTCCATCCCGTGATCGGAAAAGTCTTTCCGCTCGAGCAGGCGCGTGAAGCCTACACGCTGATACAGGAAGGCAAGAATTACGGCAAAATCGTGCTGAAGATTAGTTAGCAACTCTCGAGTCTCTACAGGTGTCTCAGCGCAACCCTGAGCGAAGGCGAAGGGGAGGGATCCGCAGTTCGTCAGCATCTACTAACTCCCAACAAAACACCTCAACCCTGTTACTCCGGCCACGCGCACGTGCGTTGCTAACCTGGCAAGCGCCCGCGCGTCCAATAAGCACGTTCGCAAAACAAATACTTCGCTAAGAAAAAAGGAAATCGGGAACTTACTCAAACCGAGATTCGTATCCTGTAGCGAACCAACATAGGGTGGACGAAACAATCTCGATCCACTTAGGAGAATTTGCAGGGTGACGGGACTGGCGCACACATGGTTTGGCGGCCCTGGTGCTCCTAGTCCGGTCAAAAAGTACGAGTGTGAGGCACGCGTCTTTTTGCGTCACCCTGACATGCGCATTGTAGGACTTTACCAAAAAAAGGCAAGCCCTCAGTCAAGAGTCCTCGAACCATCACCAGCCGCCCCTAACGTCCCGGCCAGAAACCGGGCAGAAAGCAAAGGAGCATATGAAACTGAACAATCTGGCACTGAATCATTTGGCAAAGACGGTTGTGCTCGGGCTGGCCGTGCTGCTCGCATCGAGTGCTTTCGCAAGTAACAAAGGTACGCTGCGGGTGCACGAATCGTCCGAAGTCGCCGGCCAGCAACTTGCCGCTGGTGAGTATCAACTGCGCTGGGACGGCAGCGGATCGAATGTCGAAGTAAGGGTCATGCAGGGCAAGAAGGAAGTCGCGAAAACTTCGGCAAAACTCGTCAACCTCGATAAAGCATCCGACAACGACGCGGCGATCGTGGACCATTCCAGCGGCAAAGCAATCGTTACCGAAGTACGCTTCGCCGGCAAGAAGTACGCCTTAGCTATCGGCGCGACTGAGAAAGCCGAAATGAGCGATAGCTCGAACAAGTAACTTACACTCCGCAGACTGCCAAGCTGTCCAAGCCGGGTAAAGCTCGGCTTGGACGCTGGCGCCATCCTCATCCACGACAGATCTAATTCTTGACCGTCATGGCGTCCGAGTCCACAGCCTTCTTCCCGGTAACTCCCTCAAGTCCAGCCAGCACTCCGCGATAGTCGTTCTTATCGCACTGCATCGCAAAACCGCCCTTCTTATCGCCGTCGGCCCAAGTCAACCCGACGAAATGTTTCTTTGACTTCGTAAGGGCCATTAAGGCACCGATCCCCAGGGAAATAACGGCCAGCCCAATTGCTGCCCCGATTCTCCTATGGACATCTTGGCCGTAACTAATCTCCGTGATCGCCGAAGCCGGAATTGTTATGACCTCTCCCTTATCCCTCAGCAGCCGCACTTGGTTGGAGTCGATGATCAACTTCATATCTGTCCCTGCTTTAGCGTCGGGAATGGAACCTCCGTCGTATTTAACCTTGTACCCGTTGTCACTAGCGAAGACCATCAGCGGCACCGCAAGGCACAGAAGAATCACTATAAGCTTATTCACACTGTCTCCTAATCTTTACAGAAAGTTGGCAAAAAAAAATGGCCCGGAGTCGGATCGAGGGAATGGATTGCACGCCACGCAAATACAGCACCGCGAAGGCTGCTTGAACGTAGGGTAACACAGGACGTCAAGGAATGGTCCGAAGGTATTTACCGGCTAAAGGTGAATCTCTTGATACGCCCGGAGCAGAGAGAGTGCGCGTTTTTCTCAATTTGGGAGCATAATAGGCAACCGGGAGGGCATCATGTATAGCAGAAAGATGCTAATGTCTCTGGTTCTGACCGCGCTGAGTTTATGCCTTGCGATAAATCCGCCAGCTGCGCGCTCATCGACATCTCAAGAGAACAATTCAAACCAGGATCAGAGCCAAGCCGCCGACCCGGGAAAACCAGCTCCCGGCGACCAAGCGAAGGTCCCTGTTTCCACTATTAAGTCGGCTCCGACCGACGAGGGGCAACTCGCCACCGTAAACAACGCGAAGATACCTTCGTTTGCCAAAGTCTATGTCGCCCCGATTCCGGGTGGCTTCGAGAACTACATCATTGCCGGATTGCGAAACAAGAAGGTGCCGCTGACCGTGGTGATTGACCGCAGCAAGGCTGACTACGAGATCAGTGGCGTCTCCGATAGCGAGAAGGCAGGGTGGGCGAAGATGTTGTTCATTGGGTCGCAGAATTCGAATGAACAAGCCAGCATCAAGATTTCGGACCTGAAGACTGGAGCAGTCATCTTCGGCTACTCCGTCCACAAGACCAACTCAGTGCGCGGCAAGCAAAGCGCGGGAGAAGCGTGCGCCAAACATATTAAGCAGATTGTGCTTGAGTAGTGAGTCGATAGCCGGTCCAAGGAGGGAGTGCATATGTCATTTAAGAGGAACGTAGTAAGCATCGTGGTGCTTCTGGTTGTAGCTGCTGTTTCTACGGCGCTGGCGGGCGAAAAGAACGCGCCCCCTTCGCAGAAGATCCCCAAGGGAGCAAAAGTGTTTGTGGCTCCCATCGAAGGTGGCTACGACACTTATTTGAAGGACGCCATCGCCAAGAAAAAAGTCCCGGTCGAGATCGTTGCCAGTCGCGATCAAGCGGATTACGAAATCACCGGCGCCGCCGAAAGCCAGAAGGCGAGCACCGCCAAGAAGGTCATCCTGGGAAATTGGCACTCGCGCGAAGAGGCCAGCATTACAGTCAGTAACATCAAGAGCTCCGAAGTAGTGTGGGCTTATTCCGTACACGAGGAAGCGTCCACTCACGGTAAGAAAAGCTCAGCAGAAGCGTGCGCGAAGCACCTAAAGGAAGCGATTGAGAACCAATAAACCCAGTGGGAGATGATGACAGTCTCCCACGCTCTGTCAGTACTTAGGCATCTTAGGATCAATCCGCTCCGCCCAAGCCGTAATTCCGCCCGTCAGATTACTCACTTTGGTGAAGCCGGCCTGCTTCAGAAAGGCCACGGCTTTCGCGCTTCGTCCGCCCATCTTGCAATGGGCCACGATCTCGCGGCTCGAGTCGAGTTCGCTCACGCGCATTGGCAGATCGCCTAGCGGGATGAGATATCCATTCAGGTTGCAGATCTGGTATTCGTGCGGCTCGCGCACGTCGAGAATAAAGATGTCAGCCTTGGCGTCTAACTTCTTTTTCAATTCTTCTACCGAAATCGCCGGCAAATCGCCACCGGCCGCCACGGGCGCTTCCACGCCGCGGATTCCGCAGAACTCTTCGTAGTCAATCAGCTTGGTGATCGTCCGGTGCGTGCCGCAGACGGGGCAATCGGGATTCTTGCGCAGCTTCAGTTCGCGGAACTTCATACCTAGCGCGTCGACCAGCAGCAATCGTCCGACGAGCGAATCGCCCTGCCCCAGAATCAGCTTGATGGTCTCGGTCGCCTGAATCACGCCGACCAGGCCGGGCAGAATCCCCAGCACTCCGCCTTCGGCACACGAAGGCACCAGTCCCGGCGGCGGCGGCTCCGGATAGAGACAGCGATAGCACGGTCCCTCTTCGGTCGCGAACACGCTCGCCTGGCCTTCGAAGCGAAAGATCGATCCGTAAATGTTGGGCTTGCCGGTGAGCACGCAGGCGTCGTTGACCAGGTAGCGCGTCGGAAAATTGTCGGTGCCGTCGGCGACGATGTCGAACTCGCGAAATAACTCAAGGGCGTTGGCGCTGGTTAGTTTCGTGTCGAAGGTCCGCAGGTTCAGGAAAGGATTAATCGCTTTCAGTTTGTCGGCGGCCGAGTCGAGCTTCTTGCGGCCGACGTCGGCGGTGGTGTGGATGATCTGGCGCTGCAGGTTCGTGTAGTCCACGACATCGAAGTCCACGATGCCGAGCGTGCCCACGCCCGCAGCCGTCAGGTAGAGCGCGAGCGGCGAACCGAGTCCGCCCGCTCCAATGCACAGGACTTTCGCGGCCTTCAGCTTCTGCTGCCCTTCCATGCCCACCTCGGGCATGATGAGATGGCGCGAGTAGCGCAGGATTTCGTCGTTGCTTAAAGCGGCTTCGGGTTTGGCTTCGGTCAGAGTGGGCATAGGTTCCTTTTAGATTTCACTCAGTTTGACTGCGGATTACAGACAGCGGCAGCAGCGCGCGGGACGGGACATTCGGCGATGTGTCGGTTCGCAGGTCATATCAAAGAGAATCATAACTCAGCACCCGCCGGCAATCGACGGCACGATGGAAATGGTATCACCGTCTTTAAGCGCGGTAGCTTCTTTCTGTAGGTAGCGCATGTCTTCGTCATTCACGTAGACGTTCACGAACGCGCGCAGCTTGCCATCTTCAGTATAAAGGTGGCGCTTCAGGTCGGGATGCTGCGAAACCAGGCCAGCAAGTGCTTCGCCCACGGTTTTTGCAGGGACCTCGACCGACGCCTGCTTCCCCGAGTATTGGCGAAGTGGAGACGGAATCTGGATCTGGGGCATGTCAATAAAGATGCTATGGTACTGGCGAAAGATGCAAGCGGAAATGGAGCGACGGCCGCCCCCGGCCGTCCAGCAAGACCGGATCAACTCAAGCGTTACCGGGCGTGTTCACTGTTTCAGCGCAACCCCGCTATGGACTTTATTGCCGTTCTCAGTCGTCTGCAGAAGCTGCAACCCTTTGGCGGGGCTAGTTGGTGTCGCGTTGTTCAACGCAAACGCCAGCTGAGGATTGTCGGTTCCTACTATCAGGGACATGCTGCCAGTGCCGTCCGCGTTGACGGTATATGTACCGGTCAAGGTCCCCGTCCCGAGCACGCCACCCTTCATTTGGGTAAATGCACCTTTGACATGCCCTGCGCCGTCAGAAGTCAAAATCCCGACAATGCCCTCCTGGGACGAATTCACATCCGCGGTCCACTTGTTGAGCTGGAAGCTCAGCTTCCCTTTTACACTCGCCAGGGTGTAAGTCGCCGCCGTTGCGGATTGCAGCAAAGCGGTCCCGCTCTCGACAACATTGCTAGTGTTGTCAGTCCGCAACAATTGCACGCCGTGAGCCAGTCCAGCGGCACTTGATGTGATAGTCATAGCAAACTGAGGCGGGTTCGAGCCGGTTACAAACTTGATCGCTCCAGTGCCATTGGGATTGACGGTGTAAGTTCCACTCGCGGTCCCGGTCTGAACTACACCTCCTGAGATCGATGTGTATGAGGCAGTCACATTTCCCGCGCCGTCGAATGTCACGACTCCCACCGTGGCGTCCTCGTTTGTATTCACATCCGCGGTCCACCTGTTGGTCAAAAAACTGTAGCCACCCTTCAGGCTCGCATTGCTGAAGCTCGCCTGCGCCGACAGCGCGAGCGCGATCACCATGAACACCAAAACTCCAACCTGCAGAACGCGTGAGTTGGAAATCTGCACGAAGCACCTCCTTTGAAGCGAGAATTCCTTATTCAGGTCCCAAAACGGCATCGAGTGTACACCCGTCTCGTCCATTCGCCAACGTGTGAAATTAATTTTCATCTGAAGCGCAGATCGGTGCGCGATCCATGCCGGCGACCGAAAATTACTGTGCGTTAAGTCACGTTGATGGGCTCATCGCTCAGTTTCTTGTCTCCCTCATCTGTCCCACCCAGCTCGAATGAATTCGTAATCGTCGCCGTACCCTTCTCTACGCTCGTGATCACGTAGGAACAGCCGAACCAGTGGGCTTCCGCGAGGTCGGTGGGCGACCATTGCGCGGGATGGTCGGGATGGGAGTGATAGAAGCCGACGATGTCCTCGCCACGGTCGCGGCCTTCGCGCTGAATGCGGATGAGTTCCCTGGGATCGATTTGATAGCGGTTATGTGGCGAGTCCGCGCGCGTGTTGCCGCAGCGGGCTATGTGCGAGACGGCCTTTAAGACGGACTCGGCGCCGTTGTCGTCGAAGCGCCCAAGCAGCACGCCGCAGCACTCGTGGGGATAGGTTTCCTCTCCGTGTTGACGAAGGGAGGCGTAGTCAGATTCGGAAATTGTCAGCATCGCAAGGTCAGAGGTTAGAGGTCAGATTGCAGAAGTTAAAACCCAAAGGCTTTGCTGTCGCGAAGGACGAGGTTTTCACCTCTGCAATCTGACCTCTTACCTCTTGCAATTATTCTTCATTCCAAAATCTCTCGCTCAGATATTTCTCGCCAGAGTCGGCGAGAATGGTCACGATGGTTGCGCGTTGATTCATTTTGAGATTATCAATGACTTGCAAGCTCCCAACAATGGCCGCAGCGGCGGAGACTCCGACGAGCAATCCTTGTTCGCGCGCCAGGCGCCGGGCCATGGCGTGCGCGTCTTCGGTCGCGATCTCCAGATTTTCGTCGGCGAGCGACGAATCGTAAATGCGCGGCATGATTGCCGAGGGCAAGTGCTTCGCGCCTTCGATGCCGTGGAAGGCGGAGTCAGGTTGCAGCGAGATGCAGCGAATTTTTGGATTTAATTCTTTCAAACGGCGCGTGGTGCCGACGAAGGTTCCGGTGGTGCCGAGCATGGCGACGAAGTGCGAGATACGTCCTTCGGTTTGTTGCCAGATTTCGTTCGCCGTGGTTTCGTAATGCGCGCGCCAGTTGGCGTCGTTCGAATACTGATCGGCGTAGAAATAAAGATCGGGATCCCGCTCGGCATACTGGCGCGCGATCTTGATGGCGCCGTCGGAGCCTTCGGCGGGATCGGTGTAGATGATATTTGCGCCGTACGCCTGTAGAATCCGTTTTCGCTCGGGGGAAGCATTCTCCGGTACGCAGAGCGTGACCGGAAATCCGAGCGCCGCGCCAAGCATGGCATAGGCGATGCCCGTGTTGCCGCTGGTGGAATCGATCAGAATTTTTCCCGGACCGAGTTTGCCCGCGGCGCGCGCTTCGGCCACGATACGGGCGGCGGCGCGATCTTTGACGGATCCGCCGGGGTTGTACCATTCGGCCTTGCCCAAAAGGTGTACGTCGGGATGTTCTGCATTGGCAGGTTGCGCATCGGGAAAATCGCGGACGAGCGCGTCGAGCGGCAACAGGGGCGTGTTGCCGATGCCCGCGAGCAGAGCTTCTCCTCGCCGACTTGAAGTTTGACTTGACGCGGCTTCGGCGGGGGAAGGCCATTGCGGCGGCGCGGAGCCGGAAGCTGATGATGTCATTGCGTGGAATGCCCCAGTGACTACGGTAATGTGCCCGCAATCCTAAAAAGGTATATCTATACTAGCGTTACTGTATTCCTTCGTCATTAGATTCGCGGCGGCCGGTTTTGGTTCCCAAACCGTTCAAACCGCATCTAACCTGATGCGATGATAAAAGGCAGACGAGAATTGAGTTCATAAAATGACAGCGAAAGTCGAAGAGCGAACCTACGAAGACGCAGTCAGCTGGCTGCGCGAACATGGCTTTGACCTGATTGAGGCTCCCGGTACGCAAGGGCGCGTGTTCCTGAGGAAGTACAACTGCTCGGCGGCAATCCAGAAGACGGACGACGGCGGCGTGAAAATTTTCGCGTATCCGGGATACCTGATTGGCAGCGAGATTTCGAAGCTGGTCAATCGCGGCTACCAGCAGTTTCTGAAAACGTCGAAGACCGAAGTGCCGGCGACTGCCGACCACCTGAAAGCGCTGCAGCAGTTCTCCGAAGAAATGAAAGAAGCGCTGGGTCTTCCCAGCCTCTACAATGAGTCGCTAGGAACCGTGAGCGAGTCGTATCAGTACGATCGCATCAAAGACCGCGACCAGCCCGAGGTTGAGCGTCCGAAGCGGCCGTGGGAGACGGTGAAAGCGAAGGTCGCCGCCGCGACAAAAAAGGGCCGGGCGTAGATGTCGCGCGCTCTGCCGTCGGCTTTCATGCTGACGGGTTGAAAAGCGCTACCGTTTCTGAAGCACTTTCAAGACCGCCTTCTGCGCCTCCATCCCCGCAGGATCCGATACATTCACACTAAGGTATGCCGCGAGTCCCCGCAGCATGTAGGTGTCATTCTCGAAGGTTTGCAGCAATTCGAGATGCGGCGGAATATCTTTCCAAACTTTTTGGTCGGCGGCGTCCAGCGCGCTAAGCCAGTTTTGAAATGCCGGCGCATCAAAATCTTTTCGCACTACGATCGTTGCCGCGAGCGCCGACAGCCGGTCTTGTTCTCCGTACGTGAAAATCTCATGGGCGGAAGATAGACGGCGCGCGATCGCATCCAGCAAACGTCCCTGATCTTCATTCTTTAGCAAGGGATTAGCGGCTAATGCTGCTAGCAGATCGGCGGTATGCGCGGTCGCATGAATCCACCCCAGTGTTGGA
>Ga0137389_10000497_pt1 | contig 21577 bp, 37 predicted proteins | sample 15con2h14BmetaG_FD_104645 | JGI IMG/M metagenome (GOLD analysis project Ga0137389, IMG submission 104645) | Vadose zone soil microbial communities from Angelo Coast Range Reserve, California, USA - 15con2h1.4B metaG | ecosystem: Environmental > Terrestrial > Soil > Vadose zone > Saprolite...
CTTTTGCGTCTGGTCGAGGCTATCGCCTCTTTGTTGCCAACATTTGCTTATTCGCTGAAGAGAGTTAGTATCACCGTACTATCGTACTACATATTATATTGTACATTGCTATACCTTCCTGAGTATTGCTGAACTGAAAGTACCGTTAGTGCCCGCACTCATATGGTGATACGTACATCTATACTAGACTATATGAAACAGTAGGTTGTCTAGACACACACTAAACTTGTATGGCTACTCATCACTTGTACGTAATGTGCCAGAGGCAAAATGCCTCACATAGTAGTAGTACCTATGTAAGGCAAACTGCCTCTGGCTTGTACCGTACAAGTACAGATGTTCCACCACTTCAGCACAACACAGCAAAATACCCTCCTTCTGGGGGGAGGGTACATGAGAGTGAGAAGGGGGCTCGTGCTACCTTTGTGCGAGTATCTTTTGGTATTCCGTTTCAGCTTCTCTCCATATCTGGCTCATCTCTATGCAATACTTGATACGCAATCCAATTAACCCTGCTATTCCTGCTGCAAAAATTGCGATCATCCATCTGTCCTCTTTGTCCATTATTCGCCTTCCTTTACAATTGCTTGCATATCCTCTGTAGATACATCAGCTTTAGCGTTCTGTGATGCTTTCCATTGCGCAACCCACGTGCTAGACTCTGCTGCTTTCCTGATGCTACGCTTTGCTACTGCGAGTCCGATGTAGGTTTGTACCACCATGCTCAATGACCAGCCAAGCAAGAGCGCTATAACGGATATACCTATGACTTCGTTTAGTGGATACATTGTTCGGTTAAACCTCCTGATGAACTATCAAACTATCAATGACAACAGTATACCACACTTGACTTTGAATGTAAAGGTATGTTATAGTCTGGTAGTAGTTTAAAGAAAGGAGGTCACTAACATTGATGACGCAAGCAGAGCCGAGCACAAATTTGAGAGAGTATCGCTTGGAAATGAGTCCGCGTATATCACAAGAAGTAGTGGCCCACAGAGCTAACATTACCCTGCAAACCTATCGCAAAGCAGAAGCTGGTGAGAATGTCAGCTATACCACTGCAAGAGCTATTCTTGCAGCTCTCAATCAGCTACGTAGGGAAAAGCGCCTGAAGACAGTAGAACTTGATGCCTTGAATTTGAGTATCGTTTAGTAGTGAGCCTAGCTAGCACCTAGGCTCACTGGATTCTCTTAAAGGAGTTAACAATGAAGAGAATTAAAGAAATTATAGTGCAAGAGGTCGAGTCCATGTGGCTCTCAGGTACATGCACAGAGGATGAAGCTTGTAGCTTGGCAATAAAGCGTCTTGCTGAATATCACACACAGGTTGCTGTGCTGATGACATTGGTATGGCCGAACGTGGCCGCTGTCAAGAAGGACTTGTTTAAGATGTTTGAGGGTGATCACAGTGAATAATCAGCAAACAGCAAACAGTAAAGCCATTGTCAACTCTATCAAGTTCTTTGCAGGTGCCATTATCCTAGCCGCCGTGGTCTACTCTGAAATTCTCTTCTTGGGGATAATCAGTAGCATCTTTCCATCAGGCCCACTGGCGATAGGAGCGATGATAGGGGCTGTTACCACAGGTTTGAGTATCATTGCCTTGTGTCTTGGCAAGGGCCACTGGTTTCGCCCTGGTCAGCAATTAATCGTAGCTTGGATATTCACCGTTGTTGAAATAGGTGTGCTCATCCTGAATGATATGCTCGCATATCAATTGCACACGGGTGCGAGACTCGATCAGTTTATGGCAACCTGGAAGCTGTTCTGTGTAGCAGCTCCTGCATTCTCTCTCGTAGGTTGGGTGTTACTCTTTTACTTTGATCCCGCCCGGTCCATTATGCACAAAAGGATGGAGATGGAAGACAATCAGGCCAAAGCTAAGATCGATCTTGATGTAAAGGCACACCAGAAAGCTATGGCATTCCACTATCGCGCTATCGATATGGTTGGCAGCGGGATGGAAGCTCAGATGGAACGGCTCATGCCTCACTACACTGAGATGGCAGCTCGGCAGAAGCTTGCAGAAATTGCCTCTGACCTAACTGGTAGACATGTCTCTCATGGTGAATTGGGAGCACCTAAACAGCAGCTTCCTGCTGGTAGCAAGATAGTAGAAGCAGATCCACCTCAACAGCAAGCCGCTAGCCGTGATCATGTAGTAGATCCTACTGGTGTGAGATCACAGGTGAATGGTGAGAAGAAAAATATTGAGAAAAAACCTCTCATAGACTTCTCTATACCCAAGGGCGTTAGCGCCAAGATGACTCAAAAAATTGACACTGCTGTAGCTGATCCTGAAGAAGAGGAGGAAAGACCAATACTCGAAGAGAAGCCAAATGAAAGCCCACGCACTCGCCGCGTAGGAGGAGATCCCGAGATGGAAGCTGAGGAGGAGGTGGAAACTGTGAAGGACACCACTGAGATGACAATGGACGAGGCATGGCAGGAATACAACAGCGTCAATGCTCAGGCACCTGTTGAGGCACCTGTTAGAAAGGGCAAAGGTGGCAGGAAGCCAAAAAACTAGGGAAGCCAGGGCGGCGCAGTCGAGAGTTGGAGCATGCAATTCGATGGGTGAAATGGATGGATGCAGGGCAATCGATGGATCAATGTCCCTGGAAAAACCCTTATCAGTTTCGTAAGCACAAGCCAAAACCTGAAGTTGAAATTGAAGCGCGTAAGATATTAGATCAGCAAAACAATTGAGACTTCGAGCTTAATCTCAATTTTTCTCAATTGTTTAGTCCCGAGACTCGGACTGGAAAACTTTGTCTCGGGACTGTCCTTGGAGGGACAAATGTATAATACCACGTTGGTTAAAAGGGTGTTGTTACTGTTAGTTTTAACCTTTGTTTGCTTAGGTTTTAGTGCGTGTATGGATGGTAGTTATCAGTCTGGTTCAGACTATAAATCGATGGCTTGGAATGATGCAGTTAACGCGGGAATACCTGCTCAATTGTTTGTCAATCAGATTAACCAAGAGTCCGGTTTCAATCCGTCAATTGTTTCGTCAGAAGGTGCTGAAGGGATAGCGCAAATTATGCCAGCAACCGCGAAAAGTTGGGGCGTTGATCCCTGGAACCCCGTCAATTCTTTACAGGCATCTGCCAGCCACATGGCATGGTACCAGAATCACTATGGCAGTTTTGAGAAAGCCTTGGCTTGCTATAATGGCGGATGTGGGCGTTTAGAATGGGCGATGGCAAACTGTGTCAATTATTATTACTGTCTTTATCCTGAGACGCAGCGGTACATCACTGCGATCATGGGATAGTGTCAATAGTTTTGCGGTTGCAATGGTGTCAGTTCAAAAGGTGGCATTGCAACTTATCGGACGGGGTGTGAAAATTTTCACACCCCGTGTCTACTGACACTCGATCTAATAAATTATTTGTGTTGCAATGGTGTCAGTTCAAAAGGTGGCATTGCAACTTTCAAAACTATCTCAATAAAATGGCCTTTATCTCTATTTTAAATCCTCTAAAACCGCATTATTCTAAAGCTTTGAAATGTCGTTGGTAGGGGAGAATCGAAGAGATCTGAACCGGACACGCGTGTCCGGTTCGTGCCATTCGTCACTTTACAAAATTCTGACATCTGCCAGGTGACATATATGGGAAGGACGGCCTGTATTGAGGGTTGAGATATGGTATACTTTTCGGTATGAATGGCCTATCGATCATACTCAAAAGTGTTACTTGCCTCCACTCGTTGACAACGGGACTCCTCATCTTGACTCCCATCATTCCGCGTGCTATACTAAAACTAAAGCGTTTCATATTCTCACTGAGAAGGATAGCATGTCAACGATTAAAGAACTTCGCAAGAAAGCCAAACTCACCCAAGTACAGCTTGCCAATAAGGCGGGCATCTCCATTCCTACACTTATCAGGATGGAGAATAGCAAGATTGTCATGAAGGCGAATTTGCTATGTGTCTGCTATGCGCTCGGAGTCAATCCTGAAGAAATTAATGGTGTCCGTGTGCGTGGGGTGTCTACTGTAGAGCAACTAATGTAGGGTTTTGTGACACGCCACACGGCTCAAACTGTAAAGCGTGTCACTAGCGTTATGGGACTCTCTCCTATAACAAACAAACGTGGAGTTTGTATGCTATGACTAATTATAATCAACCGGATGAAGAAAAGCAATCTTCATCGGAAGTTCAACCATTGGAAACATTTAGCATCAATGATCTTCTAGCTACTGAGTTTGATGGCAAGAAGTACACACGCAAGCAGCTTGAGCAGAAATATGAGCACCTTCAGGTGATGTATACAAAGCTACAGCGTGAGCATGAAGCTACACTGAAAGAACTCGCCATTGTAAGAGAGACTGCTGAGCACACTGTGAACGAGGCAAGGGATAGCAGGGATTTCTACATGGGACTGTACAAAGATCTGCTTGATGAAAAGGAGGTGGCAGCGTGAGTACTATGATGGAAAACACGGTTCCTAAGTTTCTCTTCGATTCGCTGAAGGATAGCCACGAAAATTACAAAGTGCGTGCAGAATTTCAGCTTGACCAAAAAGACGCACAAATTGAACAGAGGGACGCGGAGATAGCCGAACTCAAAAGGCAGCTTGTAGAGGTGGTGGAGCAGAAAGAGAAAGTAGTTGTCCAGAAGGATACCTGTATCAGGAAGCTCGAAAAGGATTATCTCGACTACAGGAATACGCTCACACATACACGCAATATCATCTTTCATCCAAAGATACAACAATCACGTGATAGGGTCCTTTTGTGCAAGCTGCTAGGGATAGAGACACGCAAGCAAAAGGATGAAGAAGGGTTCTTTGATTGCTATCGTGGCGACATTGCCAGAGAAGCGCATTTGTCAGAGGATGCTGTTAGCGATGGCCTCAAGTCTCTGGTCAAACACGGTACTATCCAACTTGAGCACAGGGGGACAGAGACTAAGGGGAGCAAGAATATCCTTCGTATCAAGATACTTCCTGACGTTAAGGAGGACGTGTTGAATTGTGTTAAGGAAGACGTGAAGAGTAACTATGGCGGGGAAAGAGCCACACAATGTCCTGAATGTCACAAAGAGCGCATTAAGAAGACTCGTAAGAAAGCTACGCTATGTGAGTGTAAGGACTGTAAACACCAATGGGTAGAGGATGAGAGTGAGAAGGTTATCGTAGACACACAGGCACGTCCGCAGGACTATACCAGCGCTCCACCACAGCCGGAGCAGCCAGATATGCCAGAGGAAGAGGTCATGGAGCACCACATGGATACTCTGTTTCCAGAAGAGGAGAAGCCAAAAGCCAAACCGGAACGCCGTTCCGATATCGAAGATGACTCAAAACCGCCTAAGCCAGCTTGTCCTAAATGTGGCAATCCCAAGGATACATGGGAGGACACCTTTGAATACTGGTTTTGTAGCACCTGCACAGGGAAAAGGACTGAGTGATGCTGAAACAACATCAGAAATACAAAGATCCACGCACACCCGTCAGTGTTACTCAGGTCGGCAAGTTCACAGTTACCATCTACGATCAAGCTGCTTATGATGAGTCGCTGAGACTGTATGGTGATGATTCGTACGATACGAAAGGCGGTGCAAATCCGCCTGTAGAGCCAAAAGAGCCTCGATTTAATCGTAATTTACGATCGGCTAGCCGAGATAAACCACTATTCGCACAGAAGAAGGAAGCTCGCTACAACTGGATTAGCTCAGACTTGGCAAGAGAGATGAGAGGGGTTGCACTATGACAAAGCACGGCGTACTCACCAATGAAGGCGTACTGATGATCCAAGATAGCAAATGGCAAGTTATGCCAGTCGGTATAGATGGTTCCCTTGTACCATATGTCGAGAGTGTGGCAGATCTGATGAAGATCGGTATTAACTATGGCCTAACTCATCTATGGGTACATGCTGAAACTGGCATAGATCCTATAGCACCGCTAGAAGTCCGTCAGGGATGCTTCAGAGGTATCATCGATGGGTGGAACCTGCTAGGGCACACGATAGGCAAGCACGTCAAATCTGTGTATGGGTGGCCTATGCCTAAAGGGAACGCGCTCACTCTCATCTTTCCGCAGTACTCAGGATGGGGACAAACGGGCCGTGCCGACGTTCCTGGATGGGGAAAGGTTGCAACTCCCAAGCAGCTACTAGTGACCATCTCCTATATCGAGAAAGCACTCGGCATACCCGTCAGCTCGTCGCCAGGATCAACAGGTTGGGACCTCATGAAGAAGATGCATCCTGAATGGGTAGCCAACTTTCCAAAGGTTAATCTTGAGAACATGCACTTTAGAGAAGGTGCCAGGGATATGGTGAGCCAACGTCACTACAATCCCGCCGAGGGTTGCTTCCTGCACAAGGTGGACGAGAATAGCGCCTACTTGCGTTCCTGCACATTCGATACCTTCTACGGCGTAGGAGATCCGGTCATAGACTCTGATGGAAGCAAATATACTGACAAGACTGCTCTGAAGGATGGACGTAGACCAGGCGTATGGTATTGTCAACTCACACCAGGCGATCAAGTGCTACCCAACTATGAGAAAGCTGGCAAGAAGTGGCTGGCAGGTACGATGATACGGCTCATGCGCAAAGTTGGCTATGAGGTTGAGATATTCCAGGGCTGGTACTTTCCACAAGCACACCAACTTATGGAGAAATGGGCTAAGTTCATGTGGGAATGCCGTCAATCATTCCTAGATGCAACAAAGTGGAGACGGGACGAGCCTAGGCAGTTCGCACGTCAGGCAATGAAGCAAATAGCAGTCTGTACCGTCGGTTTAACTTCCTATCTGCAATTTGACATTAAAGAGGAATCGGACAAGCACCGACCTGATATCAAGATGGAGACGGTAGCCAGGACCTATGAAATGCTATTCCACAACATTCAGAAGTTCCACAGACCAACGGGTAAAATGCCACTAATGGTGTATATGGACGCTCTCTACTATGTCTCTGATACTGCGACGGTCGCAGTACTTGCACCAGTGCTAGAACGCCAGAAAGAGCTAGGTGGCTTCAAATACGAGGGATGTATAGAGATCACGCCAGAGGCAGAGGAAATCTTGAATGCTTCAACCAACGTAAGTAAGAAACTTGAGCACCTGAACAAGATCGGATGGGTAAAATAATGGCTATCAACCTTGAGTTGGCAAAACGTGTGAGAGATGTTTCGTCGCCACGTGAGAGCAGAGAAGACGTTATTGAGTACTATCAGGAGAAATATCCAGGACAGAAGACACTCAAGAATGGACAAGTACAGTATGAATGGAAGAAGAAGATAGTTGATGCCGAATTAGCACTAAATCCTAATGCCAAGAGAGCTTCACTCAATAAGCGTTACCAGAAAGAGAAGGGAGTTGAACGCTATCTAAAAGGCAAGCCAAAACCAGAGGTACAGGCACAGTACAAGGCGCTTGGCGAAAAGTTGCCACCTAAGCCACCTGCCGGTATAACTGTTACTGGCACTGTCTGTGTTCGCTATCAGGACAATCCTTGCGAGCCAAGGACCTTCACGGTAACACTGGAAGGTGGTGAGATGAGGGTGCTTTTAGAGTCATTTGATATGCAAACTATCATTAACAAGTATATGATGATAGATGTAGACGACGCTGAACCAACTATCTCAGAGTGTCCCTGTAATGGTGATGACTGCGAGTGTGATTTTGAGATAACTGCTATAGAAGAGTAGCATAGTCGGTTGCAATGGCCTCCGGTGGGTGGATATGGTTGCAGGCCTCTTGTGGGTGTGTTTGGAGGCGCATGTGGGAGGCAGTTGCAATGGCCTCCGGTGGGTGGATATGGTTGCAGGTCAGAATTAATGCTCTCTTCTACAAAATGTGCGCGGATTCCGCGCACATTTCAGGGGTGGATATGGTTTCAGTGGTAGTTGAGGGTGAAGGATAGTTGGGACAGATGAAAAAAGTCGTGACATCACGACTTTTTCTCGTTTTACTCGTAGTTGAGGGTGAAGGATAGTTGTCGCACCATGCTACTTCCTACGCTTCTTATGCAACAGTCCATTCTTGTTCAACGTCTTGTAGGCTATCACCTTCGCTTGCTTGGCTGTTTTGCCTTTGCGCTCGTATTCACGCTCTATCTTAAGTTCTAACCACTTTGGCATTTTTCTTCCTCCTGTGAAAACCATAGTCATCACCATCGCCTACCTTTGTGTACGTGTTGATTGGGTCCTCACGAACGTCAGCAACCATATCATCACTAGGATCATCAGGCGCTTCGTAGACACCCATCATGTAGCCAAGTATGAACGCCAGTGCTATGCCGAGTGCCCACACTGTTCTCAGGCACCTAAGCCAACTTGGGAGGTACTTTCTTTTTAGCAGGCTTCTTAGCAGGCTTTTCATACTCGTCCTCTTGCAGTACATAGATCAGGCGCTTGGGTGGTTTGTTGTTCGCTGCTGGCTTCTTCTTAGCAACGGGTTTCTTCTTAGGCAGTGGCATCGCTTTCGTCTCTCTCTTCCTTCTCAGGCACTTCTATAGGCACGCGGCGCATGTCAACATCAACGGCATTGAAGTTGCGCTTCTTCCCATCACATCCATCGCACTCTTCTGCATTGTCGATGATACGCTTCATAACATGTACGGCACCATCACCGATCATCCCGCCGACATACCAAGCAAGGACAATGCTGAGTATGAAGACAAGGAATAGTACTGCCACCTTGCTACTGTGTAATGGTATCTCTTTGCCATCGCGGTTTACTGAAAACTTCATCATTTATCCTTTAGTCTGCTATCCATACCCACGTCGGAGCGCTTGTATGGGTGATTATCATAGTCTGTTGTGCTGGTACCCTGAACGTGCCTGATGTAAGATTTGTAGTTGTGCCGGCAACCGCAATAACCGAAACAACCCCACCAGTGATGTAGACAGTACAGTCATAACTCTGCTTAGGCGATGTAAAAGGTGATGTGCCTACAGTGCCATTGTTAACACTACCAACAGGTTGCAGTCCAACATTGTTGCGAATAACGGCAGGATAGCCATTAAAGATGTTGCTTGATGTGTATCCTGTGCCATTAAAGTTGTTATTCTCGACACACACAAAACCTGTAGTAGCATTGATAGCATTGTTTGTCTTGCCTGATGTTGAGCCTTGTGCAGTCAAGAATTTACAATTGCGTACATCAGTCTTCCCAGATGTCGTGATATTCAGATCGTAGCGACCTGTAGTTCCTGCCGTGCCGTTTGCCTGGAAGACACAACCATCGACGAGCACATCAGTTACCGCGCTTGTGATGTTGATACCGTACGTGCCATTGTTGAAGATGAACAGGTTTTTCATGATGGTAGCATTACCAGCCGACATTGTGAGACCGTTTGCTCCACCCTCGACAATTCCACCATTCAGCAGAACTTGACCAGCCGAGCCGTTTGACCCACTTTCAATGAGGACAGTATCACCGCCGCTCGGCCCTGGATACGTTCCAAGATCGATATCTTCAAGGTAATGGCTACCTGCTACGCCCAAGATGTGTAGAGCGTGCCCGTTACCAGCAGTACAGCTACCGATGATATTAGAGCACTGGACATCATAAATGTCTTCAAAGAGAAATGCATCACCGTTCTGTATCTGATCGCAGTTGAAGTTAGTTATAAGGTGAATACCGTTATATCCACTACCTGTAACACCTTTGATGTGCAAACCTGCTTTACTGTTGCCAAGATGCACAGTATCCATATAGGTGTTGTAGTTTGGTTGCGATGCAGATGCAAGAGACTCAATACCATACCCATTGATAGCACCACAAAACACATTATGAATGTATGTGCCTTGAGCACCTGTGATCTGAATAGCATTAGACGCACTATTGTTTGAGTATGTTGCGCTTGCAGGTTGGATAGCCAAGTTTTGGATACTGCAGTCATTTGCTGAAACGAGAATGAAGTTAGCACCTGAGAAGTTTGACGTTGGCTGTATGATGCTTAATTTGCCATATCCTTCAAAGGTGATACCCGGGTGGTTGATCAACAAAGGTGTGGAGATCTTGTAAATACCCGGTGGAAGCTGAACGCGTCCACCCGCCGATGCTAGCTGAATAGCTGCATTGATAGTTGCTGTATCATCATTAGCGCCGTCACCCTTTGCGCCGCTGTTAAGCACACTGTAGACACCAGCAACAGAAACGCCGCCAGTGGATTGCACAGCGCCCGCAATATTGATGCCGTTGACGGTTAGCGCCTTAGAGATAACCGTACCTGCAACATTGATGCTAGTTACAGCAGCGTTACCCGCACCGTCTGATGTCAGGTTGCCATTATCGGTATACAGCCCGCCCGTTGCTCTGTTGATCATCGGCGCTGAAAGAAGTGTATCTGGTGCTGTCATAATTGCCTCCGATTCAGGGACAAAACGGAAAATTTCCGTTTTGTCCCTCTCGTGCTAAAGATTAACCAGCGAAAGGAGCAACATGGACCCATGCGCCATTGCTAGAATTTAGAGATGTAAACCAAACGAATATTGCAACCGACGCAGCTTTTACAACCGTAGCATCGGACGAGGCGTCAACTAGGACAAGTCCAGTTGCCAGAGTGGTGCTAAACGTGATTGTGTTGGCTACAGTGGTGCTCTCATTGCTGACGATGGCTATCTGTCCATTCTTAGTACCAGCCGCCAGAATAGCTCCTGTACACGCGCCTGATGGTGCTACGCGGTTGACTAGATAGCTCGTGGCAATAGTCTGAGCTGCTCCTGTGGGAGTAGGGATGCTTGCCGATGGTGTTGACCCAAGCTGTAGGACTGTGCCAAGCAATGCTTGAAGTCCACTAGTTGTGAGCCCAACCACTGTGGTGTTACCAGCCCCATCGGAAGTGATGTTGCCATTGTCAAAGTAGAAACCAGCAGACTGCTGACTCTGTGTAGGAGCCGTAGTAGTCGAAGTTGGTGCTGTCATTGAATGTCTCCTTTTCTCAAATCCACAAATTTTGTGAATCTACGGTGTAGTATTTTGTGTCAAGCTGCCTTTTAGTCGCATATTGCCCGATGAGTCAAGGCTAGCAATGTTATTGCCAAATTTATCTTTAAATATTATATGTCCATTGCCGTACATTTGTATATATGTCTCTTGCGCTCCTGTATTAATATAAATGATAGGCACATTGTTGAACTCTAATCCTTTAGTTCCGGGGTTAATCATCCAAAGTGATGTACCATTTGGTGACTGGCAGATAATCTTCCCGCCACGTGCCTTGATGTAGGTATCCGTACCTGCACCAGCATCGATAATATCGCCAGAAGAAGACTTACCTATCTTCCCGCCGGTGACGAGCAGATCTGTAACCGTCTCTGTCCCCACAATACCTACAACGGCGTTGTGCATTGCATCACCAAATGTTACCTGTGCATCATTTGTGATGCTTACAGCGTTATTGCCATCTCCTGAAACAGTGCTTGTAACAATAGCCGTTCCTGCTGTATTGCCTGTATTTGTGATAGAAGATGCTGACGTACTCAATGGTATTGCATTCCCCAAATTAAGAAGGTAGATGAGAGAGAACGGATAGGTCCCCTCAAGTACCTCACCAGGACGATAAAGAGTGACGGTTACCATCGATAGCGGACCGACCGCCGCGCCTAAGACTGAATACTGACTCCATTCAATAGTTGGTGTGCTTCCATCTAGCTCCCAATAGTTTGCTTCTCCCGCGTGCAAAATAGCTGTAGCACCATTCTCAAAGTTCAGCTTGATGGCTACAATTGAGAGATTGTAGAGCAGAATCTTGCATCCGCTGTCCGCTGCACTCACATCAAGGTTCCCATTCATAGCTGCGCCAGGATCAAAGCTTGCCAATACCTGCATCGCTACACCGCCGCTTTAATGATTGGGAGTGCTTTGTCCCCAACCTCTAGTACTATCTTCAAAAGTAGCAATATCATGATAAGCAGCCCTAACGAGAATAGGGTACCACGTATCATAAAAGGCACAAAGTTATCTGTCAGCGTTGCGCCCGTGCTACGGATGTAGCCAACAATATCCCATGAATTGCTAGGATCTACCAGATTTATCCACCCTGGAAACTGTTCTGCCTCATCCAAGGCAAGCGAGACGCCGTAGAAGCCTGGAACGTTTACCAAGGTGTCATGAACCTGCTGTAAGATTGGTGTATAGGTTGGTGATGGTGGCTTCGTTGATGGTATAACGGCACTGCCACCGGATGACACATTGGGATCACTGATCGTGCTTTCCGCCCAAATGAATGATACCCCGGAGCCTGTGCGAAACGTAACTTGCCGAACGGGATACCCGCCTGTATTGAGGCTGGTTTTGAATGCCGGACCCACTCGCCAATTCATGCCAGAAGTTACAACTGACCCGTCTTTATTGACCTTCTCAACTACAGCCACATGGCCAAGGGACGATTCGACGCCCTGACCAGCATTGCCTTGTAGGCAAATGATAGATGGGATGCCAATCGGGTTGACTGATGAAGTCTTCCACCCGAACGCTTTAGCTTGCGCTAGCCACTGGTATGCATTCGCTTGTCCTGTATGGTTCCATGGCACATACAATCCCGTAAGTTGGTGATAGCGCTCGTCTGCCCACCATGTGCATTGGCCTGGCGGAAAGTTGTTCCCATCACCGGATTTTGTCGCCACGTTACTACCTCCAATTTGTGCCTGTACTTGTGGCACGTACTGAGCGTAGCGGTTATCGTAGCCACGTCCGCAGCTCGTCTTATAGGATTGCCAAGCGCAGAAGTTCTTGCCACCGCCACTCAGCTTGTAGGCATACTTGAAGCTAAAAGCAGGATCTTTCGCCTGTGCCGATGAAACGTCAGGATGAGCACTGAGCAGAATTTGAAGGATACCAGTAGCACCTATGCTATTGACCACAGTAGTGTTGAAGTTCGATTCAGCCCACGCAATCGCCACGATATCTACAAGAGACTGTCCTGTAAATCCCGCGTTGCGTGCATATTGAATTGCTTGTCCTACTGTGATGGTTGCCATTGTGACCTCAAAAACTTCGCACTGCGAAGTTTATTAGTTTGCATTGCAAACTTTTTATGCCAGCTTCTGCCTCATCGTCTCGGCAAAGTTGCTCATCTTAATCTCAAGCCCACTGAGTGCCATAGTCAAATAGACTTCAGCATCAACACTACCTGTTCTGCCTGCTTTCTCAGCTAAATCTTGCACTGTCAGGATATCGCTTGAAATGTCAGAGAGCGCGTTTCTGATATCGAGATGGCCTATAGTCGCTTTCGCAAAAGGTGTCATTGCCATGTTACTAACTCCAACTTGGAACTATAATTCTTTCGCCAGGGAAGATGTTATTTTGTGGCCCTCCTGGAATAGGATTGCCGTGTGCGTTCGATGTACTAGTGATAACCGATGAGTTGTAACCAAAGATCTGCTGATACGTGACGAGCGTATTGCTAGGTGCTCCTGCTGAGCGTATTTGAGCTGTGATCTTTGCTGCTATCCCGCTGAGCGTATCGCCCCCTAGCACCGTGTACGTACTGTTCCACTTGATGCCTTTGCTAGGCGGTGCTGGTGTTGGTGGTGCTTTGACAGGATGTACTCCTCCTGTTGATGTTCCACCTTTGGGAGGTTCCACCACTGGTGGAGGAGCATTAGGCGGAATGCTGTTCACGATCGGCTTTGTTATTTGTGTCGATGTGGTAGCAGTACTAGTGCTCTGCGTAATTGGACTGTTTGTGACAATAGCCCCCGTCTGTATGCTCTGCAAGTTCGGATCATTACTAAATTCAGCACCAATATTCTGAGTAGAGAAGCTTGTTGACGTTGGCACATACACAATATGGTTACCTGAGCTATCCGCTGCTATCCCCGTCAAGTTCTGTGACGTGCCGCCAGTGGCGGTAGTATTATTTCTCTTATTCAGGAAAGCTACTAGCAGCAAAAGAGCTACTACACCACTTCCGATAAGCAAGGTAGGATGACTGGCAATAAACCCACCAGTGCCTTGCCCTCCATCATCTGGCATTATCTAACCCCTTTCTTTGCTTTCGGAGCCTTAGCGCCCGTGATTGGCCCTCTCACCGTATCGAATGACGTAGCAGCTTGTCTTGTGAAGACATTGATAGGTGTTGAGAGATGCTGAACAGGAGCAACAGCACTGATAGCAGCTCGTCTACCTGCCTCTGGCACAAATTGTTGATATGACCCACGCTGCATGTATGCCCGTGGCGCAAAAACGCCGTGTGCTGGAACCGCTGGTATGACAGGTGGCAACATCTTCTTCTCATCGAAGTATTCCTGCAATGGAGACCTGGGATTGTTCTCTACTGCTGGATCACTTCCAGGAAAGAAATGCACACCAGCATTTGTGATGAGTCTGTCTTTTCCGCGCTGTGTTGGGAAAGGTGCATGTAACCGATTAGGATCAGGACGATAGTCACCCAAGCTACCTTGTGGCAAATTAGGCAATTGTGTATACCCTGCGTAGTTCTCTTGGAATGGCAGGTTACTTGTCGTCTGATAAGGCGCTACTGCTTTCTTTTTGTACCCAAACAGCATATGCAGAATTCCCATAATGGCCTCCTAGGCTTTAGAACCTGATGGATACGTCAAAAACCCCGTTCCTTGGCTGTTTTGCCCTGTGAAGGTACGCCCTACTGCTACGACTCCTTGACTAAATGCACCGATATCCGTAGATAATCCTACAAAGTAGGCCGATGCGATCAGGAGAGCCCCAAGCAGGAACAGGTATCGAATAGTCGAATCTGCCATGATCTGTTACCCCTGTGCTGTATTGAAAGTGCCGATAGACTGTATGCCAGTCAATAACGGCGCGAGTTTCTTGTATTCAGTGACAATGATGAGCAGTATTGCAAGTAAAAGAGAATAGTAAATGATGACATGGCCTAAGCGCGTTCTGTTTACTAGGACAAGCAACGCTATCATCAGAGACCAGCCAAGCAGAAAGTTAAACGCGTTGTTTTCTGTTGGCATCACCCACCCCCGGTATGATAACTATCGCCAAAGCTAATATCCGGTATTGCAGGGACATACCCACCAGGCGTATTGATTGTTGTTACACTTGGTGTTGACGGTGCTGTGCTACTAGATGGTTGTCCACCAGGCCCTACAGTCTGCCTACCCTGTAAATGAGCCCTGCCATTGAGCATGAACCACCATTGCTTGATGCGAGTGTCACCCGCGCTGTTTACTTGCACTACCACAAAGAGAAGGAAAACCAGAATGACCAGCAGAAGTCCGATACCGCCTATTGTTCGCAAAGATGCAATACGATCAGCAGCGTTGCCAGCTTTCGAGATGACAGGATCGATAACCGATGTTTGGACACCTGAGCTAATCTTAGAAGCAACATCGATCGCTTTACCGCGCTGCTTCCTTAATTCCTGAGCCCGTAGACGTTCGTTGCGTTCCTGTTCCTTCAGAGCCTTGTCTGCATCCTCTTTGGTAGTATCGGCCATGCCCTTGCCCACTGCCTTTTGATGCAATGCTGCTTGCTTGGGAGTACCACCAGAACTACCAGCCTCTTCGAGCAATGCGTCTACATTGCCCTCGTCCACTGGCGTCCCTGAAACAGTTTCAGCTTTACCGCCTTTCGCAAGGAAGTCCTTGAGAAACTGATCATCTACACTTAAAGTTTGCTCTTTTGGATTAGGCGTAGCACCATGTTTCACTACATCTTTTAACGCAGCTTTATAGTAACGCTCATTTTCATTCTTCTCTTTGTCTGCCATTGCTATTCATCCAATGTCACATAGCTAGGACTAAACAGAATGGCAAAACTAACCCCTAGGTTCCCCTGTACTCCAATTATCATCAAGAATAATGAGAGCAGGAATAAGAAGAAAAAGCCATTCTGCCCCTTTGTCATCACATCACCAACGGATTGTTGAGCATAATCACGTGTGGCTCAAGGCGTGGACCTGGATTAGCAAGAGACCCTGTAGAGGTAACTTGGAATCCGTAGTGGAAGTCAGTCCATCCACTTTCAATTGTGCAGTCTAAGTATGCTTGCCCCTCCATAAGACTTGCGTCCGCCTGTTGTGAGATAGGCCCACACACCAACGGGAAGAAGCCCTCGTCAAAGTCTTGCTGAAGGATACCGCCCATAGCGCCAGACAGATCGGTGTAGAACTCACGTACATCAAGGTTAGTGTTGAGTCCGTACTTGGTAAATGGCCTATTACCCGCCTGATCACCTGTGGTATCGATGTAAGCAATGTTGCTAGTAGAAGCAAACTTGTTGCTTGCAATACCATCAACGACCACCACAAAGAGCCAAGGTATTTTATTCAGGTAGGACACCTTGTTTCTAAAGATCTGTCCCGCCGCAAGATTGTTCAATGGCGCATCACGTTGTATCTGAACTGTCTGAATACCGCTTAGATTAGGCTGTAAGGCAGTAAGTTGACTGTAGCTCTGTCCATCCTTATAGATTTGAATGAGCTTGATATTGCCGGTAATCGTTGCGCCCTGTCCGCCAGATCCGCCAGTACTGGTAAAGGTGTTCAGAATAGGATCAGTACCATAAGCCTGACCCGCACAGTTAACGACAACCTGACAAGTCGTTTCGCCGTACTGAATCGGAAGTATGCCTCTCACGTCTTGTGGATGAATTAAATTCATAGGACAGTAGAAGCTAAAGTTGTACGTATTGTTACCTGTTGCAGTTCCGAATGGTGCAGAACTGTAGTAGCTCTGCAAGTAGGTGTCCTGCTGTCCTGCGATCACTGCACGTGGTTGTATCTGACGATTAGCACCTAAGAGCTGAGACAGGTACTTAAGAATGTACGGCCTGAAATTGTGCTGAACCGCACCGTAGACTACCTGAATACTATCGATCAGGCTAAGAGGCGCTGCAGCATTCAGAGCGTACACGGGACTGCCTGTACCCGCTGCAAGGTTGGCTGTAAAGGCACACTGTACCCAAAAGCCTGTGAGGAATGAGTTATTGCTCGTAGTGACATTCCAGGTAAGTGCCTGTCCCGCTGCAAAGGCTTGCTGATTAGCACCGCCGTTCGCTTGCTGAGACAATACCTCATGATTGATCGAGAGCGCCATAAATTGCTTATTCTGCATTTTCTGAATGGCCGCTGCTTGTGCCGCTTGCTCGGCAGGTGTAAGAGCCCGCCCCTGAGATGGCATTGCTACCATGATCTGTTACCCTCCATAAAACCTAAATGTTAGGCCCAAGCCCTGAATAAGACGGGACACCAACAGCAGCAGGAGCAGGAGCGTATGCCTGATCGCTAGCATGCGAAGCAGCCCAACCCGCCGCTGTGCTGACAACTGGTACGCCGCGCTTGGCTACCCAATTCAACACAAAGAAAGTAGCAATTAGAAGGATGACCAGTGAGATCATGGCACCGCTAAAGCTCTTCAAGTTTCTGATGATTTTTCCCATAATGGGATCTCCTTTTCTCTTAGCCGAATAGTTCATGCATCGAACGGTATTCCCGCGATGGGAAGTTACCCGTCCGCTTCAAATGGAACCCAAATGGCGCTAGTGGCTGGTGGTAGTCTTTTTTGTCTACTTCCAGATATCGCCGTGCGCTTGCCATTTCATTTACATCGTTATTCAAGCGAAACTGTGCAAAGTATTCCATCTGCCTAAACATCACCAATGGCACACGTGATAATTCTTGTGTCTCATTGATAACCACCACACCTTTTTTTCTGCCTTGTTTGAGTAGTTTAAAATGGCCTTCTAATATTCCTACCTGGACACTGTATCCTGTGAGAGATGCTATCTCATCAAGTAGTACTATTGCAGGTTTTCTAGCATAAAGTATTTTGAGTAACCAGATACTATAAGCCTCTAAATCGTCTGTATCAGGTATCCAGACTGTGGTATAGGTTGGATCGAATGACACATCAGGTGGATGGTTTCCCCTGTACTCACGTGGCGCATGTATTTCAGGCATCTCATCGTCTGTACTATTCAGGACAAACCTAGGCACATGTGGAAACTGACGGCGATAGTATTCAAGCAATCCCAAAGCAAACCGTGTCTTACCTGAGCCAGTCTTCCCTACCACAGACCAGTGTTGACCGAGCTTCAAAGCTAAGCTGTTGTACGGCCTAACCTCAGCATCCTCTTCAGACACGCTCCAATTCGGGAGCTTGCTCATCAGTTGTATTTCCCGTGCTCTCTCCTGTATCAGTTCCTCCGGGACTTCCGGCCAAGGAGACGGGATATATTTCACTAATGACGATAGCCTTGCCATACTCTTTACCTCTGAGAATAAGTGTTCCCTGTGTTGCCTGTGCGATTGCTATTTGTGCAAACATATTTGAGTACCATTCGATAATATCATCACCTTTTTGTGGTTTAGGATGATTTTTAGACTTAAACATTATTTCAAGTATTTTGCCGCCAAATGCTATAAATGCGCCCTTCACTGTTGCTCTTGTGAGCCTTACCACATTTTTCTCAACTTCTGGCATATCCTCTGTAATCTCACCTGCAAGCTGCTTATGAATACCTGATGCAGCAAGATTATAGACCTCACTAGGATCAACCGTATAGTATTTCGTTTCACCATTCACCTCTATCTCAAACTTCAACCAGGGATATTCTTGTTCGATCATCTGAAACTAAACCCCCTATGGTTCTTGACATGCGTTACCGTTGCTTTCGTACGAGAAAAAATGTACTGAAACGTCATCAGCTTATCGTGAAGCTGCACCAACCTTCTTGCAACCCGCGCTGCATCCTGATCCTTCTGTGCTCTCTTCAAATGTGCCTGTGCGAACAGAGTTGCATCGTTCTCGTCCATCTCCCAGATTTGTACAGGCTCGTGATCCCTGACAATAATTTCAAGCGCGTCATCGATGAGACTTGTGCCAAACATCAAGACTCGGACGATAGCCTCTTCTGAGTCCTCTGCCTCCGTCTTCGTAAGCAGCTTGACTTTTTCAGGCTCTTTACTGCCAAACTTGAATGGTGATTTAAACCCAAACTTAGCGTCACTGGTTGCGGTTGCGGTTGCACTGGTTGCGTCACCTGAAAAGTGATGTGATGTGATGGTTTCTGAGCTTAAATTTGCTTCCTTTTGCCTGTCTCTATAGCGTTCCTGTGCCTGGCGATGCAATTCTCTATCACGTGATGCTTTTTGCTCAGGTGTAAGCTCAGGATCTAATTTACTTGCTCCAGGCGCTCTGTGATTGCTATCAGCGCTTTGAGTTGCAGACTGACTCGTTGCGTCAACCGATCGTATTCCTTCACCATCTCTTCCTGTAATTCCCGTCCCGCTCTCCATTCTTTCCTCTCTTCTCCCATCAGCGCTATGTGTTCCTTGAAGTTGTCCAGCATCTCCTTGACCTGTTCCTTGTGCTGTTTGAACGCTTCTGCTTGCAGCTTCAGAATATCGTCTATCGTTTTCGTCTCTTGTGTCATTGACGATTGGCCTTTCTCGTATCGCTTCCAATTTCTTTTTATGCTTTGTGATAGCAACTTGCGTCTCATCTATCTCACTCATCAGATTGCATTCCCAAATGTCACATCAGTAGCACAATACAGTACACTTACATTGCTGCTTGCATTTGAAGGTAAACCCCAATTGGTATGCTCAGGCATATTTAAAATATTCCATCCCGCTGCGAGAGTCAGACTGAACGCTTGCCCTAGACCAATAACTTCGAATTGAACTACTGTGCTAGCTGATACCAGCGCAACGTTGTAATGTCTATCGTAGGACTCATTGTTCATAGGGACGAGAGTACCAATTTGAAGTGCGCATCGGTGGAAGACGGGAGCGCGTGGCCCTATTGAGGCTATATGCTCAAGACATGCCAGCATCTTATGTAGATCCATGTGGACACATTCGCCATGCTCGTCTAGGTGAGACTTACCATATAGCTTTTCGCCTGTCTTATCCCCAACGATACCCGCCGCTGCACCAGCGATAATTGTATTCATACATGCCTCTCAGGAATAGTATTCATAACATAATGTTATCATTGTTGATCAACATTGTCAAGAATAGAATGTCCTGTCATTAGGTGGTATAATGAAGTTACAAAATTGAGAGTTCCTTTACTGAATAGTGACGTGCTATTCCACCTTAGCTCTACGTTTTGCGCCTCTAGCGGTACTGTCTAGGGGTAACCCTGGGTGTGATAGGTTCGGAGCTGGCGTTAACTGTTGCAAATTTGCAACGGTTGCAAGCTTTTACGTGAGTTCAATTCTCGCCACATCCACCAGCCGATAAGCTCAGTAGGGTTTCCTGACTTCCATGCACCGCCGGACGTGTTGTGGATAGGCTTGCATGCACAGATAGCTCAATGGACAGAGCGCTTCCCCCTACCAGTGGACTTGGAAGAGGCAACAGGTTCGAGTCCTGTTCTGTGCTCTAACCCCTAGAAAGGAAAGCAATGGGAAAGTTCTATATCAAAGATGCCCTTGATAGAGGTGAGATAACATTTCAGACACCAGAATGTGAAGCACCTAACTACTATGTTGAGGTAACCATTCATGATCCAGAAGATAACGCTGAGGATGCAATGTATGGAACTGCAAAGGTACCTCTCAAGGACCTCACAAGGGCTATAGACTGGTGTGCACCTGTAGACTTTAAAAAGGAATGCAAGCAAATGGACACACTAGAATTGGTACAGAAGATAGAGGCGGCAATGGCACAAGAGGATTGGTCAAAAAAGTACTATGATGTTGCTGAGATCATAGAAAAGTATGTAGATGCCAGGATAGAGCAGAAAGTCAAGGAGATGCTTACTACACTGCAGCCGCCACAAAATCCTTTCTTCTATGAACTTCCCTCGAAAGGGCCATTGCCACATCTTGATTTGACCAAGAACGCGATAATACCAGGGAAGGAAAGGGAGTAGGATGACCACAGGCATTGAAAATATCTCTGATGAGCTATGGCTAGCGAAGAATTGGAAGGTTGTCACTACAGTTCTTATTATTACTGACACGATAGCCGAGAAGCTAAACGAGAAGCCAGAGACAATAAAAGCGCTAGATGATAGAATGAATAAAGCCTTTAGTGAATTTGCGCAAGAGCTAATGGAAGACGAGAAGAATGCAAAAACATGATGCTAGGGACCCATTAGCAGGTATCATCAACAAGTCAATTGAGTTGGCAGAAGAGGCAGCTAAGCTATATCATCTTGATGAGAAGCAAACGAAGATGCTTTGTGATGAGATTAGGTTTAGAGTTATGGGTGATGCTATTGGGATAAAATGTGGCAACATTGTAGAAAAGAAGCCTGAATGTGGCAAGCTTGACCCTGATGATAGATACAGTGAATGCAAGTATATAAAGGGAGATGAGTAGGGTGTTCCGCTATAGACTTGGTGAATACTTAGAAATAGCCATACCAGTTGCATTAGGTGTTGTTATAGGCAGTGGTGTAGTCCATTATCTGCATTGGTAGCCCACTCTGCCTCACTCTCATGTACCCTCCCTTTACTGTGGAGGGTTTTTTGTTGTGCTTGTGCTGCAGGATGAGTGAGTGTCAAGGCGAAACTCGGCCAATTTTGTCAGTGATGTAACTTAAGGAAATATTCCCTGGAGTTACGGGAGTGTATTTTGTTGTGCTGAAGTGGTGGAACATCTGTACTTGTACGGTACAAGCCAGAGGCAGTTTGCCTTACATAGGTACTACTAC
>Ga0137389_10000501_pt1 | contig 21548 bp, 20 predicted proteins | sample 15con2h14BmetaG_FD_104645 | JGI IMG/M metagenome (GOLD analysis project Ga0137389, IMG submission 104645) | Vadose zone soil microbial communities from Angelo Coast Range Reserve, California, USA - 15con2h1.4B metaG | ecosystem: Environmental > Terrestrial > Soil > Vadose zone > Saprolite...
GTACAATCACGACCGGCCTCATCGCGGAGTCGGAAATCGCACTCCCCGCGAGGCGTTCTTAGCTTTCGCAGCTGTACTAAAAACTGAGGCCCTGACTGTCTAGATTAGCGGGGAGCACTACACGTATCGACAGCCCTTTCTTTTAGCGTTGGGTGGTTGGGATCTCTGCTGGTTTCAATACAAACCTTCGTCAATGACCATGAAAAAAATATCGAGTGGATTCTTTTGCTGCTGGGATCAATCGCACTTGCCATTTTCGGCGTCTACGTGGCAAATGACGTGAGAAAGCTTTACAGTCCGCGCTCGCATAATGGGCTCAAACTATTTAACGATTTTCTTGCGAGGCAGCACCTATCTTATTTCATGTTTTTTCTGACTCTTATCATAAAAGGCGGACTCGGAAATTTGGGGCAGTACTCAGCAATCGTCCTCGCCATAATGTCACTTACTTTCTATCACGCGGGCGTAAGCCAAGCCACATGGCTCGGTGAACAAGCGCTCCACGATCAGTGCACTGGACCCAGCTGCACGACGCATATTCCCTTCATTGATGTGCTTCGATTTTGCCAACGCAACATAATTTTTGTTTCCATTTCGTTGCCACTTGCCGTTGTTTATGCCTTCCTGGCTCACTGATATTCGCCTCAGCTTTGAAAAGTTTGCTGCCGATGACGCGCATGCGCGCGTACGCCGTAAGAGGTTTATGCGATCGTATCCAGGACCGGATCGTACCTTCAGGAATGTCGACATGCAGCCGCTTGCGGATCGTGCGTTGCGTATCGCTTATGGAGTTGCCGAGATTGTAGATCGAGACCGCTTCGAGGATCACGTGGGGCGGATACGTCTTATTTTTTCCTGCGGCTGTAGTGAATTTGTAGAGGCACTCTCTGCACTGAAAAACTTGGAGGATTCGGTAGCGATTCTTCCGGCTGCCTTTCTTCACCGTGAATTTCGAACCGCACCGAACACACGGAGGGCTTGGTTGTGTACTTCGCGAGTTGGGCATGGAGGGGCTTAACTAGAGTTTATCTACGGTTTGCGTTCTGTCCAGCGACGCCAGTCCAGGCCTCGGATTTTGACGGGCTGGGTCTCGCATCTTTGAGGCAGCACAGGCCTCGGAAATTGGCGGGGGTTCGTCTGCTGACGCAGGGAAACGCAGGAAATTCTGCGGGTCGTTCACCTGGGCTGAGCTATTGGCTTAGTCCGCGCCGAATATTTGCTTTGGGCGGCGGAGGTTTGGAGGTACGGGACATACGGTGCTCCTCGTTCGAAGATCCTCGACACTACGCACCTTGTAGCTAGGATCTCGGGCTGGCCACGCCGCGAGATTTTGGCTTCGGCCTTTTGCTTCTATCGTCTCCATCCAAGTCTGTCAAAGGGATCGCCGACGGAGAGCTAATGGTTGCCAAGGGACCCCCCTGCGACCCAGACTCGCTAAAGAACGCCACGTTCGGGTTGCTGACCGTCGCGTCAGCGACGTTCTGGCTGCGCAACCGGGCAAAAACACTTACGTGAAAACCTTGCCTAAACAGGTCATCGGCAACTTGTGAAGCAGTCACCTCGGTAAGCGCGCTGGGGTTTTCAGCGAGCAGAAACTCCGCCGCGAGTTTGCGGGTCAACGGCTCCGCATCCACGGATGTTCCCCCCAGGAAAACTTCGCCGGCGCTGTTGTTGCGAAGGAAGCTTATCGGCACGCCGAACCTGAAGATAGTGCCTTGCGGCAATGCCGGGCTGGTCACCTCGAAGCGAAGCTGGAAATTGACGCGCACCGGAGTATTTCCAGTCGCGTCTAGTTGCCAAACGACGCTGCTTGTGAAAAGCACGTACCCCGACGACGGAATGGAAGGAACGTCGAGGGCGAAAATCTCTGGCGACTCATTGGTCGCGAAGACCGTTGGGTCGGGCGGAGTGATCGTGATGTCGGTTACCAGCGACTTCTGCGCCACCAAACGTAGTTGAGCGTGCAAAGCGGGGGCTGCCGCGAACAGTGCGAGCAGACCGGCGAAGGTAAAGCTCCAAAGACGAATGTGCCTCATAACTTGCCTCCTCTTGCTGGGGATTTCTGACAGGATGGGTCCCGTGGCCGGAAGCGATACATCCAACCCCCGGGGAAGTCAAGCTAAAACTCAATTCGCGCCTGTGGAATAGGGCTGCTTGCCGTGGGCGCAGGGAGAGCGGGGTTCGGGCTCGAATGGGTTCCCTCGCTCTGCGGGATGGGTTTCTTTGATCTGAATGCACTTCCCTCTGGGGCGGGTGGAGCTGACGCTAGAGGCAAGCCGAATTGACAGACGGCCTTGTTGGATATTGACTGTAAGTAAGCCATCGTCCTATGTACACATCCTTCGCTTTCTGTTTCAGACGGACCCGGCACTCGCCCCGGTGCAATGACCGCGAAGCGCTTCATAAGGACGCTCATTATCATCGCGATAGTCTGCGTATTGATTTTGTTGTTTTTCGTCCGTAGCGCCGGAGCCGCAAGGTGATAAATCGCTAATCAAGCGCAGGAATAAACGACGCAAGTAAGGTTGAACGATCGATCCGAGGGCCGCGAAACCTGGTCTTTCTTTCTGCGTCCCTAGGGCAATGCTGCCCGTGGCTCTGCCCACGCCGCTCTATATTATTGACAATGTAGTTGACTTCCACAGGCGCCGGGAGCAGACTCCCGCCCAACGCCTCGCAAGAGCACGATACTAACTCCGAACTCATGCCTGTGAGCCCGAACGAGGCAAGGCCCTTCCCTACGAAGCCGCGCCCGACTAGGTAATTTGACTCAGTTCGGCGTAAAGCCGATTCCTAGCCATTCGGCGGTTGTTCGTTTGGAGATAGAGCGATGAAAAGCTTTGTACTTTGTCTGCTTTTGGCGCTATCGGCTGCGAATGGAGCAGCGCAGTGTACGTTCCTACGGACGGATTACCCCGTAGGGCCGGGCCCATACGCGGTGCTGTCCCAAGGGGCCTACATCTGGGTCACCAACCACTCCGGCGGTACTGTTAGCAAGCTACGCGCCGGTGACGGTACAATCGTAGGCACGTTTCCAGTAGGCCGGGACCCGAGTTCGCTTGCCTATGATGGGGCAAACATCTGGGTCGCAAACATCAACGACAACACGGTAACGAAGTTACAAGCGAGCGACGGGACGAACCTCGGAACCTTTGCTGCGGGAAACGCACCGAACTGGCTCGAATTTGATGGGACGAGCATCTGGGTGACGGACTACCTGGGCAGGACGCTTACGCAGCTGAGGACAGGCGACGGCACCACACTCGCGACCTACCACCTTCCCTGGAGTCCGGCCGCAGTCCTCTTCGATGGAACCAATCTCTGGACCACCGAGGATGCATATCCGGGTTCCAACTCCGCCGTTCGCAAAATACGCCCGTCCGACGGTGCCGTCCTAGGAGTCTTTCCCCTCGGAGGGAACGGCCGGGGTATGGCATTTGACGGTGCGAACGTTTGGGCCACCAACGTGCTCACCAACACCGTGAGCAAGCTGCGGGCCAGCGATGGCGCGAACCTCGGGACATTCCCCGCCAATGGTGTGTATCCCTTTGAGGTCGCTTTTGACGGGAGCAGCATCTGGGTCACCAACAACTCCTCGAATAACGTCGTGCGCCTGCGTACGAGCGATGGAGCGAACCTTGCCACCTGCGACGTCGGTGCAACTCCGGTTGGTGTGGCCTTCGATGGAACGAACATCTGGGTCGCGAACCAGGACTCTGGCACGGTATCCCGCCTGTCGGCGCAGTCATCGCCGTCGCTCGCAGCGCAAGCCGCCGCACGAGCGCAGACACTGTTAGGGAGACCCTACGGATTCGGTGGGAAAGGATTCGATTATCTCTCGGGACTCCATGGTTCCTGGGTTGATGCCGATACTATCGGCAATGGTTTTACGAACCGGTCTACACTATGTCAACAACCAACACTATCGCAAACAGCTTGCGGTGGCTATAATTACTATGCCTGTAACCCCGACCGAACCGACGAAGTTGTCCAGGGGGTATGCGATGGAAAATTACACCGCGACTGGGGAATTGATTGCTCCGGTTTGGTTATGTGGTCCTACAACACCGCCAGCGGCGCTACGAAGTTTCAGGACAATAATTTTATACAGTACCCCAATGCGCAAGGCCAATACCAGAACAATGTCTTAAAGACTCCTTTGGCTTTCGCCGACTTACAACCAGGGGACCTATTATTCTTCAATTATCATCACGCCTGCGATGCTACAATTACAAAGAACACTACTGATCGTGCCACCTGTACAAAAACCGTAGTCGATCATGTCGTTATGTACGTTGGCGGGGGCAATACTGTCGAAGCACACTTGCGAGAGGCCGGCGATGGCGTTATACCTTCGACCGTACCTGCTCGATCCACCATGGATCCGAAGAAGAGCATAAGTTTCCTGCCGTGCGACCCCGACCCGCAGCAGGATACAAAGCCATGTTTTGCCGGGTATCGGAGACCACAACACGCCCCTGTCGGTATGAAAACTACGTCCGGCTCTCCAATTGGCTTGATTGTTACGGACTCTGATGGACTTACAATTACCCCTGATACGCTTAGTCTCACAGATCGAGAGGTCTTGCGGGAGGTTAACAACCAACTCTATTACATTGTGGATTCCGATTTCGACGATACAGTGATTGCGCCGACTCTGAAGTCCGGCGATTATCTCATTAACGTTGTTCCAAAGCCGAACACCGTGCCAACGGATACATACAGTCTTACGGTGGAGGCGGCCGGCACCACCTTAACGTTGGCGCGGAATATTCCGATCAGTGACATCCCGACCTTGGGTTATGGATTCGAATCAACAGGGAGCGCGATCCGACCTTTGATCCCGGTTGGTATCGACATCAAGCCCGGCAGTTCGCAGAACCCTACAAATCTTACGAGCAAGGGCACGATTCCGGTAGCGATATTGTCCAATTCTAGTTTCAATGCCGTTTCCCAAGTTGATGTGAATTCCTTGAGGTTCGGGCGAACTGGCACCGAGCCGAGCCTAGCTTTTTGCAACTCGCGTGGAGAAGATGTCAACGGCGATGGTCTTCCGGATCTGGTATGCCATTTCTACACTGAGCAGACCGGCTTCCAAGCTGGCGATACCAAGGGCATTTTAAAAGGACTCAACGTCGGCGGAGAACTCATCAGGGGAGTAGATTCTATTCAAATTGTCCCCTGAAGCCCTCAGACCCAGTCTCGGGGCATCAGGACGAGATGACAAGCGTCGAAAGAATCCGTTTATAGAGTTCTACATATTGACGATCACTCGCGGTTGGGCTTCCGGCCGCATCATTAAATTGCATTAGAAGCTCGACAGAGTAGACATACTTCGACTGGTTTCTCGCTATCAAGGTTGTGTACGACAGCGTGCCGCCACCACCAACTACTGCGCCCACCTCATACTGTGACATGTCCTTTTGGTCGTTTTCAGTGTGGGTGAGTATCTTGCCAGGGGCCGATGCGCCTTGTTCGGAACCATATGCTTCGGCGAGCGCTTGGAAAACATCCCCTTTGGGTACTCCCTGTAAAGCTGGAAGACCCGAGGAAATCCACTTTGCCAAAAGCATAGCTGGGTCCTTTTGATAAACTGTAACGACAATAGTTATGTCTTCCTGATTCTCTCCGGGATTTCTCACTGTAAAAAAATTGATCGCGCATCGTCCTGAAGCTTCCAGGGGTAGGGTTGCCTCAGTGCCACAATCGTGCCACAGCAGAAACTTGTCTGGCTCGTTCGGGTAGGAAATCTGGAACCCGAACTTTTCGGAAACAAAAGTTGTCCAGCCCGGCGGCGTCAAGAGTGGTTTGCCAGAGGAGCTAGACGACTGCGCCGTAGTGGAAACAAGCACCGTTGAGCTTGACACTGGCACTGCGGATGTTGGCCGTTGAGTGATGGACGACACAGCCGGAGCTGTGGCGGGTTGTGGTGGCGAAGTGGGTTGGCGCGCACTGAGCAAAATCAAACCGCTCACGATAATCGCAGCAATGGCGACGATCACGACAACACGTTTTGGCATGGAATTTGTTAAGGGTAATTGCTTGCTTCGACGGGGCTTACTTCTAAGTTTAGCTCGCGGTGGTGAGATGTCAAAACCAATGAATATGAGGGTTTCTTGCGCTTTCGGCCTCACAGCACATTTTGTCTCCAACTTTTCTTTATCAGGATTTTATGCGTTCGATCAAACGCAACAAAGAACGACGCAAGTAAGGTCAAGCATCTTCTTCCGAGCCCCGACAAAACCTCACTTTTCCTCCTCTTTCCCTAGTGCAGTGCTGCCCGTAGCGCTGCCTTATCTTTCCTTTAACAGATTCTTATCAAGAATTGACCCCAGATTTCGTAAAATATGGCGGTTCCAGTTCTCGCCTTTAACTTAGACACCGAACATAGGATTTCCCTGCCCAAAACGCTTAATTTCGACACTTCCAGCTACATCTCCCGTTTAGCGAACAGAGCGATTCACGTTTACGCTGAGCACGTTACGGTTTTAGTGCGCCATCACTTGCCACATGACGTCTCACAAACTTGCGAATTATCTGCGAGCTTACAGAAAACGATCCGGACTCAGCCAGAGCGAGGTCGCGTATTTGGTTGGCTGTAAAAACGGAAATCAAGTATCTCGCTACGAACGTCGCAGGCACATGCCGCCTCTACGTACGGCTCTTGCCTTTCAAGCGGCCCTCGGCACACCGCTCTCCGAGCTCTATGCCGGAACCTACGAATCTGTTGCTAAGCAGGTGAGGCACCGTGCTCAAACCCTGGCCGTTGAGCTGCAAACGAGAACCCCGAAGCGTGGCAAGGATCTCATTCCATACAAACTGCAGTGGTTGGCCGAACACTGCATGTCTCAAGCTGTCGAAAAGATTCAAAAACTCCATGCTTCACTCAAACGAGAAGAGAATTCTAGCCATTGATCTGCGCTCAAGAAGTTTCGGCTTCGTGGCATTCGAAGGTCCGACACGGCTCCTCGATTGGGGAGTCAAAAGTTTCCGGCAGGGAGTAAACGAGCCCACGGTTCCCGCCAGTACCAAGTTCGCTGGATTGATGGATGACTTTTCCCCAAGCGCTATCGTGCTGAGGACGCACGATTCAGACACCAAGAAGAGAGCTCTGATGCGCAACGCGCTACTCAGAGAAGCAACAAAACGTCGGATTCCGGTCCAGTTGCTTTCTCGAAGCGGCGTGAAAAACGCCTTCCCTGATTGCAATCGGAATAAGTACACGATCGCTGTTGCTCTCACCAAACAATTACCTGAGCTTGCCCCAAAGCTGCCAAGCGTTCGCAAAATCTGGAAGAGCGAGGACTATTGCATGAGTATTTTCGATGCGGCTGCGCTGGGGGTTGCTTATTTTCAGTCGAGACAAGCCATCACACGAAGCCTCTCATGAAACTCAATCCACAGACGTATAGAACTCATCTGCGCATTGAATTATTGTGATTCCGATATGCATTTCTCGGGGCATTCAGGGGGCACTCAGGAGACAAGGCGGTCGAGCCAGAAAGGAGGAGTATATGAACCAGTTTCTTGACGGCAAAGCACCCGAGCGAGACAATGCTCCTAACTTAGGATAGCCACGCAACATCCGAGGGCGAATCTCCGCGTGGCGGATCGCCCGTAGAAACAACCAAAGCAGTGGGGAGGGATCATCCGCGGGAGGTTGTGGTCGCTATCGCATTGCACCGAGTCGCTCCCTACTTGGCAAATATCGAAATATTGTACACGAACTCTTGCGGCGATCGTCCTTGAAGGTTGAAGGACTGGAGGATTGGCAATGCGGCGATTTACTCTTCTCTTTGGCCTAATGATTTTGCCAATCTGGATTGTTCCTGGCAAAGCACAGTCAATACGCGGTTTTTCTGGCCAACTCAGGCATTCGGATGTGGCCAAGCAGAGCCAGCTCCTTGGACAAAAGCTCCACCTCTCAGACTTTAAGGGGAATACGAGATACGAGACCGCCATTAGAAGTGATGCGACTTTCGTTTTTGAAAGGGTGATCCCAGGAACTTATGTTGCCTATGTCAAAGATGGACATGAGGCTGTTGCAGTCTCAGAAGAGTTTGCAATTAGACCCGACAAACTACCCCGCGAGATCATCGTAAATGATCCTCTTCAAGTTGACTTCAACGAACAGAAAGTTGTGCTAGGGGAAGCTGTCACGCTCAAGTGGAACTCTCCCTTTGCCGATCATGTCGATATTGATCCGCTTCAACGAAATCAAAAAAGGAACGGCGAGATAACGTTCTTTCCTCTAAAGAGCAACCTGGAACTGACTGTCCGAGTTTTCGGTCCCTACGGAGATGTCGCACGTACTGTTACGACCGGAGTGGTGTCGATTCCACACCAGCCCGGCGTCGACACTGCCGTGAAGACCAGATACGCGCTCGCTAGTTGGCTTAGCCCGCCCAATGAAAACTTGGTTAAATCAAACATCTTCCTTCTCGCGCCTCCTAACCTCGACCAAAATGCGCAATTGTGGCTCAACTTCCGCGTTCTTGATCTTGGGCAGGAGTTCGAGAACAGCACCCAGAATGTTCCGAGTCAGATGCCTGGCTACGAGAAAACTGTAAATATAGTGGCAGTTTTTGCTCAACAGGAGAAAGACTCTATAAAAGTTCGTTATTGGAGCAGGGATGTTCTCCAAAAAGACGCTGCCAAAACCATTAAGCTCGCTGAGGCCCAATCAAATCAATGGATGTATTTCGTTATCGAACCGCGCTATCCTGGACCTATCGACATATTTACTGCTATTCAGTCTCCTGCGGATCTAAATGAAATAATCCCCGGCCATTTGAGACTTTTCTCCGATGCCGTGTCACAACACGCTGCAAAATCTAGAGAAGAGTCGGCAGTGCTGCATTTACTCACTTGTATGTCTCCTGTAACAACCGAGGCGTTCGGCAATTCGATCTACGTAGAGGCTCCACTCAGGGTGATTGTCGGCACACGGCCCGATCTCAATTGCGGAGTTCCATCGCGAACTCCCGATGTTATGACGCACTACGACAGAAGAGTATTCCTCAGATGGCTTTGCACGGAATGCGAACCAACCTCGGGAGAAACTTACGTAGACATCTCTCGTCAAACAGCCTTTGGAGAGGTTTCTCTGAATGTCCGGGTAAGTGAACGATCGAGACGACCGAACGTTCGTTTCTTTCTCGCCGACACAAATCGCTCTTATCTTGGGCAGGCCCATGCTTTTGATCTGCCCACCGTGACGAGCCGACAGCCAAATTCCTTCGTAAACTTCCTCCAAACGTTGTTATCACTCGGCAATAGACAGCCTGGTCCTATTACGACCCTATTCTTTCAGGGTCAGCCGGTGGACACAATTTCCTTTGACCGGCGGTCCCCCGTGAAGCAAGTCGAAGTACCACGCGGCAGTCTCGATGATTTTAGGTACTCTAGCGGGTCACCACCGACAGATGTGACCATCACTGTATTCCCAGTAAACAAGGACCAACCATTTAGACTCGATTGGAAAACTACGCATGAGACCGACAATTTAAACCCTAGAACCGCCACACTTCATGGCGTCACGCCATTTGAACTCGCTAAAGTTCTAAACGCGCTCCGTACGAAACTCGCGAGTCTCTCTGAAAAGTCAGAGTTTTACAAATGGCAGGTGCCATCATTCGAGCAACATCGCAAACTACTATATGAATACGCCCAGTTGGGAAACATTCTATGGGACGATACATTTGGCAAAGGAAAACCAGAACAAGTACGGGATATGTTGGCGGAGATGAAGCGCGCCGAAGAAGCCGGAGACAAAGATAGGCCCCTATTCGTCGCGGTGATTGGAAGACTTGAGAAGATTGATCAGTCTTACGAATTCATATTACCGTTCCAGTTGCTGTACGACGACAAGAAATTCCTGCGCGATCATCCCAAGGTTGAAACCATTCATGAGGAAGACTGGCAGCAATTCCTTCGAGGCTTTTGGGGGTACAAATACGCAATCGTGTATCCTCTCGAACCCAAGCCACAATCAGTTAGTTTAAGAAACATAAAAGTACAAACAGCATTGGACGCGCACGATACGGACCTAGGGAATTGCGTTCGTAGCCAGAAGTTAGAGTTCGAGGACTTTGAGCATTCGCACGGAAGCGTATTTGTATTGGATACGCAACCTTTGGCCGATGAGAACAGCCTTCGTCGCCTGCTCTTAGAGGACACAAATTCCCCCGACTTCCTTTACTATTACGGCCATTCCTATGCAGACCCCCAAGGCAATGACCATTTGAGCGGATTGCGCTTTGCTGGCGGCGCCGGCATCACCATCAGCGAATTAGCCGGTAATTCCGACATAGAACGATTCACAGATGGAAATCCGATTTTGTTCCTAAACTCGTGCAGTGGCGCACAACTCGCGGCACTAGCACAGGAATTCATGTTCGATAATCTGGTAGATACGAAATTCTTTGACTATCTATCGCGGCGAGGGTTCATGGGTTTTCTGGCGCCCGAACTGAATGTAGAGAGTCAATTTGCCGCGCGATTCGCTAGCGAGTTTCTCCAGCGTTGGTTGCATTCCGGTCGGTCCATTGATGAGGTTCTCTTTTCACTGAGGCGCCAGGCGTTGGAGGACCCACGAGGAAATCCCTCTAGTTTGCTCTACTCCTACTTCGGGAATGGCGACGTTCGGTTTGACCAACTGCTAAGCGATACGGCCAAACAAGCCCCTCACTGGCATCACATGGTAATCGGAGACTGTCTCGAGAATCTTGGGCAGAAGCCCAAGCAGTAAAGAAGTAAGAGGCATGACTGTTCGATTGAAACTGCGCGCCGTTATACGACGGGGACCCATTCTTTTCTTACTCTTGGCCCCTACATTGTGTGCGCAGGTTGTTGTTCCGCGCAAAGTTATTATCAGCGATTTGCACCTCGGTGCCGGTAGATCTCTCGCGGGGAAGGTTAACAAGTTAGAGGATTTTCGATTTGACGACGAGTTCAGCCGATTCCTTTCGGTTTTCCGCGATAAGCCAACGCAGTTAGTCATTGCTGGGGACTTTATCGATTTCTGGCAAATAATGTCCGAGCGTAACGTCAAGCAAGACAGAGTTGTGGGCTCAACCGTGGAGGATTCTCGGGCAAAACTCCGCGCAGCCATGGACGGCCACCGGGAAGTATTCAAGGCTCTGGGCGAATTCCTATCTTGTTGTTCCGAAAACACAATTGTCATCATTCCTGGCAATCATGACGTTGACTTGAGCTGGCGTGAGGTTCAAGAAGATTTTCGTCTTGCGATTCCATTGAATGACAGAGCAAGACTCCGCTTTTTTTTGGGTGGCTACAGAGACCACGACGTATGGGTCGAACACGGACATCAGTACGATACCCTGAATCGATTTGAGCATATTCAGGGGCCATGGAAAGCCACCGACGATGGAAAGAGGCTGGAAGTTAATTGGGGAACGGAATTCGTCCAGAGAGTCTTCAACAATGTTGAGGAAAAATTTGAGTTCATAGACAACCTTGTTCCAACCACGGACGCGATTTGGTTGACTTTGCGCCGCGATCCGTCCCTGGCACGGCAAGTGCCAAACCTTTGGCAATTCATCGCAAACGCAAAACGGAGCCGACAGGCGCTTGCGGCATTGGGACGAGAGGTTTACCAAGAGGGAGGAGGAACATATCAAATGGCAAACAGCCCTAGTTCTGTCTTACAAACCTTCAAAGGTGAGCCCGACCCGTTCATTTCATACCTCCACGATGTCTATGACAAGGACAAGAATTTTCGGACAGAACTGGATAATCAGTTCCATTCCCTCTCACCGGAGGAACGGAAGGCCCTCGCGATTCCTGTGGTGTTTAAGGAGAAACCGGACACGAAGCTAAGCGTTGTGGGTACTGATCCGTACATTGAAGCAGCTGAACTGAAAAAGGACAATGAACATGTGAAGATAGTGGTGTTTGGACACACGCATGAGGCAAAGACCTACCCGCCGGACAAACCCAATCCTACCTATTTGAATACGGGTTGCTGGGTGCAGACTCTCGCGGTCACGAAAGCAAAGACGCTAGACTGGGATCAGCTCAAACTGGACGACCATAACATTTTCCCTCTAAAATTCTCATGGGTATTAGTCAGTTACAGCCAAACGGGGGAACCTCTCGCGGAATTGAAATTCTGGTCCCCAATTAAGCAATGAAGGCATTGTGACTAGATTCTGGCATCGACTACATTTGGACAGAGAGAAAAGAACGAGCTATTGACAGAATTCTTGCAAACCGTAGTGTAAAAGTAGCTCCATCTCACAACGAATGCCCCGCACCAAATAGGAGAAAGAATTGACTCATTTACTTCTTTGTGTGTACAGGAATTTATTGTTCGCCATGCTCTTTGCGATATCAATCTCGGGCGGCGTCGCATCAGACAATTCTCATGACCAGGCCACGTTAGTTGCTGCTGGTGAGGCTAAGAAGGTCTTCCGCGACCAAGTACGCCGACTCGTTCGGGTGGGCTACCCCAAGGCTCTTGGCATGACCCCTGAACAATTCCGTCCTACGTTAGAACCATTGTCAAAGCAACTTGACGGCGGAGTTAGAAAGACGAACAAGAACAACTTGCCTTTTCTGATTGTGATTCCTGGATCCGTCATGGGATTCGATACTCAGTTCGATCTTATTGAATTTGAAAACGGCAAGCGAGGTTCGGCGGTCTATCGGCAACTCGGCGGGATTAGGAATGCAGTCTCGACTCCAGAGCAGCCCTACCTCATATTTGATATAAATCTCGGGATGGGTTCAAAAGAGATCTACCACTACGATTCTGTGCACGCCGCAAATGAACTCTTGTCCAGGAATGGCCGACGTGGTTTGACTCTGGCAGAAGCTATTGCACTCGCAACTCAGCACCCCAAGACCGTGTCGAAGCGGACAATCTATGCCACTGCCTCTTTCTGGCGATTCGATAATACCGAGGCTATTCCACGTATTAGCAGTACATTCGGATACCCCTTACTGACGTACTTGTTTGCGGACTATTTTGGGAACGGGCCACTCCCAGCTTCATGTCGAGAAGCTAGCCGCGAGTCGAAATTCTAGTTACTGTTCAACTCCTCTTTTTTTGCGGGGAGGCATTTCACGCTCAATCTTTAAGCCCGAAACTATGGGGCCGCTTACTTGCGGCCCCTATTTCTTTCTGGCTACATTAAGCTCAGCGGGAAAAGAAGCGCTTCTGCGGGTCGTTACCGCAAAAAAGTACAAAATTGTTGCTGCTCTGGCCTAACAACTACCTGAGACACGCCCGGAGACTGCCAGGCGTTCGCAATGTGGAGGAGTGAGGACTACCGGATGTCGATCTTCGACGCAGTTGCGCTCGGCTTTGCCTATTTGAGCCGACGCAAATCAGTGGGAATCCAAGCTTTTTTGCAATCGTGGCCGGAGCGGCCTGCAGTTGTTCCCACCAAATTAATAAACCTTGCATCTCGTGAAAGAAGAAAAAGTAGCCGTTTGGATCCACTGTGAATTTCTGAGGGGCATTAAGGGGGCACTAAGAATTCCTTCCCCTTCCTTTCAATACCTTAGAAGGCCAGGTCGCACCGCAAAACTCCTTTGTTTCCATACAGTTGGTGCATTCGATCCGCATTGCCTCTCGCAGCTTCCTCTTTGTTTTCAATGCGTTACGAAATTTCTGAGGGCATTAAGGGGGCGCTAAGCCACGCTCGAACTCAATCATGTCGAATCCATTTGTCCGGTAAGCGCGTTTTATCAGGCACTATAAACCCGGTTTGCTTTGCGGCCTCAAGGCAAGGAGTCGAACATTATCGCGACCACGTGAGCCCGCGACCAAGCACGAAGATAAACAGTAAGCTGGCGGCGGCAGCCGTAGCGATCCACGCAGCGCTACGCCGAATTGGCCCAACTTGCTCTTCTTCGCTGCGGCCCCATCTCCGCATCATGCTAGGCAGGCTCAACAGGCCTGCATTCGCACCTAAGGTCGATGGAAGGGCCGACGCTATCACATAGAACAATCCTATGGGATTGAACAAACCCCCGAACCCGGCCAGAATCCCATCACCGAAGTAAGGTGTCCAGCACAGAACACGAAGCCTTGGCGAATTATCATCCTTGTCTTGAAATGGTTTCAGCTTGGCGGCTACCACCAGCATGGATGCATAGTACGAAGCCGCACCAAGCACAACGAGCCCAAGCTGCCACATCCAGTGCGGTCGCAAAGTCCGAATCACTGCCGCCCAGTCACCGAAGTTGAAAACGCCAGAAAAGAGGAAGTAGCCGGTACCGGTAAAGAGATTGCCAGCCATCGCAAGCACGAGGAAGTAGTGGGTAGCCGGTCTGTGGCGCTGCGGCCTTAGCAGGAGGAGCCAGAAGATCGCCCCGAAAACAAGATTTACGAGCGTGCCATTCGCCGAGATCCATCGGGTGTCAATATCGCTTTGCAGTGCGACCGTGCTCATGTTGATGCGATGAGCTCCGCTCAGCCACGCCGTCACACCATGGCCCAGCCCTTCGTGCAGAATGTCCTGGAGGACACAGGCAAGCACGGAGATGGCAATCACCGTGAACCGATCGTCCTTGGCAGAAACACTGTCGAACACGGCGTCTCTTTTAGCACAGGGAAATAGTACTTAACCACCGAATTCCACTCTACTGTATGGACGGTTTACTGGACATCCAAATATCCGGTAAGTGCTGCCGAACTCCATCTACCACAAAATACGCGACAGAAAGGGGCGCAGTTCAACAGCCTTCGATTTTAACTGCTGGATTCATGATTTGATTGGAGGAGCATCGGGCCGAGCTTGTTGTCAAGCAGGTCTCTCGCCTTCGCCTTATTCACAAATTTCAAATAGACTCACAGTAAATTCTGCTGTGCTTTTCCCCTGGATTGCGATATAAGGTCCCGCACCTGGAGGTTGGCCCGTCCTCTGGCATGAGCCGCTCGGCACCATGTGGCGCAAGTGGAAGCTCGCACTCATCCCCCTTGCCACGTTTGTCGTGGTTTGTACCCTGTACCCTGGCCGTTTGGGCGCACAGTCGGCGCAAGTGCTTCCGGGCCGCATAGGAGCAATTGACCAGTCGTCTCTGGTTGCGTTGCCGGGCAACCGCCATCCCCTCGCCAATCTCGCCAATGATCGCGGCCGCGTCGCTTCGAACGTGCCGATGCAGCGGATGTTACTGGTTCTGAAGCGCGATCCCGCACTCGAAGCAGATTTGCAGCAGCTCATCGCCGATCAGCAGGACACGTCCTCGCAGCGCTACCACGCCTGGCTTACGCCGCAGGAAGTGGGTGACCGCTTCGGACCTTCGCCGTCCGAACGCCAGACAGTCGCCTCCTGGCTGCAATCGCAGGGCTTTGCAGTGAATCGCGTGAGCCAAAGCGGGATGGTGATCGAGTTCAGCGGCACTGCCGGGCAAGTGGAAACGGCGTTTCACACGGAAATTCACAGCTACCTTGCACCCGGACAACTGCACTACGCGAACGCTTCCGATCCACAGATTCCCGCGGCGCTGGCGTCCGTCGTCGCAGGCGTCAGCACGCTGCACAATTTTGAAAAGCAGCCTCCGCTCGTGCCTCTCGGCACGGCCAGCCGGATCGGCAATACAAGCACGTGGCAGCCGAATTTCACGTTCAACTCTATTTCGGGCGCGTTGCACTTCCTTGCGCCCGGCGACCTGGCCAAAATTTACAATCTCACGCCGCTGTTCCAGGCCGGAATAGACGGCACGGGGCAGACCATCGCGATCGTGGCGCGTTCGAACGTGAATCTTTCGGATATGCAGATTTTCCGCCTGGCCTTCGGACTGCCACTCACGACCCCGCAAGTCATTTTGAACGGGCCCGACCCGGGCAGCCTGTTCAACCCGGATGAAAGCGAAGCGGATCTCGATGTCGAGTGGTCGGGGGCGATGGCACCCAAAGCGACGATCAAGCTGGTGGTTTCCGGAAGCACGAACACGACCGATGGAGTGGATCTTTCCGCCGAATATATCGTCGAAAATAATCTTGCGCCGGTGATGAGCACGAGTTTCGGCGCCTGCGAAACGTCCATCGGCGCAGCCGAACGGGCGTTCTACACCAACCTTTGGCAGCAAGCGGCCGCGCAGGGCATCACGGCTCTCGTTGCCAGCGGCGACAGCGGCGCAGCGGGCTGCGACAATCCGTTCTTCGGACCAGCGACGCGAGGCGCGGCGGTGAGCGGGCTGGCCTCGACGCCGTACAACGTTGCCGTCGGCGGAACGCAGTTCAATGAAAATGGTGCCGACTCAAAGTACTGGTCGCCCACCAATTCCGCCGACCAGTCGTCTGCGCTCGGCTATATTCCCGAAAACGTGTGGAACGAGAGCTGCTCGAACCCGAGCCAATGCTTCTTTGTCACTTTATTTGCGAGTGGCGGCGGCGCAAGCGCGTTTTACCCCAAACCCTCGTGGCAAGCCGGCCCGGGCGTGCCAAACGACGGAAAGCGCGACATTCCCGACGTTTCGCTAGCGGCGGCCGCCGGCCACGACGGATTCCTCCTTTGCCAGGATGGCGCGTGTATCACCGACAGCTCCGGCCACCTCATCAACGCATTTGTGGTCGGCGGGACTTCGGCGTCGGCGCCATCGTTCGCGGGAATCATGGCGCTCGTGAATCAGAAGACAGGCTCGCGGCAGGGGCAGGCGAACTTCGTCCTGTATCCGCTGGCGGCAGCGCAGAACGGGGCGAATTGCGATGCCAGCGCCGGGCCGCAAGCTTCGTGCATCTTCAACGACATCACGCAAGGCAACAATAACGTTCCCGGCCAAGCGGGCGCTTCGGCCACACCGGGTTATGACCTCGCGACGGGACTCGGCTCGCTGAACGCGGCAAACCTTGTGTCCAACTGGGCGAATGTGACGTTTCGTGGTTCGAGCGCGAACTTGCAGCTTTCGCCGACGAGCATTACGCATGGTCAGCCGGTGAACGTTAGCGTGAGTGTGAGTGCAGCCAGCGGCACCGGCACGCCGAGCGGCGACGTCGCGCTGCTGGCGGGGTCGCAGGCGATCAACATCGGCAATCTGACGGCCGGAACGATTTCTGCCGCGGTGACAACGCTTCCCGGCGGAAGCTACTCGGTGACCGCGGCGTACGGCGGAGACGGAACGTTCGGTTCGAGCGTTTCGAATGCCGTGCCCGTGAGTGTCACCGCGGAGCCGAGCACCACGACATTGGTCACGCAGGTCGTCTCAACCAATGGGAGCCTTGGGCCGGGCACAACAACGACGTACAGCGCGCCACTGTTTTTCCAGGGCAGTGTTGTGGGCGCTTCAAAGCAGGGAAATGCGCGCGGCACACTCACGATCAGCGATACGTTCAGCGGAAACACCACGACCGTAATGACATCCGCGCTGGACAGCCGCGGCGGAGCCTTCATTACGAGTACATCGCCGCTCGCGATAGGAACACATTCTTTGTCAGCGAGCTATTCAGGCGACTCGATCCCAATCTGGCGTCTGGAGTGCCTCATTAAGCGCCAATGTCCTGAGGTACTATTGAAGACTGCGGACCTCTGGTCGATTCTACCTGTACATACCGACCCGTAACTCATCCAAGGAGCGGGCCTATGCCTGAAAGAAACCGGGCAGAAACCAGACGCAGCGGTCGTGTGACGCTGCGTGTGGCGCTGAAAATCTATGAGCGGGGCTCGAACAAACCTTTTCTCGTCGAAGAGGCATATGCTGTGAAGGTGAGCCTCTGGGGCGGGCTGATCGCTTTCGGAGCGGCCGTGGATCGAGACCAAAAACTATTCGTGTTCAACCAGGCTACCGGTGAAATCGCGGAGTCCCAGGTTATCTATCTGCGGCCGATGCGGCTAGCTGGCGGGCTAGGGCTGGTTGCCATAAAGTTCTTGAAACCGTCGCCTGGTTTTTGGGGCGTGGTCTTTCCCACGGTCGATCCATGCCGATCTCAGACCGGGCAGTATGCCAACTAGAATCCCAACGGGGCGAGAAACCCTTCCGAGGCTTTTCGATCCGCTTACGCTCACTTCCGACCGCCAACTCCTGGTAAGTCGGCTTACCGGAGATGTGAAGTTTCAGCAACTCGCAGGACCGCAGGACGTGGCGGTTTTGGTCCGTGGTCGCGATAAAGCCGAACGTGCGATTACGGCTTACCGCGGGAACGAGACAAGCTCCGAAGCCTAGTAAGCAACGCTGCGAGATGCGGCGAGTCTTGCTCTGTCACGGCTGTGAATTTCAATCCCAGTCCGTTACCAGGCTCAACATGCCGCACGATCGCCTCGGTCCGGATTTGGCCTTCCTGGACGAGAAAATCGAGCCTAGCTTTCATGCCCACAGGCCGTGGACTTGGGGCAGCAATAAACAGACCCCCCGCACTCAGGTCCAGGACGCGGGAAACTTCATCCCTACCATTACAACGCCAATAGACCCAGGCACCGTCCGGCGTCTCGACGCGAGAGGTATGCCGCCGTGAGTAGGAAGGTGTTTGCGGAGAGGGCGACACAAAGCACCTTGAGCCTTGCATGACTGCAGGAGTAGTGACGAGGACGTGCAGGAGATTGCAAGGTGTGTGGAAAAGTACGCCCGAAATCTGTGGAAAACAAGTGGAAAATTTCTTTAGATGGCTCATTCGAGCGTTAAAACTCATTCACAGGTGTTTCCAAAATACCTCACCACCCTGGACTCATAAGGCATGCACCCGTCAGACTAGCCGCCGTACGTCGCCTAGCATACGAGGCTGCAGATTCTGCACTATTGAGCCCCGACCTCGCTGCCGGGATTCGCCGCGTCAAAGGCGCAAAGAAACTCGGTTGCCGACTGGGGAACTGGTTGACTGCGGAGGAAGCTCGAATGCTATGGCAGCTCCCTGACCCGGCAACCCTAAAGGGAAAACGGGACCGGGCGATTCTTGGCATGCTTTTGGGGTGCGGACTCCGACGCCGGGAGTTAACCGAACTGACCGTGGACCATTTTCAGCGGCGCGAAGATCATTGGGCCATTATTGATCTGATAGGCAAAGCCGGTCACGTGCGAACGATACCGGTGCCAGCTTGGGTTAAGCGAATCGTTGACGACTGGCTGCTGGCTTCCAATATTACCCATGGAAGGCTGTTTCGCTGCGTCTGTCGCACGGGTAAAATCTGGGGCGATGAAATGACGGAGAAAGTGGTTTGGCATGTCGTCAAGCAGTACGCGGGAAAGATTGGAATTTTGAAACTCGCGCCGCATGACCTCCGAAGATCTTGTGCCCGTCTGTGCCACACTGCGGGCGGCGAACTAGAACAAATTCAATTCCTGTTGGGCCACATGTCCGTGCAGACGACTGAGAAATATCTCGGTTGTAAGCAGCGCCTGCGAGAGGCCGTGAACGACAAGATTGGAATTGAACCCGACCCCTGAGCACCCAAAAGGACTCGTCCGGTAATGCCACTACACGGCCAAGTGACCGCTACTTTCAAAAGACGAGCCGCGAGGCGCTGGCATAGTTTCCGAGTTGGCGACAACCCGCCCAAAGCCGCGTAGAGAGTGGAGAGCTATTGACGAAACTCCGAGAGCGGCATCAACACCAAGAACTACGCCCTCGGATATGAGCTCTTTATCTAATTTCCTTGTGTCGCAAGCCTCAATTCAACATTAGCTGCACCTGTTCGTCCGACCACTATCGTTTCGTCGCGTGAGTCCTTAAACTGCTGAACAGATGACTTTGAACAGACTAATACTCGGTGCACGGGGCGGAAAATGCTGCGGCTTGACTATCTGTCCTGCTTTTTGACCATCCTCTCGACGGTTCTCGTCGGGAAGAAGCTATGGCAAGGCTGGGTCATTGCGGGAGCAAACAGCATCATTATCTGTGTCATCGGAATGCGAACGGCGCAATTCGGATTCCTTCCTGCCAATTTATTCTGCATCGGACTCTACGCAAACAATCTGTGGAATTGGCGACCGAAAACCCAGATTGCGAACTTTCCATCTCGCCCGCAATCCCATACCTAGTAATACGGGCTGTTCCTGCATGCCTGTGAAGCCCTACGGAAACGAAGTTAAATTCCTCCGCCTATCCTAGAAGGCAACTGAGTTTCATCAGGTGATTTCTTTGAACGTATGGGACTTCCCTCGGTTGCCTTCTCATCTATCGCCCGGTCGAAGTGCTTTTCTTGCGCCGGGCATTCGTAGGCAGTTCCGAGCAAGCAGAACGCCGCAAGTGGAGTCAGGATGTTCATAGCAAATCTCATGGAAACGACCCTTTGCTATTCCTCGGCTCGCTGAATCAGAGGTTTGATTCTGGCCGCCCGTCTTCCTTCCCTCGGGTCCAGCTCCTCGTACTCCACCCAATCCCCTACGACGAGCTCCTGGGGTCCAATCCCTGGAGCGAGGATTCGTCAAAGGCGACCAGGCGCCCGTCTTCACCCAGGATATAGCCGGGACGCTGATTTCTGAGCAATTGGGTGATCGATCCTCTCGCTTTCACTTATTGCTCCTAAGCTCGCTGCGAATCTCGGGCTCAGTGCATCAGGGATCTGTTTCTCCGCTTCAGCAAGGAGCCTCGACCGCACGCTCATTTGGTTTAACCCTCGCTCGACTCCTGCGCCGGCATTCGCCGCACATGGAAAACCAGACTCCTCGTGAACCACAGGAACCGCGGGATCGCCAGACTCTCCACCTCCAAACGGTTCGGCCAAGTTTCCTTGTTGGAGCGAGCCACTCGGCCGGTCCACGAGCCCAACGCCTTTTCGGCCGGTCTAGCTAAGAGTCGGCCGGCAGCGCCACACAATGCACACAACAACAATCCGCTGCCGAGATCAACTCCCCGGAAAAGGCTTAGGGCGGCAAACCCTCCAGCGATTAGCCATAGAGCAAGCAGAAACTGTATCGTCTTGCAGCCAGTCGCAGGTTCCTTAGCGGAGGGTTTTTGGCACGTAGCTCGCCACGCAGACTGTGATGCCCACTGAATCTGAGCCTCGTTAAAGGCGGCTCCCATTAAGAAAAAACCGTCACGGCTCGCGCAGCCATCTATTTTGGCGAGCGCGTCTCCAGACTCTCGAAGCAGACCTTGCGTCCGATGGAGCCAGAAGTGGTTCGCGCGCACCTTACGGCTCAACACGAATTCCAGAGCTTCCCAAGGAACCGTGAAGAAGAGAGGAGATGGGTCGGCAATCTCTTGCAGGATGAGGACGAGTCCTGCGGCGGTCACCACCATCGGGAACGCTCGCCAAACTATGGAAGCCGCCAAAAGAAGAATTAATCCACCAGCAAACGGGAATTCCCCTGGGGCTAAGTTCTTGATGTTTCGCAAGCGACCAAAGCGGGAAATGAGCCAAATTCGCCAGGCTGGCAAACCACGCGAATGCCAACTCCTTGTTGCCATACCCTAATCCTTCGTCGCGCTCATGTGCGCCAGCCAGCGTTCTTCCACCCTCGCGAAAGCCTCTTGCAAATCTATTTTGTCTTTGCGTGCCCACCGAAGCGCCGCACGTAAGCAGTGTGCTTGGCGGGAAGAAAAGAAGGACCTACCGTCCTTTACCGTGGGCTGGAGTAAACCTTTCGTCTGGAGTGCCGTGATGGTGGCCTCTGCGATTCCTAAGGTCTGGGCTAACTGCTGA
>Ga0137389_10000503_pt1 | contig 21526 bp, 24 predicted proteins | sample 15con2h14BmetaG_FD_104645 | JGI IMG/M metagenome (GOLD analysis project Ga0137389, IMG submission 104645) | Vadose zone soil microbial communities from Angelo Coast Range Reserve, California, USA - 15con2h1.4B metaG | ecosystem: Environmental > Terrestrial > Soil > Vadose zone > Saprolite...
ATCTGGCTGTTGTGGAAGGAGTATCACTCGACCAGTGACTGGTGGGGGCCGGGTTTGGCCGACCCGCACTGGCAGGCTCCGCAAGAGCAGCCGGAGGGCAAGCCGCAGTCGGAATTATGGCAGCAACGTTTCCGGCGGCTGGAAGCGCGTGCGGCGGATTTGGGTATTGCGCCGGAGTTACGCCGCGATGCTGTTCACAAAGTTCTGTTCCCGCCCACGGGAACCATTCATTGCTCAGCCCTGAATGAGAAAGCCGAGATCTCCGGGTGCACGACGACCAGCGGTCTGGCTTACAAATTACCGGGGCGCGTGGGCGATTCGCCGATTATCGGCGCGGGCTGCTACACCGATCAGGATGTGGGCTCAGCGGGCGCGACGGGCAGCGGGGAAGAGAACATCAAGGTCGCGGGCGCGCACACCATCGTCGAGAACATGCGCCACGGAATGTCTCCGAAGGAAGCGGGGCTCGATGCATTGCAGCGCATCGTTCGGAACTATAACCACGACATGAAGAAACTGCAGTTCGTGGACATGGTTTACTACGTTCTGCGCAAAGACGGGGCTTACGCTGGGGTTTCCCTGTGGACGGGATATGAGGGCATCAAACCGCACCAGATTGTTGTTCATGACGGCACGCGGCGCGCGGAGGACACCACGCCGGTGCTCCAAGGCCTCTCTCGCGATTTCCCGCCGGAACCGAAGGTGCCGGCCGAGGTGAAGAAGCAGTTTCAGTAACCTGGTCCGAACGAAGCGGTCAGAGTCATGGTTCCTTCGTTCTGGCTTCAGGGAACAAGGGGAACATTGGCCTGCGCTGCAGCCTCCATGAGACGCCGATCCAGCGAGGCCAGGGGCAGTTGGTGACTTCTTGCTGCATCGAGGTATACCGCGTCGTACGCCGTAAGCCGGAACTCCCGGGCTGTGGCCAAAACGCGGCGCACCGTAGGAGACTCCGGACTATGCTCGATGGCCTGCGCGAGCACGATCTCAAGATTCTGCAACGCTTCAATTGAGTCCGAGGGTGTCAAAAGGCCGCGTCTTTCCGCGACTACAAATCCGTTCGCGACCTCAAGCGACCATAGTGCTGGGACCACGGCTCGGCTACCTTCGAGCAACATCCGCTTAATGCGTCCGGCATAGGGCGCGGGAGGATGATCCAGGAACCACGCCAGGGTCACGGACGCATCCAGCACAAACCGCTTCACCGGCGGCCTTCTTCGATGAGATCCTTGATGGTAAGTCCCTTGGGCAGTCGTTTCGCGCGCTTGCGTATGCGTTCAATGTCCGCAAAAACTTCTTTCAGGCTCTTATTGTCGCGGGCGGGAACGAGGTAGGCGGCGAGCCTTCCGCGGCGTGTAATTCCGATTCGCTCGCCTTCGCTTGCTCGCTCGACTAACTCCGACAGTTTCTGCTTGGCTTCGAACAGTCCTACACTTCGCATAGAATCAACCTAGATTATTAGTCTAGATGAAATGGACTGGGCGGTCAAGGACGGAAGTGCCGCGCCAGTGATTTCCCGTACATGCTAGAAGAATCGTACCTTCACGTCTGGGCTCTTCTCCAGGTGGATGCTTTCGACGAAGCGGACTTTGCCGGTGCGCAGGGCCATGATCACCGACGAGGTTCGCGTGCCTTCGCCGAAGAAGCGGACGCCTTTCATCAGGGAGCCGTCGGTGACGCCGGTTGCGGCGAAGATGAGTTGCTTTCCGGGAGCCAGGTCTTCGGCTTCGTAGATCTTGTTCTTGTCCTTGATGCCCATGCGGGCGAGGCGTTCTTCCTGATCGGGTTTCACGACCAGACGTCCGAGCATGTAGCCATTCAGGCAGCGAATCGCGGCGGCCGTAATCACGCCTTCGGGAGCTCCGCCGGAACCCATGACGGCGTGCACGCCGGTGCCGATGACGGCTGCGGCAATGCCGGCTGAGAGGTCACCGTCACCAATCAGGCGAATCCGGGCGCCGGCGGCGCGGATGTCGCCGATGAGCTTCTCGTGGCGCGGGCGGTCGAGCACGATCACGACCAGATCTTCGACGTCGCGGTCCAGTCTCTTCGCAATGTTCTTCAGGTTGTCGGCGACGGGCGCGTCGAGTTCCACGGCATCCTTGCACGAGGGGCCGACGACTATTTTTTCCATGTAGCAGTCGGGAGCGTTGAGCAGGCCTCCGCGTTCGGAGGCGGCGAGCACGGTGATGGCTCCGGGGGCTCCAGTGGCGCAGAGGTTGGTGCCTTCGAGCGGATCGACGGCGATGTCGACTTCGGGAACTTCCGTGCCATCGGGAAATTCGGCGCCGACTTTTTCGCCGATGTAGAGCATGGGCGCCTGGTCTCGCTCGCCCTCGCCGATGACGATGGTGCCGCGCATGGGAATGGACTCCATAGTCTGCCGCATGGCCTCGGTCGCGACCTGATCGGAGAGCTTGCGCTCGCCCTGGCCCATGGTGCGGGCGGAAGCGATGGCGGCCACTTCCACCACGCGTAAGAAGCGCGATGCCAGGTCGCTTTCAATGTTTTCCCCAAAACTGCGGGCCTTGCCTTCGGGACGAGTTTGCGTCGCCATAGGAGCCTCCGGGCCATCACAAAAAGATCGTTATGAGAATGTAACGCGCCGGGCTGAGACTATAGCGCAATCGCCGCGAGATGGAAATACTTGGTTCGACCGATCGGAATAGGTCATAGTGGGGAAACTGGTCCCGTGGTATTCTCGCAACCCTGCTTCGGAAAACGTCACCATGACCGCATCACGACCGTTGACCATCCTCTGCATCACGACCTACGAAAAGGGGCAAGAATTCATGCGCGAGTGTAAGCGGCAGGGGTGTCGCGTCCTGCTGCTTACGGCGGAGAAGTTGCGCGACGCGGACTGGCCGCGGGAGAGTCTCGACGACACGTTCTATCTTCCCGAAAATCTTCCCCTCCATGACACCGTGCAGGCGGTGACCCACCTGGCGCGCACGAACAAGCTGGACCGAATTGTCGCGCTTGACGAGTACGACATGGAGACCGCCTCTACCTTGCGCGAACATCTGCGCCTGCCAGGGATGGGACTGACCACCATGCGTTATTTCCGTGACAAGCTCGCGATGCGCATGCGCGCGCTCGATCGCGGAGTGCGCGTCCCCGATTTTGTGCCGGTGGTGAATCATGAAGATATCCGCTACTACCTCGACCATGTGCCGGGCCCATGGGTACTCAAGCCGAGGCAGGAGGCGTCGGCGATCGGGATCAGGAAGATTCATGCTGCGGAAGAGCTGTGGCCGCTCCTCGAGCAACTGGGGGATAAGGAGTCGTCGTTCCTGCTGGAGAAATTTTTGCCGGGTGCGGTATACCACGTCGATTCGGTGGTGTCGGAGAACGAAGTCGTCTTCGCCAATATTAGCAAGTACGGCAATCCACCGATAAATGTGGCGCAGGGCGGGGGAGTATTCACGACGTTCACGGTGCCACGGGGCAGTATAGACGATGCGGGCTTGCGGAAAATCAACCGCGAGCTGATTGCGGCCCTCGGCCTGGTGCGCGGCGTTGCGCATGCGGAATTCATTCAGGCGCATGCGGACGGTCACTTCTACTTCCTCGAGTGTGCGGCGCGTGTAGGTGGCGCCTACATCAACGAGATGGTGGAGGCAGCGACGGGCCTGAATCTGTGGCGGGAGTGGGCGCGGATCGAAGTTGCCGGCGGCGATGGAACGTATCAGCTTCCTCCGGTGCGCGAGGAGTATGCGGGAGTGATCCTTTCTCTGGCACGGCAGGAGGATCCGGATACTTCGGGGTACAACGATCCGGAAGTGGTTCTGCGGATCAAGAGGCATCATCACGCCGGATTGGTAGTGCGATCGGCGGATTCGCAGCGGGTGCAGTCGCTGCTGGAGAATTATGCCCGACGTTTCTCGGAGGAATTTCTGGCGATCGCGCCACCGCGGGACAAGCCTACGGCATAGCTCCGCTTCCGGGATCCCCTTCGGGAGATGCATGCCAGGTTCCCGTTGGCGGCGTGTTTTACTGCCTGCATTTCGCGGGCGAGAGCCTGCCCCTGAGCCTGCTGAAGGGCGCCCGCGCCACACTTGCTTCTGCTACCATTTGCGAATGACCACTACAGCGACGACTGCGGAACGTCCTGCGACCAGCGAACGCAAGGAACCGACGTATCTATTTACCGAGAAGTACGTTGCGGACAAGAGCGAGATCGCGCGGCGGTTCATCGAAGACCGGGCGCGGCTCAATGGGAACGTCGACAAGGCCAACAACTTCCTGGTGAAGCGCTTCTACAACATCGATCACAATACCTATCTGGAGGGCGTGCTTCCTGCCAAGACGAAAGAGCTGATGGGACTGGTGGCCTCGGCGTGCCTGCGCTGCGACGATTGCATCTTCTATCACGCGATTCAGGCTTATCGCCTGGGCGTGGCGCGCGCGGAACAGGAAGAGTCGCTTAATGTGGCGCTGGTAGTGGGTGGGAGCATTGTCATCCCGCATCTGCGGCGGGCTTATGAGTTGCTGGAGGAGATCTACGGGTAGACCATTGCCACTCGACAGCTCAACCCAACTAGGGTTAGAGGGATCGCCGCTACTGGCAAGTGTGACTGAGAAGAGCCGCGAATTTTGGAGATGAGGATTTTGTCCGCAGCAAGCGCAAGGATCCATAGCTTGCGGGACATCAAGCCGTTGTTCACCGCAAACTCATCTTCCAAATCATTACTTCGAACTTGCAGGGAGCAGCGCGGCTGCTATTTTTGCTGCGTCGAACGTGAACCCGAACTTTGCTTCTGTATGGGCTTCCTGAATAAGGTCAGTGCGACTCGCGTACGTGACCGAAATCGGAAGAGAAACTCCAGTTTTTTGCCCTAGCGGAATGGTCAGCTTGCCTTGGACTTTGTAAGTGGGCGCGACATTCGTCAGCCATTGTCCATATCCAGACAAACTGAAAAGGATCGGCTGTGTCTGCTTGGTATCTTCGGTAATTCGATACTGGAACTCGGTAGAGGCGCTGCCTCCATTCCGATTCGCCCCGAACTTCTTCGCATCATAAATATCCACGCCTATGTTGCTGGTCCAATTCAGACGAGGGGACATGCCCCAATCCAGGACTGACTGAAGGATGTGTTGGTTGTAGCCTTGGCTGTCTCGCAAGTCCGCCGTATACGAGAGGGCCCACTGCCGCTTTTTCTTAATTTCCTGGAAGGCCTCTTCCGATACCTGTTCCATGTCAGAGAATGCGGATAGATATTGGTCGATAGTCTGGTCGACACGCGCACTGTCCTCCGAGCTTAGCTTGTCGAACGTGCCCTTGGGATTCTTATCATCCCCGTCAATGCCGGGAATCTCCTCATGGAGTTTCATCCGAATCTGGCTCCGTGCGTGGGCGAGATGACCCAAAGCTACTAGCACCTTACTAAACACGGGGGCATTTTTTGGATCGGAAATATCGCGACCATTCCACAGCAGCGCCTTAAATCCGACTATGGTGCCGTTGCGGTTTGCGTGGGGATCTGTGGTGGTCGATGTGGTGGTTGTCGTCTTCGGGACATCCTGCCCCAAAGTTACGAAGAACCTGCGCCACTGTCGATTGCGGCTGTAGAAATCAGGATCCAGAGGGTCGTGATAGTTTGCCGCAGCATACAAAGCATAAGCAGAAGTACTGACAGTGACCGAGGTCGGGTCATTGTTGGTAGAGCTAGTCGGTGTAAGCTTCGCCAGATTCAACGCGAGGCTTACCAGGTCCGACGCCGAGCTTTGGTCAACTAGCGAGTTGGAGTTCCCTGAAGCCGCCGGAGATTCCTGCTGACGCGCGCCGTTCGTGGCATTTTTTTTGATTGGTTCGTTTGTCTTGTTGAATTGCGCCTGAGCCTTGACACCCAGGTTGAACTGCGCCTGACCCTTGCCACCCAGGCGCGCCTCGATGCGGCAGTCTAGCCAGCCTCCAAAGTCAGCCTTCGTAGCGCAATCCTGTGAATGAGCCGAGGGGGCGGCCACAAGGAAGACTAGGAAGATAAAAGCGGAACTCCGAGTTATGCCCATGAGACCCCCAGATCCGACGAACAAGTGTCTGTGCTGTCGTTAGACGCATAAGAGATCTGCTGGACCACTTTCTTGACAGTGCCATCACTGTTGCAGAGGTTTATGAGAAGGTCATATCTGACAGCTCCGAGGAAGGACATTGCTACGGAATAGGCGTCAAAATCTGTGCTATCTCGCGCGACAGTCGACGGCAAAGCCTCCCCCGTTTTCTGTAGCCGCCACTTATAATTCGCCTTTGGATGCCCGGGGAATTGATCCGATTTGGAAATAGGGTCTCTATGCGAACACGCATACGCAAAGGCGGGCACACCCCCTGCAGCGGTTAGACTGTACTCTAGGAACTCTCCAGCCGATGCGTTCACTGTGACGTTTGCGTTAAAAACTGTGACCGTACGAGTTCCGGCATTTCCAAAGTCCGCCATAGCTTCCCTTTCTGCATTTACTGCGTGGGATACCGTTTTCCTACGTCCTCTGTTCGTGTTATGGGCCTTCTGTAGTCGCCAGGATAACTTTGCTCCGGTTACGAGGTGCTGACACCCCCCACCGCTTTCTTAGTCAGATACGCGCCTTGGCCCAGGCCGAATGTGGCGAGGAGCGTTGTGTCCACGTCGGGGAGGCTGACAACTTTGGAATATTCGACGGTGCCGAAGAAATTTAAGACCAGAACGATGTATGTACCGACCGCGATGAGCGTGATGATCAGCATTTGAAAGTCGCCGAAATCAAATTGCCCAAGGTCGTTGTGCGTCAGATCATTGAAGAAGTTCGGTGCCGGTGCCGGCGGCTTCAAAGCGGCGCCTGCGGCTGCAACTTTGCTCGCGGTTATTGCCTTGGCTCCGCCGAAGGTGAGAGCGCTCATGCCTGATAGCAAAAGAAGGTTCTTGGGAATATCCACGCCGCCGATGAAGTCCCATCCCGCCCACCAGATCCGAAGCTCGAGAGTGGCAATGTAAGTGGAAATGAGCACGAAGAACCACACGGCCATCTGAAATCTTGAGTTGCTATAGCGGTTATCCTCGCTGATGATGAGCTGTAACGGGTGGAAGCCGGAGAAGATCAAGGTCATCAAAAAGCATACGCCCGCTGACGCGGCGAGCAGCCATAGTCTGGACAAGAACGGTGTGGGCAAGGAGTCAACACACCACGCCTTTAGAATGTATTGAGTTTTTGTGTCTGGGGGCTTCTTCGTGTCGGCGGAGTTGTTAATATCTGCCGAGTTTTTTACAGTTGACGTATTCTTAATTTCTGTGGAATAGACGATCTGGATGTGGTCGCCTTTGTGAAGCTGTTTCAGTTGGTCCTTGACAAGGTTATCCGTAACCATGAGGTGCATGACGTTGCACACTGCGTTGACATCACAGCGTGTGCTACCTGCGGTAGTCACATCCAACGACAGCTGGTCACTGGCTACGGCCATTACCAATACATGTAGGGGCTTTTCGGTAGTCGTGGCGTTTCGCGAGGCTTGCAAAGCGTCGGCTTGTTTTTTTTCCTCGGCTGCCTTCTTTTCAGCGGCAGCCTTATCGTCAGCGGCCTTTTTTTCAGCCGCCGTTTTCTTGTCATCTGAGGCCTTCTTGGCGGCAGCCGCAGTTCTTTTGGCATCCGTCGGTGGGGCTGAGTTTCCAGTCTGACATAGGCTAAAGGGGAGAGCCAGCAGGAGGAATACGCCAAGTCGCACAGTAGTGCGGGCCGCCGACTTCCACAATATCTGAAGTGTGTTCATTCAGTGCTCCTCGAATATCTGGCGAACCGACCCGCGTACACAATGGCGACAGGCATTCCCTGCCTGCCACGGCGGGGATGGTCCGCTATTGAAAACGTGTTTGTGCAATTGCGACGAGGGAAGAAGAAAGCGAACTTTCTGGGGAAAGTTCTTCGCCTTGATGGGGAGGAACACTAACCCACGAAGGACGAACTTTCGGAATGAAAATCAAAGTTGTTACAAATCTGGAAATTGTCGTTGTGTTTCTGGACATTCTTGGAGGGTTGGGAGCTGGCCTGCGGAAGGTCAAACATGCTCCACGCAATTGGAGATGCCCTCAAGGCCCCATCTTTAGAGGCCATCCAGTGTGTTACAAAATCAGAACAGCTTACCGCGCACCTGTCTGACCAGCCTTAGAACGCGTCGATCCCCGTCACACTCTGTCCGATGATCAGCGAATGTACATCGTGGGTGCCTTCATAGGTCTTCACCGATTCCAGGTTCATCATGTGGCGCATGATGGGGTAGTCGTCGGCGACGCCGTTGGCTCCGAGGATATCGCGGGAGAGGCGGGCGCACTCTAGTGCCATCCAGACGTTGTTGCGCTTGGCCATCGAGATGTGCTGGTGCTCGGCTTTGCCGGCGTCTTTCAGGCGGCCGACCTGGAGCACCAGCAGTTGGGCTTTGGTGATTTCGCTGATCATCCAGGTGAGCTTGTCTTGCACTAGTTGGTGCGACGCGATGGGCTGATCGCGCCACTGCTTGCGCATCAGGGAATACTGCAGGGCGGTGTCGTAGCACGACATCGCCGCTCCTACCGCTCCCCAGGCTATGCCGTAGCGGGCCTGGTTCAGGCACATCAGGGGAGACTTCAGGCCTCCGGTCTTCGGCAGCAGATTCGATTCGGGGATGTGAACGTCTTGCAGCGACAAACCTGAAGTCACCGAGGCGCGCAGGGACCACTTGCCGTGAATGTCGTCGGCTTTGAAGCCGGGACGGTCGGTCTCGACCAGGAATCCGCGAATGAGGTCGTCTTCGTTTTCGACTTTGGCCCAGATTATGGCGACGTCGGCGATGGTGCCAGAGGTGATCCACATCTTCTCGCCGTTGAGGACATATTCTTTGCCAACTTTTTTGGCGCGGGTGCGCATGCCGCCGGGGTTGGAGCCGAAGTCAGGTTCTGGGAGGCCGAAGCACCCTAGTTTTTCGCCCTTCTGCATGGCGGGCAGCCACGTCTGTTTTTGTTCGTCGCTGCCGAATTCGTAAATGGGATACATCACGAGACCCGACTGCACGCTGACGAAGCTGCGGACGCCGGAGTCTCCGCGCTCGAGTTCCTGCGTCATCAGTCCGTATTCGACGTTGCCCATGCCGGCGCAGCCATAGCCTTTGAGCGAGGCTCCGAAGAATCCGAGATCGGCCATGGGCTTGACCAGTTCGCGGGGGAAGCGTCCGGCGCGGTTGCACTCCTCGATGATGGGGATGAGATTGTCTTCGATGAACTGGCGGGTTGTGTCGCGGACCAGGCGCTCTTCGTCGGTGAGCAGGGAATCGTATTGGATGAAATCGACTCCGCGGAATTTGATTGCAGGCATGATGTGTCTCCGTGAGTTATGAACGGGTCCCCAAAATACTGCGGACGATGAGCCAAACAAGGTTTGCCGCCCGCAGGACCGGGCGTGTGCCGGTGGGCAAACATATGACGGTAGCAGGGGCGGGGAGCGGGGTCAATGCGCGGCGTAAGATCGGAATGCGAGCTTTTACACTTCGTACAGTGGCCAGCACAATCCAGTGGCAAGCACAATCGCTTGACTCAGCGAGGCTTGACATTATAGTAAAAATACTATATTTTATTGAGGTGTGGTTTGGACAGACTAAAACCTCCGGTGCTGCGGCCCGTTGTCTGGCTCGGAGACTCCAAAAGGAACATTCGGGATTTTCCGGAGGGCGCACAAAAACTGCTGGGAGACGAGCTTCAGCTCGTCCAGTTTGGTGGTATGCCGAAGGACGCCAAACCTTTCAAGGGTGTCGGCAGCGGCGTTGTCGAACTTGCGCTGCGATACGCGTCGGACGCTTACCGGGTCGTGCTGGCGCTGCAAATCGGCAAGAGGATTTATGTGTTGCACGCCTTTCAGAAGAAATCGAAGAAGGGCGTTGAAACTCCGAAGCGGGATGTAGATTTGATCAAGAAGAGATACGCTGAGGCACAGGAGTTGGGGCATGAGTACGAAAAGACGAAAATCAATTAAGTTCGAAGAGGGATCGGGAAACGTCTTCGCGGATCTGGGTCTCAAGGACGCCGACCAACTTATGGCGCGGGCGCAGATTGGATACCATGTATTCAAAATCCTCGAAGACAAAGATCTGAAACAGCGCGAAATCGCCGATGTTTTGGGCATTGCACAGCCCGACGTGTCGCACCTGATGAACGGGCATTTCAGCCGATTCACCACGGACAAGCTGCTCGATTTTCTGAAGCGACTGGACCGGAAAGTGACGATCGAGGTCAGCCGTCGCCACAAAGGCGAACCCTACCAGCAGGTGACTTTTGCCCCGTAAGCTGATTGTTCGTGGCGTAGAGCCAAAAATCTCCCTGAACTGTTAGCTCGCGGCAGTTACCCACGGTCGCGATCCTCTTATGCGAGCAGGAGCACCTAAATCGAGCCACTGCTTCAACGTCAACGCTTCCCCAAACGGGTTGCCGGAGAAAAGACGACCCAATCGCATCATGACGTGTGGTGTAGGGTTTACGACAGTTACGGCTCCCCGACGCAAACTTGTAAGGAGTAGCGTTAGGGACGCGACGTCTGCCTTAGGCAAGCTGTACCCGATGATGTATGTGTGTTCTGCGTCTCGCAGTGCCTGTGCCGCCTTCTGCCAGAGCTTTATGAACACGTGGCTGTCCGATTCGTCTGCTTCATAGTCCTTTAAGAAACTCGGGTGCAGCACGACGTGTCTCTCTTGGGCGACGGAGAGCGTGTCGGGTAGACACGCATCAACGTTGTAGATGCCGAGAGCCTCTAGAAACTGCGGGTCTAGCGAGATGTTGGTGCCCATCGGTGCCGCGCGCCGAAAGCCTCACGGGGAAGTGCCCCTCCACCTCCCGGTGGCAAATCAAAGCCCGGTGCAAAGGTTGGCCTGCGATACCAACCCGTTGCTCCGTGCAGATGCAGGATGAGGATCGGAGATTTCCCGAACTCGACTTGAGTCTGGTCATAGCGCGATTCTTGAAACACCAGGTCGAAGCCGTAGCCGTCGCTGAGTGACCACTTTCGTTGATCTAGCAGAACCCGCTCCAGAGTAGCGTCATAGTTGAAAGTGATGACTACGTCTCCCGGATTCAACTTCTTGGCGAAAGCCTTTAGTGTGTCCCACTCTGTCTTTTCCGCCCACCCGTAGTCCTCGTGGTGCCGCCAAGCAAAATAGTGTTCGAGTGCCCAAAGCAGTGTGCTGCGGTGCTTTTGATAATTCTTGATCTTGCCGTCAAAGGCATCAAAAGCCTCAGACCTTGTCGTTCGATCCTCACTGCCCCGGCCCGCAAACGCAGCACCCAGCAAGGCATCTTGGCGTAGTTCAGTGGCAAAGTCCAAAACTGTAAACAGATGCTCGATGTTCTTCGTGCGGTAGGCTTGGGCAATCATAGGATTGCTGTTGGTTTCCAGCCATTGGTGCAGATTGTTCCAATCCTCGCGATAGTCGAAGCGATCCGTGAGATTTCCGCTTCCGCGGACATACTTGTCGATCTCGTCAAACAGTTCAGTGCCGACGGGATACCCCACGGATTTGGAAACGCCGGCTCCTAAGACGTAAGCGTTCATACGACCCTCGCGCTTCCAATTGTCCCACCACGAGTACTGCCGTACCAGGCTAGGCCGGTCACATCCTCGCGAGCTCGTCAGCGGTCATGACGCGGACGGGGGTAGGTAGCTAGGGCCGCTCGTGGCACTCCTCGACAGCGCTCGAAAGGTGTGGCACCGCGACAACCGGCACAACCATCCTGTAAAATCAGACACGACGGAAGAGAATCGCGACGCAGCCAGGCAGTCTTCCCGGAGTGGATTCCTGTAGTCCCGATCAGTTTTCGGATACGCCCCATCCACAATCAGCCACACGGGTATGCGGATCGCGCTGCGCACAAATTGAAGAGATCATTTCACGGAGATCAGGAGAGAAATCATGCCAGTGAAGATTGCAAAAACAGCGGACCGGAAGAAGGTCATGGACACGACCAAGAGCACGGACTGTCCGAAGTGCGGCAAGACGACACGGATTGTGAAGCGAGTAAAGGATCGCGAACGGGGCGTCCCGGGCGGGATTTATATTTCGTGCTCGGCTTGTGATTTTTTCGAGAAGCTGTAGGAAACAGTTTCCAGTTTCTGGTTTCTAGTTTCCAGTGGCGCAGCGGGATGGGGGTTCACCCTACTTGGCGCCGGCTTTTGTTCTTGGGGGACGTTTACATTACTTCTCACTCGACTCCCAGCGCGATTCTCAGCGCGCGATCCAGTTCGGCGAGCTTGGTCCCGGAGATCGTTCCCACAAACTGCGTCAGGTCTGTTTTCCGCAGGCTTCTCAGGTTGTCGCACATGATCCAACTGTCGTGTTTCAGTCCCTCGTCTACACCGACCGCGACTTGGGTGGAGATTCCATCGCCGTTGGTAAACACTGGAGCGCAAACGACAGTTGAGTAGTTGGAGTCAATCAGCGCCTGTCGGCTTACGACAACACAAACCCGATGCCGTCTCGGGTCACCTTCCGGCTTGTGGGCGCGATAAATATCGCCTCGCTTCATTTGCCTCCGGAACTCCGCTACCACTCTTCTGGAGCCTGGTATTCAAGCCCGTCTTCCGCATCGCGATTTAGCTTTTCCGCGTGGCGATTGATGATTTCGATATCGCGTGCGTCCCGCTGAGCCCGAGCCCGGTCCCGTAAGTACTGAAGCAAGACCGCCTCGATGAAGGCGGAGCGTGATTGCCGGGAGCCGGCAATGCGGTCGATGCCAGTCAGCACTTCGCGCGATAGTGTGATAGATGTCTTCTCTTTCATACTACCAAGATACTACCAAATCCAGTCCCGGGGTGAGAAGCTTTTAACAGCGAAACAGTTCACCGATCAAAACTTCAGTTGAGGTACCTCTGGGTCCAAAAGCCCTGGAAAAAAAGAAAGGCTTTATTGCAGTCAGCACCCTACCGGTTCTACAGGCTGATCTGTCCGAGAATGGCTCTCGCCTCTGCTGCGGGATCTGGAGCTTCCGTGATGGGGCGGCCGACGACGATGTAGCTGGCTCCGGACGCTACTGCTTCGGCGGGGGTGACGACGCGGACCTGATCGCCGTGACCGCTGCCCGCGGGGCGGACGCCGGGAGTTACGATGGCGAACTTGTCGCCAAGTTCGGTGCGGAGTGTGGAGGCTTCCCGGGCAGAGGCGACTACGCCATGACAGCCGTTGGCTAATGCGATTGTGGCCAAGCGGATCACGCTCTCGACGACCGTGCCGCGCCCTCCGATGTTTTCAAGGTCTTGTTCGTCCATGCTGGTGAGCACGGTGACGGCGAGCACCATTAGTCCCGGTTGAGTGCGGGCGGCTTCGACGGCGGCTTGCAGCATCTTTTCGCCGCCGGAGGCGTGGACAGTTAGCATGGTGACACCGAGTTGCGCGGCTTCGCCCACGGCGCCGGCTACGGTGTTGGGAATGTCGTGATACTTCAAGTCGAGGAAGACCCGACGTCCAGAGGCAATCAGATCGCGTACTACTTGCGGCCCTTCCGAGGTGTAGAGCTGCATGCCGACTTTGTAGGTGAAAGCAGAGTCTCCGAGGGTAGCTACGATCTTCTGTGCTGCGGCGGCGGTGGAGACATCCAATGCGACGATGAGCCGCTGGCGCGGGTCAGTCGTGAGACCGAGCGGGATGTGATCGGACAAAGTAGCGGACATCCCACTCAGTGTAAGTTTTTTGGGGGAGTTTCGCTAGCGGCTAGCGGACTTCTACGATCGAGCGATTATAAGCGATCGTCTGAAAGTCGGTCTTTTGACGGGGCGGCTTCACGATGTCCAGGCGAACGCGTTGCAGTCCCTGCTTGTCGTAGCCCAGCGCGGTCGCGGCGCCGTAGGACAGGTCGATAATCCGTCCGGCGATAATCGGCCCACGGTCGTTGACCCGGACTACCACGGCACGGCCGTTCCGCAGATTGGTCACCTTAACGTAGCTTCCGAGGGGAAGCGTGAGGTGCGCGGCGGTCATGTCGTACATATCATAGGGCTCGCCGCTGGCGGTTGGTTTACCGTCAAAGTACTCGCCGTACCAGGAAGCTGTCCCGATTTGATACGGTTGGGCCTTCCCTGACTTCTGGGACTTCGGCTTGTTTGTTGCTGACTTACTTGGAGCTGGTGTCGCCTCCGAGTTGTTCGGGGCCTGAGCTGCTCCCAGGCTGGCAATCAAAAAGGCAATCGCCATCCCTTGAGCTAAACGTCTTCGCATTCAGTTCTCCTCGCATCCTCAAAAGTGTCCTAGCTAGGCAGTTGCTTGACTTGGTTCTCGAATGCTAGCGGCGTGCCAAACTCCCGTCAATCGGAAATCGAAAGGGAATGTATGGCGTCCTAGTAATGCATGTCTCACGTAACCTATTGGTTATTTAGGGAGATGGAAGCAAGGGTATTTAGAACAGTGAGCTTACGTATTTATTATATAGTAAATAGCCCGTTGGAGAGCGGGAGGTATAATTTACAAGTCGAATAGAATCAATCAGTTACAAATAGATTCTCGACAAGCCGTGTGGAATCATGTATTTACAAGGGGAGCACGTTGAAGCGAGACTAGGATTTTTTTCACTCTGGGGTACGAATCCCGCCTCGACGTCGAGGGGTGTTAGCCGTGTCAGGGAGGCAGATGGACCGATCTGGAGAACCAAATGGTGGCTGAGAAACCGCTGGTGGTGTTGACGATTGCCGGGTTTGACCCCTCCTCGGGAGCAGGGGTGACGGCGGACATTAAGACAATCGCCGCCCATGGCTGCTATGGGGTGGCCTGCATTACGGCGTTGACGGTGCAGTCGACGAGCGGTGTCCGTAGGGTGGAGCCGACGGATCCGGGCCTAGTGGCCGAAACTCTCGAGGAACTGAGTGCCGATGTCGAGATCGCGGCCATCCATATTGGCATGCTGGGATCAGGAAAAGTGGCAAAAGCGGTTATCGAATTTCTGACGGGCCGAGGCAAGAAGGGACAGGCGACCCACATCGTGCTGGATCCGGTTCTGAGATCGTCATCGGGAGCGGAGTTGCTGGATGTCCCCGGGGTGAAGTTGCTGCTCGAGAAGTTGATCCCTCTGGCGGATGTGGTCACTCCAAACGTTGACGAGGCCGCCGCCATTACGGGGCTGGCCGTTACCAGCCTGGAGGAGATGAAGGTGGCCGCAGCGAAACTGCATGAGATGGGGGCTCCCGCAGTGGTCATCACCGGCGGTCACCTGGAAAAGGCTATTGATCTGTTGAGCTTTACCAGCAAACGTGGGGTCCAGCAGGAAGTTTTCAAGGCGGAGCGGCAGCGTTCGAACTGCACGCACGGTACAGGCTGTGCGTTCGCCACTGCTATGGCGTGTCACCTGGCCCTTGACCGGGGCTTAGCCGAGGCGGCGCTTCTGGCGAAGACTTACGTTACGGCGGCGATTTCCTACGGTCTTGACTTGGGCCGGGGCGCTGGGCCCGTACACCATCTCTATCGGATGGGGCAGCAGCGGCGGGCGACAGGATCGGGTGGCGAATCGTAAAATACGGTGTCGGCCGAAGCTTCTCCAACGCTCGCCTTAGGGAAAGTTGGTGAAAGTTGGGGGAAAGAAAGAGCGGCTCAGTCAGGATCGTTACCGGATGGTTTCTTCAGCAGGATTCCACCGACAAATGAAGCAGTGGCGCCGAGTAGCCATTCGATGCGCCACATCTGGATAGCCTGGAATTCGGCAAGGTTCGAGGCCTTGTAGAAAAGACTTACACCGATCGCTCCAGCTACACATCCCAGTCCGATCATGAAGGCGATGAGGGAGGGCGTGGGCAGTCCGATCCAATTCTTGATTTCGTGAAAATGCAGGTAGCGCAGCCAGGCAGGAAACTTGAGCCTACGCTGATAGAGCGCAACCGTCGCGGACTGCAGCCAAGCCACCTTGCCAGCCACAAAGTCTCGGGCGAACAGTCTTGGGGAGGGCGTGCCTACGGCGTTCTTCTCCGGACGGTGGGCTCCGCAGGTATGGCAAAAACGTGAGCCGATCATGAACTCGGCATTACAGCGAGAACAGACCTCGGCCATTGGGTGCGCGACAGGGGTGATCAAAATCTCGGATGCGCCCTGCAGGTTGACAGGGGGGCGCCAAAACTCTTGCTGCACGTCATGAACTACTTCAGCCATGTGTACGCCTAGTCGGGGACTTTGACTTAGTGGATGGCAAGCCGACAGCCAAAAACCTTACCAGACTAAACCGTTGCAAGACATTAAGTTACGAACTTCCTCATGAGAACTGCTTAGCCTGCCAGCGCAATAATTACGCTCAGCGCCGAGTAAAGATGCGTCAGTTACGAAAGCCCAAAGTACTTCCAGAACAACAAAACAATTGGCAGGATGCGGAAAGACCTGCCCCTCGGAAAACAGTTTGGGTGCTGGTCATGTCGCGAAGGCCGCCGAGCTCCATTCGGCGACCGGCGCTCGCGGACTGCAAGTGTTCCCGCGACCTGCATTTCGTTTGTGGCTGGGCAGATTATAGGGTGCATCCAGGGAGAAATCCTGAATTGTTAGGGTACGACGATTACGGCTTTGGTTCGGGCAATGATGAGTTCCTTGGCGAAAAGGTACTCTTTCCAGCCTGCTAAACTTAAGAGAAGACCTGTCCGTGACGACGCATCGAAGCATGACTTCTGTGAGACTCGCTGTCATCCAACTGGGACTGATTGCAACGTTCTGCATGGGGGGAAGCGCGGTGGCGCAGATCCGTCTCGCCACGAACGGTCCCAACGCCACGCCCGATCCGGCCCGCGACTCCGCTTTCGATCACTTCTACAACATGGAGTATGACCGGGCCACCCAGGAGTTCGAGAGAATCCTGGACAAGCGCCCGCACGATGCTTTTGCTGTGAATCACCTGCTGACCTCGGTGCTCATCCGCGAGCTTTACAGGATGGGAGCGATGAACACGGGGGAATATGCCAATGACAGCTTTGTCGGGCAGGCGCATCATCCCGCCGATCCCAAGGTTAAGGAGCGGATCAAGCAGCTGGTGGCGCGGGCTCAGAGGCTTGAGGAGGAGCAACTCAAGGGGAATCCGAATAATGAAGACGCCTTGTATGCCCGAGGAGTAACGCGGGCGCAGTTCGCAGTCTACACGGCACTGGTTGAGCGGGCATGGTTCTCGGCGCTACGGAGCGCGGTGGGGGCGCGGCACGACCACGAACGCGTGCTGGAACTCGACCCGAACTATCTGGACGCCAAGCTGGTCGTGGGCGCTCACAACTATGTTATGGGCAGCTTGCCGTGGAGCGTGAAGGTGGCCGTATCTTTGGTGGGTTTGAGCGGGTCCAAGGAGAAGGGCTTCCAGTACCTGCGCGAAGTGGCGAAGGGCACCGGGGAAAACACGGTTGACGCGCAGGTTGTGCTGAGCCTGTTTCTGCGGCGCGAGCACAATTTTGACGAGGCGCGGCGCATCATGCACGGCCTGGCGGCGCGATATCCTCGGGATTATCTGTTTGCGCTGGAGGAATCGAACCTGCTGCGGGCGTCGGGACACTTGCAGGAGGCTGCGGCGGGCTACCGGCGGGTGTGGCAGATGGGGCGGGAAGGGAAGTACGGCAACCTGCATTACGAGATGGCGGCCTGGGGCCTAGGCGAGTTGCTCCGCAACCAGAAAGATTATGCCGGGGCGGCGGCGGCCTATGAACTGGTGAACGAGGCTCCGGATCCGGATTCGGAGATTCGGCAGAAAGCGAACCTGGCTGCCGGGGAGATGTACGATCTGCTGCAGAAGCGGGATCTCGCCATGAAGAAATATCAGACGGTGTTGGCAGAGAATAGCGGGACGCCGCTGGCTGAAGAGGCTCGGAAGCACATAAGAGAGGCTTACCGCGAGTAGGCGGGACGGCGTCGGACCTCTGACCTCGGACCTCGGACTTCTGACCTCTAAGCTTTGGACTTCAAAGCTTGTATTCGGCGTCTTTCGAATCTTGGTGGAACTTTCGTTCTACAATTGCGTACTGTCTAGTAGAGAGGCGAAGCTATGTACTGCAACTACTGTGGCAAAGTGATTCAGGACGATGCGGTGGTTTGTGCCTATTGCGGGATTCGCGTGGGGGCGTCGGTCGCGCGCAAGCGGCTGGTGCGTCCGCGGCAGGGACGGAAGATTGCGGGCGTCTGCCTTGGATTCGCGGAGTATTTTGACATTGATGTGACGCTGGTTCGCCTGGTCTGGTTGGTTACGGTCATCATGTCGGGAGTCGGATTGATCCCTTATATCATCGGCTGGATTGTCATGCCGGATGAGCCGCTGCTCTTGACGGCGCCAGCCGGGGCGGAGCGGGTGGCGAATCCGTAATTGCGGCCTGCGACCCGGGCTACAGACCCCAGCCGGGTCCGAGTTGTGGTTAAATCGCGGCATGGAACACATCTCTTCCCGGAATGTTAAGAGCGGTGACGCGGAGATTGTTTACTGGGTTACCGGCGATGGACCAGCTGTTGTTCTGCTTCATCCTTTTCCTGCAAATCATGAGTTCTGGCTGCCGGTGGCGAATTCGCTGGCGAGCCGCTACCGCATTCTGCTTCCCGACCTTCGTGGGCACGGGGAGTCCGGCGTCGGCGAAGGTCCGGCCACTATGGAGAAGCATGCCGCCGACGTTGCCCGCGTCATGGATGACGCGGGTGTGGGACGCGCGCCGCTGATTGGCGTTTCGATTGGCGGATATATTCTCTTCGAGTTCTGGAGGAACTTCCGTGGGCGCGTGGGGGCGCTGGGTTTGTGCAACACAAAGGCGCCGGCGGACTCGGTGGAAGCGCGAAGCGCGAGGCTGCAGGCGGCGAACGATGTGCTGGAACGCGGCACGGAACCTTTTTTCGAAAGCATGATTCCGAAGCTTCTGGGAAAGACCACGCGGGAGACACGGCCGGACCTGGTGGATGGCGTGCTGCGCATGATGCGGAAGATGTCTGCGGAAGACGTGGCGCAGGTGCAGCGGGGGATGGCAGAGCGTCCGGATTCGGTGGAGATATTGAAGACCATCAATGTGCCGACGCTGATCGTCACTGGTGACGAAGATATTCTCACCGGAGTCAACGAGGCCGAGTTGATGCATCAGCATATTGCCGGCAGCCAGATGCGGGTGATTCCGAAGGGGGGGCACTATTCTCCTTGGGAGCAGCCGGAAAGTGCGCGGATGGTGTTGCGGCAGTTTCTGGATGGGTTGAGTAGCTGGTGATCAGTGGCCAGTGGCCAGTGGTCAGTGGTCAGAACGGCGAGTGCGTCTCGCGCTTTGGTTGGCGGGCGGGAGACGGCGGCGCTACTTGTGTTGCAGTAAGATCGGGGGCTATGAAGAGACTCGCAGCAGGGTGCGCATTCATTGCGGTCGCGCTTTTTACTCACGGGCAGGATCACACTTCACAAAGGCCGCGCATCCTGGGCATCGATCATGTTTCGTTTTATACGACTCAGCCCGAAGGGGTAAACAAACTCTACGGCGGACTGCTGGGCTTCGCTTCGGCACCGGCGATTGAACCGGGCGGGACAGTGCGCTACATGATCGGTACGCAGTGGGTGGGCTACAGTGCGGCGCCCATTCCGAAGGCGACCGACCGCATGGATCACGTTGCCTTTACCACGGACAACATCGTCGCGCTTCGGCGGTATTTGAGCGACAAGGGAATCAACGCTTCGCAGATTCAAGGACGATCGAATCACAGCCTGAGCTTTATGGTGAAGGATCCGGAGGGGCATCCCGTCGAGTTTGTGGAGCGGGGCAAGGCAGACGCAGTTACGCCTGCGGCTTCCGCGGTTTCGCGGCACATGATTCACACTGGGTTTGTGGTTTATCACCGCGACGCCGAAGATCACTTCTATCGTGACATCCTCGGATTCCGGCCTTACTGGCATGGTGGAATGAAACCTGACGAGACCGATTGGGTGGCACTACAGGTTCCGGATGGGACGGACTGGCTGGAGTACATGCTGAATCAGCCTGAACACATGGATCTGCAGTTGACGGGAGTGATGAATCATATTTCGGTGGGCGTTGCCGAAATGAAGAAGGCGCAGTCGGTCATGGAATCGCACGGCTGGAAGGCGCACGGGGATGAAGCGGCGGAGATCGGCAAGGACGGCAAATGGCAACTTGACGTATTCGATCCGGATCTGACGCGAGTGGAACTTATGGAATTCAAGCCGGTAGAGAAGCCGTGCTGCTCGGACTTCACCGGGCCGCATCCGACCGAGTGACGCGCCCCGACGTCTCCAGTGCGATCAGATCTTGAGGAAGATTCGCTTCCGCCAGAGAAGCCACAGCAGCGTCCAGCAGAACAGCACTGCGGCGAGTGAGTATAAGAGTGAGGCGTTTGGTGGTCCCAGACCTAGAGTCATGAGCTTGGCCTGAGCGGCCTCGTGCCAGTTCATTGTGGTCCCACCCGCACCTGTGACTGTGAATGTGTAGCCGGGACCGTACACCAGCGAGTCGGCGACGAAGGCCGCAATCGAGTTCATTCCGAACACCAGAAATGGCATGGTCCAGGCGCCGCGCCAGTTCCTAATCTCAATCACCCAATAGAGGAAGGCCAGGAAGACCAGCGCGAAACCGCCGGTCAAAAGCACGAAGGAACTAGTCCAGAGATTCTTGTTGATGGGAAACCATCTATTCCACACCAGGCCGGCGACGAGACCCAGCGTTCCGAAAATCATCATGCGCAACACTTTTGTGCGAGGGCTCGCTGCCGAGCGGAGCCACTGCCCGGTTAGAACTCCCATCAGGGCCGTCGCGATGGCGGGGCTGTTGCTGATGATTCCTTCGGGATCGCGGGTGCCATTGTAGAGACGTCCCGGGAAGAGGGCGCGGTCGAGCCAGGCGACAAGATTCCGGTCTGGATCCATAAACGGAATGTCGCGCCCAGGCACGCCGAAGCCGGGGACAGGAACGAATCGCATGATGGCCCAATATCCGACCAGACAGGCGAAGAGGGCGATCAATTGTCCGCGGCGGTCGGACCAGAGGACGAGGATAGCGGCGATGAAGTAGCAGACAGCAATGCGCTGCAGGACTCCTTCGAAACGCCAGGTGTGCAGATCGAGGCCGATGATGGGTGAGGCGTTCACCACGATACCTATCGCGATCAGGATCAGGCTTCGCTTGAAGGCGTGGAGAAGAATGTGCTGGCGTGATTCGCCGCGACGCAGGCGGGCGGCAAAGGAATAAACCATGGAGACGCCGACCAGAAACAGGAACGACGGAAAGATAAAATCAGCCGGAGTCCAGCCGTTCCACTGGGCATGTTTGATGGGCCAGCAGGCGAGATCGTCGCTGCCGGGATTGTCGACGAGGACCATGCCGGCGACGGCGAGTCCGCGGAAGATGTCAATAGAGGTTAGCCGTTCAGAAGGAGGCTTCATTGCGTCGCTGCGGGGCGGCGCGGTTTTCGTGAGGGTTTGACTGGTCGCCATGATTCGCGACAAATATAGACGCACGGCGGCGAGCTGTCACGCGTAACCGCTTAGCGTTTTCATTTTTGACGGAGTCGGGGTTCGAGCGGATCACGAGAATTAGAACCGGTGTTTTGCTACAATCCTCCCGCTATGATTGACGCGGTTCTGGTTCC
>Ga0137389_10000506_pt1 | contig 21498 bp, 14 predicted proteins | sample 15con2h14BmetaG_FD_104645 | JGI IMG/M metagenome (GOLD analysis project Ga0137389, IMG submission 104645) | Vadose zone soil microbial communities from Angelo Coast Range Reserve, California, USA - 15con2h1.4B metaG | ecosystem: Environmental > Terrestrial > Soil > Vadose zone > Saprolite...
AAGAGCCACAACTTGTCGCCGCCGTAGTTGAACCATTGGCTCTGACTTGGCGGCAGGTATTTGCCTTCATATTTCGGATTGACGAAGAGATAAGAATGTCCGGCGAAAATCACCTGGATCAATCGCCCGCCGTTCTGCGGCAAGACAATCAGTTGGACCCAGCGATTAGAGAACCGCTGCGCGTGCCAGCCCTTATAATCCGCAGGTTCAACGTGACACGCTGAACTCAGTGGCTGATGCGATTCACTTTTGGTCTGGGGGAACACCGGGTTTATCCCCAGACCTACAAGAAACAGGAGGACAGAAAAGCGTCGTAGCCCATCGCGCTTTCGCAAGTGCAGTGTCATCGTTGCTCCAACTCGCCAGGTAACGAAAGAAAGCCTAATTAAACGCAATTAACGATTGGCGTCAAGCTTGTTCTGGTACGTGTCTTATCTAGCAAAACTGGGCAGCGCCCTTTTTCTCTCGATCCGGATGAGTTCTCACACGCTAAAGGTCTGGTATATTGGCCTCTCTCGGAGGTGCTTTCATGTCCCGCGTCGTGCGCTGTGGGCTCATCCAGGCTAGTAATGAACTGGGGGCCAATCACCCATTGCCGAAAATCAAGAAAGCCATGATCGACAAGCACCTCAAGCTGATTGAGCAGGCGGCGCGCAAGAAAGTCAAAATACTTTGCCTGCAGGAATTGTTTTACGGACCGTATTTCTGTGCAGAGCAGGACGTTCGGTGGTACGAACTCACGGAGCGCGTACCCGAGGGTCCCACAACCAAGCTCATGCAGAAGGTTGCGGCCAAGCATCACATGGCAATGGTGGTTTCGGTGTACGAAGAAGAAATGCCCGGACTGTATTTCAACACCGCAGCTGTGATCGATGCGGACGGCAAGTATCTTGGGAAATATCGCAAGCATCACATTCCACACGTGCATCCCGGATTCTGGGAAAAGTTTTACTTCACACCCGGCGACCTCGGCTACCCGGTTTTTCAGACGAAGTACGCTCGCGTTGGAGTGTACATCTGCTACGATCGCCACTTTCCTGAGGGCGCTCGGATTTTGGGATTGAACGGCGCGGAGATTGTCTTCAATCCGTCCGCAACAGTGGCAGGACTCTCCGAACATTTGTGGGAGCTGGAGCAGCCCGCGCACGCGGTTGCCAATGGCTACTTCGTTGGCGCGATCAACCGCGTGGGTCGGGAGAAACCATGGAACATCGGCGAGTTCTACGGCAAGAGCTACTTCTGCAACCCGCGCGGCAAGATCGTCGCCCAAGCCAGCCGCCACAAGGACGAAGTACTCGTTGCCGATCTTGCTCTCGAAATGATCGAATAAGTCAGGCGCGTCTGGCAGTTCTTCCGCCATCGCCGTCCCGAAACTTACCAGCCGCTAACAACGCAGACGGGACGCGCCGCGGCTGCCGACTAGGCTTCGAATCCGCAAAGGTCCCAAGGCCACGACCTTCAACTCGCTACGCTCGAGAATACCCCGTGGAGCAAGGACAAGCATTAAGCCCGCGAGTTCAGTATGGCTGTCTGCCGCGTCACCGTGAGGCCTCTCAGGGTGGCGAATTCGAAGATCGATTTGCTACGCTAACTCGTGCCCCGCGCCTTTCTAATCGATACCGACACCGCCTCGGATGATGCGGTCGCCATCATCATGGCTCTCCGTGCACCTGACGTTCGGGTGATCGCGATCACAACCGTAGCCGGGAATGTTCCGCTTCCACAGTCCACCCGCAACGCGCTCTACACCGTCGAGATCTGCGGAGCGGATGTTCCGGTTTATGCCGGAGCTGACAAGCCTCTCGTTCGAACCTATCAGAACGCAACCTGGTTTCACGGACGCGACGGCCTTGGAGACCACAACTACCCGGCGCCGCGGCATTCTGCCGAAAGACTGCACGCGGTTGACGCCATCATCGAGACAATCGAAGCGAATCCCGGGCTGGTAATCGTGACCCTTGCGCCGCTCACCAATGTTGCGCTGGCACTGGCAAAGAAGCCCTCGATTGCTGCAAAAGTCGGCCGCTGCGTGATCATGGGCGGAGCGCCTTGCTGCGAGGGCAATGTGACACCGGCCGCGGAATACAACATCTGGGTTGATCCCGAGGCGGCTCGGATCGTTATGCACAGCGGCCTTCCAGTGGAACTCGTCGGCTGGCAAACTTCCCGCGGCGAAGCTGTGATTCACGAGGATGACATTGAACGAATTCTAGGATTCAACAACAGCCTGGCTCGTTTCGCCGTCGAATGCAACAGTCACGCACGGAGAGCCCACAAGGTGCAGACCGGAGAAGATGGGATATGCCTGCCCGATCCCGTCGCCATGAGCGTTGCCCTCGACGCGAGTATTGGAACGCGGTGGAGCGAGCACTACGTCGAGGTCGAAACCCATAGCGAGCTGACACGAGGTATGACCGTGGTCGACCGTCTGAACGTCGCTTCCGATGATCGAAATCAGGCAGTGTGGTCGACCCCTTTGCAGCAGGGGCACAAGACAAAGGTGTGCTGGACCATCTCTCCGAAGCGCTGGAAGGAAGCACTGTTTGCAGCCCTCCGGTAATCACCCTTCATTTCCCTATCGAGTGAGTTCTGCGATCTGAACTTGAAACGGTTCCAGCAATCCGCCAGTCGCATGATCCACGGCAGCATGGGCGACCTGGTAGTTGACCTGCGCCTGCAGCAGCTCCAACTCGGCCTGCGCTAGCTTAGTCTGTGAGTCCAGAACAAAGAATATTGTCTGGGCGCCGAGTTCGTATTTCCTCTGTTCCGCTGCCAACGCTTTTTGTGCCAGGTCCACCGCCGTCTTCCCCGCGGCCAGGGTAAGCTTGGCTTCTTCAAGCTGGTGCACAGCATTGGTTACTTCCAGCGTGATTTGCTCTCGAACCAGTTGAGCGGAATACAGATCGCGGTGGCGAGATACCAGCGCGCTGCCCATGTCAGCCTGTGCCGCACGGTTCTTGACAGGAAGATTCAGGGTTAAGGAGGCGCCGTATCCTGGAAAACCAAAGCCGAAGAGCTGGCTGAACGACGAACCCAGACCTCCGCGCGAGATTAGCCGGGAAGTAACCTGGCCGGTGGTTTGGTCGATAATAAGGTTGTATTGATCGCCACCCAATCCGCTGCTCTGGTAGAAGCCGCTCAACGACAACTCAGGCTTGAGGTGATTGTGAGCCACACGAACATTCGTGTCATCGTTGGCGAGCGCTAAGCGCATCGCTCCGACTTCCGGTCGCCGGGTGATCGCCTGTTGCAAAGCTGACTCCGCGTCGGAGTTTTGCAGTTCACCTTCCGTCTCGGGCTTTTCCGTCAGGTCCAGGTCAAGGGCGCGGAAATACTCATCCTGATCGGCTCCAATCGTCAATCGCACGGCGTCCTCCGCTTTCTTTAGCGCATACTCGGCTTGAATCATCTGCACCCGGCGAGTAGCAACTTCGGACTCCGAACGGTAGATGTCCAGCGGAGGCAAGGCCCCCAGTTCCAGAGCCCGCTTGTCGTGCTGATAGCTGGCGTCCGCTGCTGCCAGAGACTTCCGCTCCACATCGAGAGTTCCCCGCGCCTGAACCACTGCCCAATATTGGTTGACCAGCAGCAGAATCGCATCACTCACTTGCGCTTCAAAGGTGGCACGTGATTGTTGCAATGTTCTGCGCGCAATGAGGAGCGGGGCCCGATTGACAAGGAGTCCACGATTCCGCAGGAGTGGCTGCGAAAACTGCAGATTAAGAGCCGTGGTGTAGCTGGGATCGAAAAAGAACTGGCCGGGGCCAGTGGAATTCCGGCTACCGCTAAGACCGACTGCGATATTCGAGCCCGTTTGAAACGTTTGCGTGTAGTTGATCTGCGCGGTCTGGGTCAAGGAATTGAAAGGAGCATTGGTTGAGACTCCGGCCGCCTGAAATGGGTTATTGACCGCAAAAGAAAACCGATTCACGTCAAACTTACTTTGCAGGAGCGGATCAAAGGGCTGATAGGCCCGCAGGAGAGCGAACTTTTCGCTCTCCACCTGGGCTTCCTGAACCCGGATGTCGCTGTTGTTCTCCAAGGTCAGAAGAACCGCGTCTCTCAAACTCAGACGTAGTTTCCCGTCAACGACATACTCGCGCATGTGTTGCGGCGCCGGCAGTTTGTCGGATCGCACTTGCGGGGTCATCAACCCGCGATAGCTCTCGCGAGTTTGCGATTCTGCCCGCAGAACCATAAACAGTGAAGAACAAAGCAGAAAGCCGAGCGCGACACGAAAAAGCTGCATCTTACTGACCTCCAGATTTCTGATTCCGAAATAAAGGATTCGAGCGAGTCGTTTATTCGTAGCGAATTGCTTCAACAGGGTCCAGGCGCGCGGCCTTCACGGCAGGATAAATCCCGAACACCAACCCGACGGTGATGGAAACCACAAACGCCAACATGATGGAACTGGCGGTCACGATGGTAGACCATCCTGCAAGCCACGCAATGAGGCGCGACATGACAAATCCGAAGACGATCCCAAAGCTTCCGCCTACGAACGAAATCATTGTGGCCTCAACTACAAACTGCCGGATGATGTCTGATTGGCGCGCTCCTACGGCACGGCGGACTCCGATCTCCCGCGTTCGTTCCAGGATGCTGGCCAGCATGATGTTCATGATCCCGATGCCGCCCACCAGCAAGGAAATCGAGGCGATCGCGACCATGACGGCATTGAACAAACGCTCGGTGCGGCGCTGTTCGGCAAGCAGTTCGGCGGGCACGATCACGCTGAAATCGCCGGCGGAATGGTGGGAGGAGTCCAGGATAGCCCTGACAACTCTCGCCACCGCCGGCAGGTCGGCGTTTTCCCGGAGATTCAGGTAGATGCCGTCGATCTCGTCGCGTTGGCCGCTGTAGCTATCCTCCAAACGCAAGATCGCGGAATTCAGTGGAACGTACATGGTGTTGTTAAGGTCCAGCGTCGGCACGCCCGCGACTTCGGTTTGGGAACTCAGCTGTGGGGCTGCAATGCCAATCACGCGAAACCATTGGTCGTTGACCTTGACATAACGGCCGATGGGATCGGAAGCTCCGAACAGACTTAACCTCGCGGCGGCGCCCAGGACACAAACCGCCGCAGCCCTGTTCTCCTCATCCTGATCAAAGAACCTCCCCTGCACCAGATGAAGGCCTGCGATCGTGGTGTAGCTGGGATTGACTCCATACACTGTCGGCGGATCCTGCTGGGACTTGGGCAGCGTTTTGGGAGCAGTGAAGCGCTTGCGGGGGCTGGACGCAACAATGTCGCCAAGATCATCGAGAATCACGCGGTAGTCCTGGAACGTAAGTCCGGGGGAGATCTTGCGAATTTTCATGTGCGCCTGCCATTCCGTGGTCTCCTTCGCCTCCACGATCAAGTTTCGGACTCCCATCTGCTCGATGAAGGCCATCACTTTCTGTCTCGCTCCAGCGCCGATTGAAAGCATGGAGACGACTGCGGCCACTCCGAAGATCATTCCCAGCATGGTCAGCAGGGAGCGGAGGCGATGCAGCAACAGGTTCTGCAGCCCTAAATAAAGGTCCGGGAGCCACTGCTGGTAGCCGTGGAGGAAGGTTCCTGGAGGCGATGGCGTAGCCGTGGACACTAGGGGGTACCTCCGCCCAGGCTGGGTGCGGCAGCGGTGCTGTTCCCTGTATTTCTGGGCGCGGTGGGATCGACCAGCGCGACCTCGGCGCCGGCATCGACGCCTTCAATCGCAGTGCGGCTCTCAGTCTCGAATTGAATCTTCACTTCGCGCAGCTCAAAACCCTTTCCATCGCGGGTGTAGAGTACGCGCTTGCTGTCCTTCGAGAATAGCGCCTGGCGAGGAACGTAGAGCACGTTCTTTTTCTGATCGCCCACGATCACGAGGGCAGCGCTGAGGCCGGGGCGTAGCCTTGAATCTGCCGTGGAGAGCCCGATGATAACTTCGAATCTTGCACCCACATCTTCGTCAAAGAACCTGTGGCTGGACATTCCTCCGATCGTCTTGACGGTTCCGTGCAGGACTTGCCCCGGCAGAGCATCGAGCCGGGCCTCGGCGGACTGGCCCACTGTGATATTGCTGCGTTGCTGCTCTCCGACCTTGGCTACGAGTTCCATTTCCCTGGCGTCAATGACCTGACAGATCGTACCGCCGGCTTGCACCTGGTCCCCTTCGCGGTACTCGGGCAGGGACATTCCGCTGAAAAACATTCCATCGCCCTCGTTCTTCTCCAAAGCGACCAAGCCGTCCATGGGAGCCAGGACGCGCATCTTGTCGATGTTGTCCTGGGCCTGGTCCATAGCCAGCTTCGCCTTGTTGCGTTTTTCCAGAGCCAGCGAGATCGTCGCCTGGCCCGATGCAGTGTGGGACTTGATGTCCTGCTGGAGCTGTTCCAACACACGTTGCGCCTGCTCCAGAGCTAGCTGGTTTTTTCTGGCGTCGATCGTGCTCACGAGTTCGTTCTTCTGGACTTCCAGTTCTGCCCGCCTCACGTCGAAGCGTGCCTTAAGCAGCGCGACTCTATCCTGCGCCGCCTGCACATCTGCATCCGCCTTCGCTTTGGTGATTTCCTGGTCAGCTTGGAGTAATTCTGACCGGCTTTGCTCCAGTTTGTAACGCTGCTCGCTGGGATCAAATTCCATGACCAGATCGCCCTTCTTCACCGCTGTTCCCGTGTGAAGTAAGTGCGTGATTTGGAGCGCGCCTCCTGCAATGGAGGGCGCGGTCAATGCTTCGGAGTGGGTGGCGTGCAATTCGCCTGTAGCATGCACCTTGAGGTCGAGATCGCCTCGCTTCACGCGGGCGGTTGGGATCTCGTCGGTTGTGGTTGCGGGACTTGCCCGCCGCACGGCGGTTACCACGCCGACAACCGCCAAGAGAACAACTGCCGCTACTGTCCACGTTGCTACTCGCCGGCTTCTCATCTCTGTTTGTTTCATTGCTCCTTCGGCGACGGATCTTGCAGAGCAACTCGCTCCCCCGGACGCAAACCCTTGGCGACCAATACCCGATCACCACTCCGTCGTGCGACCTCAACGACGCGCGGTTCAAACGTGCTCCCTCGCCAGACGTACGCCAGGTCCTGACCGGATTTCCGAAACAGAGCCAGTGCGGGGATCGTCAGGGCATCGGGAATTCGGTCCACCACCACTGTCAATTGCGCGGTGATACCGGGCTTGAAGCGTGCATCGGTCTGGTCGAGAACGATCTCAAGGGTGAAGTTGCGGGCGAGGGGCCAACCGCTGTTAAAGTCCAGGGTGGCGATCGCACTGATTTGCTCGATGTGCCCGGTAAACTGCCGATCTGGAATGGCATCCAACTGGATTGTGACTGGCTGCTTCAGTGCCAGTCGGCCACGTTCCGTCTCATCGACCCGCGCAGAAACTCGTAGTGTCGAGGTATCCGGCAGCTCCGCAAGCGATGCACCGGGCCAGGCTCGATCGCCTGGCTTGTAGGTTGCGAAACCTGAGCCGGCCCAATGCTGCAGGAGGCTGATCGTTCCGGGCGATGGCGCACCCAAGCTCATGTGCGTCAAAGCCCGTTCGGCCCGTTGCGCGTCATAGCCTGCTTTCTTGCTCGCTTGCTCCTTGCCCGCAATCGTGGATTGATGAAGGGCGCGGTCCGATTTCAGCTTCTCCTCAGTCTCGTGCAGCTTTTGCTGGGCATCCGTGACCTTCAGCTTCGCCTCTTCTCCCTCAATCCTGGAGACGATCTGCTGCTTACTGGCCTCGAGTTTGGCCGATTCCACCTCGTACCGCGCTTTCATTACCGCGGTCGTGTCCTCTTCTGCTGCAAGGCGCGCCTGGGCACGAGCCTGCTCGATTTCCGCCTCTGCGGATTTGAGGCTGGACCGGGCCTGTGCGAGCTCCTGCTCTGTCTTCGTTTTGTCGAACTCAACTACCACGTCGCCCGCTTTCACCGGGGTACCCTCCGGCAGGATCTTGATGATTTGGAGATCGCCTGCTTCGGCGGGCGCGCTGATCGTGATCGACTTGAGTGCCTTCACCTCACCTCGAAATTGAAGAGAGTCGAGGAATTCTTCACGTTTCACTTCGAGCGTGGGAAGCGATGGTGATCGCCTGCTGTAGCGGACCGCCCCCAGCACCACTCCACTACCTGCCACCACGAGAATGGCGACGACCAGCACCTTGCGCTGCGTCCAAACCTGGAGAAGGCGTTTGATCATCACGACCCACTTCCGGTGTCACTCTGTCCTGACAAATCAACGTCGACGGCGGCGGACAGATCCGGCATCAACTTGGGGTTGTTCCCCTGGATCGATACGATGACCACGAACGAACGCAGCTTGGCAGAGAAGTCTCCTCCTTCGCCAATGGGGGCGAGTTGTTCGATCTTGGCCGGCAACACCAGCTCCGGATAAGCATCCAGGCGGACCTTCGCCGTCTGGCCAATGCGCAAGCTCAGAAAATCCTGCTGATTCGCGAGCACACGCACCTGCATGAGGGAAGGATTCACCACCTGCAGGAACGGCACTCCGGGCCGAACCTGGTCGCCCTCCTGGACCTCGCCCATCGTCCCCTGCTTCCAGATGGTGTTCAGCACCACAACGCCCTCAATGGGCGACTGAATCTGCATCAGCTGCGCATTCGCCTGAGCATGAAACATGGTTTCGTGAATGCGCTCGCGCTGAATTTCCAGAATGCGAATGGCCGCCGCCGCTGCCTTCCGCTTCAAACTGAATGTCTCGCTCAGTTGTTCGAAAGTGGCTTTCGCCTCCTCAAGAGTTTCTTGATTCTTTTCCGCGTCGATACGCGAGACGATTTCCGCCTTCTGCATTTCCAGTTCGGCCTTGCGGAGATTGTCCTCTGCTTGCTTGAGTTCGGTTTCGTCCTTTGCCCGCGCCGCATCCTCCTTGGCCTGCTCCCCTAACACCTGGTTGGCCAACTTGGAGTACTCCGCCTGCTTATCGATGAAATCCCGCATCTGGGCCTGGCGGTCGAATTCCACCAGCAAGTCGCCCGGTTTCACTCGGGTTCCCGCGGGCGCAAGCCGGATGATCGTGAGCGTGCTTACTTGCTGGCCCGCCAGCAGAGGGGCGAGTACGGCACGGGACTGAACAGCTTCCGTCGTCCCTTTGAGCCGCAGGATTGGATTTGAGTTCGCTTGATTCGAAGATTGCGCAACCTTCGGGACGGCAGGGTCCTTGCTCCGCGTCACTACGAGCAAAACAGAGCCCAACGCTATCGCAAGCATCGCTACGGTGAGTGTGGCGCGCAAGCTCCTTCTCAACCGTAGGCGGCCATCGGGTTCTTCCGATCGTGTCTCCGGCTGCTCTGGTCGAGGCTCAGAGTCGGAGGTCACTTCCGCAGGAGCCGATTGCATACTGGGATACTCCCACCCTGGGAATCTGTCCGTGCGCCCAAGCGTTGCACACTGTTTGCGGGCTCCCTAAAAATACCCCACCGAGGAAGGCTTTCCAAGCGTGAAGATTCTGAACGCGGACTACCTCAGGAAGATCGTGACTCCAACGACTTCTTGCGTCAGTTTTTCTGATTGTGCGCAGCGGCGAGCGCGATGCGCGAGAAATCTGCCCGTCGTTCCCGATTCGCCATCGTTGTCTGCAACGGGGCAGTGGAGGAACCTCTCTAAAGCTCGCGCCCGCTGGGGACAACGGGATGCTGCTGTGGCTGTCTCTGGTGGATATGCAAATAGCTAGGTATGTCGAAGTAGGGTTGTCTCTGCGGACCTGGGATTTTTAACTTTCGCCCTCTCGGTTTCGCCGTAACCGGGAAAGTCTTCGGCTTCAATCGACTTTCGTTGATCGTCGCCATTTGGCATGAAGCCAGGCCAGAACCCCCACTGCACAAACCTCCATTGGACCGGGAGGCAAAACTTGCATGCGCCACAGACTGGCATAGTCCACCGTCGCAACGTAGGTCGCCCATATCGTTCCGCCTGCGGCGATGAGGCTCCCAAGACGCTCTTCTGCCGGAATACTCAGTAGATGCTGCTTGCCGCGAGTCGGTGTCGCGCCCTGGGGGTCGGGGACATAGGTGGGCGTACGCGGCACGTCAACATAGCCCTCGCGTCCTGCGTCCCAGTCGATGTAGTCGCTCTTAGGATGTTTCGTCACTGCTACCACAGTGCCACGAAGACCGCCACAGTTGCCTGTTACGTACGTAACTTCGATGTCCTGGAATTTTCCCTGTCGGGTGAATAGGGTTGGCACTTGCCGAGAAGAAATCTATTGTGACCCGGTGGTGAGCCTCTTGCATCCGATTGCCAGGAAACAGCTTGGCATCCAAGCCACTTTGGCAGAGTGCTTGCTCCCTCCTCCACTGTCTTTGAATTTCGGCGGGGTGGACGTTGCATCTTCTCTCTGCGGCACACCAGTTAGCGTGGGCCCAACATCCGGCGATTTGGCTCTGCGAGTCCTGTGCCATCTTGTGGCTGGTATTGCGGGCAGTTCGGTCGCCGTGGGTTCGAACCGGCGTTCTGCTGATGCTCAGTGGATTGATGCTGAACGCTCTGGTGACGGGAGCCAACGCCGGAGCCATGCCGGTGGTCGGAATGCCATCTTCAGTTCATCCGGCAAGCCCGATGTGGCGGGCTGCCAGCTCAAACACGCGACTGCCAGTTCTGGCGGATCAAGCACGGCTCGGACTGTTTAGCGTCGGCGATCTCGCATTGCTTCTCGGCGGCATCCTCATTATTACGATTTGCCTGCGACGAGCCCTACAAGTAGAGGCAGCGCAAGTTGGAACCTTGGTCGACTGCGCAAGGTTTGAACTTACACTTGCGGGTGCACGCTCCTTTACACCACTAGCCCAAAAAAGGAAGCGAGCCAAACGCTCGATTGTTGGATCGTAAAGAACGCGACACTTCGCGCGGCTCGCCCGGCTTCCTCTCTGCGCAAAGAACGCTTGCTCGGAATGACAAGCAAAGTGCGCCACTACCGACTACCCAGGGCTGTTGACTGCACCTTTGGTCCCCCTAAGATGGCAACCCATTGCGGAGACGGGCGTTACCTCGTGTACATGGCTCGCAAGGGTACAGCCTCCGACGTGTGGCGAGTTGATGCGGCTGATGGCGCGAATCCGACGCAACTCACCCAGGTCGGTTCTGTGGGTCGACCGGTGTGTTCTCCAGATGGGAAATGGGTGGCGTACACCTCGAGTAGTCCCAACACGTTTGCCAGCGCCTGGCGGGTTTCGATTGATGGAGGTCCACCCACTCGAATTTCCGCTAACCGCCAAAGCATAGTCAGGTCCGCGGCCTGTTTTTCTGATTCTGTGCCCAATCGTCGCTCAACGTTTCGCCATACTAGCTCGCCGATCCACCACAGTCACACTGTCGACAGAATTGTTCCATCAACTACACCAACTCGAAGCGTTGCAGCGATGCGTCCGAGTAGAACCAGGAGACTACAACAGTCGAATGGGTGCAATGAGGCAAGGTTGGAGCAAATGTACGTGACTGAAGCGGTAAAAGCACTCATCCCAGACGTGGTAAACTGTACCTCCGCACGCCGGAGAGGTGGCAGAGTGGCCGAATGCGGCGGTTTGCTAAACCGTTGTACGGGCTAACACCTGTACCGAGGGTTCGAATCCCTCCCTCTCCGCCACGCAGTCTGAGCAGCAGAGAAAGTCGGCTCTTCTGCCTTCGAAATACGCGAAAGTTGCCCGCATTTCGCGATAATCCCTGAACAAATCGGACCGCAGAGAACGGACTGCTCGGCAGCGAAGGCGGTCACTGTCCCGGCTTTTCTCTGGAGGGCACATGCGCAGTCGGTTTCAAGGAGGGCATTCGGCGAATGAAAATGCGATCACAAGCCAGGCATTCGACCCTAGCGAGTTGACTGTTGTCAGCGCCTTGGAAGCCGGGTTCGGCGCTTCCCATAAGCCCGTTTATGGATAACTTCCGGTTGGCCGACCATCCACCAACGGCCCATCAGATTCTGTGAAACGCCCTATAATGACACGCACACATTTATGGCTCTGGCCTCGGGTACCAGACTCGGCCCTTACGAAATTCTTTCCGCACTAGGGGCGGGCGGGATGGGCGAGGTTTACCGGGCGCGCGATCCGCGCTTGGGACGCGAAGTGGCGATCAAGGTTGTGCCTTCAGGCTCTGCGCCCGATTCCGAGCGCCTACGCCGCTTCGAGCAGGAAGCGCGAGCTACCGCTGCGCTCAATCATCCGAATATTCTCGCGGTGTTTGACATTGGCAGCCAGGACAATTCCCCTTACATCGTTTCCGAATTGCTCGAAGGCGGGACCTTGCGATCGCGCCTGATCAGCGGCCCGCTGCCTGTGCGCAAAGCTGTCGACTATGCGCTGCAGATCGTTCGCGGACTCGCTGCTGCACACGATCACGGCATTTTCCATCGCGATCTGAAACCGGAAAACATTTTCATCACGCGCGACGGCCACGTGAAGATTCTCGACTTCGGCCTGGCCAAGCTGACCATGCCTGAACCGGGCGCGCCCGGCACGTCGGCGCAGGCGACGCTCGATTCCGTGACCGGCCGCGGCGTGCTGCTGGGAACGCTGGGCTACATGTCCCCCGAGCAATGCCGCGGAGCCACCATCGACGCGCGCTCCGACATCTTCAGTTTCGGCGCCGTGCTGTATGAAATGATCAGCGGCAAGCGCGCCTTTCGGGGCGACACCACCGCCGATGCCATCAGCTCCATTCTCAAGGAAGAGCCGCCGGATCTCGCCACCACCGGACGTGATGTGCCGCCGCTGCTGGAGCGCATCGTTCACCATTGCCTAGAAAAAGATCCGTCGGCTCGCTTTCAGTCCGCGCGTGACATTGCTTTTGCTCTGGAAGCCCTGTCTTCAATTTCATCGTCAGCGACGGCAGCGATGTCTACACCGGCGATCGCTGCGTCAGAAACCAGAAAACGCTGGCTCGTTCCCTCGCTGCTAGGAGTGATCGCCGTCCTCCTAGTATCCGTGGCGCTGCTTTTTTTTCGGGTCAACACCCCTCTGGCTGCGCCGCCAAGCTATCGTCAGCTCACGTTTGGGCGCGAGTTCATCTCTTCTGCCCGCTTCGCACCCGACCAGCGAACTATCATCTACAGTTCGGCGCACATCGGGATGCAGACCGAACTTTTCTCACTCGCGCCCGACAGTCACGCCCCTGTAAGCCTCGGTCTGAAAGACGCTGATCTCGAATCCATCTCTTCCGCCGGAGAGATGCTCTTAATCCAGGATCGACGAGATCTTGTTAGAAATGTCAAGGTCGGCTTGCTGGCGAGAGCGCCGCTAAGTGGCGCTGCTCCGCGTCCTATGATGAGCGATGTCGTGGACGCCGACTGGGGTCCCGACAACCAGGTCGCCGTCGCCCACTACGTGGACGGACACTTTCGCATTGAGTACCCCATCGGCCACGTTCTGTATGAGCCCACCACCGGCTGGTTAACCAACGTGCGCGTCTCGCTCAACGGAGGCTGGGTGGCATTCGCCGAGCATCCCACCTTAGGAGACAGCGCGGGCAATGTGGTGATGGTAGACTCATCCGGCCGCAAGCGGACTCTGTCCCCACGGCAGTCAGCCATTGTAAAGGTTAATTGGGCTCCCTCCGGCAAGGAAGTATGGTTCACCAGCGCAGAAGAAAGCACCAAGTTTCAGCTTTGGGCAGCCGATCTTTCGGGCCATACCCGCGTGGTCGACCGAATTCCAGGCACCCCAACCCTTTACGATATTGCCCGCGATGGTCGCGTTCTTCTTGGGCAAAATATCTTTCGAATCCTCGCCTCCGCGTGGGGGCATGGTCAGGATCAAGAACACGATTTGACCATTCAAAATTGGAGTGATGCTTCGGCTATTTCACCTGACGGCCGACAAGTGCTGTTGAATGAAGAGGGGGCTTATAGTGGACCTAATTACGACGTTTATGTCCGCGCTAGCGATGGCGCATCGCCCGTACGCGTTGGCGATGGCCATGGTGACGATTTCTCGCCCGACATGAAATGGGTGCTCTCGTCTCTCACCTTGCAGATTCCTCGTCAGCTTTTTCTGATTCCCCTTGGCCCTGGGGAGACGAAGCAGATCACGCATGATTCCATTGACCGAAGTTACGCTCGCTTCCTCCCGGATGGCGAGAATGTTGTATTTAGCGGCACGGAGCCGGGTCACAAATCGCGCATCTATGTGCAAGCAATTAATTCGGGCACCGCGCGTCCGATTTCCCGCGAGGGAGTAAGCGGATTCGTCCCCACTGTGGACGGCAAGTTCGTATTCGGCTCCTCGGATTCGGTGGCGCTGTATCCCGTGGATGGTCAGGGAGCGCCCCGCCCGGTTCCCGGCATTCATCCCGACGAGACAATCTTTTCTGTGTCGCCTGACGGGCGCTCGGCTCTGGTTGGGGTGCTCGGTAGCTATTCGGTGGATGTGATGCGCGTGGACCTAACCGGCGATAAACGCGAATTGTTCAAGAAAATCGGGCCATCCGACCCCGCGGGGGTTGTGTTGGTCGATGCGGCGTTCACTCCCGACGGAAAATACTATGCCTATTCCTGCTTCAACGCTCTGAGCCAACTGTATTTGGTGGAGGGACTGCGCTAGGGCAAACCGTAGGAAATTTTTTCAAGGGGAGGAATTCGGGGACAGACGGAACGTTCCGAGTAACTAGTTTGAATCGCAACCCAGAGAGAAGCGCAGAGCATGGATCATGGCGTTTCTGAATCAGTCAGCATTTTCGAATACCGACGACGGCGGGCCTTCGTCCGAAGGTCACACGATCTAGTTGGGGCGAGCCACAAGGGACGCCCAGCGCGGGTTTTCTATTTCTTTTGAGCCTTTCTTGCCATAGCCTGCTCCAACCAATCCCACTTAACTGCGCCTGGCGGCACGCTCCCATGTGGCCAAACAGTTTGGCGGTCATAACTGGCATTCTTGAAGCGGTTCCCGTTTACTTGACCACTATCTGGCCACTTTGACCTTGCGAAGCTAGCATTCCTGAAGTCACATCCGAGCATCGTGACGGTCTCGATACATTGCGACCCTAAAAGACTCGCGTATCTGAAGCTGCATTTTCGGAACTTCGTGCAGTCAAACTGCGCACTGCTAAGATCGGCATAATCGAACCTGGTGCGATATAGATCCGCGTCAGTCAGCTTGACGCCAGATAGGATTGCGTCGCTAAAGTTAGTACCCGTCAATCTTGCGCGTCGAAGTTCCACCGCTTTTAGATTTGCACGAGTGAGATTGGCATCATCCAAATTGACTTCACTCAGGTTGCCGCGCTCCAGAATTGCGCCTTCCAGGCAAGAACCAGTCAGAATCGCTCCGCTTAGATCCGCGTCCGCGAGATTCACTTCCGGCAAGGACAGCCGGCTGAAATCGGCGTCGTGAAGATCGATGATTCGGCTTCCGCTCCGGATCAGCTTGGCCTCATAGAGGAATCTCAAAATCTCTGCCCTTCTAGAAGTGTCTGCCTGTCGGAGAACTGCGAGCGTAAGAACGTGGGCGACCGCTTTGATTCGGTCGTCGCATTGTGGGCTTTCGAGCTGCTTGTCGATAAGCAGCTTCGATATGCGATCGAAGTAATCCTGAAGCAGTCCTTGCTGATGCTGCTCCGCAGCGATGAGCCGGTCTGCTTTTCGATCTTGGCGGCTGAAGAGGTAGGCGGTGATCGCAAGGGTTAACGGCACAATGAACAAGGCCATCCAGTCCCAGAGCGTCTTATTCTTCCACCCACTCCAATCCCTGTTGTGGCCGATCCTGATCAGCCAGGTCAATATGACGATGACAACTAGGAAACACAGCGCCAAATGAAGCTGCTTCGAGAGCAGAATGCGTTTAAACCCCGCGTGGATCTTCCTTCGCCGAGCCCTCTGCTTGGCGCGTGCCTCAGTGGAGTATGACAACCAGCCCAGCGGAGACCCGTCTCCTGTGAGAAGCGCAAGAACACCCTTGCATTTTCGAGCCAATGACAAGTCTGGGCTAACGAGTAAGCGAAACATCCCTTTGATCTTCTTTCGGAATGAAACTTGTTCGGGATCTGCAGAGGGAGTACGCAATTGAAGCCGCCCCTGGGAGACAGGTGAGAGGGATCATAGCAACAAAATTCACTTCCTAAAACCGAAAATCACTGCGGATGCGCCTCGACTCCCAAACTGGCGATTTTCAAGTCCGTTTGCTCTAAACATCCCTGGGCTTCTGCGAGTAGGAATGGCAACTAGATAACAACTTCGTCCATGGGCCGGCTCACCCTCAACATTCTGCTCTCGTTCGCACAGTTCGAAAGAGAAGTCACGGGAGAGAGGATTCGAGACAAGATTGCCGCATCGAAGAAGAAAGGAATGTGGATGGGAGGCCTCGTGCCACTCGGCTATGACCTGGATGGACGAAAGCTGGTTCCAAACTCGAAGGAATCTGACCTCGTTTGCAGGATTTTCTCCCTCTACCTGGAAGTTGGCTGTGTTTCCAAGTTGGCAGTGCAACTGGATCGCCAGAACGTCAGAAGTAAGGTCTGGACAACCCGAACAGGAGCCCGCCTGGGAGGGGTTGCCTTCGCTCGGGGCGCTTTATACGACCTCCTGCGGAATCGTCTTTATATAGGTGAGATTCGCCACCGCGAGAACTGGTATCCGGGAGAACATAAAGGCGTCATACCACGAGAGCTTTGGGACAAAGTCCAGGCGCAGCTAAACAGCAACCTTAAGACACGTCGCAAGCGCATCAGGGAGCAGGCGTCGAGTCTGCTGACGGGCCTGGTCGAGGATGCCGCTGGCAACCGCTTCACACCGTCATTCACCATCAAGCGAGGTAGGCGTTATCGCTACTACGTCTCTCAGCTTGCCATCAAGAATACGCCGAGCCCATCCGATAGTCCGACTCGAGTACCTGGGCATGAACTTGAAGGTCGGGTCATCGAAAAGCTGCTTGCTTTCCTGAAATCGGACTCAGAGGTATTCGACCGACTGGGCGAGGAGGGAGAGAGTCCAGCCATTATTAGAAACCTGGTCGCCGCTGCCAAGAAACTCGCCTCGCGCTTGCCCTCGCTTCCCTCGGACGACCTTCGGGACCTACTCTCTGGTTTCCTTCGACGGGTGGTCATCCAGGAGAACAGCATTCAGGTCATGACCAGCAGGAAGGAGCTGCGCAGCTTGCTTGAGAACGGGGGCAAGATCATTGCCAGCAAGCTGTTGGGTGTGAGAAAGCCGGTGGATGCAAACGATCTGATCGTTTTGAACATCGAAGCCACGCGGAAAAGGTGTGGCGGCGAAGTTCATCTGGTTGTGCCTCCGAACCCCGGTGCCTCAGTCCGACACCCTAAGCCCTCGTTGATAAAAGCTATCGCACGAGCCCACGGCTGGTATGAAAAGGTGGTTCAAGGAGACGCACTCGACATGAGATCCCTGGCTCGGCAGGCGGGACTCACGGAACGTTATGTCGGCAAGGTTTTTGGGTGCGCGTTCCTGGCTCCCGATATCATCGAATCGATTCTTGAGGGACGCCAGCCCCAGGACCTGAATTTTGAGAAACTGTGTGAACACGTTCCGTCGAGTTGGGCGGAGCAGCGCGAGCGTTTTGGCTTGCCTAGAGTCTGGTCGCAAAGGAATAAATCCCTGCAATAGGTCCCTGATCAGGGAATCAAATTCCCTGATACGCCCCTGTTAATTCCCTGTTCCGATTTGTGCCTCCTGCCCTGCTTCTCCCGCAGAATGTGCGGATTAGAGAACAGAGGTGCGATTTCGAAGGCCAAAATCTTATAAATTCCCTGTTATTTTCCCTGTTAGCAGGGAATTTGGGCGGAGAAGAGTTAGCGCCAGACTGCGCGCTCCGCCAGATGTTCTAAGTCCCGCCGTTATAAGCAGTTGCGACATTTTCTGCTTTATCCTCGTACATCAATTTGGTTTCTGGGCCGTCGCAAGGTGCATATTAGGTGCATTCTTGAGAGATCCCTCGAACGACTGCATTGCCGCAGCAGCATCCGAATCGGCGGGTTTGAGGTAGCAGTTCTGCGTCACATCAACACTTGAGTGCCGCATGATTCGCTGAATCGTCTTGTCAGGCACACCCAAGCCGATACAGGTTTGTGCGAGACTGAGGGCGACACTGTTGAACTCTCCGGCGTGACCGTGCTCGAATTGAGGATTCTGCCTACCAGAGTGGCGGAAACCCTATATTCCTTTTCCTGTGAGCGTGACCTTTTGCGGGCTCCCGCCGCCGTTGTCATTGATGTTGAGCGTGGCCGAGCGGGTTCCCGTCGCCGAGGGGGTAAAGTTCACCGTGATCGTGCAACTGGCACCGGCGGCTACGCTGGTTCCACATGTGTTGGTTTGCGTGTAGTCGGCCGCGTTGGTTCCAGTAATCGAGATGCTCGTGATGCTCAGGGCCGTGGTGCCCTTGTTCGTAAGCGTATCGGTCTTGGTGCTCGTAGTTCCCACGGTCACGTTGCCGAAGTTCAGGGTCTTCGCCGACAGTTGCACGAAGGTACCAGTGCCGGAGAGGCTAACGGTCTGGGGACTTGGTGTGGCGTCGTCATTCACATTCAGCGTGGCGCTTCTGGCATTCTTGGTGGACGGCGTGAACTTGACCGTGATCGTGCAGGTTGCTCCCGCAGCCACGGTTGTGCCGCACGTGTTGGTCTGGGAATAGTCAGCCGCGGCCGTCCCCGTAAAGGAGACGCTTGTGATCGACAGCGAAGCGTTCCCGGTGTTGGTCAGAGTCACATTCTTACCGCTGCTGGTGGTCCCAACCAGCACCACTCCGAAAGAAAGGCTGACCGGACTGAGCGTGACTGCCGGAGTTGTCCCCGTTCCCGTTAGCGGGATAGTTTGGGTGCCTGTTGTGTCGGTGATCGTGAGCATGCCCGCGCGTGTTCCACTCACGGTGGGGTTAAAGGTGACATTTACCGAGCAGAATGAGCCCGCGGGAATGATTCCGCACGTGTTGTTTTGAGCGAAGTCTCCGGAGGTCGAAACTCCCGAGACATTCAACGGTGCCGTCCCCGGATTACTCAAGGTCACGATGAGCGCCCCGCTGGTGGTGCCCACCTTCTGGTTGCCGAAATTCAGGTTAGTCGGGAAAGGCGCAGCGACTGGGGTCGCAATCAACACGGTGATGTTGCCGGTGCTCGAAACGTAGCTACCTACGTTCGAGGTGGCGAGATCGGGGGTCCCGTCGCCGTTGAAATCCTGGGCCACGATCGAAAACGGTTCAGAACCCGTCTGGTAGTTGACCGCAGCCTGAAACGTGCCATCGCCATTTCCGTTGATGATGCTGACCGCATTGCTGAACGCCGCAACCACCGCCAAGTCCAGCTTGCCGTCGCCGTTGTAGTCCACGGCCGTTGCGTCCCAATCCCCATTCGCGGTAGGCGAGTCTTTCTTCGCCTGAAAAGTTCCGTTCCCGTTCCCAAGTAGCACAGAAACCGAGTTGCCTAATTCGTTGGAAGCAACGATATCCAGCTTACCATCGCCATTCACATCGAATGCGCGGACGCTAAACGGACTGGAGCCAGTCGCGAAGTCGGACTTTGCCTGGAACGTCCCATCCCCATTGCCCAGCAGAACTGACGTTGTGGAAGCGCCGTGATTGGCGGTCACGATGTCGAGTTTGCCGTCGCCATTCACGTCGGCGGTGATTACAAATTCGGGCGTCGTCCCGGTGGTGAAGTCTTTCTTCGCTTGGAAGGTCCCATCCCCATTTCCAAGCAACACAGAAACTGAGTTGCCCGAGCTGTTCGCGCTGATCAGGTCGAGCTTGCCATCGTTGTTCACGTCGGCAGCTCTCACGTTGATGGGAGCACTGCCCGTTGTGAAGTCCGTCTTGGGACGGAAGGTGCCATCGCCATTTCCCAACAGCACCGATACTTTGGAGCTGGTCTGATCGGCCGTGGCCACATCCATCTTGCCATCATTATTAAAGTCGCCCACCACTATGCTCATCGGCCCCGTGCCCGTCGCAAAGTCGCTGTGGGTACCGAAGGTTCCGTCGCCGTGTCCTATGAAAATCGAGACTGTGGCTTTGGCTCCGTTGGCGGTCACGAGATCGAGCTTCCCATCACCGTTGAAGTCGGCTGAGTCTATGCCCTCGGCATTCGCCCCCGCGGTGTAGTCGGTGCGCGGAACAAACGTGCCCGTTCCTGAATTAATTAGCACAGTGACGCTGTTGGCCGAGGAGTTGCTGGTGACAAGATCGGGTTTGCCATCCCCATTAAAGTCGCCACTGGAGATGAAGTTTGCCCCGTTCGCTGTGCCGGCATCCACATGCGCCTGAAATGTTCCATTGCCGTTGCCCAGCATCACGGAAACCGAATTCGCGGTATTGTTCGCAGTCGCGATGTCGAGCTTGCCATCAGCGTTGAAGTCGCCGAGCAGAACAGAGATGCATCCGGACGCGGCGGTCAGGTCGACCTTACCTTGAAATGTCCCGTTACCATTGCCGAGGAGAGTGGAGACGTTGCCGGTGGTCTTGTTTGCCACCACGAGATCGAGGTTGCCGTCGAGGTTATAGTCGCCGACCGCGACTGAAGACGGAGTAGTGCCAGTAGTGAAGTCGGTTTTGACGCCGAAGGTCCCATCGCCGTTGCCTAGCAGAATCGAAACTTTCGCGGCGCCGGAATCGGTTACCGCCAAATCGAGCTTGCCGTCTTTGTTGAAGTCGGCGATGGCAATGCTGTTTGGCGTAGTGCTGGTCGGGAAGTCGGTCTTACTTCCGAACGTTCCGTTGCCATTACCCAACAATATGGAGACGGTTGCAGCGGTGCTGTTCGCCACGACCAGGTCGGGCTTGCCATCCCCATTCAAATCGGCCGCGGCCACGGCCAGAGGAACTGTACCAGTGGCGAAATCCAGATGCGCCTGGAATGTGCCATCGCCATTGCCCAGCAGCAGGGATACCGTGTTACTGCTTGAATTTGCCACCGCCAGATCGAGCTTGCCGTCATTGTTGAAGTCACCCGTGATGATTGCTGCCGGACCGGTTCCGGTAGCCACGTCCAGATGTGTTCCGAGCGTGCCATTCGGCTGCCCCAGAATAATCGAAACCGTGTTATCGGTTTTGTTCACGACGACTAGATCAGGCCGGCCATCATTGTTGAAGTCCGCGACAGCAACCCCGTTGGGTCCGCGGCCACTCGCGAACTCGGCGCGGTTGAAGAGATAAGTCTGCGCCAAAGCGGGCAGCGAGCCGATGCATAGCAACATCAAAGTGTTCACAACTCTGTTGCGGATTGCCTGGTACTTCATGCCTACCTCCGTCGCGCCGTCAAGCCCTGAGAACTTCAGGCCCTCAGGCCTATTCACTGTGTCTTTGGAGCTGGTAATTGTTGCGAGCCAGCAGCAGCAAAGGAAATGCAGGCTACTCTGGGCGGAGGTACGATTTGTCACCGAGTTGTAAAAAGAGCTCTTCGTCAGTGATAGGAAGGAACTTGCACACAAGCCTGGTTGGCTGGGTAATCTCGATGAAGGGCTGGGCTTGCGCCAGATAGCCAGTGTTATGGCCTATTGGTGCCCTTCGCTGGGCTGTCGTGAAGGAGTGCCTTGATCTTATTCTCGAAGGCGTCCTTGTCTACCATGCCTGCGTGTGACTCGGAAATCTTC
>Ga0137389_10000512_pt1 | contig 21430 bp, 20 predicted proteins | sample 15con2h14BmetaG_FD_104645 | JGI IMG/M metagenome (GOLD analysis project Ga0137389, IMG submission 104645) | Vadose zone soil microbial communities from Angelo Coast Range Reserve, California, USA - 15con2h1.4B metaG | ecosystem: Environmental > Terrestrial > Soil > Vadose zone > Saprolite...
ACTCTTCCCTTCCTCGGCCGCCGGTGCTTGGTTCAATAACGAGTAGACCGTGTTCCGTCCTTTCTCGTCGGAAGCTGTGGTCACGACGCCGCGCGGCTTGTTCATCATGAGATAGATGCTTTCTTCTCGCTCAATCGCTTGCGCGTCGACGGCGATGCGGTCGCGCTCCAGGTGGACCGGGGTTTCGGGGTCACGGCGAAGGCTTCCGTCAAGGCGCACGCGTCCGGCGCGAATTAAGGCCCCGGCTTGCGTCCGGGAACAGTAGCCCAGCTTGGAAAGGGCTCGTGCCAAACCGATGCGGCGCGTGGTTTTCTCCGGCTTCACGGGTTCATGCTAACTGAAGTGCGGGAAACCACGAAGGACACGAAGTTACACGAAGGAAGGCAGGCCAGTTTCCCTTCGTGTACCTTCGTGTCCTTCGTGGTTGTGCTCTTGAGCACAATGCACAATCCCACGGCACTTGGTAGGATGTTCCTCGCCTAGTGATTGGCAAAGGAGTGTTTATGGCTCATCAACATCCTCCGCGATTTCTGAAGATTGTCGACGACGCCAGGACGCGCGTTCGCGAGACTAATGTCGATGAAGTCAAAACCAGAATGGATCGTGGCGACAAGCTCTTGCTCGTGGATGTGCGCGAGGAGAGTGAATACGCCAAGGATCATCTGCCGGGAGCGATTCATCTTGGCAAGGGTGTGATTGAACGCGACATCGAGGCGCGCGTGCCCGCGCTGGACACGGAACTGGTACTGTATTGCGGCGGCGGTTTCCGGTCGGCCTTGGCAGCGGACAATCTGCAGAAGATGGGATACACGAATGTGATTTCGATGGATGGCGGGATTCGGGACTGGCGCGAGAAAGGGTATCCGCTGAAGAAAGGCTGAATCCAGTTTCCAGTTTCCAGTTTCCAGTTTCCAGCACTCGGTACTCACTTTATGAATCGTCGCATCTTCTTCTGGTCGCTCACGTCGGCACTTGCCGGATTTCTTTTCGGTTTCGACACCGTGGTTATTTCCGGCGCTGAAAAAACCATTCAGACGCTTTGGGGGCTGAGTCCCGGACTGCACGGCATTGCCATGGCGTCGGCGCTTTACGGCACTGTGGTTGGCTCCCTGCTTGGGGGCTGGCCGGCGGACCGATTCGGACGCAAAGCTACTCTGCTTTGGATTGGGGTGCTGTACCTTGTCGGGGCGGTGGGATCGGCTCTGGCAACCAACGTTGTCACTTTCATCGTCGCGCGCTTCATTGGCGGGTTGGGCATCGGCATCTCGACTGTGGTTGCCCCCATGTACATCTCGGAGATCGCGCCGCCCAAGCATCTCGGACGGCTTGCGGGCATGTTCCAGTTCAACATCGTTTTTGGCATCCTGATCGCTTTCGTTTCGAATGCGTTGCTGGCGGGCATCGGCGAAAATGCCTGGCGTTGGATGTTGGGGGTGGCCGCGTTTCCCTCGTTACTCTATGCAGTGTTGTGCTTCGGACTTCCGGAAAGCCCGCGTTGGCTGCTCAGCAGGAAGGGCGATCGCGAGGCCGGTCTCGAAGTCCTGCAACAGATCGAACCTGAAGCTTCACCATCCCAGATCGCAGCCGAGGCGGACGAGATTATCGCTGCGTCCTCCGAGCAAGGCTCGTCGGGACATTTCTGGACGCGACGTCTTCGCAAACCGATCCTGCTCGCCATCTTGATTGCATTCTTCAATCAACTCTCGGGCATCAATGCGATTTTGTACTTCGCGCCACGCATCTTTGAGCTTACCGGCCTCGCCGCCAAAGCGGCACTGCTGCAATCCATCGGTATTGGCCTCACCAATCTCGTTTTCACTTTTGTCGGCCTCTGGCTGATTGACCGGTTAGGCCGGCGTACCCTTCTATACATTGGATCGTTCGGCTACATCGCCTCGCTGGGTTTGGTCGCTTGGGCTTTCTTTACAGGCCATTTCTCAATCGTGCCGGTTTGCATTTTCGCCTTCATCGCGGCCCACGCGATCGGCCAGGGAGCGGTCATCTGGGTTTTTATCTCCGAGATATTTCCCAACCGTCACCGTGCGGAAGGTCAGACCCTGGGCAGCTTCACGCACTGGATCTTCGCTGCCCTGCTCACAACTTTCTTCCCGAGAATGGTCACCGCCTTCGCGCCAGGTTACGTTTTTTCGTTTTTTGCCGGCATGATGGTGCTTCAACTCATTTGGGTGAAGACAATGGTCCCGGAGACGAAGGGTGTGCCGCTGGAGCAGATCCAGAAACAGCTGGGCATTGAATAGGAAGTCATGTGGGGACAGCCGCCCTCGGCTGTCCGTCGAGCGAAGCTCGACCGTAGCCACCACAACAGATGCCGGGCTGCGCCCAGCGGACAGCCGAGGGCGGCTGTCCCCACATAAAGCCTTAAGCTTAGGGAGCAGTTCATTGCTGCGGCAAAACGGGCAGCGCCGCCTTCTGCTGAATCCCTGTTCCCTCGACGATCGTGTAAATGAAATCCGCCGGGACATTCCGCAAGGTTTCTGTTTCGCCATTCGGCCAACGGATGGTGACCTCGCTCATCTTCTCGTTTGCGCCCAGACCGAAGTGCAGGCGCAAATCGTTCTGCGAGAGGTAGCTGGCGCCTGCTCGTACTTCGTCGAACTGCGCGAGCGAACCGGCTTTGACAGTGATTCGCGCACTGATGGCCGCTTTGTTGCTCTTCATTCCCACCAGTTTGAACAGCACGCGATGATTTGCACTCTGATTGCGGTTCAGAAGAAGCGAAGGCGGCTCACCCACGTTGAGCACCACGATGTCCACGTTTCCGTCGTTATTAATGTCTCCGAATGCGGCGCCGCGGCGGGATTGCACCGGCAGCTTCGCGAGCACGGAGGAAACATCTTCGAAGGTGCCATCACGGTGATTGCGGAATAGGACTAAGGGCTGGCGGTAGGGCGTTCCTCCGGGGATGGAGTCGACCTGTGGATAAACGTGTCCGCTGGCCACGAACAGATCGAGCCAGCCGTCGTTGTCCATGTCGAAGAACGACGTCCCCCAACTGACGAGAGGATAGGTGGGCTTCATCACCTTGGCGCGCACGCTGACGTCGGCGAAGGTGTCTTTTCCCAAGTTGTGATACAGCGTGGATCCCTGCTCGACAAAATTGGTCACGAACATCGACAAGCGGCCTTCGTGGAGATAGTCGCCCCAGGCAACGCCCATCGAACCTTGCTGCATGCCGTCGCCACTTAACGCAACGCCGGAGAGGAGGCCGATGTCTTCGAAGGTTCCATTGTGCTTATTGCGATAAAGAAAATTTGGGCCCGCGTCGTTGGCTACGTAGAGATCAGGCCAGCCGTCGTTGTCGTAGTCTCCCCAGGTTGCGCCCAGGCCATAGTAGTGATGTGGATCATCGACGCCGGCTTTCTTTGAGACCTCTTCGAAGGTGCCGTCGCCCTTGTTGTGAAACAGCAAGTCAGATTCGCCGGGCAGGCCCCACGGCCCGCATTGCACCAGCACACCCTTGAAGCGGCAGAAACGGGGATCGTTGCCGAACTCGGGAAGCTTGTCGATGTCGACGTGCACGTACCGCGAAACGAAAAGATCGACGCGGCCGTCGCGATCATAGTCGGCCCAGGCTGCGCCGGTGCTGAAGCCTCCGACGGCGACTCCGGCCTTCTCAGTCACGTCTTCGAATTTGCAATTGCCGAGATTGCGGTAGAGCGCGTTGCCGCCGAATCCTGCGACGTAGATGTCTTGCCATCCGTCGTTGTCGAAGTCGGCGACGGCGATGCCCATGCCCCATCCTTTTCGAATCAGACCGGCTTGCTTGGTGATGTCGGTGAACTTCAGGTCGCTTCCGTGAGAATCAGTATCCTGGTGGTAGAGCGTGATCAACGGGTCGCCGCCCTTGCGATAGCGCTCGACGGTGGAACCGTTGACCGTAATGATGTCGAGTTTGCCATCGTTGTCGCAGTCGATTAGCCCGACCCCTCCGCTCATGGACTCGACGATGTACTTTTTGTCGGGAGAGGAAATGTGAGGGACAGTCAGTCCGGCTTGCAGGGCGACGTCTTCGAACTGAGGGACGGGCGTTGGCGTGACTTGAGATTTCGCCGGAATCGTCGCGCTCTGCGCGATGACCGCGAACAAGGCAATGCGCAGGCAGAGCCGGAGGTCCATGGTTTCGGAGTGCCTAAATTATACAAGCGCCAAAAGCGGGTTGAGATTAGCTCACCCCGATTCATACTGTCTGGGTAGTGGTCAGTTTGAAATACTTCGCGCGAGATCCCTCGCCCCGCTGGTGAAAACGCGGGGCTTCGGGGTGACGCCTTTGAAGTGAGGGACAGACGAACTTACACTGTGTGACTGGAATTGACATTCATCATCGTCCTCTGGGAGTATCGCAACAAGTTATCTGCACAGGCTCTCCGATCTTCTGAGGTAGTTCCGCATGGTTGGCATTCGTACTCAGGATTTACGTAAGGTCTACACTTCCGCGCCTCCGTTTGCCGCTGCAGGCGGCTTTGGCCCGCCTGCGGCGCGTGGCAAGCAACCGAAGAAGCATCCCGAGATCATCGCGCTGGATGGATTGTCCCTGGATATTTCTGCGGGAGAGGTTTTCGGCCTGCTTGGTCCGAATGGAGCGGGCAAGTCGACGACGGTAGGAATTCTGACCACGCGCGTGAAGCCGACCGGCGGCCAGGCATGGATTGGCGAGCACGATGTCTGGAAGCAACAGGTCGCCGTGAAACGACTGATCGGCGTGGTGGCGCAGCGCCCGAACCTCGATTTTTCTCTTACCGCTCGCGAGATTCTGTTGTTTCACGGCGCTTATTTCGGGCTCGATTCTGAGGAACGCGGGAAGCGGGCAGAGGCGCTGTTCGAAAGATTCAAGCTCCGCGATCGCGCCGACCAGATGGTGCGCGGCTTTTCCGGGGGCATGATGCAACGGCTCTCCATTGCACGGGCTATGATGCACGATCCGCACGTCCTCTTTCTCGATGAGCCGAGCGCTGGGCTGGATCCGCAGACCAAGCTGCTGTTGTGGGAGATCATTCGCGAGTACAACCAGACCGGCAAAACAATCCTGCTGACCACGCACAACATGGAAGAAGCCGACGCCCTGTGTGACCGGCTCGCCATCATCGATCACGGCAAGAATATCGCTCTGGGCACACCTCGCCAGCTCAAGAGTTCAGTGCCGGGAGGATTTCTGCTGCGACTGCGCTTTGGACAACATTCGCCGGACTTGCTGCAGCGCCTTCAGTTGCTGGCGGGCGTCAGGGAAGTGCGGACCAGCGATGACACCGCTGTGGATCTCTACGCGGACCGAGGCGGATCGCTGCTTCCCGAGATTGCCACCCTTGCTTCGACCTCGAGCGTGGAGTTGCACGATGTGCACATCTCCGAGCCCAGCCTGGAAAATCTGTTTCTGCACCATACGGGAAGGAGCCTGCGGGAATGAACTGGAAAGCTTTTCTCGCGATGCTGGCGCGCGATGTGCGCGTTGCCCGCCGTAACTTTATGGCGTTAACGTTGCAGACTTTCCTGCAGCCCTTGATGTTTGTCTTCATCTTCGGCCGAGTCATGGTGCGAAGCGGGTACATGCCCGAGGCGTACAAGAGTCTGCTGCTTCCGGGAATCATGGCCATCAGCATGGTGTTCACGGGAGTGTGGGCGGTGGCGATGCCTCTGATCGCCGAATTTCAGTGGAGCCACGAAATTGAAGACCGGCTGCTTGCCCCGATGGAAATTTCCTGGGTTGCAATCGAGAAGGTGTTTGCAGGCACGATTCAGGCACTGATCGCGGGGTTGGTGGTGATCCCCGCGGCGTGGCTGATTCTGCGTCCGGGAGTGGAATTCAACCTGCGCACGCCGGTGAGCTTTGCGTGCGTGACAATATTGGTGGCGCTGTTTTCGGCCTGCGGAGGGCTGGCTCTGGGTTGCAGCATGAATCAGCAGCACATTGGGCTGATGTTCAGCATGGTTTTGACGCCGATGATTTTCTTTGGCTGCACTTATTATCCCTGGAGCGCGCTGAACAGTTTTCCGATCTTGCAGAAAGTCGTGCTGGTGAATCCGCTGGTGTACGCGAGTGAAGGACTTCGCGGGACACTGGTACCGCAGTTCCCTCATCTCTCCACTGTTGTCGTGCTGATCATGCTTACGGCGTTTGATGTGTTGCTGCTCAGCCTGGGCCTGCGTCAGTTCCGCCACAAGGCTGTGAGCTGATTCGGTTGGGTCGGCATCGCCATTCCGGCAGCCAAGAGCAGATTCCTCCCTTCGGTCGGAATGACAAAGCAGAGTTGGCGGCAGGGTCAGGAAGCGAAAATGCTCTTCGTCGCTGGATAGACTCTTCTGTACGCGGCATAGCTTGCGTTCATCGTGACAATAGTATCGGTCTGGGGCTTGAAGGTTCTTGCGACACGGACGATTGCACCGCAGGCCTCGTCGACTGACTTCCACGCTCCTGCACCGACCCCGGCGAGGATCGCGGCTCCGTAGGCTGCACCTTCTTCGGCCTCGACGATCTCGACTTCATGTCCGTACACGTCGGCCTGGATCTGGCGCCACAGTGCGGAACGCGCGCCTCCTCCGCCCAGGCGAATCCTGTTCACGCGTACTTTCATTTCCTCGAAGAGCGTAAATGTGTCGCGCAGGCTGAAGGCGACACCCTCCAGAATGGCACGGATCACGTGGGCGCGAGTGTGCGTCGCGGTCAGGCCGACCAGGGCGCCGCGAGCGTCGGGATCGAGGTGCGGAGTGCGCTCGCCCATGAGATACGGAGTCCACAGAAGTCCTTGACATCCGGCGGGAACTTTCGCTGCCTCATCCATGAGGCGTTCATAGGGATCGCGGCCATCGTTCGGGCCGGCGCCGAACTGGTCGCGAAACCAGCGCAGGGAAAGGCCAGCGGCCTGGGTCACGCCCATCACGTGCCAGCGTCCGGGAATGGCGTGGCAGAAAGTGTGCAGGCGGCCTGCGGGTTCGAGAGCGGGACGGTCGGTCGCGGCAAAGACGACACCCGATGTGCCGATCGTGGCGCTGACTGTTCCTGGAGCGACGATGCCCATGCCGACGGCGCCCGCGGCCTGGTCTCCGGCGCCGGCGACTACGGGAGTTTCCTTTTTCAGCCCGGTGGCTGACGCTCCATCCGACGAAACTTTGCCGCACACGTCGGGCGATTCAAAGAGCCTGGGAAGCAACTGCTCATCGATGGCCGCGGCTTCGAGCATCAGCTTTGACCACCGGCGGTGGACCACGTCGAGCAGCAAGGTTCCCGATGCGTCCGCCATGTCGATGGCGCGCTCGCCGGTCATGCGGAACCGAACATAGTCTTTGGGAAGCATCACAAAACGGACGCGCTTCCAGTTGTCGGGTTCGTTTTCGCGCACCCACATCAGCTTGGTGAGCGTGAAGTTCGCCAGGGCTGGGTTGCAGGTGGCCTGAATCAATTGCTCGGCGCCAATTTTCTCTGTGAGTTCCCGACACTGAGGATTCGTCCGCACATCGCACCAGATGAGCGCGGGGCGGACTACCTGCCCACGTTCGTCGAGCATTACTGCGCCGTGCATTTGTCCGGAGAAGCCAACGCAGGCGATTTCATCGGAGCGGAGGCCCGCCTTCTGCAGGGCTTTAGGAACAGCTATGCAGCAGGCTCTCCACCAGTCGTCGGGATGCTGCTCGGCCCAGCCGATTTGGGGAGAGGCAAACGGGGCATGCTCCTCGGTGGCAGACGCGACGACATCACCATGCTCGTTGATAATCAGTGCGCGAGTGCCGCCGGTTCCAACATCGATGCCGAGAACGTGAATAGAAGCCTCCTGCAAGGAGAATAGTAGTCCAGACTTACGGTCACCTAGAAGAGCGTGATTCTACAGCACGTAGCTGCTTTGTTGCTTTCAGCGCGTACTGCGCTTTGATCTCCATCCCATGTTAGGCTGCCTACTTGAATTATGAACAACCAGGTACTCATCGAGGTGTGCGTCGACTCGGTTGCCTCCGCGGTCGCCGCTGAGCGAGGTGGGGCCGGGCGCATCGAAGTCTGCAGTGCGCTTATCGAGGGAGGCGTCACGCCGAGCAGCGGACTGGTGGAGGCGGTGAGAGAGCGCTCCTCGATTGCAGTGCACGTGATGATTCGGCCGCGCGGCGGGGATTTCTGCTATGACGCAGATGAGTTTCAGATCATGCGTTGGGATATCGATGTTGCGAAGCGGCAGGGAGTAGATGGCGTCGTCTTCGGCCTTCTCGATACCGATGGAAATGTGGATCTGGTGCGCACTCGTGAACTCGTCGCATTGGCGCGTCCACTCAGCGTCACGTTCCACCGGGCATTCGATATGACCGCGGATTTGTTTCGGGCGCTGGAAGACGTTGATGCTGCGGGCGCGGATCGAGTTTTGACCTCGGGCGGCGAACAAACTTGTGTGCAGGGTTCACAAGCAATTGCCCGGCTGGTGCAGACGGCAGGAGACCGGATGGTGGTCATGCCGGGCAGCGGTATCCAGCCCGGCAACGTTCGCAGCGTTCTCGAACAGACAGGCGCGAAAGAGGTTCATGTTGGGTTGCGCAGTTCCATTCCCAGTCCTATGGTTCACCGCAATTCGCGAGTCTCGATGGGGACGATCGAGGGGCGGGAATACGAGCGATCCGTGGTGCTCGAGGAGAACGTCCGACAGCTGAATCGTGCCGCCCGGGGAGAGTGAGGCAGGTCAGCAGAGCCGCCGACGGTAGCGCCGGCGTCCCGGCGGCTGTCCGGCGGGACAGCCGGCAGGATGCCGGCGCTACTGCTTAGTCCCGTTTAGTTCCGCAGTGCCTCTCCAGCCGCTCAATGATGTACGCGCGGTTCTCCTTCTGCGTTCGAAAGGCTTCCTTACTTTCGTCTACGCGCAACTCGCCGCGGCTATCTGTAGCCCTCCAGAACTCTCGCTGCCCGGTCGAGGGCCGACGTCAGAGCTGTCAATTGTTGCCGCGTTCTCTCCGCATCACCCTTGTCTAGAGCTTCATTCACTCCTGGAATCACTACGGCGGCATAGCCCGTGTATTCCCCTGGAGCGTAGATCGCATGACGGTACCAGGGACGGTGTGGAAGTCCTTCGGGGATTAGCAGCGCCCGCTCGGCCTGGCGCAATGCCTGGTTCAGGCGCACTGAATCGTGCGGAGGATTCTTCTGCCTGGAAAGAATTTTCGCCCCGGCCTGCTGAAAGTGACGCGCCGCAGCGTTGACTCCACTGAAATCGAGCGGATGCCCGGCGAATTTGTCATCCGCCCGCCTCTTCGCCGTATCAAGGTACGCGGCAATTTCCTTCCCGTACTCCTCGTAGTCGTAGGGCAAAACGTCAGCGTCGGCCATGCGTAACGCTTCAAGGCCGTACACGCGCGCCATCTGCTGCTCGTAGACGAAGTCGGGATCGCCGAACTTCTTGAACCAGGCGAAGTCGTCGAAGACCGAATGATAGACGCCATACGATCCGGTCGAACTGATGTCAGTTGACGGCACACCCAAATGCTGCAGAAACGCGGTATAGTCGGAACCGCTTCCCAGATCGCCCACCGGAACATCTCGCTTTGCCTGCGCTGCAGGCAAACGGCCGCTATCGCCGATGGCCTCCGTGGGTGTCTCTGTGGTGTCTCCGCCGGTCTGATTTATCTTTTGCCATGCTTCGTAGACTGTGCCGCCCTTAGGACTGGAAACGGCCCTGGTCACGTCGCGCAAGAACTGCTTCAGGCTGGGAACCGCCGAAGCCCAAAACTTCGGACCGGAGACAGCCACGTCCATGTTGAAATATGCCGGAGCGTTGGTTAGTTCAGCTTCATGCTGCTCTACCCACTCAGTGGAGCCGATCAGGCCTTCTTCTTCGCCATCCCAACTGCCAAAGACCAGTGTCCGCCTGGGTTTCCATCCCGACTTGAGCAATTCGCCGATGCCGTGCACCGTTTCCAGCATGGCCGCCGTACCGCTGTTGGGATCCACCGCTCCGTAGACCCATGCGTCGCGATGATTTCCTGCGATGACCCATTCGTCCGGCAGTTCACTTCCGCGCACCCGGCCAATCACGTCCCAGAGCGTGCGGAACTGATAGTCCTGTTTGAGATGCATCTTCACTTTCACTGGGCCCGGACCGACGTGGTAAGTAAACGGCAGCGAGCCTTGCCAATCGCGCGGCGATTCCGGACCGCCGAGATGCTGCAGAACAGGCGAGACGTCGTGATAGGAAAGCGGTGTGACCGGAATCTTTGGAATTTGCGGCGACTGTTGAGGAGAAATGCGCTGCGACTCCGGCAGCGACGGCACTGAGGCGATTCCCGGCGTGGTCGGATCCCCGGGGAATTCGAACATGTAGCCCACCGATCCACGCTGCACGCCGGTATCCGGCCGCCATGGCCCGACGGGATATTTGTCGCCGCGCCGCCAGCCATCGTCCGCAGGATCGGAGTAAATGATCACGCCCGCCGCTCCGTGCTCCTGAGCGATAAGGACTTTGACTCCGCGAAAATTCTGCCCGTAGCGCACCAGTACGATCTTGCCCCGCACGTCGACTTTCAATTTCTCCAGCTTCTCAAAATCTTCCGGAGTGCCGTAGTTGGCGTAAATCACTTCGGCTTCCACGTCTCCGGAAGGCGACATGCCGTTGAATGGCATGACCACTCGCGGATCATCCTGATACGGATCGCCGTCGACGTGCTCGCGGGTTGGACCGCGCACTTCAACCCCGGCGGGAGCGGTTGCATCTACGCTGATTTCTGACGGGTAGTTGATCCAGACTTTGTATTCGACAATCTCGGTCTCGAATCCCGCCTCGCGGAATTTCTGCGCGACGTAGTCGGCGGTGGCTTTGTCCTCCGGCGTGCCGGCCATGTGGGGAGCCTGCGTCAGCGTGCGCAGATGTTCTTCCGCGAGCTTGCGATCGGGAACTGCCAGGAAGCGGGCTTCAGTGGCGGTCTGTGCGGCGGAATCGCGGAAGCCGAAAATGGGCGCGCTGGAGCGTTTGTCCGGCGCATCGGGGCTGACGCTGGTGAACATTGTACAAAGCAGGACGAGTGTGGAAAGCAAGGCAGCAGAAAAGAGTCGCATCAGGCTCCTAGCGGTCAAAGAACGTAAGGTAGCACAGAGCGCGCATCCTCAGGTTCTCAGGGAAGCACCTGCAACCTGCTGTTCGTGTCGCAGCCAGGGGTCGTAGTTGACGTCACCAACATCACTAAGTTCACCTATTTCACCAACTTCACCAAGTGGTGTACAATGGGAGTATGAAACGAGCCACAATGACGTTTCCGGACGACTTGGCCGAAGCTGTGGACAAGTATCTCCAGGCCCAGGAGGCCCCCCCTGCGCTCACGACCGTTCTTCAAGCGGCGTTGCGAGAGTACTTGCGCGAAAGGGGATTCCTGCAGCCGTACCGGCCACTGAAAATCAGGCCGGCCAAACGTGGGAGCGGGAGCAGCGACGGAAGCATCAACCATGACCTTTACTTGACGGGCATGAAGAAATGATGGATGCCGTGTTGGCGGATACCGGACCGCTCTATGCAGCTGTCGATCCGCGCGATGCGTTCCACGAACAGGCGGTCGCGGAGATTTGCAAACTGGCCCGCGAGAGGCGAAGGGTCGTAGTGGCATACCCGATCCTGCTTGAGGCCCATGCAATGGTACGTCGCCGGCTTGGCAGAAGCGCAGCCTCAGATTGGCTTGCCGATATGGTTGATACGGCTCTGATCAACCCCACGCCAGAAGACTACCGGCAGGCTATCGCGAGAATTGGAGCCGCTGCCGACCAACCCATCACACTATTCGACGCGACAGTGGCAGTTCTCGCTACACGCCTGAGGTTGGAAGTGTGGACGTATGACCATTATTTTGACATGATGCGCGTCAGAGTTTGGCGGTGAGGCTGTCTGAGGGGCGACGCAAGCGGCGAATGACTCCGTAGCACGTGAATCCTGCAACCCATATCACCAAAGCAGCTGCCGCTGAGTCCTCAAGCTGAATCATCAGGGTCTTGCGGCTTTGCGCGTGAAGCCGGGACTTTGTTTGCGGATTAGGATTATCTAGCCAAGAGATGTAAGCCCGATCGAACTCCCGGCGATGAAGAGGAAAACCGATCACAAAAACGAAGAACGCCAGCAGAAAAACCAAGTAGACCGCGACAGCCACGATTATTTTTTTCGGCAGTGACATGACTTCACGATCACCGCACCTGCCCCGTCCCAACGATCTCGTACTTCGAAGAAGTGAGTTCTGCCAGCGCGAAGGGCCCGCGGCAGTGGAGTTTCTGCGTGCTGATGCCCATCTCGGCGCCGAAGCCGAACTCGGCCCCGTCGGTGAAGCGCGTAGAGGCGTTCCAGTAAACCGCAGCCGAGTCGACGCCGCGCAGGAATTTGCGGGCATTGGCTTCGTCCCGCGTGACGATCGAGTCGGAATGTTTGGTGGAGTAGCGGTTGATATGGCTGATCGCTTCATCGACGTTCGCGACCACCCGCACCGCCATACACAATCGCAGATATTCCTCGTGCCAGTCCTGCTCGGTAGCCGCGCCGATATCGAGCCCCGCGCCAAGGCTGCGCGATTTCCCATCGCCACGCACTTCGACACCTGCCTCGATCAGCTTCCTTACAATTCGAGGCACGTAATCGTTGGCGACTCGTTGGTGAACCAACACTTTCTCTGCCGAGTTGCAGACCGACGGGCGTTGCGTCTTGGCGTTGATGACGATTCTGTCAGCCATGTCGAAGTCCGCCGATTCATCGACAAAGATGTGGCAGTTCCCTGCTCCAGTTTCGATGACGGGAACGGTGGAGTTCTCAGTGACAAAAGTGATCAACCCGGCGCCGCCGCGAGGGATGATCACGTCGACCAAACCGCGCGCCTTAATCAATTCCTGAACCGACTGGCGCGTACTTGAATCCAACAATTCGATCGCGCCCTCGGGCACTCCCGGCACGGCTGAAAGAATTTCGACGAGCCGCTGGTTGCTCTGCGCGGCTTCTTTGCCGCCACGCAGCACAATGGCGTTGCCGGTTTTCAGCGCAAGGACGGCTGTGTCAACCGTCACGTTGGGCCGCGATTCGTAGATGATTCCCACAACCCCCAGGGGCACACGCAGCTTGCGGATGCGCAAACCATTGGGCCGCGTCCACTCCGCCAAAGTTTCACCGATGGGATCCGCTAGGGCCGCGACATCACGCACACCCTGGGCCATCTCTTTGATCCGCTGAGGAGTGAGCAGCAACCGGTCGCGCATTGCGCCTGCAAGACCTGAACTCTGAACATCCTCGCGGTTTGCCGCCAGTATGCTCTCCGACTCGGCTTCGATCGCGTCCGCAATCGCCAGCAACAATGCGTTCTTCTCTTCAGTAGACAGCAGCGCGAGCTTCCCCGAGGCCTCTCGCGCACGCAGCAGTTTTTCCTGGGTCGATGCTGCACTGGTGATCGTTGTCGCCATCAGGCCTCCATCTGCGTCGGAGGAAAGTACGTACCGACCTTGCGTTCCATCCCGAGCGTGATGCCGTGGGGATGGCGTCCATTGACAATGGCGACGTGCACACCCGCTTCACTCGCCAGTTTGGCCGCCCGCAGCTTGGAAATCATGCCGCCGCGACCCAGCGTGTTCTTGCCATTGCATTGCGCTTCGAGCGCCGGCGTGAGCTTGCGTATGACACGCTGCAGCTTCGGCTTCTTACGCCCGTTGGGAACAAAGAATCCGTCGACGTCGGTCAGCAGCAGCAGCCAGTCCGCCTTCACGGCCGTGGCCAACAGCGCGCTCAGCTCATCATTATCGCCGAACACGCCTTCCAGTTCACGCACCGACACGCTGTCATTCTCGTTGACGATTGGCACCACACCCAGAGAGAGCAGTTCCGCCAGGGCATTCTGCAGATTGCGATAGCGCACCGGAGAAGTAAAGTCATCGCTCGAAAGCAAAAGTTGGGCAACGACTTTCTTGCCGAAGAACAGACGCTCATAAGTATGCATCAGCTTGCTCTGTCCCACGGCGGCGCAAGCCTGCATCCCCGGAACGTCATTTGGACGTTTTGACAGTCCCAGGCCCGACATCCCGGCTGCAATCGCGCCCGAGGTTACGATCAGATATTCATTCTTCGTGAGGTCAAATTGATCGACCATGGCGCGCAACAAATTGGCGTCAATCTGCCCTCCGGGGGCGATGAGGCTGGTGCCGACTTTGATGACAACTCTCATTTCACTTTGTGTGGCTGCTGGCCGGGCCAGATTCTTCTTTTGTTCGCTGCCGCAAAATTCCGGTCAGGAGAGCCCGGCGACCCCGGCGGGGAGGGACAACATCTCTATCCTGCCGTTAGAATGGCTTTCTGGCAAGCTGAAAAATCTTGCCACCTTTGAGCCGCATGCCTGCTTCCAACGCTACCGCCGCTTCTCTGGCCGGGTCGAAAATTACGTCCGCTATCGGCCGGGATATCCCCCGGAAGTGCTACAGACGTTGAAGTCCGAGTGCGGGTTAGAGCCGAACCACGTCGTCGCCGACATCGCTTCGGGCACGGGAATCTGGACCCGCATGATGCTGGGAAACGGCAACCGCGTCTTCGGCGTCGAGCCCAATGCCGAGATGCGAGCGTCGGGTGAGCAACTCCTGGCACGCTTTCCGAAGTTCATCAGTAGTGCGGGGACTGCTGAAGCGACTACGCTCGCGGACCAGAGCGTGGATTTCGTCACTGCAGCGCAGGCCGCGCACTGGTTCGATCGCAAGCGGGCGCGGGAAGAGTTTCTGCGGATTCTCAAACCGGGAGGACGGCTCGTATTGCTGTGGAACCAGCGCCGCACGGACTCGACACCGTTCCTTCGCGACTCGAGCAGTTGCTGCTGACGTACGGGAGCGACTATGAGGACGTCCGCCACGAGAGCACAACCGCGGAGGTCAACGAATTCTTCGACCCGGTTCCGTTTCAGGAGCGGAGTTTCGGCATGCGGCAGGAATTTGACTACGAAGGTCTGGAAGGCCTGGCTGCTGTCCTCATCGTACGCACCGGGACCGGAGCATCCTAGGCATGCTCCCATGTTGGATGAGTTGCGCCGCATGTTTGACGCGCATGCAGTTGCAGGGCGAGTCGCATTCGAATATGAAACCCGCATGTTTTTCGGCCGCCTGAGCTGAAACCCGATTTCCTTCGTGAACCTTCGTGTCCTTTGCGGTTATGATTTTTCTACCACGAAGGCCACCCGTCGGCTCCGCACAGGGCAGGCTAAGGTTCACGAAGGTAAAACGCCAATCTACTCTGGTACGATCTGCTCTGTTACACCGTCAGAGGTCAAGAAACGTGCCTGAAGAGAAATCGTTCCACATGACGCCCGACGAATTCCGCCGCCATGGCCATGCCGTGGTGGACTGGATCGCCGATTATCACTCGCGCGTCGAATCATTCCCTGTGCTCTCGCAGGTCAAGCCGGGACAGATCCGCGCTTCATTGCCAGCGAATCCTCCGGCCAAGGGTGAAGCGTTTGACGCCTTGATCAAAGACGTCGAGACCCTGATTTTGCCGGGCGTCACTCACTGGCAGTCGCCTAACTTTTTCGCCTATTTCCCGGGCAATGCCTCCGGCCCAGGAATACTTGGCGATCTGCTCTCGTCCGGATTGGGCGTCCAAGGCATGTTGTGGTCGACCAGTCCGGCGTGCACCGAACTCGAGACCCACGTGCTGGACTGGCTCGTCTCCATGCTCGGCTTGCCGGGGAAATTCTTGTCGTCGAGCAGCGGCGGGGGCGTGATTCAAGACACCGCATCGAGCGCCGCGCTCTGTGCCCTGCTGGCAGGCCGCGAGCGGGCCACCCAGTACACCAGCAACAAAAAGGGATGCGACGGCCGGCTCGTCGCCTACGCGTCAACGCAGACTCATTCTTCTCTGGAAAAAGCTGCCATGATCGCGGGCATCGGAGTCGAGAATCTGCGGCTCATCGAAGTCGACGAGACCTTCGCGATGCGTCCGGACGCCCTCGCACGCCAGATCGATGCTGACAAACTTGCCGGCCTGGCTCCCTGCTTCGTGTGCGCCACTGTGGGCACAACGTCTTCGAACGCGATGGACCCGGTCAATGAAATCGGGGAAATCTGCCGTCAGTACAAGGTCTGGCTCCACGTGGACGCATCCATGTCCGGAACGGCGGCCCTTTGTCCTGAGTTCCGCCACCTGCAGGATGGTATAGAGCTCGCCGACAGCTACAACTTCAATCCGCATAAGTGGATGTTCACCAACTTCGACTGCAACTGCTTCTGGGTTGCCGACCGTAAGGTGCTGATTCAGACGCTGAGCATCCTGCCGGAATACCTTCGCAACCAGGCCACAGAGTCGGGAGCGGTGATCGACTATCGCGACTGGCACATTCAGCTCGGCCGCCGTTTCCGCTCGCTCAAGCTGTGGTTCGTGATTCGTCACTACGGTGTGGAGGGCCTGCAGCACCACATCCGCCAGCACGTAAAACTAGCGCAACAATTCGCAGAGTGGGTTCGCAATGATGCCCGCTTCGAATTGGCCGCCCCTGTACCGCTGAACCTGGTCTGCTTCCGCCACAAAGGTGGAGACGAGGCGAATCAAACCATCATGGAACGGCTGAACGGCAGCGGCGATCTCTTCCTCACGCACACCAAGCTCAACGGCAAGCTGACGCTGCGCCTCTGCGTCGGCCAGACCAATACGCAGGAGCGGCATGTCGAAAAGGCATGGCGGCGAATCCGGGAAGAAGCAGAAAAAATCAATGCTGCAGTTTGAGTCTCCTTCCCTTATGCTTTCGGCGTCATCCTAAGCGTAGCCGCTTTTCAGGCGGAGCGAACGATCTTGCGTGCACCGTCTCCGAACTCAAGACGCAGAGTGCAAGTGTGCCTAGAAAAGTATGGGCGGCCTCTCATCGCTTGCCTGTGGTGTTATGTTTGTGGTGATCGGTCAGATTCGTAACTCTACTCATGGAAGTTCTCAAGCAACTCTTTGAGCAGCATTTCCACTCGCCCGCCGAGCGAGTGCAGCCGCTGCAGGGCCAACTCAGCGGCTCCGGGCGCAATATCATCCGGCTGGCCAACGACAAGTTCAGTGCGATCGGAATCCTCTACAATGTTCGCGAAGAGAATGCCGCGTTCCTCGAGTTCTCCCGGCATTTTCGCCGCCACGGCCTGCCCGTGCCGGAGATTTATGCAGAAGATTTGAGCCAGGGCGCCTATCTCGAGGAGGATCTTGGCAATACGACGCTGTTTGAGTTTCTATCAAACAATCGAACCGGCGACACGATTTCCCCAAAAGCAATTGACGCCTACCGCGAAGTCATAGCCACCCTGCCGCGATTTCAGATCGAAGCCGCACGCAACCTCAACTACAAGGTGTGCTATCCGCGCGGCAGTTTCGATCGCCAATCCATCGCGTGGGACCTGAACTATTTCAAGTACTACTTCCTCCGGCTCGCAGGCATTCCGTTCAACGAACAGGCACTGGAAGACGATTTCAGCCGTCTGACAAAATTCCTGTTGAGCGCCGACCGCGACTATTTCATGTATCGCGACTTCCAATCGCGCAATGTCATGCTGTGCAACGGCCATCCATTTTTTCTGGACTATCAAGGAGGCCGCAAAGGCGCGCTGCAATACGATGTCGCGTCCCTTCTCTACGATGCCAAGGCCGATCTGCCTCCGGAGCTGCGCCAGCAACTCCTCGATCAGTACCTCGCCAAGCTTGCGGACTTCACCGGTCTCAGCCGCGATAAATTCATGCAGCACTATTACGCCTACGTTTACATCCGCATCATGCAGGCGCTGGGGGCGTATGGCTTTCGCGGATTTTACGAGCGCAAGGTGCACTTTCTGCAGAGTGTGCCCTACGCTCTGAAGAATTTACGATGGCTGCTGCACAACGTTACTTTGCCGATCGCATTGCCCACGCTCATGGACGCCTTCAACAGCATGCTGGCATCCGAGAAATTACAGAGCCTGGCTTCCGACGCGGACAACCTGATCGTGAGGATCTTCAGTTTTTCTTTTCATCGCGGCCTGCCCAAAGATGAAACCGGTAATGGCGGCGGATTCATTTTCGACGGCCGCAGCCTGCCTAATCCCGGCCGCGAAGAACGCTTCAAAGTTCTCACGGGAAAAGATGCACCGGTCATCGACTATCTCAATCAGCAGGAAAGCGTGCACCAGTTTCTCGCCAGCGTGATGTCCCTAGTCGATGCCAGCGTGAGCAACTACCAGAGGCGTGGGTTTAAGAGCTTAATGGTGTCGTTCGGCTGCACCGGAGGCCAGCACCGCTCCGTCTATTTAGCCGAGCAGGTGGCGAAGCGTTTAGGCGGAAGGAACGGGGTTGAGTTGGTCGTCCAGCATCGCGAGTTGGAGCGGATGGCGTCGGAGAATCAAGCGTCGGAGAAAGCCGCCCGATGAAGGCGATGATCCTGGCCGCCGGTCTCGGAACGCGCCTGCGTCCACTGACGGACAGTCGCCCCAAAGCGCTGGTGGAAGTGGGCGGCCGGACGCTGCTGGAGATCACCATTTCCCGCCTGCGCACCTTTGGCATTAGCGAAGTAATCATTAACGTCCATCATTTTGCCAGCATGGTGGTCGACTACCTGAAGTCGAACGACAACTTCGGCATGCGGATTGAAATCTCGCGTGAAGATATCTTGCTCGACACCGGCGGTGGACTAAAACAGGCTGCCTGGTTCTTCCCTGAGGGTTCCCCCGAAGAGCCATTCATTCTCCATAACGTCGACGTGATCAGCACGATTGACCTCGAGCGCATGTTACAGGCTCACGCAGCCAGTCGGGCCCTTGTAACGCTGGCAGTCCAAGACCGCGGAACTTCGCGTTACCTGCTGTTCGATGAGAATAACGAACTCTGCGGTCGTCGTTCTGGACGCGACAACGTCCCCGAACTCGTCCGCTCATCCAAGAGCACGCAGCCGCTGGCCTTCTCCGGTATTCAGGTGATCTCCCTACGCTTTCTGCCGATGATGTTGGAGCAAGGGGCCTTCTCCATCATCGAGTCGTACATGCGTCTCGCCGCGCAGGGAGAAAGAATCCTCGCGTTCCGTGCCGATGAATACTATTGGCGCGATCTAGGCAAGCCGGAGAACATAGCCCAGGCCGCACAGGATTTGAAAGGTAGACCTATTCTGCAGTGAATTTCAGTCCGCAGGCATGGGCGCCGGCTTGGCCGCCGCCGGGAGCGGTTTCGCAGGAACAGCAGCAGTCTCAGCGGGCACTTCGAACCACTTGCGCACTGCGGGCAGCGCCTTGCGCATGGCCTCTTCTCCGGCGCGGATCAAATCGGCGGCACGTTTGAAGTCGTCGTATGCGAATCCCGCCACGTCGGGCTCGATGACCAGATCCGCCGCACCTCGCCATGAATCCGACATCCTGTCCTGCGCGATGGCGAACGATTGTCCGATCACATCAAACAGGTGCCGCGGAGCCCCGTTTTTCGACCACTGTCCCTTCAAGTGCACCGCCAGTACCCGGTCCGCGCCCATTTCGCGCAGCGGCCGCGTGGGCACCGGATGCGAAAGCATCCCATCCACCAGCCACCGCCCGCGAATGTTCACCGGCAAAAACATCCCCGGATAGGCACAGCTGGCACGCACCGGATCAATAATCGTCCCAGAGTGAAAGACAACGCCTTCGCCGGTGTTGAAGTCAGTGGCAGTCACGCCCAGTGGAATGCGCAACTCCTCAAACGTCTTGACCCTCAGAATGCGCGTAAGAAACGAGACCATGCGGTCGTTGCTGGCGAAGCCATAGCGCGAAAGCGTCCAGCGCGCAAAGGTAGTGAAGCGAACCGAGCGCGCAACCTCTTCAAGGTCGGCGCTGCAGAGCCCACTGCAATAGGACGCGCCGATCAGCGCGCCCACACTGGTTCCAGTCACGACCCGAACCGGAATTCCTTCTTCTTCGAGAACCTTCAGAACACCGATGTGTGCGATGCCGCGGGCAAATCCGCCGCCCAAAGCCACGCCCAGGGCTGGAGTTGCGTTTGGCTGCTCCGGGATTCCAGTCTTACGGGAAAGCTCCCGCCCAAAGGCTTGGACCGACCGGATTATCTTCCCCAGGCTTTTCACCGCATACCCCACTTCCGGCCTCACCTGCGCCAGAACAGCTAAAAGCCCTGCTGCATGTAGGATGCCACAATTCCTGCACTGGATGCAGGGCACAACGGTGCTACATGGAGTTACTACAGTCGTCGGTAACCAGTTACCAGTCCCACAGTACCCGGCGTGACTAATGGGCTGTAATGCTGCTAACTTGCCGACAGTATGGTGCGCGAGATTTCGGCCGGCGGCGTGGTCATTCGGAACCAGAAGGGGATCTGGTGGATGGCCGCCATCGAACTTCCGGCGCCAACGGATGCAACTGCTCCCGATCCAACCAGGCGTGTTGCCCGGGCCAAACCCAAGCCCGTGCTCGCCCTCCCCAAGGGCTTGGTTGACCCTGGCGAGAAACCTCTGGAAACCGCCCTGCGCGAAGTTCGCGAGGAGACTGGTGTAACCGCGACACCAATCTACAAGCTTGCCGACATCAAGTACGTGTACGTCCGCACCTGGGCCGGCGGCGAACGCGTTTTCAAGATCGTGAGCTTCTACCTGCTGCGTTACGAATCCGGACAGATCGACGACGTCGCTCCCGAAATGCGCATCGAAGTCGCCCGAGCGCGCTGGGTGCCCTTGGAAGATGCTCCCAAGATGCTCGCCTACAAAGGCGAAAAAGATGTCGCACGTCGAGCGCTGGAAAATGTGAAGACCCACCCGGCTCCAGAGGTCTCAACCTGATCAACCCGTCTGCAAAAAGAAGTGCCGCCGCTCCCCCATAATGCTTCCATGCTCCCTGCCAAACCCATTTCTGTATCCGTAGCGCCGGCGTCCCGCCGGCTGTCGGGAAGGCATCCTGCCTTCCCCGCGAGACTGCTTTTAATCGCCGCGTGCACATCTCTGTTACTGTCCTCAGCCACAGCCAAAACTCAACGCATTCCATCCTCGGACCCGAACTATCTCTTCGCCCTAGCCACCGCCAACCGCTACCTCCAAGCATGGCAATCCGGCGACGTCGAAATCGGCACCGCACTGCTAACCAGTCACGCCAAGGAAAAAGTTACGACCGACATTCTCGAGGACATTTTTTCTACTCCAGGTCCCCTGGCTTACGAGATCGGTCGCGGAAAGATGCTGCGGCATGGACGCTACGCGTTCCCCGTCGTGCTGGTTGGCCCAGCCGTGTTCAGCAACCACACCCGCCGCCGATCGAACATAGTCGTCTTGAACATTGGCAACAACGACTGGGTGGTAGATAAACTCCCATAGGCAGAGTTTGAGCCATCATCGAAAACTCACCTTGGGAATCCAGACTCTCAGCGCTCATAGCGTCCTCTGTGCCTGGAACGTATCTATTATTGAGGCCTGATCATGAAACGCATCAACAAAGTCGCCATCCTCGGAGCCGGAACCATGGGCGCCCGCATTGCCGCACATTTTGCCAATGCCGCCG
>Ga0137389_10000517_pt1 | contig 21384 bp, 14 predicted proteins | sample 15con2h14BmetaG_FD_104645 | JGI IMG/M metagenome (GOLD analysis project Ga0137389, IMG submission 104645) | Vadose zone soil microbial communities from Angelo Coast Range Reserve, California, USA - 15con2h1.4B metaG | ecosystem: Environmental > Terrestrial > Soil > Vadose zone > Saprolite...
CCCTGTCCCATCTCGGAGCGAGCGACCACGATCGTCACTTTGTTGTCAGGCGTAATTCTCAGGTAGGCATTGGGAGAGAAAGCTTCGGTACCCGCACCTCCTTTCCCATGCGGAAGGTAGAACCCAATCACAAGTCCGGCGGCGCCGGCGACGCCGGCAGCGACGAATTCACGGCGGGAAAGTGGGCTCATCGCGCACCCCCGTCGCCTGCGGCGCGATGCACCGCCTTGCGGATGCGCTCGTAGGTTCCACAGCGGCACAGGTTGCCGTTCATGGCCTGCGTGATCTGCTCGTCGGTGGGATGAGGCGTCTTCGCTAGCAGCGCCGCCGCCGACATGATTTGTCCGGTCTGGCAGTAGCCGCATTGCGGTACTTCCTCATCGATCCAGGCCTGCTGCAGCACGTGCAGGCCGTTGGCGCTCAATCCCTCGATTGTCGTCACGCTCTTGCCCGCCACTTGCGAAACCGGAGTCGAGCACGAGCGTATCGGAGAGCCGTCGACATGTACGGTGCAGGCGCCACACAGTCCGGCACCGCAGCCAAATTTTGTTCCCGTGAGTTCGAGAGTGTCGCGCAAAACCCACAGCAGAGGAGTTTCCGGAGAGACGCTGACTTTCTTTTCGCTACCGTTCACGCGCAGTGAGAGGTCGGCCATGTTTGTCCTGTGGTGGAATCAGGACAACATGGTACTGAACTGACGGAAAAAGGGAAATGGGCAGCGGGGCAGGCGGTGCGTCAGGTCAGGATAGACAAGTCAAAGCCAGTGAGCGACAAACACACGGCCGTGTAGCGCCGGGACGGCGGCGCTACTTTCACGGCACTTCGGCGGTTCCGGTGATACATACCACACGGTCGTGGTACTAGCGACTCGACTCTATTTCTTGAGCGATCCGCTGTCCGATCTCCGCCTGGAACGTCTGGAACGCCGGAATTTCGTACAACCGCAACCCGAGCTCTTGCTCCTCCTGCCAGTAACTACCTGCATGTGCGCCCGAACCCGCGTCGCGTACCGCGCTGCGCAGCTTCGCGGCTGTCGTAAGGTCGAAACTCTCCGAAACGACCACGCTGTTGTCCGCCCAATGCTCGACAATGACTGGTCCTTCTTCGGTCAAGACTTGTATCGCCGACATCGGACACTCCGCTGCCGTGCACGCTGGCTGAGACTGGGTTGCTGCGGTGCGATAGCGCTGAGAAACCGCGCCGGCATAGAAGTGCGCGAAGCGCTCCGCCGCCTGGGAAGACTTCCAGCGGGAAACGTAAAGAAGCGCCACATCAGAGACACTGGGAGTGAGCCCGGAAGCAACTTCGGATTTGGTCCGACGATAGGTTACGTAAGCTCCGCCCTGCCACGCCGATGAGAGTTCATCGGCGATCTTGCGTTCTCCATACTGTTTCAGCAGAGCGCGAATGTCCAGTTCGCCGATTCCTCCCGAGTCGTACACAGCATATTCGTTGTTCAGAAGTTGGTGCATGTCAGGAATGCGTACGGGCGGGAGCTTCTCACCGTTGATGTAGGTTCCGGGCTGCAGCACTTCGTGCGAATTGCGGGGTGGCCGCGCAAAGACTCCTGCGAACGCCATCTTCTTGCCGCCCCTGTGCAGCAATTCACCCTCAAAGATGAGACCCTCGTTGTAGGCAAAAGTCCCCGCTTCACGCAGGATCATGGGTGCGTCGTGCAGCATCTGCGAGTCGGCTACTGCTTTCACGGCCGGCTCTTCCATCTGGTAAATCAAGCCGGGCGTGTCGACCAGATTGCGGCCCACGGGCGCCAGTATGTAGTCGACATAAACCACCATCGCCTGCCCCTCGACGACAGCCTTGCGCGCGGTGGCGCCATCATCGTTGCTACTGTCATTACTGCTACCATCCTTGCCGACGGCATCGGCGGCCTTCATCCACTTCCTCAAGTCGTAATTCTGGTCCTGCAGGGCATGGGTCAATTCATGAGCCAGGATCGGCTCCTGACGATCGGTGGGAACCCAGTTCAGCAGCGAGATGGTCTTGGTCTCTTCGTCGTAGTAGCCGGCGACATTCGCTCCGGTCGACTTAACCAGGAAGTCGCGCAGGTTAAAGTCCCGCGGCAGGAATCCGAGCTTCTTCATGCTCAACTCCGCCTGGGCGAAGCGCTGCGTATACTCTTCCCGGGCCAGCCTGCCGCTGGCGAATTTTTCCACGTTGGCCTTGCTGACCATCTGGCGCTTCACGACGGCGCGCTTCGGCATCCCGGTATCTTCCGCCGCGAAAGCAAAGACCTTGTCGACCAACTCAAAGAGCTTCTTGGTATCGGAGTCGGTCATTCGAACTTCTGTGGTGGTGTCTTTGCGGAGCCGGCGCGCAACGTCCCCAAGGCTCTGGCTGGATGCCGGTGGATCGGTTTGTTGCGCGTATGCAGACATGAAAAATGGCCCAAGGACGCAGACCGCGAAGACCGCGCTCCAGCGCTGAAAGGTCATGACAGGCCTCGCTCAAGGACAAGGATGCACTCTTGGAGATTTTCCTTGAGTCGAGGCAGGGACTCACGACAAAAGGGTATGGTCGTCTTACGAAGGTAATGACGAAGCTAGGGCCTCGTCTTCGCGATCTCTGGCAGAACTTCCCGCTGCTTCTTCGGTGTGTCTCCCAGGTGGTGCTTGGTTAGCCCGTCACGGAGACATTCGAAGCCTTCCTCGGGCGAGTTCACGAATTGGAACAGGTTCATGTCCTCCGGGGCAACCGTGCCGGCATCGACGAACGCCTGAAAGTTGAGCACGCGATTCCAGTACTCGCTGCCGTAGATCACCACCAGGATCTTCTTGGCCAGTTTGTCGGTCTGGGCCAGGGTCAGGATCTCGAACAGTTCGTCCATGGTGCCGAATCCGCCGGGAAATATGACCAGAGCCTTGGCTAGATAGGCGAACCAGAACTTGCGCATGAAGAAGTAGTGAAACTCAAAATTCAGGGAAGGCGTGATGTAAGGATTCGGGTTTTGCTCAAACGGCAAGTTGATGTTGAGGCCAATGCTCTTTCCTCCCGCCTCATGCGCTCCCAGGTTGGCCGCCTCCATGATGCCGGGACCGCCTCCTGTGGTTACGACAAAGCGGTGACGACGGGCGGGAATCTGAACCGACCATTTCGTCAGCAGGTAGGCCATGCGGCGGGCGTCTTCGTAGTAGCGAGCCATGTCGACGCCAGCCAGCGCCCGCTTCAGATCTTTCTCCTGCTGCTCGGCCGCAGCCTTGGCCTCGTTCTTTTCGACGCTGGTCAGGTTCGTTTTGGCGGCAGCGGTTCCCTTAAAGCGTGCTGAACCGAAGAAGACAACGGTGTCCTGAATCTGCTCGCGCCGGAAGCGCGCCAGCGGCTCCATGTACTCGGACAGGATGCGAAGCAGACGCCCATCCGGACTGTTCAGGAAAGTTTGATTGCAGTACGCCAGCGGCGCTGGTTGGAGCTTGTCGGTCATTTAGGAATTCCCCTGGAAATCTACGACGCGTTTTGTGCGGATCATCAGAATACCGAAGTGAAAACAGAATGGATATGGGGTTGCCACGAGCGACGTTACCTCTAGGTGTGCTCGTGGTAGTGCAGAGCCTCCCAGAATCCAATCCACACGTCGAGCAGTCCCAACCCACTGCAAATGCCACGGAAAAAACCACTCGACACGAACGTCCGAAGGGCCGGAAACGAGAGTAGGAGGTAATTGTCGGTCCACTCCGGAGTCCAGGGCAGAATGATCAGGAGAACCCCGGCGACCGCACTAATCAAAACAAAGAGGAAGACCGAAATCCGGTGCAGCCAAAGTTGCAGCCGTGTGTGCTCCTGGGAAACGGTCTTTGCCGGAGGATCCAGCAGTGCCGTTCCCGTGTCGCTTGATGGAGGCTCTGCCGGCTTCACCGGGCCGCTCGAAATAGGATTCGGATTGGTTGTCACACGTGGCTCCGCCGCCAAACTGAGTGGGAGCGATTCGCACGTGCGCCCAGAGCAGAAGGAAAATGATATGGAGGATCAGGCCTCAAACCCATCAAACTATTCTACGACCTCAGGGCCTTGATGCGCTCGGAGACATCGCGATAATCGATGTTGCTGCCATAGACGTCCATGAAGTGCTTGAGGGCCGCTGGTTTGTCCCCGGCAGTTTCGTAGGCAGAGCCCAGTTCGTAGTTGAGGGCCACGCGCGTCTCACCATCGATGCCGGCAACCTTCAGAGCCTTTTCATACCAGCGGACAGCGGCCTCGGGTACGCCCTTTTCGAGGAAACATTGGGCGAGCCAGGTATAGGTCTGCATGATTTGCGCGAAGGCGCGTCCACGATCTACGGATTGACAGGCCTTCTGCAATTCTCCGATGGCCTCATCCAGCAACCCCATTTCGCGGAAGGCGATGCCGAGATTGTAGTGAGTCTCAGGATCGTCGTCGGCTGAGCCACCCCCGGCTTCGAGGTCCTGCTTCAGTTCGCCGAACATTTCGGCGAGATCGACGCTAGCCTCTTCGCCGAACGGAGAGGCCTTCGCAGCCGGGGCCAGTACAGGTGCAGCCTGCGGCTTGGGAGCTTGGACTATAGGTTGCGGCACCGCAACCGGAGGCGTCGAAGCAGCCGGACGCGCCGGAGTACCCGCTGCCGCGGCAGCGCTGGCGGCCAAGGGCGAACTCACGGTGCGCACTGCAACCGGCGCCACCGGGGCGGGTATGGCCTTTGCCACGCGTGCAGCTGGCGGAGCCTCGGCAACCGGAGCTGCTTTCGGGAAATCATCGCCGAGAGAAGTTTCCAGATCGGCTACAAATTCGCCGAGAACCGGAGCCTGGGGCTTGCCTACAACCGCAGGCTCGGCATGAGCCGCTTCGACCTGCTCAGATATGTGCGGCACCTCAACTGGTTTGGGAAGCGGCTCCGGCACGAACTCTTCGCCCAACGAGGATTCCAGATCAGAAACGAATTCTTTCAGAACACCGCGTTGAGAAACTGGTTCCGCTTCAGGCTCAGGGGCGGCGGACGCCTTGGCCTCCACCGCGACCTCTGCGATGGCAGGTGTAACTTCTTCTGTGACCGGCTCTTCCACGATGGCCGGCACATCCTCAGCCACAGGCTCCTCGGCGGCAATGTCCTCGACCGCGATTTCATTGCTTTCGATCGGGACTTCAATTTCCTCGTCGCCAGCCCCTTGCGTGGCGGCCTCCACTTCGGCCCGTATCTCGGCCAGCTTAACCTCATCGCTCGTAATCGTCTGGAGCTTGGCCAGCGCAGCCCAGGCCTGCTCGGGCATTCGGTTCGTTAGGTAGAAACGAATCTCTTCAATGGTTTCGCTGATCCTGTCAGTTTCTTCCGCGTCGGCGGCGGCGACCGGCTCCGCGGCTTCGATCTCCGCTCCCTCTGCAGCACGATCATCCGCTTCGACGGTGACCGTGTCTTCCCATTCCGACAGATCGATTTCTGCCGCCGCCACAGCCTGCTCGGCCGGAGCCGAACTGGCCTCATCCACCACGGTAAACTCGGTGTGCTCGCTCGGCGTGATCTCAATTTCGTCCGCCGCTGCGGGAGCAGCCGCCGGCCAGGGTGATGCGGGCTCGGGCGCCGTCACCGCTATTTCCTCTTCCGCGGGGACCTCCTCCAGTGCAACCGCCGCAGAAGCTAGGGGCCTTTCGATCGCGATCGGCAGCTCGGCGCTGGTCACCGGAGCGGCGGACGTCGAACTACGCTCTTCATAGCGCTCCGCAAGTTCCCCATAGCGCGTCGCTTCTTCCGGATAGTCCGCCTCGGAATAAAGATTCTGCAGGGTACGGCAGCAGACCGCGGCCTCGGCAAAGCGTCCGGCACGAGTGTGCAACGCCGCCAGACGCTGGTTCAGACGCAAATCGTGCGGTGCCTGCGGCAACGCCGTCATCAGCGGCCCCAGCGCTTTGGCTGGCATGTTGTAGGAGATGAACAGCTCTGCGTCGGTGAGGGCCGAACGTACTGACAACGCGATCTCGTCCGAGTAGTGCTGATGAATGGACGGCGCAGTTGCTTCCAGTTCGTCGACGAGTACGGCGGCCTCTTCCGGAGTGATCAGCTTTGTACCTGAAGTGCCGCCCAGCTGGCTGACCACCTGCTGATAGTTCTGCATGTGCAGGGGGTTCCCGGGCTCCAGCGTCGCCAGCTTCTGATATAGATCGCGCGCCCGCACCAAATCGCCGGACTGAACGCTGGCATGCGCCAGCAGTTCGATGACTTCGCTGATGTGCGTCGTCTCGCCAGCTTTGTGAAACAGGTCGAGCAACTTCTCGAGCGAGGCCGGATTGTCCCGCACATGACCGATCACGGTGTGCAGATTTTCGAGAACTTTCCCCGAGTTCTCTGCCAGTAACCGGTCGGCATGCTGGCCATAGACCTGGAGGGCATTCTCGTATTGTCCCGCCTGCATCAAGGCATCGGCGAAGCTGGCAATCGCGCCCAGATCGTTGTGGATCGTCAGCAGCTTGCTCGCAACCGCTCCCGCATCAGAGAGCCGCCCGACTTGCAGGTAGGCCTTGAGTAGATCGCGCAGGCCGTCGGGATTGGAATCGAGATCCCCAATTTTTTGCAGTGATGCGATGGCGGCTTCGGCGTCGCCAGACTCGATTAGGTTCTTGCCTTGCATCAGCAGGGCATAGGTGTTACCCGGATCGAGCTTCAGCATGCGTTGCAGCACTTCTTCCGCGCCGCTCAGCGAACCCTTGGAGCGCATGGCCTCGGCCGCCGCAGAGAAAATCTGCCAGGCCTCGTTCTTCTTGCCCAGCCGGATATAGACCTCGGCCAGGCGCACCCGCATGTTCACGTTTTCCGGATCCATTTCCAGGATCTTCTGGAAGATGCGGACAGCATTCTCCAACTCGCCTGACTTCAGGAATTCTTCTGCGACCTGCAGGTATTGGGCCCGGGCGTCGTTGAACAGGCCCTGCTGGGTGTAGAGTTCGGCCAGCTTCAGCACGCTCTCGAGCGAGGGCTTGAGCTTGCTGATCTTCTTGTACATGGCGATGGCCTTAACCGTGAATCCCTGGCTGGCATAGGCATCGCCCACACTCTTGAAACACTCCGTAGCCTTCTCGACCTCGCCGAGGCGGGAGTAGAGGTCGCCGACAGTGTTGGTCACCGTCAGTTCCTTGGCATCGTTCTTAAGGATTTTTTCGTACTCAGCGATGGCGTTCTGCAGCTTGCCCTGCTGGACATACTTCTCCGCAGCGCTGAGTACCTTTTGCTTGTTGAATCCGAAACCGAACGCCATATCTAGTCCGAGCTCCAGCCCCTGGTATTGACCGCGGCCACTCGTTCACGAACCGCTTACTCTGTATCCATCGGGACGGCAGTCTCCTGCCTTGAAGATGGCCGTCTGGACAAGGCCAATTGTACGTCTGGACGTCACGAACCGCATGGTTACCGAGGGTTACCAAAAGGGAGTGTACGAAAGGGTTACCAAGGGCATCATCAAACTGTCCCATCCCCCGAACAAAACTGGCCTCCAAACAAGGGTGCAAAGCACAGGCATCGCATATTCTTCCTGTGGATTCCAGGCATTTTCGGGAGAAAGCACGGTGCGACGGTCCTCCCCACGTCTATCTACAGGTCACATCGGTAGTAGGAATTTACTATGTGGCGACAAGGCGTGACAGTGTACCTTTCCAGATGCGAAGTTGCAGGAAACCCCGTAAATATATAAGGAAAGAAGGGCCAGCCCCCTCATGACTTGGATTCAAACCCTCTCTCTCACCGAGGCTGACGAAAAGCTCCGCAAGGCAATCGAAGGCGAGAAACTGCTTTACCCCAAGGAGTATGCCGATCCCGTCCACCCTGACCCGTCAGGCGCATCGTCGATTGTTGGCTCTCACACCCTGATTCCCGACGCGCTCTACCATGCGTTCAGCACCTTCGGCGCCCTCATGTCGCCCGACCTTCCTCTCGAGCGCCGCCAGCACGAGATGATCGCGACCGTCGTCTCGGTGACCAATCGGTGTGTGTATTGAATCGAGTCGCACGCAGAGTTTCTGCGTAGAGTCACGTTGGATAAAGCACTAGCGGAGGCGCTGGAAAGGGATTACACCACCGCCCCGATCTCAGCCCAAGATCGGGTGATGCTCGATTATGTGGTGAAGCTAACCAAGGATGCGACCAAGGTCTGGAAGAACGACATCGACAGCTTGCGCGCCGCCGGATTCGACGACCGCGGAATCCTGCAAATCACGTTGATTGCCTCCTGGTTTAACTACATCAATCGAGTGGCGGATGCACTTGGTGTGGGCAGAGAGTAACCCATCCTAGCGATGTCATCCCGACGGCCGAGCGGAGCGAAGCCGGAGGTGACCCTACGACAGTATAGGGATGAACGGGCCGCAGACCGGTATACTAGCGCTGTTTCCAGTATGGGAGCCGCGTGTCGCTAACGTTCAACTCATTGCTTCGGCCCCCCAAACTCTCGCATGCCTTGCTACAGCCTCCTCGCTCTCCACTAGACTGAAGTTGCCCGATAATCTGTCGCTCCACCCATGTCAGACTCCGTATCCACATTCCTCAAGCCCCACTTCGCCGCCCACGCCCGCGAACGTGCCTACGGCCAGAAGCAGGGATACCGCATGCAGTGGTTCACCTACGGACAAGTCTCGGATTTGGCCTCCCGCTTCGCCCGCGAGCTTGAGGCGCGACAAATCAAGAAAGGTGATCGCGTCGTGCTGTGGGGGCAAAATTCTGCCGAATGGGTCGCTACATTCTTCGGCTGCGTAATCAGCGGCGTTGTGGTTGTCCCTATGGATGCCGGTGCGTTGCCGGACTTTGTCCGCAAAGTCTCTCAGCAGGTCGACTCGAAACTCCTGGTGGGCGGCCGCAAGCAATTGCATCCGATTTCGCAAGTCACGGAATCAAGCGCGTCCGTTCTGATCCTTGAAGATTTGCCAAACACGGTCCGCTCTCATCCTGCAACGCCGACTCCCACGACAAGCTTCAATCCAGACGATGTCCTTCAAATAGTCTTTACCTCTGGCACGACAGCCGAACCCAGGGGAGTCGTCATCACGCACGGCAACGTTCTCGCCAATGTTGCGCCACTGGAAAATCAGATCCGCCCCTATCTGAAATATGAGCGCCTCGTGCATCCCGTGCGTTTCCTGAACTTGCTGCCGCTGAGTCATGTCTTCGGGCAGTTTATGGGAATGTTTCTGCCTCCTGTCCTGGGCGGCACAGTAATCTTCCACGAGGAGTTCAATCCCTCGGAAGTAATCAGCACGATCCGGCGCGAGCGCGTGTCGGTATTAGTGAGTGTGCCGAGAGTCCTGCAATCGTTGAAGCAGAAGGTGGAACGCGATCTGGAAGACCTGAACAAGCTCGACGAGTTCCGGGAACGATTCCGTTCCTCTGAAGGCCAACATTTCTTGCGGCGTTGGTGGACCTTTCGCGACATTCACCGCCAGTTCGGCTGGAAGTTCTGGGCGTTTATCTCCGGAGGCGCGGCACTCGACAGTCAGACCGAGGAATTCTGGGGACGTCTGGGCTATGCAGTGATCCAAGGCTACGGTCTCACCGAAACGACGTCGCTCATCAGCGTCAATCATCCGTTCAAGCTGGGCAAAGGTTCGATCGGCAAGGTGCTGCAGGGACGCGAAGTCAAACTCGCAGACGATGGCGAAATTCTCGTGCGCGGCGGCGGTGTGGCTGCAGGTTATTGGGAGGGAGCTCTTCAGAGAGGAGCAAGCAGGCGAGTTTCTGACGAAGAAGGCTGGTATCGCACTGGCGATATAGGTGCACTGGACGCGGCTGGCAATCTCTACTTCAAGGGTCGCAAGAAGGAAGTCATGATCACTCCGGCAGGAATGAATGTTTATCCCGAGGATCTCGAAGCTGCGCTGCGCCGCCAGCCCGAAGTAAGAGACTGCGTCGTCGTAGGCATCGAGCGCGCGGGAAACGCCGAACCCTGCGCCGTAATGATTCTGCGCGACAATGCCAACCCGGAGTCGGTCGTCGAGCGCGCTAACCGGTCACTCGCCGAGTACCAACGCATGCGCTTGTCGCTGACGTGGCCGCAGGAAGATTTCCCCCGCACCAGCACTCAGAAGCCCCGCCGCAACCTGATCCGCGAGATGGCTGAGGCGCAACTGCTGCACCCGTCGGCAGCCTTGAATGTAGAGCGCAATCCTCTCTCCGAGCTGATCCAACGTGTCTCTGGGTGCTCCGGCCCTGCTCTGCGTCCAGATGCGAGCCTTGACTCCGATTTGGGATTGAGCTCGCTCGATCGCGTCGAGCTGTTGAGCGCATTGGAAGATCGATATCAGGTCGACCTCAGCGAGACGAGCTTTAGCACCGCTCGCACCGTAGGCGACATCGAACGGATGCTGCGGGGAGAAGCGGTCCAGCGCACACAGTATCACTATCCCGGATGGGCGTTGTACTGGCCGGTGACGTGGCTTCGTTTTCTGGCTCACTATCTGCTGCTGCGTCCCGCCATCTTCCTCCTCGGCTGGCCCCGGATCGAAGGACGAGAAAATCTGCGCGGATGCAGCGGCCCTATTCTTGTCCTCTGCAATCACATCGGCGATGTAGATGTGGGGTTTATTCTCACGGCGCTACCCGCGCGCCTCCGTCATCGCCTGGCAACGGCAGCGGGCGGAGAAGCGCTGGAAGCGTTGCGTACGCCTCCGCCCCGCAGAAACTTATTCAAAAGAATCTACGATCGCATCGAATGGGCGCTGGGAGTCTCGCTCCTGAATGTGTTTCCGCTTCCGCGCGAGGCTGGTTTCCGTCAGAGCTTTGCCTATGCCGGGCAGGCTGTTGATCGGGGATACAGCATCCTCGTGTTCCCGGAAGGCCGTCACACCGTGGACGGAAAGCTGAACCAGTTTCGAGCCGGCATCGGATTACTGGCGAAGAACCTTGGCATTCCAGTTCTTCCCATGAAGATTATGGGACTCTTCGAGGTCAAACAAGCCGGAAGGAAGTTTGCTCGTCCGTGGGAGATCCGAGTTCGAATCGGTCGGCCGATAACTTTCGAACCCGGCACCGCGCCGGAGCAGATTGTCCGCGAGCTTCAGAACGCGGTTGAGGCACTGTAGGTCCCCGCTAAGACCCGCGCAGTAGGCCGAGTACAATAGCCTTCCATGCGGTTGCCGCTGTGGCTCAAAATCATCTGGACTGTGTGGCTCGCCGTCTGGATACCGCTGTACTGGAAGCAATACGGACTCCAGAATTTTCTCTTCTTCTGCGACATTGGAAATCTTCTGATCGGTCTCGCCCTCTGGTTGGAATCTCCACTCATCTTCTCGTGGCAGGCCTGCGGACTGCTTCTATTCCAGACGCTGTACACGATCGATCTTGCGGGAGCTCTACTGACTGGGTATCACCCTTTTGGCGGGACGGAATACATGTTTGATTCTGGAATCTCCTTGCCGGTTCGGCTGCTAAGCCTTTTTCACGTAGTGATACCGCCGCTGCTGCTCTGGGCGATTCGCCGTCTGGGATACGATCGGCGGGGCTGGAAATTGCAGACCCTGACCACATGGATCATTGTTCCGATCAACTATCTCTGGCGGCCCGGGTTCGACGTGAACTGGGCTCGCGGTCCATTTTTCCGGGAACAACACGCGATGCCGGGCCTGGTTTACCTCTTCGGATATCTGATAGTAGTGCCGTTGACAATCTACTATCCCACGCATCGAGTTTTGGAGTGGCTCGCACGCAGATGGAGAGACGCCGCAACAAAGTAGCGCCGCCGTCTCGGCGGCTGTCCGGCGGGCGTCCTCGCCCGCCGCGCCGAGGGCGAGACGCCCTCGGGACAGCCGGCAAGATGCCGGCGCTACCTAAGCTGCTAATCTCTCGGTCCCGAATTTCCCTGGTCTTTTCGTAACACAGACTCTGACTGCGGGTAGTCAATCGATCCGCGGAACGAAGCGATATGTTCCTCCGAGAAATCCGGGAACGGCAATTGCTTTCCCTCGCGCAACTCTGCGATCTTCTTAGCCGCTTGATCGGCTTTTTCTTTCTTGTCTTTCTCCGCTTCCGAATCGCGCGCGAGATACAACGTCTGCGAGGGATGAGCCAGATCGGTTCCCGATTCCTCGACCAGATCGATCATCCGCAGCAGCAAATCCTCTCTCACGGCAGCGAATTCGTTGAAGTCCTGCGTGAGGATGTAACCAAAAATTTCCACGGTGTGAGCGCCCGACGCTATGTCAACGAGCCGTACACGCACAGTTTTCGCTTCAACTTTGGCGTGGCTATAGAGCAGGCGGCGAATCTCCGAGAGCACGAAACGCAAGTGGTCAGCCTTGGTTTCCGTGCCAAGGCCGAGCTTGGTGTTGAACAGGATCTTGTCGCGGCGGCTCAGGTTCTCCACGTTAATCGTTGCCACCGTGCCGTTCGGGATCGCCAGCAGAGTCCGCTCGTCCGTCCGAACCCGGGTGGAGCGCAAGCCGATATCCTCGACCACCCCGGTACGATCGCCGAAGCGGCAGACATCGCCTACGCGCATTACCTCGTCTCCCAGAACAGAGACGCCGCCAAACAAATTCTCGATGGTCTTCTGGGCGCCGAAGCCGATCGCCAGGCCTCCGATGCCGAGACCAGCGAGGGCCGTGGTCATGTTGAAACCCAACACGCTAAACACGGCCAGCACTGTCATCACAAATACGGCAGCCTTGATCAGGCGCTCACCCAGCAACATGAGCGAACCCGTACCGCTGTTTCCGCGCGAAAGAGCGCGGTTGCGCACGCGGCGCAGGAACCACTGAATCGCGCGCCAGAAGGTCCAACTCGCGCCGATAATGAAGGCGATAGACACGACTATGCAGTAGTAATGCTGCTGCAGAAGGGGCAGGCCCAGATACGCTGCGCATGCCCGATGGAAGATTGTTCCGGCGACGAGCCAAACTGGTCCTGGCACCGATCGCCAGTTGGCGACGTCGTGCCGTCCGCGACGCCGGGCCCACCAACGGAGTGGAACCTGCAAGAGTGCGAGAACCAGCCAGCCGGCTACCGCCGCAACCGGAATCGCGACGAGGAGTCCCAGCCATTGCCACAGGGGCATTCCCGCAAACTGATGTTTGACCAGCACCCTGGGCAGCTTGCTCCCAACCTGCCGGGCTTGCACCTGGTCGTAAAGCTCGGGAATTTTTGCCAGCGTATCGGCGGAAATCAGCCAGATCTTTTCCGCACTCGGGTCGGAGACACGAACGAGATCCACGTCCGCTTCAACATCGCCCGCCGACACTATTCCTACCTTCTGCCGACCCGGGGGAACTCCCTCCTGCGGAATTCCCTCCGGTTGGTCGAAATTCCGCAGGTTGCCCACGAAGGATTTATCAAGCACAAGCTTGAGCTTGGGAACAATGGTTTCGGCTTCGGACTGGCGGCGCGCCGGGCTCATCTGCAGATACTGTGCGGCGATGCCGTAATCGCCCTCCTGCGCCGCTTCGAGAAAGCCGAAAATTGTGCCGGAGGGCGTGCTTCTCCCCAAAGGATCCGCTTGACCGTTGGATTTGGCTGGCGTGGTCGTGGGCGGCAGGATTTGTCCCAGAGGATTCTGGGCGGCCAGCGGTGCGCATGCCGCGAAGCATAGAAGCGAGACCGCGATTTGCCTGAAGAAAGAAGACATGAGTGACTCCTGCGCCCGGGACTTCACAGGCAAGGCGCGGAAACCAATTGTGGGCAGAATCGAAGAATTAATTGTAACGGAATCAGCTGGCTATGAAGGCGGCAGCCTGTGAGGAGACTCCAGGATCCGTCGAAATCTCAACTCCGCTTTGGACGATACACGTGCGTGCTCGTCCCGAAGAAAACTTCCGCCGATTCCATCACGGTCTCGGAAAGCGTGGGATGCGGATGAATGCTCAACGCAACGTCACTGGCCAAGGCAGACATTTCAATTGCGAGAACTCCTTCGGCGATGAGTTCACCAGCGCCCGCGCCAACAATTCCTACACCCAGCACGCGCTCGGTCTCCGGGTCGATCAGTAACTTCGTCATTCCTTCCGGACGGTCGAGCGTAATCGCCCGGCCCGATGCGGCCCACGGGAACTTTGCGACCTTGACTTCGCGATTCTCTTTCTCCGCCTGCGTTTCCGTCAGACCGCACCAGGCGACCTCGGGATCGGTGAACACAACGGCGGGAATCGCGTTCGGCTCAAAGGCGACTTTGTGGCCGGCAATCGCTTCCACCGCGACTCGTCCTTCGTGCGACGCTTTGTGCGCCAGCATGGGTTCGCCGACGACGTCTCCGATCGCGTAGATCGAAGGATCATCCGTCTGCAACTGCTTGTTCACCTGGATGAATCCGCGCGGGCCGACTCGTACCTGCGTATTCTCAAGGCCCGGGATCTCTGAGTTCGGCTTGCGCCCCACCGACACCAGCACGCGGTCGAACACCTTTTCTCGTTCCTTGACATCAGATCCTTCGAATGTGGCCCGAATCGCATTGCCTTCTTCTTTGACGGAGGCCACAGTCGTATTGAGCCAGATTGCCTCGAACGTCTTTTCCAGCCGCTTGTGCAGCGGCACGACCAGATCCCGATCCGCCCCCGGGAGCAATCCGGCAAGCATTTCCACCACTGTCACGCGCGTGCCCAATGCGGCATACACGGAGCCAAGTTCGAGCCCGATGTATCCTCCGCCAACCACTAACAAGCTGCCGGGGATGTCCTCAAGGTTCAGCCCACCCGTAGAATCCATCATGCGCGGCGAATCGAGCTTTAGCGTTGGGACGACGGCAGGCCGCGACCCGGTTGCCAGAATGACCCGGTCAAAACTTAACGACTCTTCACCACCGCCGGATTTCGTCACTCGCAGCGTCGTGGGATTCTCAAAACCGGCGCGGCCTTGCATATACTGCACATGGCGTTGCTTTGAGAGCTGACCCAACCCTCCAGTCAGCTTCTTGACCACACTCTCTTTCCACGAACGCAGCCGCGCTAGGTCAATTTTCGGATCGGCAAACTCTATTCCCCAATTCTTGGCTTGATGCGATTCTTCGATCAGTTTGGCGACGTGCAGCAGCGCCTTGGAAGGAATGCAGCCGCGATAAAGGCAAACCCCGCCCGGGTTGGCTTCAGGGTCGATGAGTGTCACGCTCATGCCCAGATCAGCGGCAAGAAAAGCAGCGGCATATCCTCCCGGACCGCCGCCGACGACTGCGATTTTCATGTTAGAACTTTCGGACATCAGATCTTTCTTCCGGGTGGCGCAGCGCTTTCAGCCCTGCGGAATTGCTCCATTAGCCGGCTGGGGCTTTAGCCCCAGAGGTCGCGTGCTATCCCTGAACCGAAAGCAGAAATGGTTGTTCAAACGCCTCGGCGATCCAGCGCAAAAAGCGCGCAGCATCCGCACCGTCAATCAGGCGATGGTCATAGGAGAGCGAGAGGGGAAGAATCAGCCGCGGCTCAAACTTTCCGTTAATCCACTCCGGTTCCGTTCGCGACCGCGAAAGACCCAGGATCGCGACCTCGGGGTGGTTCACAATCGGAGTAAAGCTGACTCCACCGATCCCGCCCAGATTCGTAATCGTGAAAGTGCCGCCTTCCATCTCTACCGGCGTCAGCTTCTTCTCCCGCGCCTTCTTGGACAGCTGGGACAGTTCCACGGCCAGTTCGACGATGTTCTTCTTATCTACATCTCGAATGACGGGCACCAGCAGGCCGCGATCCGTGTCTGCCGCAACACCGATATGGATGTACTGTTTGTAGACGATTTCTTCCTTCTCCATATCAATGCTGGCGTTGAACTGCGGGAATACTTTGAGTGCAGCCGCGCATACCTTCAGCGCAATCGCGGTGACGGTCATCTTGCCACCAGCTTCTTCGGCTTTGGGAGCGAAACGCGCTCGCAACTGCTCGAGTTCCGTAATGTCGGCGCGGTCATGCTGTGTGACGTGCGGAATCGTGTTCCATGCTTCGGCGAGATGCTCTGCCGTCTTGCGCCGCACTCCGCGCATGGAAACCCGCTCGACCTTTCCCCACTTGCCAAAATCCGGCAGCGCCGGTGCGGCGAAGTGTCCGGCTCGTGGCGGCGCTTGCAGGGCGGAGGCGACCGCCGAGAGCAGCGATTTGGCGTGAGCCTTCACGTCGTCATCGCAGATTCGGCCGCCGGGTCCTGAGCCCTTCACTTCGTAAATATCCACGCCCAGTTCGCGCGCCAACCGCCGCACGTGCGGGGCCGCCGGAACAGGCTGCCGATGCTCCGTTCCCGCAACTTTCCCCAACTGCTCCGGCATTTTGAATGCGGGTTGCGCTTGCTGAGGCTGGTCGGGCGGCAACGCCTGTTCTTCCGTCTTGCCTTCAGCACGAATCGCTGCCTGAAAGGCCAGGCGAGCGCCATGCTGCCCGGAAACGTGCTCGACCGGTGCATTCTTCTGGCGAGCGGGGTCAGGTTGCGCCGCGGCGCCGCCTTCAAGCGTGAAGCTTACTTGTCCAACTTTGACCTTCTCGCCCTCTTTCACATTCACTTCTTTCACTACACCGCTGACCGAAGACGGAACTTCCACGACAGCCTTGTCCGTTTCCAGTTCCATGACCGGCTGGCCTTCGGCGACTTTCGATCCCGGCGCGATCATGAGTCGGACAAGGTCGCCCTGCGAGATGTTTTCGCCGAGCTCGGGCAACTTGAACTCGCTGGCACCCGAAGGACCTGCATTGGGCCTTGCAGATGTTGCAGGTCGTTCACCGTCTTCTTGCTTCTTTGTGTCGGTTACGCGAGACGGAGCGGTGGTGGGCTGCTCCTCTTCTCGCGGAGAAGAGACGGGTTCCGCCTGTGCCTGGATTTCAATCCGCGACGATTGAGCCGGGGGCTTCGATGTCGGCGTCTCGGCACTCTTGGGGCCACTCCCGTTTTCTACTGTGAAAATGACTTGCCCAACCTTGACCTTGTCGCCTTCTTTGACGCGAATTTCCTGCACCGTTCCACTTACCGACGAGGGCACTTCCACGACGGCCTTGTCGGTTTCCAGTTCAATCACCGACTGTCCGGTGCTGACGGTGGCGCCGGGCGCGATCATCAGGCGCACCAAGTCGCCCTGTTCGATGTTTTCCCCAAGTTCGGGAAGTTTGAATTCAATCACTTCGTTCATGCCTCGTCTAAATTCTCGCGGTTCGATCTTTTAGGTGACCGCCGGATTAGCCTTCTCGGAATTAATGCTCAGCTCCTGAATGGCACGCTTCACCACGTCGGAGCCAATTTTCTTTTCCCGCATCAAGGCCCCCAGGGTGGCGAGCACAATGTGTTTGGCATCGACTTCGAAGAAGTCGCGCAGAGCGGTTCGGCTCTCGCTCCGCCCGAAGCCATCGGTCCCGAGAGATACCAACTGCCCCGGCACCCACTTCGCCAGACTCTCAGGCAGGACTTTCATGTAGTCCGAGGCAGCGATGAACGGACCCTGAGCATCCTTCAGAAGCCGCGTGACATAAGGAACCTTCGCCGACTCCCCCGGATGCAGCATATTCCAGCGCTCGCAGTCGTTAGCGTCGCGATAAAGTTCCTTGTAGCTGGTCACGCTCCACACGTCCGCAGCAACACCGTACTTTTCTTCCAAAGTCTTCTGCGCCTTGAGCACCTCGAACATGATGGTTCCACTGCCCAGCAACTGTGCGCGCAACTTGGCGTCAGTCTTAGCTGAAGCCTTGAAACGATAGAGCCCCTTCAAAACTCCCTCGCGGAGATTTCCGTCCCGCGGCATCTCCGGCATCGGCAACGGCTCGTTAGTCACGGTCAGGTAATAGAAGATCGATTCCTGATCGACGTACATGCGCTTGATGCCATCCTGAATGATGATGGCAATCTCGTACGCGAACGCTGGATCGTAGGCCAGCAGATTCGGCACCGGCAACGCGAGCACGTGACTGTGCCCATCCTGATGCTGCAAGCCTTCGCCCGCAAGCGTGGTGCGTCCGGCGGTGCCTCCCACAAGAAATCCGCGGCACCGCATATCGGCGGCCGCCCAAATCAAGTCGCCGATCCGCTGGAAGCCGAACATGGAGTAGTAGATGAAGAAAGGAATCGTGTTGATACCGTGATTTGCATACGCAGTACCCGCCGCGATAAACGAGCACATAGACCCAGCTTCCGTAATCCCTTCCTCAAGAATCTGCCCGTTCTTCGCTTCCTTGTAATAGAGCAGCGTATCCATGTCGACCGGCTCATAGTTCTGGCCCACGCTCGAATAAATCCCCACCTGGCGGAACAACGCCTCCATGCCGAAGGTCCGAGCTTCGTCGGGGACAATTGGCACAATGAGCTTGCCCAACTCCGGATCACGCAGCAGTTTCGCCAGCAGCCGCACGAAGACCATGGTCGTCGAAACTTCTCGCCCATCGGTCCCCTTGTGGAATTCTTCGAAGTGAGCCGCGGGGACAGATTTCAGCGGTGTAGCGCGCACTTTGCGCTGCGGCATGTATCCGCCGAGCTGCTGCCGCCGCGCTTGCATGTACTTGATTTCAGCGCTGTCGTCGGACGGCCGGTAGAACGGCGCCTCATGCAATTCATCGTCCGGTATAGGAATGCCAAAGCGCGAGCGGAACATCTGCAACTCATCCTCGTTCAGCTTCTTCTGCTGGTGCGTGATGTTCTTGCCTTCGCCCGCCTCGCCCAACCCGTATCCCTTGATGGTCTTGGCCAGGATAATGGTCGGCGCGCCTGTATGATCGACCGCGGCTCGATACGCCGCGTGCACCTTGATCGGATCGTGCCCGCCCAGTCGCATGCGCGCCAGTTGGTCATCCGACAAATGTTCAACCATCTTGAGCAGTCGAGGATCCGTACCGAACAGGTTTTGGCGGAAGTACGCTCCGCTTTCCACGAAATACTTCTGATACTGTCCGTCGCTGACCTCGCCCAGTCGCCTGACCAGCAAACCGTCGCGGTCATTCTGGATAAGGTTATCCCAGTCAGTTCCCCAGATCACCTTGATGACGTTCCATCCCGCGCCGCGGAAGATGGCCTCCAGTTCCTGGATGATCTTTCCGTTGCCGCGCACTGGACCATCCAATCGCTGCAGGTTGCAGTTCACCACGAAAATCAGATTGTCTAGTCTTTCGCGGGAAGCCAGCGTAATCGAGCCCAGCGATTCGGGTTCGTCCATCTCACCGTCCCCGAGGAAAGCCCAGACCTTGCCGCCCGTCGTCTGCTTGAGGCCACGATTCTCCAGATACTTGATGAAGCGGGCGTGGTAGATCGCTTGTATCGGTCCCAGGCCCATCGAAACCGTGGGAAATTCCCAGAAATCCGGCATGAGCCAGGGATGCGGATAGGAACTGAGCCCGCCTCCAGGTTTGAGTTCGCGGCGAAAGTTCTGCAGCTTCTCCTTCGGAATGCGCCCTTCAAGGTACGCGCGCGAATACATTCCCGGCGCGGCATGTCCCTGGAAGTACACAATGTCGCGGTCACCATTTTCGGTCTGTGCTCGCAGGAAATGGTTAAACGCAACTTCATATAGCGTCGCCGCCGACGCGAACGTCGAGATGTGTCCGCCGATGCCTTCCTGAATCTTGTTTGCCCGTACCACCATGGCCAGTGCATTCCATCGCACCAGGCTCTTGATGCGCCGTTCCATTTCCTGACTGCCGGGAAAAGGAGCCTGCTGCTGGGCGGCAATCGTGTTCTGGTAGGGCGTTGTCGCCGAGAAAGGAAGATTGATGCCGGCTTCCCGCCGCGCGTGCAGAGCCAGCTGCTGCAGCAACCGTCCCGCGCGATTCGGGCCGCCCTTCGAAAGGACATAATCCAGGGAGTCGACCCATTCCCGGGTTTCCAACACCTCTAAGCCGTCAGTTTCAGTCTGAGCCACGTCTGGTTTCTCCGTCGTGCAAGGCGCAATACTCCATCATATCAATTGCTACGATTCTTGCTGGCCGATCCTCGAAAACGGGTACCCCGCTCTGCGGACTCTGCGGCCTTTCTCCGCGAACTCTGCGATGACGATTTTGCCGTTTTCCCGAACAGAGAACTCACCGATGCCCCAGGGATCTGATTTAGAATTGCCTGTCGAGCGCCAGCCGGAGGAAAACCATGCTTCGGATTCTGATTCTGATAGTCGTAGTCGTCGCGGCAATCCTTCTAGTTCCGCGGACGCTGTCGCGCTCAGCACCGCCCTCCGAAGGGAGCCCGGCCCCCAATTTCACCTTGACCTCCCAGGAAGGAACCTCCGTAAGCTTGCAGGACTACCGCGGCAAATGGGTGATCCTCTATTTCTATCCCAAGGATCAAACCCCCGGCTGCACACGCGAGGCGCACAACTTTCAAGTCGACCAACCCAGGTATGCCCAGCGCAATGCCGCAGTTCTAGGCGTGAGCCTCGACAGCGTCGTCTCCCACAAGAAGTTCTGCTCCAAGGAAGGCTTAAACTTCAAACTGCTGGCTGACACCAACCACAAGGTCACGGAGCAGTATGGATCCCTGAAGAACCTGGGAGTGGTGAAGTTTGCTGAGCGGAACACCTTCATCATCGACCCCAGCGGCAAAATCGCCAAGACGTATACAAGTGTGGATCCCAGCCGACACAGCAATGAAGTCTTGGCTGAACTCGACCAACTGCAAAAGAAGTAAGGGACTTAGCTTCCCGGCCGCACAACTGGTTGCACTTTGCTGCCTTCGGTGGCGCGTTCGCCCAGGTTGCGAGCCACTCGCTCTCCCTCATTCAGACCCCTGAGTAATCGTGCACTCTCGCCGGTTTGATCCGCAACGATGACCTGCTTGAATCTCACAATGTTGTCAGGAGTGATCGTCGCCACCAGCGTCTGATTTCCCTTGACGATGAGCGCATCGGAAGGAACCTCAACATAGTGCGGCGTCTGCAGCTTCAATTCTGCCTGCACAAAGCTACCGGCGAGAATCCGGTTGTGCGGATTGGCCACATCGATCTCGACCAGCAGAGTCCGTGTCTTGGGATCGATCTCGCCGCTCGTGCGCGTAACGCGCGCCGAGACCTTGGCGTCGGGACGCGCTTGATCGAGAATCGTGACCTGGTCTCCAGTACGCACAAAGGCCGCATGCGCCTGGTCCACATAGATGTAAATGCGAAGCCGCTGAGTCTCCGAAATCTCAACCACCGGCAGAGCGCTAGTTTGCGATGTCGCAGCATCTTGGATAAGAGCACCCGGATCAGCAAATCGAGCGGTAACTGTTCCGCTGAACGGCGCCCGAATCTGCTCATAGGACTTCAGCGTCCCCAGACGCTCCACTTGCGACTTGGACACAGTGGCGTCCGCCTCGGCCTGGTCCGCAGCCTGCTGCGAAATAACTTTCTCCTTCACTAGCACCGCGGCGCGACCTGCGATCAGTTCCTTATTGTGGGCATCTGCCACCGCGGCTTGATACTGCTTGTCGGTTTCAGGCGATTCGATGACGGCGATCACTTGGTTTCCCCGCACGGCATCACCCTTATCCACGTTAATGCTGCGCATGTAGCCGCCTACTTTGGCGTACACAATTGCGGTCTGAAA
>Ga0137389_10000518_pt1 | contig 21360 bp, 17 predicted proteins | sample 15con2h14BmetaG_FD_104645 | JGI IMG/M metagenome (GOLD analysis project Ga0137389, IMG submission 104645) | Vadose zone soil microbial communities from Angelo Coast Range Reserve, California, USA - 15con2h1.4B metaG | ecosystem: Environmental > Terrestrial > Soil > Vadose zone > Saprolite...
TGATAAGCGTGATGCATGCCATCCAGCGCAACAACCTGCCATGATTCTCCCTCCATTTGCAAATTGGCATAGCGGTCGGCGGATGCATTCACAATTCGCCAGAACTGCCGCTCACCGGGCGCGATATTGATGGTTGGGCGAAGGTCTCCATTAATCGTGAAAACGCGTTCGGGTACCTCCGAGTTTCCGCATCCGGTCACCTCTGCTTCGACTTTCTTGAGTGCCGCTTGTCCATTCGCATCCTTTTTAATCGCTGGTCCGCGGAGAATCAGTACTTTCTCAGGAAGGCCGCGAACCATGGGCGCATAGCGCTCCATTCCTTCGACGATGATCGCACCGGACATGCCATCCAAAACCTGTTGCTCACTCTCGCCGTGCGGGTGAGTGTGATACCAGTACAGTCCCGGCTCCTGATCCATGGGAATATGAACCGCGTAATTGAGGGTTTGTCCCGGCATGGCAATCATGTCCAGAACGTCGTCCTGCGGGGCTTTGGGCGAAACGCCCAGTCCGTGAAAGTGAAGATTCGTCATGTTCATACATGGACCGATAGAGCACTGCTCGCCCGACGGCTTTGGCAGGTCATTCACATAGGTAATTCTCAGAGTGTCTCCGGGCGAAACACGGATGATTGGCGCTATCGTGTGTCCATTGAACCCGAAGCTGTCGCGGCCGTCATTCCCACGCACCGCATGAAGCGTCAGAGTGGCCACGTGATCGTGTGATCTGACCTCGGGAGCAGCCAGGAGTGACGCAGCCTGCCCATGAGCCGGAAGGGTCACCACGGGGAGTACGAACGCGAGCATCGCCCGCGCCAGCACACTCACGACATTGAATCGAAATCGAACGTTATGTTTCTTCATGTCAACGTCCTTCCCACTTCACGCCGGTGCCGCCGCGCCGGGTACGCCAGACTTGGTGTTCTGGGCCAGCGCGAAGAAAAGCTTCGATCGCAGCGAGCAGTTTCTCAACGCCGTCGGCTTTGTCGACCATTGCATCAACGAAGGCCAGGTCGCGCATAACTACATATGATGCGCCCGTATAGAGAATGATTTTCAGTTCAGGACAGGCAGTCTTCAGCCGTGCTGCAAGCTGGCAGCCGTTCATGGCGGGCATATCGTAGTCCAGGACGGCCAAGTCAAACTTGCCGTTTTCGAACGTCTCTGCCACTTGGAGCGCGCTATTGAAGGTAGTCACGGTGTAACCTTCGGTTTCCAAAATGAGCGCCCGGAGCGCCAGGGCTGGTCCAGCATCGTCAACGCACAGCACGCGCCGGCCACGGTTCGAAAACTCATTGAGCGGCTTCGTTCCTTCTCTTGAGATAGGACCTCCTTCTAGTCGCGGCTGGTTACGGATGGCTGGCGATGGCAGCGAAACGTCATAGCATTAGCAACTAACGGCCCAAAGCGCTCTTTCCTGATCGGTGAAACCACAACTTGCAGGGGATAATGGCCAGCAAAAAATCGTCTTTCAACATGCTTTGTTGAAAAGTTGCCCGGCAATTGTCGACATATAGACGTTGTTGTGGCGGGATGTCGCTGGCGCGTCACTGACAAACACGAGGTTCACGCCCGATGATGTCCAGAGGCTTCTCCCTCTTTAGAACTGATGTACGCGTCTGATTCAGATTGGATCTTTCCCGGCGAGTATCAGGAGACTCCTCTCCGTCATGAAGACGTGCTTTCACGGAAAAATCCAACCCAAGGCGAGGGAACTTGGGTTGCCGTATGTCACATGGAGGTTGTTGAGCAAATGGGGTTCAACAAACTTGATCGCCAGCCGGCTCCGGTGAAATGCAGTCCAGGAACGGCTTGATCATTCCCGTCCCGACATCGTTTTTAATTTCACTACGCGAAACTGCTGGACGAATCGGCGGTTGCTGCTGCGGCCGTCGTTAGTTCGAAGCTTTCGGCGCGTTCAGCGGGGTTGGAAAATGCTGGGAATAAAACGTTTGGCGGTCAATTGGCAAACAAACGGCAGCCAGTTTTCTCAGCTCCTGGCTTCAGCTCATTGACTTCCACTCACCAACTCTTTCAAGTGGGACGTTCTTTGTTTAATGGCTGCCCAGTATGCGGTCCAGATTGAATGCCGCACTGATCAACGCAAGATGCGTGAAGGCCTGGGGAAAATTACCGAGCGCCTCACCTTGCGGACCCGTTTGTTCGGCGTAAAGCCCGAGATGATTTGCATAACCCAGCATTCGTTCAAACATGAGCCTGGCCTGGTCGAGCTTTTCCGGATTTCTTTCACCCGCGCGCGCCAGTGCCTCCACGAGCCAGAAGGAACACATGTTAAATGTGCCTTCTTCCCCGGGAAGTCCGTCAATGCGGGGTTGCGGCGGGTAACGGTAGACCAGGCTATCGCTGACGAGACCGCCGTTACGCGGGCTGTCGAGAATTGCAGCCACGGTGCTGAGCATTCGCGGATCGTTCGGGGCCATGAAAAAAACCAACGGCATGATCAATAGCGAGGCATCCAGGTCCTCGCTTCCATAGAACAGGGTGAAGGCGCGACGCTTCTGATTCCAGCCTCTGCTCATCACTTCTTCGTAGATGCGGTCTCGCTCTTGCAGCCACTTGAGGCGATTGGCCGGAAATGCACGTTTGTCCGCCAATCGGATGCCCCGATCCAGCGCAACCCAGTTCATGACCTTTGAATAGGTGAAATGCTCTTCTCGATTGCGCATTTCCCAGATGCCTGCGTCGGGACGCTGCCAGTTCTCGCAAATCCATTCCATGCGTTCGCGGACCTTGAGCCACATGTCATACGCGATGGGGCTGACGTACTTGTTGTAAAGGTAAAGCGCGTCCATCATCTCGCCGTAAACATCCATCTGCACCTGCGAAACCGCGGCATTGCCAATGCGCACCGGCCCAGACCCGCGATATCCTTCCCAATGTTCCAATATCTCTTCAGAAATCCGGGTGTCGCCGCGGATGGTCGAGAGGACCGGAATCGGTGCGTCCGGGTGGTGATGCTGCGACGCGTGTTTCTCCAGCCAGTTGATGAACCCTGCGGCTTCTTCCCTGAAGCCGATGCGGAGAAATCCATAGACCGTGAAAGCCGCGTCGCGCGCCCAGGTATAGCGGTAATCCCAGTTTCGAGTGCCTCCAATGACTTCAGGCAAACTGGTGGTGGGAGCGGCGATGATCGCTCCAGTGGGATCGAAGGTAAGAAGCTTCAGGGCCAGCGCTGATCGATACACCTGCTCCCGCCAGCGTCCCTGGTACGTACAGGCAGAGAGCCAACTGCGCCAAAACCTCACCGTGGTCTGAAACAACTCTTCTGCTTCCCCTTCGGTTGGCGCATCAGGCACCGTATCTGTGGCGCAATGCTCTCTTAGAATGAAGACTTGCGATGCCCCTTCTTCAAGTGTGAACTCAGCAGCGACACCGCCGTTTCCGTCGTGTGTTAGCGGTACTGCCGAGGAAAGTGCGATGCATAAGCTGCCGGACCTGAAGTTTGCGCCCTGGTCATCCAGCAGCGTTTCGTGGCTCTTACGGCCATAATCGAAGGCCGGACGGCAAGTAAGCGAGATGCGCACAGCACCCCTTACGCAGCGAATGCGTCGATAAAGCTGGTGATACCAGGGTGAATCGGGTGGCAGCCCCACGGGCATGAAATCTTCCAGCTCGGCGATTCCGTCGGGAAGCAAGAATCGCGTAATCAGTACGTTCGTGGAAGGCCAATAGAATTGTTTGTGCCGCCCCTGATCGCCAACGGGACAAATCTGAAACCGGCCTCCCTTGTTATCATCCAGGATTGCCCCAAAGATACTGGGCGAATCGAAGTGGGGATAGCAAAACCAGTCAATAGAACCGTTCATGCCCACCAAGGCAACGGTGCGCATGTTGCCAATGATTCCGTAGTTTTCAATGGGCTGATAGGACATCGGCGCGCCGGACTATCCTTCTATACTCCTTGATGGGGTTCGATGGCAAGTCTACTGTCTCCGAGGCCCCGAATACTCTCAGGTAACTTGCTTCCGACCTGATTGACCGGAGGGAAGTCGATTTGAGGCTTTTGTTCCAAATCAATATTGTTGGGGATGCGCTCGAGAATGCTGTTCTGTCTTGCTCGTGATGGTGGTAGGCGAGCCCCCGCCAACCTGCGTTAGCTCTGCGACCTCTGCAATGAGCGCGGATATGCCGTCGGCTTTGGAGACGAAAATGTCAATGCTGGTCATTTCGTTTCGCGGAACATCGGTTGCGCCTGAGTACAGGATTATTTTCAACTCGGGGCGCATCACCTTCAGCAGGTCCGCAAGGTCGCAACCGTTTATGCCAGGCATGTTGTAATCGAGGACCACGAACTCGACTTTTTCCAGTGCCTCTTCCGCCATCATAAAAATCGCGTCGCTGGGATTGTCTGCGGTATGCACGAGGAATCCGAGAGATTGCATTACCTGGGCGCGGAGCCACAACTGCTCGAGCTCATCGTCCACCAGCAGAATCCTCGGAGTCGGTCGAGGTTCGGAAATCATCATGATCGTCTCCTCTTACATTGTGGGTAGAGCAAGCCGGCTTCCAATCATTCGGCCGCCACGCCACCGCGCGCTACCTCTGATGTTGCTGTAGTCCTGGTTCCGAATTCTCCAAGGTAGGGTGATTCGAAAAAGGCAGGCCTGCCGCAGAGCTACCTTTCGCTCTGCGGCAAAAGAGAACACCTCTTTGCGGGGGAACAGTCGTAGAAGTTTCTCGCGCCGGCCAACTCAGAACCTGAACACAAGTCCGGCTGAGGGTTGAGCGGTATGCGTGACCGTACCCGTGTCCAGATTGCTGAGACCAAAATTGGGTGCGTTGTACACCAGACCTCGATACTCAAGTCGTAGAGCGACGTGCCTCACCATCGGGACAGGGAAGTCGGCTCCACCGCCATAAACGAAGGCACCCACGGTTTGCCGCTCTGCGCCCAGAAAACTCACACCATTATTCGTGGGGTTAAATATCAGAGCACCGCCCTCGGCAAGAACGTAGGGGCTCATTCTTAATCTCCGGGGCGCGGGCAAATTGAGTACCAGGCCTCCGGTCGCCTGGTGTACGTCGGCCTGGATCCTGCCAAAGCCTCCAGGCGCGGAAAACAGTTGACTGTTGCGATTCCAACCATAAGCTACCTCGGCGCTCACCCAGCGATTGATGTGGTACCGATAAGCTCCCAGTACACCGCCTGACTGAGTACCCTGTTGACGTACGCCTTGACCATTGGAATCTTTGGTGAAGAACCCCGTACCCTGCACGCTTATCTCTGATCGCACCTCTTGCGCGGTGGCGCCCACAGAGAGCAGGCAAACCAGCGAGAGAATGGCGATTGCTGTTCGTTGCATTGCTGTATTCCTGATTTGCACTTTGGTCCCTACTTCGATTGCTTGCCCATCGCAATACTCCGCGACAGGTTTGAATCGCTCCTTTCGATTTTGGAAATTCGAACCGTTGTAATCCCTTCCAATTGAATACAGAGCAACCGATGTGCCAAACAAGCTAGCGCTGCAGCGGCTTGTCAATTCGCTGAAACCGAGAGAATAGAAACGACTCGAAAAGATGGACTGAACAGTGCGGTGTCGAAAGTTGAAAATGTTGATGCATCTTCAACAGGAAAATCCGACTTATTGAATGGGCCATGAAAAACGATGCCTCAGCAAGCGAACAATGCAAATCTTCCATACGGAACCGCTGCTGTCGTCTTGTCAAACAGACGGTTTTTGGCGAGTGCATTGCCTTCCGTGACTCCATCTATAATTTTCAGGGTCTCTACGTTCTGTACTGGCGAGAAAACTTTGGGAATCCGTTGGCGGCTGAGCTGAATCGGATTGGTTAAGGTGGTATCGTGAACAATGATGACGGGCAATCTGCTGTTATGAGCACAGACTCACAGCTCGCGTTGAGAACTGATGCTCGGCGCTATGAGGCGCTGTTTCGCATTTCAGAGGCATTCTCCGCGTGCCGGGAACCGGAAGAGCTCTCACAAGTTCTTGTCAACCAGTTGCGCGAACTCATCAGTTTTGACTATCTCGATGTTCTTATTTTCCAAGAAAACTCCGACGAGATCGATTGGCGTGTGACTCCAGAGCTCCAGATTGGGTGTAGCGATCTGCAAGTCGAGGAGACACTGACTTGGCATGTGTACCACACGCAAGAGGCCCTGCACATTGCGGACTGGAGCGCGGAAACCAGTTTTTTGCGGTTGAAGGAAGTGCTGGAAACCAGGGGCGTTAAGCTGGGTTCGGCAATCTGCCTGCCATTGACTACCGCGCACCGCCGGTTGGGCACCCTGGCGATCTGCAGCCAGGATCGAAACGCTTATAATTCTCAGGACGTCAGCTTCTCGCAGATGCTTGCCCTTGGTCTCGCGCTCGCCATCGATGACGTTTTGAATCTAAGACAATCCCGTGCTGCGCGAGTGGAACTGGAGCGTCAAAATACCCGCCTTAAACTACTCCTTGATTTGACCAGTAGGACCAATTCGAATCTCGATCTGAGTGAAGTACTTCGATCAATCTCAGCGAGCGTTCGGCAGGTCATGCATTGTGACGGCGTAGGGGTGACCTTGCCCGATTCCGAGAGTGGCAAGTTTCGTCTTTGGGCCCTCGATTTCCCGCAGAGTGAGGGCTTTGCCCACGAGAAATCGGTTATATCGCCGGGTGTATCAAGCGCAAAAGCCTTTGAGACTCTCAAGCCAGTCATCTTGAACCACATCGAACCTGGCGACATTGGTTCTGAGGAATATGCGAATATTGTCGGCGAAGGACTGAAGTCCATCTGTTACATTCCTTTGGTTAACCGGGGACGAGCGCTTGGCATTTTGGGTCTTGGCCGGCGGCAGGAAAACGCGTTCAGCGAAGATGACGCTGAGTTTCTCTCTGCGGCAGCGGGGCAAATCGCCATTGCAGTTGAAAACGCACTCGCCTACCGTGAGATCTCTGAACTCAAAGACAAGCTGGCTCAAGAAAAGCTCTATCTCGAAGAAGAGATTCGCAGCGAGATGAGCTTTGAACAGATCATTGGCACGAGCGCCCCGCTGAAGCATGTTCTCGAACTTATAGAAACGGTTGCGTCGAGCGATTCGACCGTCTTGCTGCTGGGCGACACCGGCACGGGGAAGGAGCTGATTGCGCGCGCCATTCACGATCACAGCCGGCGCAAGCAGCGGACATTCGTGAAACTCAACTGCGCGGCCATTCCCACCGGGCTACTCGAAAGCGAATTGTTTGGTCATGAAAAAGGCGCCTTTACCGGCGCCATCAGCCAAAAAATTGGACGCCTCGAGCTTGCCGATCAGGGCACACTGTTTCTTGATGAAGTCGGAGATATTCCCCTTGAGATTCAGCCCAAACTGCTGCGCGCTCTGCAAGAGCGCGAATTCGAGCGGCTGGGCAACAACCATACCAGGAAGGTCAATGTGCGCTTGATTGCAGCCACCAACCGTAACCTGGAAAAAATGATTGCCGACCGTGAATTTCGCAGCGATCTGTACTATCGTCTGAATGTATTTCCTATTCGCATTCCTCCGTTGCGGGATCGAAAAGAAGACATTCCTCTGCTGGTTCGCTATTTCGTTCAGAAAGCCGCACGACAGATGCAAAAGCAAATCGATACCATTCCCGCGGCCGCAATGAAGACGCTGTCCAATTGGGAGTGGCCGGGAAACATCCGGGAGCTGGAAAACTTCATTGAGCGCGCCGTAATTCTCACGCGCGGCAAGTCATTGGAGGTACCCGTCACGGAGCTGAATAAAGTGAGAGAGGCTACGTCGATTAGTAGCGACGGCTCGCACGGTCAGGATGTGGCCCGGGTTGTAAAAGAGACCATCAGTGCCTTAACTAAGGATGCCGTGAAAAACGCCGGCGACGAGTACGATGAAAAGCAGCGGCGGGAAATCGTGCGCATTCTGCAGGAAACCAAAGGCCGAGTTGGTGGCGCTGACGGAGCTGCCGCGCGTATAGGCATTAATCGGACTACCCTGCTATCTCGCATGAAAAAGTTCGGCATACAGGCGAAACAGTTCTTCTAACACGACCTAAGAAAAGACACAGTTTCATTGCATTTTCCTTTCATTTGAGCAGGGCGGTTTCGCTTTGGTCACCGCAGGGAGCGTTCCCCTATCCCAGCATCATTCAACTTATTAATGGAAAAGCGGTCGACGCGCTGCGCAATTGGTCGGTACTCCCCGGGACGCACCTATATCCAAAGATCCAAGAAAGGTTTTCTTGCGGGTTGTGTTGGTCGAGATTGACGTCGACAGTTTCGACTGCAAGACAATTAGAAACCGTGTCTCCGCAGCAGTGCTATTCCGTCCCGGTCGGCAATTGTGGCTGAATCCGGTGAGAATCAAGCCTCGTTCTCCATAGATGATCATCCTGAAGGTTGGTCTCTCATGCAGGGCTCGGCGGAATCCCCCAAAAAAGACTATCAAGAAAGCGCTTGCGAGCACGCCGATCAGAACAAATAACAATATTTCAAACACCGCGAGTCATCCTCTCTTTTGGCGCAGCAGTTGTCCAGGGCGCGTGTGAACGAAGCCGTGTATCCCAATGCAAGAAAGATGCCAAACGCTTCTGCGATATCGCAGCAAGTTGAAATCAAGCGACCGTATATGAGGTGCATCGCGCTTACGAATAATCAGCCCAGCAAGCTCCCACACTCGATTTGTTTAGTGATAACAGCAGGGCACGTCTATGTCGTAAGCCGACTATAGGCTGCCTCTTAGGAATGGTTAGCGTGGGGTGGGAAAGTCTTGGGCTCGTACTCCTAACGGCACGCCGCGTGCTACTGACAGAGGTGACATACGCCGCAAGGTGCGCGTGGTCAAAGCTGAGAGGGGCCTGTACTGACATCTCACATTCTCATGGTGTACTTGTGCAGGTTGCCCCTTTCAGAAGGCCATTATTCTTTCAGAAAGCCATCATTGAAGATTGCTCGCAACAGTGTGCTCCTCGTGTTTTGTCGGTATCAAATCGAAAGCGGACCTTGATACACCAACGGTATGACTGACCATCTCAGTAAGACGTTTGCGGCCCTTGCCGATCCAACCCGGCGCGCGATCCTCGCGCGATTGACCTCAGGCGAGGCGTCCGTGACCGAACTAGCAAGACCATTCGCCATGAGCATGGCTTCCGTCTGCAAGCACCTCAAAGTGCTGGAAGATGCAGGGTTGATTGTTCGCAGACGCGACGGACAGTGGCGGCCCCGCCGGCTCCAGGCGGCACCGCTGCTTCAGGTTGCCGATTGGCTGCATCACTATCAACATTTCTGGGAACAAGGCGTCGATCGTCAAAGTCTTCAAAGTCCGTAATGCCTTTTCGCCAACCGCACGGTTATTGTCCAAACTGACGTCGACACTTTCGACGGCATCGTTCGCTCGATCTTGAACGCCGGTCATTTTCGCTGACTTACGCGTCTGCGAGTTTGGCATTCGTATTGCCTTACTTCTTGCGGGTGACCAAACAACTTCAATCCGATCTCTCCGAACTGGAGAAGCTGAAAGGCATAAGGATCGCCGTCACCGATGACGGGCAGCCATTATTCATAGGTTTCAGTTATCAACAGGAAACTCCAGGTGAGAAGGCAGTTGCGTGGATGTGCTGGACGGCAGTGGCCATCCTCTACGGCGGCGGGCTGATCTTGTGGTGGGCGGTGACATAAGCGTGCCCAGGAGATTGAGAGTATGACCGATTTCAGCATCAGCGCGTTCAGCGCATGCGCTAACAAACGACCGAGTGGAAGGTGAGAAATATGAGCCAAAGGCACACGTTTAAAACTTCGTCGCCACTCCGTTCTCGTCCTGGCGGACCTAATATCCGGTTGGACCTGTCCTTGCGAAGCGAAGTCGGCGCGATCTCGCCCCTCGTCGACAGACTCATGCACTTGATTAGGGCATGCAAATGGGTTCCTGGATACGAGGAAGACATCGAAATTGCGCTACGCGAGGCCCTGGCGAATGCCGTCATTCACGGAAATCATGAGGATACAGGGAAGCACGTGTACGTCGGCTGTCACGTTGGAACTGACGAACTCTCCGTCATGATCCGGGACGAAGGGCAAGGGTTTGACTTCTCGGAGGTACCAGACCCTACCAGCCCGGACAACATCAAGTCCAGTCATGGCCGCGGAATCTACCTGATGAAAACCTTGATGGATGAAGTTCGCTTTGAACGAGGTGGCACCGTTGTCCATATGCGAAAGTCCCTTCGGAAGCCATCACTCTGAGCAAACTGTGATGAAGATAACCGAATGCAGCTTTGAGCAACGATCTGGACTCACTGACGGAGGACTAACGCCATGACAAAAACCAAAGTTACAGCCATCGTCCGCATCGTGTTTCTCTTTTGGTTGGTTGTTTCGATTGTTCTTGTCGGAACCACAATCGCGACGCTCCGACCGATGGCCGACCGGCGCGGCGAGCATGAAAAAAACCGGAATCAGTTCCTGCTGTTGATAGTGACTTCAACAGTTTCGACAGCGCAGGTGCGCTGAGCTCGGACCAACCCTGAATTTAAAAGACTTGCAGCGGAAATAGTTTGGCACGCGCGTTGCTTTTCCCATAGTCGAACGAGAAACGCCATGTTGAAGATCTCAGTAATCGACACTCAGAACCGACGCCGGCTGGTCCTCGAAGGGCGCTTGGTCGCGCCATGGGTCGCCGAGTTGAGGACGACATGGAGCAGAGCCAAGGCGGAATCTTACGGACGTGAATTGGTGATTGACATGGCGAACGTAATCGCCGTCAGTCAGGAAGCAGAGAACACTCTTTTGCAGATAATGAATGAAGGAGCAAGGTTCCGTTGCAGTGGAGTGCTGACGAAACACGTACTCCAACAACTCAAGCGGCGAAGCAAGAAGAACCTGGTGCAGCCAAACATCAGCGATCAGGAAGGCCAAGGATGAAACTGGCACGCAAAAGTCATATTGATACGCGCACGGGAAACGATTATGCGACCAATGAAGACTTGTGCAAGCTGTTTACAGAAGACATCACAACTCTGTATTTGCTGTGTTTCATGTTAACGGCAAATCACGAGACCGCCGAGCAGTGCTTCGTTGACGGTCTTGATGACTGCATGAATGGTAACTCCGTATATAAGGAGTTTGCCCGTTCTTGGGCCCGAAGGCGAATCATCCAGTGTGCAATTCGTGTAATTGCACCGGGGGTACAGCACACGAACAGCGTTTTGAACGTATGGAGCCGCTCAGAAGAGAGCGCCTCGCTCACCGCAATCCTTGAGCTGGACACGTTCGAACGCTTTGTCTTTGTCATGTCCATGCTTGAGGGCTATTCCGATCAGGAGTGCTCGCTTCTCCTGGGATGTTCACGCGGAGAGGTTGTGACTGCCCGTGGCCTGGCCCTGAGGAGACTTTCCAAACTGGACATCGCCCACGTTTCGCCTTTCGCGGGCGCTTCCATCCATACCGCCGACAAAGCACAGACATTGAATGAGGGAGAGCAATGAAAATCAGTAACGCAAGCGGTTTGAGATTGGGACATTCGGTGGCTGCCATGCTACTTCTGCTGACTACAACGGCATGCAGCCGAGGCAATGTCCACGCAGCTGCGACTCCCCAAGCTCCAGAAGTGCGAGTTGCCGCCGTGGTCCAGCAGGATGTTCCGGTGTTCAGCGAATGGGTGGCGACGATGAACGGCTACGTGAACGCCCAGATCCGGCCCCAGGTCTCGGGCTACATCATCAAGCAAGAGTACAAAGAAGGTTCGCTCGTCCGTAAAGGCCAGGTGCTGTTCGAAATTGATCCGAGGCCGTTCAAGGCGGCCCTGGATCGCGCTAAGGGCGACCTTGCGCAGGCACAAGCACAGCTTGGCAAGAGCATTCTCGATGTGGAGCGGGACACGCCGCTGGCGGAGGCCAGGGCGATCGCCAAGAGCCAATTAGATAATGAGATTCAGGCCAAGCGCGGCGCCCAGGCCGCTATCGAATCGAGCAAGGCAGCCGTGGAGCAGGCGGAACTCAACCTTGAATGGACGAAAGTCACCTCGCTGGTGGATGGAATTGCGGGAATTGCCCAAGTTCAGATTGGCAACCTTGTGGGACCTAATTCTATTTTGACTTCAGTTTCACAGGTCGATCCCATCAAAGCCTATTTTCCAATCAGCGAACATGAGTATGTTCTCGCACAGAGAAGCAACGCCGCTTCCGGCAAACACGCAATCGGTTTTTTTGGAAATTCACTCGAACTGATACTGACTGACGGCAGTCTCCACCCTCAAAAAGGAAAGATTCTGCTGGCCGACCGGCAAGTGGATTCCACCACGGGCACAATTCGCATCGTTGCTGCCTTTCCCAATCCGGGCAATATTCTGCGTCCCGGCCAATATGGACGTGTGCGTGTCGAAACCAACATCAAAAATGGAGCTCTGTTGGTGCCTCAGAGCGCCGTTGAGCAATCGCAGGGAAGCTATCAGGTCGCGGTTGTCGGCAGCGATCACAAAGTTAGTATGCGTACCGTGAAACCCGGTGAGACTGTCGGAACAATGTGGGTTATCGATGACGGCCTCAAGCCTGGTGAGCAAGTTGTGGTCGAAGGGCTGCAACGGATCAAAGAAGGGACTACCGTCAATCCCAAGCCTGTCCCACCTGCAGCGGAAGGAAACTGAGCTATGTCGAAATTCTTCATCAACCGTCCGATCGTGGCGATGGTGATCTCCATTCTTATGGTAATCGTCGGCGCGGTAACCATCGCAAGCCTGCCGGTGGCGCAGTTTCCGAACATCGTTCCACCGGAAATTCAATTGCAGGCCACGTACCCGGGTGCGGATGCAAAGACGCTGGAGCAAGCAGTAGCCACGCCGATAGAGCAGCAGACGAACGGCGTGGACAACATGGAATACATGTACTCCCTGAACGCCACCGCCAACTCCCAGACCACAATGATCGTGGACTTCGACGTAAAGACGGACCCGAATACCGATCTCATCCTCGCACAGTCGCGCGAGCAGTTGGCCTCCGGTCAGCTTCCGCCCGAGGTCAACACCCTGGGCGTGACCATTAGAAAGTCAGTAACCGCTCCGCTCATGCTGATCTCCTTATCCTCGCCGCATGGCACTCACGATGCGAAGTTCTTGGCCAACTATGCTTACATCAACCTCAACGATCCCATCGCACGCCTGTACGGTATCGGCCAGACGCAGGTTTTCGGCTCGGGTAAATATGCCATGCGGCTCTGGGTAAAACCTGACCAATTGGCCAAGCTGAACATCACAGTTACTGAGATCGTCAACGCGATCCAGGCGCAGAACAAAGTGAATCCGGCGGGTCAACTCGGCGGCGAACCCGCTCCCGCGAACCAGCAATTCACTTATTCCGTTCTTGCTCAGGGCCGTCTGACGTCGCCCCAGGAATTTGAAAACGTCGTCATCCGTGAAGCTCCTGATGGCGGAATCGTTCGCGTGAAAGATGTCGCGCGAGTCGAACTGGGCGCGGACGATTACAGCATTGTCAGTCGTTTGAATGGCCAGCCCGCGGCAATCGTCGCCGTTTACCAGTTGCCCGGTTCAAATGCGGTGCAAACAGCAGCAGGCGTCCGCAAGCTCATGGAGGAGATGAAGCAGCGCTTCCCTCAAGATATGGATTACGCCATATCGCTGGACCAGACGAGCGCCGTGACCGAAGGCATGAGGGAGATTATTCAAACCCTCTTGATCGCCATCGTGCTGGTGCTCCTCGTGGTCTACCTCTTCCTGCAAGACTGGCGCGCCACCCTCATCCCGATGCTTGCCGTGCCAGTCTCGCTGGTAGGCACGTTTGCTCTCTTCCCGCTGTTGGGCTTCTCCATCAATACGCTTTCAATGTTCGGACTGGTGCTGGCCATCGGCTTGGTGGTAGACGATGCGATTGTCGTCGTCGAAGGAGTCCAACGCCACATCGAAGAGGGGCTGTCACCCAAGGATGCAGCTCGAAGAGCTATGGAAGAGCTTTCCGGGCCGGTCATCGGTATTGCTCTGGTTCTCTCTGCGGTGTTTGTGCCGACAATCTTTATTCCGGGCATCACCGGACGGCTCTACCAGCAGTTCGCTTTGACCATCGCCATCTCGGTGGTCCTCTCGGCTTTTAACGCCCTCACGCTGAGTCCGGCGCTCGCTGCGCTCCTGCTCCGCCCAAAGAAGAAAAGCCGCGGGCCACTGGCAAAATTCTTTGCATGGTTCAACCGCATTTTCGGCAGCGCCACGGAACTTTATCTGCGCTTGTCTGGCGCGTTGATCCGGAAGAGCGCATTGGCGCTGGTGGCGCTCGCGGTTTTTGGCGTTGCAGGGGTTTTCTTTGGCCGCTTTCTGCCATCAAGCTTCCTGCCCGATGAAGACCAGGGCTATGCCTTCATCAATATGCAGCTTCCAAACGCAGCTTCGCTGGAGAGGACGGCTGCTGCATCGAGACAAGTTGAGGATATCCTGGCGCATACGCCAGGCGTCCAATACACCACGAGCGTTGTTGGCTTCAGCTTGCTCAGCTTTGTCAGGACCAGCTACAACGCCTTCTATTTCGTCACTCTGAAGCCCTGGAGTGACCGCACAAGCAGGGCGGAACAGTATCAGGAAATCAAGGCGCGCCTGAACCAACAGCTCAGCAAGCTTCCACAAGGGACTGTTTTCAGCTTCTCGCCTCCCGCTATCCCAGGAGTCGGCACCTCCGGCGGATTTCAGTTCGTGCTGGAAGACCGCGCAGGAAAGGACGTTCAGTTCCTGGCAAGCAACCTCAGCAAGTTTCTGGCGGAGGCCCGCAAGCGTCCTGAAATTGGCATGGTAAGCACGACGTTTCTACCGAGCGTGCCGCAAAAATTCGTGGAGGTGGATCGGGAAAAGGTGCTGAAACAAGGTGTGGCCATCAACGATGTTTATCAGAGCATCCAGGCTTTCATGGGCGGGCTGTTCATCAACTACTATAACGATTTCGGGCGTACGTGGCAGGTCTATGTAGAGGCGGAAGCGCCGTACCGCTCGGATCTCGGGAACCTGGGGCAGTTCTACGTCCGCAACAATCAAGGGGAAATGGTGCCGCTTACCGCGCTGACGAAATTCGAGTCGCGCGAGGGGCCTGAATTTACCATGCGCTACAACGAATACAGGTCAGCGCAGATCAACGGCAGCGCTGCGCCCGGCTACAGCTCAGAGCAAGCGACAGCGGCCCTGGAAGACGTTTTCAAACAGACGATGCCGGCCGAAATGGGCTTTGACTATATGGGCATGTCTTATCAGGAGCAGAAGGCACGGCAGGGGCTGCCGCCTTCAATCATCTTCGGCTTCTCGCTGTTGTTCGTGTTTCTAATTCTGGCGGCCCTCTATGAAAGCTGGTCATTACCTTTCAGCGTGCTGCTGAGTACACCGGTTGCGGTATTCGGCGCCTTTGGAGTGTTGTGGCTGCGCCGGACGGTGCTCAGCGCTCTCTACCCGGCCTACATGGTGCAAATCGAGAATGACGTTTATTCCCAGATCGGTTTGGTGATGTTGATCGGCTTGGCGGCCAAGAACGCAATTCTGATCGTCGAGTTTGCCAAGGAGCAGTACGAAAAGGGTAAGCCTCTGGTAGAAGCCGCGCTTGAAGGCGCCAAGCTCCGCCTGCGGCCGATCCTGATGACCTCTTTCGCCTTCATTCTGGGCTGCGTACCGCTGTGGATAGCAACCGGCGCCGGCTCGGTTGCCCGTCAGATCATGGGTACAACCGTAATCGGAGGTATGGCGGCCGCTACTGCGATTGCCATATTCATCATTCCCGCTCTATTCGTCCTGGTCGAGCGTTTGTCAAAACGCTGGAGCAGCGAAATGCAGGGCGTCCCGCAGACGCGCCCAGTTGAAGGAGACTAACGTGGCAAAACTAACAACCCTCTTGCTGGTTGTGCTGCTGACTGCGGGCTGCGCTCTAGGACCGAACTACAAAAGACCGAACGTAAACACCCCACGTGTGTACCGCGGAGCTATGCGACAAAAGGCAGCGCAGCCTGCGGCGGAATCGCTGGGAGATCAAAAATGGTGGGAGGTATTCCAGGATGAAGAGCTGCAGAAGCTGATCCGGACAGCTCTCCAGCAGAATTACGATGTGCAAATTGTGGCGGCGCGCATCCTGCAAGCGCAGGCGCAGTTGGGAATTACGCGAGCAGACCAGTTGCCCTCGATTGCCGCCGGGGCCTTCGCGACCGACCAGCGTTCACCCCAATCAAAAACGGGATTTGGCACGATCTCGAACATCCCGGCATTTAACTCGAGCGCGAACCAAGTGAATCTTTCGTTTGCCTGGGAACTGGACTTCTGGGGCAAGTTTCGACGGTCGACTGAAGCGGCGCGGGCCAGCCTGTTGGCCAGTCAATGGGCGCAGCAGGAAGTCATCAGCACGCTGGTCGCTAACGTTGCCACTGCTTACTTCCAGCTTCGCGAACTTGATTTGGAACTGGAGATTTCCAGAGGGACGTTGGTCTCCCGTCAGGGTTCACTGAAATTGACTCAGCTGTTGGCGGACCACGGAGCTACCTCACTTCTGGATGTGCGCCAGGCTGAACAGTTGGTATTCACTGCGGCCGAACAGGTCCCCGATCTAGAGCGTCGCATTGAGCAGCAGGAGAATTTCATCAGCACTCTGTTGGGGCAGAATCCCGGCGCAGTTGCGCGCGGCCGCAAATTGACGGAGCAACCACATGCGCCAGAAGTCCCGGCCGGCCTCACGTCATCGCTCCTGGAACGCCGACCCGATATCCACCAGGCTGAGCAACAATTGATTGCTTTCAATGCACGTATTGGCGTAGCCAAGGCTGCGTACTTTCCGCAGATCACCCTGACGGCTGATGCTGGGTACCAGAGTTCAGCCCTGACCGGGCTTTTCAGCGGGCCGGCTGGATTGTGGAGCTTTGGCGGGACGCTGACACAGCCGATCTTCCAGGGAGGAAGGTTGCGCAACAACGTGCGGTTGACCGAAGCCCAAAAAAAGGAAGCGGTTCTCGTTTATCAGCAGACGATTCAGCAGGCGTTTCGAGAAGTTTCCGACTCGCTCGTCGCTTACCGCAAAAATCAAGAGTTTCGCGCACAGCAGGAACTACTCACCAACTCAGCTCAGGATGCAGCCCATCTATCTGATACCCGATATCAAGGAGGGGCCACCAGCTATCTTGAAGTTTTGACAAATCAAACAAATTATTTTTCCGCCGAACTAAACCTGGCCCAGTCTCGGCTCACTGAATTGTTGGCTCTGGTCGGGCTCTACAAAGCGCTGGGAGGTGGTTGGCAACAATAGAGGCCCGCTGCGATTGGACTAGCAGCCGACGAGACCACTCATGCAGAAGATGCCCGCGTATCCCACACAAGGAGTTTACTTCGAACCGATGAAGCCCACAGCAAATGGAGCAGGATCTCTCTCCTATCGGGTGCTGGCTGGCGAGGACATCGAGTGCGTACGTTCTCCGAAGCACGAAAGGATGGCATCGAGATGAATAGCCGAATCGTTACCGTGTTTTACGTAGATGATAACGACAGATCCAGAAGATTGCTGAGTACCATTCTGGCAGAGCACGGTTTCGAAATGATCACCGCCGCTGATCCGGCAGAGGCGCTGCGGCGCTGCGGAAAGATTTCTTTCGATTTGGCTCTTCTGGATTATGAGATGCCCGCGCTCACGGGGTCACAACTGGCGCAGCAGATGAAGTTAGTCGCGCCAGATATTCCCGTGGTGCTCATTTCGGGTCTCTCCATCATTCCGGCGCAGGACTTGAAGTTCGTGGACGCACATTTCGGATATGGCACTACTCTGGATGACCTCGCGGATACCATGCGACGTCTGACCAAATCGAAGCCGCCTGGCAGCTTGAATGGCTGATCCGTGACTGTCAGTTCGGCCTCGACCGGAGAGCCGTCACGTTGCCCGCTCAAACAATTTGCTCGGCGCAAATTAGGTTTTAGCCATCACGTGCCCTCAGCACGAATGCAGCAAGCGATCCCACACGCCGCCATACCTGGTTGCGCGAACCATTTCTCTCTCGTAAATACTCTGGGGGAATCCGAGTTCGATTCGGCTTGGTCCATCGAGGGATTTCAATTGTTCGGCGGACAGCTCCAGATCCAAACTGGCGAGATTGTCCTGGAGTTGAGATACCTTCCGCGCTCCAATGATGGGGATCACTGGCACCGTTTGATGACGCAGCCAGGCGAGTGCGACTTGTGCCATGCTGCGACCGGTTTGCTCGGAGACCGACTTCACAGCCGAGATGATCGGCGTCGCGCGTTGGTCCTCCGGAAGGAATTCCTTCATTCCCTCAATGGTCATCCGCCCCCCGTCAGCCTTACCCTCACCGTGATACTTCCCGGTGAGCACGCCGCGTGCTAACGGAGACCAAGCCAGAACCCCCAAGTTCAACGCTTTCGCCATGGGAACGAGTTCGCGCTCGACCGTCCGCTCAATCAGGCTGTACTCGATTTGCAACCCGACGAACTTTGTACAGCCTCGAAGCTCTGCCAGAGTATTTGCCTGGGCGATCCACCAGGCGGGAGCGTCCGAGATGCCGACGTAGAGAACCTTGCCTTGGCGAACGATATCGTCCAGGCCGCGCATGACTTCTTCCACGGGTGTGATCTCATCCCAGATGTGCACCCAATACAGGTCGATGTAGTGTGTCTGCAGTCGCTTCAGGCTGGCTTCCACCGCCTGCATCATGCTCTTGCGGTGATTCCCCGCCGCATTCGGATCGCCGCCGGGCGCAGCGTTGGAGTATTTCGTGGCCACAACGACGCTCTCGCGATGGCCGCGAATGAACTCACCCAGGAATTCTTCGCTCGTGCCGTTGGTGTAGAAATTCGCTGTGTCAATGAAGTTCCCACCTGCCTCGCGGTAGGTGTCATAGATTATTTGTGCTTCGTCCTTCGCGGATCCCCATCCCCAATCGTCGCCAAAGGTCATAGTGCCTAGAGCCGCTTCGGAGACCCGAAGTCCGCTCTTGCCGAGCAATCTGTATTTCATAATAGCGCTCCTTTTATAATCTGATTACTCACTCATTAATTGGATGCAAATAATTACTTTCGTGTGATCCCCGCCCAGTAGATCTCAAATCCACCGTTGCGATACTTGTTTGCCATAGCTGGTTTCAACGCGATCAGGTCCATGGTCGCTTCCGCTAGAGCCCCCAACATCTTCGAAATCAACTCAATCGGAAGGTCTGCCCGCAGAATATGTTGCTCAATCGCGTTGCGAATCGTATTCTGCATTTCGACGAAGGGAGCGCTTCCCGCTTCGATCGACTCTTTTGAAAGCATCCCTGAGACCTGCAATTGGGCCAGGACCTTGCGCTGCTCAGTATTCGTTACCCCCCAATTCACGTAGCTGTCCCACACATGTCGCAACCTGGTGCGTACACTCTTCTTGCGCGGGAAACCTGACATCATCGCGTCAGCGAGTTCTAACTTGATCTCCCGGTAAAGGGCATTGATCAAATCATCCTTGGTCTTGAAGTACGTAAACAGAGTTCCCTCGGCGACGCCGGCCTTTTTCGATATCTCTGAAGTTGGGGCAGCCGTAAGACCGCGCGCCGCAAATACGCGGGTCGCGGCGTCTAGGATCGCATTTCGCTTGTCTTCACTCTTAGGACGAGCCACTGAGCTCCTGCATGAATGAGCGTCTGCTCACTACTATACACGCAAGCTGATCTTACTGGAGAAAATAAATGAGCATCCAATCAGTTATTGCGTCATCCTATGCAGAGGAGGATATTGCCATGGCAAAGGTCTGGTTGATTACTGGAAGCGGAAATGGATTAGGGCGGGATATCGCCGAGGCGGCGCTGGCCGCAGGTGACAGTGTGGTAGCGGGAGCGCGTCGTACGGAAGAGCTCGCACCACTGATGGCCCAGTATGGAGAGCGGGTGAAGCCCGCGACGCTGGAAGTGCGCGACCAGGCCGCAGCGAAGGCCGCTGTGCAGTTAGCGGTGGACACCTTCGGCAGGCTGGACGTGCTGGTCAACAATGCCGGTTATGGGGTGTTTGCGCCCTTCGAGCAGATGAGTGCGGAGGACTTCCAGGCTGTGGTGGACACATGCTTTTACGGCTTGGTGTACACAACGCGGGCCGCCATACCAGTAATGCGGAACCAGAAGAGCGGTCACATTTTTCAGGTGTCTTCGGTCGGTGGCCGCTTGGCGATTGCGGGTAATACTCCCTATCACGCGGCCAAGTGGGCCGTGGGCGGTTTCAGCGATGCTCTGGCGATGGAAGTCGCGCCTTTCGGGGTCAAGATCTGCACACTGGAGCCGGGAGGTATTCGGACCAACTGGGCACGACGCGCCGGTCAGAATGCGCCGGTGCTGCTGCCGGACTACGAGGCCTCGGTCGGCCCTATCCTGAAGATGCTGCGAAGCCTCGAAGGGCGTCAGGAAGGCGATCCGCGGAAGATCGCGGATGTAATTGTGCAACTGGCAAATAGCGATGAGGTGCCGGTGCGGCTGATCCTTGGTATAGATGCGGAAAAGCGAGTGCTGCAGACGGAAGCTGCGCGTGCGAGCGAAGCCGAGAAATGGCGACACCTCACTGTTTCAACGGTCTTTTGAGGACGGGCGCTTCGACAGCCGATTGTATATGGCAAATAGCGGAATCGATTCCTGAGTTGCTGAATGATTAGCCACAAATGAAACGGCACCGATCCGGTCGAAAGGCAGGTCCGTCGCTCTGCCCGCGTCGCAACCTCTCGGTTTCGCGAAGGACCTTTCTTTTTGCTGATTCAATACCAGGACACAGTTCGTCCAATCGTGCCCTCATAGCTGGGCACAGCGCGTTCCCAGATTCCGTTAACCCACATTGATTTTCATAGAGAGTATAAAATGTGCGGTTCGTTGCACGACCGCAGTCCATCTCTATTCCCGAAGCCGGTGTACGTGCAATACTCTGTGAAATCCCCTGAAATGAGCCGCTCGAAAATCTGAGAAGCTCAAGATGCCCCGACTGCTTCCCGTCGATACTCTCTGGGTGCAACACCGAATGCTCGCTTGAACGCTTTGCTGAAGGAGGCATCGGAGTCGTAGCCAACGGATTTTGCCACTTCAAACAGCTTCTTATCACCTTTCTGCAGCAATCCTGTTGCCTTCTGCATTCTCCAGCTTGTCAAATATTCCAGCGGTGTTTCCCCCACCAGCTCCTTAAAGCGAACCGCAAAAGCGGAACGTGACATACCGCTGGCGGTGGCCAGCGATTCGACTGTCCAGGGATGCTCCACTTTCTCGTGCATGGATTTGAGAGCAACACCAATTTGCGGATCGAAAATCGCCCGCAGCAAGCCGCTCTTGCAGGCTTCCGACTGCGATCCGATGTGGGCGCGGATGGAGTGGATGAACAGCATATCCGCCAACCGATTAACTACCAGGTCCGACCCAGGCGCCGAATCCGCCGTTTCGGATGCAA
>Ga0137389_10000519_pt1 | contig 21347 bp, 20 predicted proteins | sample 15con2h14BmetaG_FD_104645 | JGI IMG/M metagenome (GOLD analysis project Ga0137389, IMG submission 104645) | Vadose zone soil microbial communities from Angelo Coast Range Reserve, California, USA - 15con2h1.4B metaG | ecosystem: Environmental > Terrestrial > Soil > Vadose zone > Saprolite...
CGTAGATCCTTCGCTGCGCTCAGGATGACAATCGAAAGGCTGTCATCCTGAGCGCAGCGAAGGATCTATTGCCGACTTATGGGTAATCACCAGCTGGGTATATAGACATACAAATCAGGAAGGGTATCTGCTTTCATGAGAATTTTAGTTACCGGCGGCGCAGGGTTCATCGGTTCACATATCGTCGACCTTTACCTGGCAGCAGGGCACGAGGTCGCTATTGTGGACAATTTATGGGAGCTTGGAGGTGGCAAAGAGGTCAATATCAATCCCCAGGCAAGCCTCTACCAGGCAGACATCACAGATGAAGCCGGGATAGAGCGCATTTTCAACGAGGTACGGCCAGAAATCGTCAATCACCATGCTGCGCAGGCGAGCGTTGCTATCTCGACCCGGGACCCGCTGCTGGATGCCCGCGTCAATGTGAGCGGCCTGCTCAATGTTTTGACCAACTGTACGCGCAGCGGCACAAAGAAGATTATCTTTGCTTCATCCGGCGCGACTTATGGCACGCCGGATGAAGTACCTGTGAGCGAGGAGACGCCACAACGGCCCGAGTCGCCCTATGGCATAACGAAACTGGTTGCAGAGTACTACCTGCGCTACTGGTACGAGGCCAACGGCCTGCGCTATACCGCGCTGCGCTACGGTAATGTCTACGGTCCACGCCAGGACCCCAACGGCGAGGCGGGAGTGATAGCCATCTTCGCCAAGCACATACTCGCCCATGAACCTGTGCGTATCGACTGGGATGGCGAGCAGCAGAAGGATTATGTCTACGCTGGGGATGTGGCTCGCGCGAACCTGCTGGCGCTCGACCACGGCGATAACGATATCTTTTGCATAGCCACCGGCAAGGGGACTTCGGTGAATGAAATCTATCGAGCGCTGACGAAGAGCATTGGCCACGAGGTAGAGATCGTGCGCGCGCCCAAGCGTCCAGGCGATATCCACCTGATCTATTTCGACTGCAGCAAGGCCGAGCGATTACTTGGCTGGAAAGCGCAGGTGCCTCTAGAAGAGGGCATGCGGGCCACAGTGCAATTTTTCGGCAAGTGACCCGCGCCTGGCAGCAGTTTAAATCCCCATGATGACATAGATATAGTTGCGCGTCTCAGAAGGCAGGCAATTCATCCAGGAGGAACCACAGACGTAGGTGGCGTGCTGGACAGCGCCGGTGCCGGCATTGTAAGCGGCCAGGGACATAGCGTAATTGCCGCCGAAGTTTTGCGTATAGCTCGCCATGAGATTAGCAGCAGCGCGCAAGGCCTGGACGGGGTCCCAAGGGTTGATACCCAGTCCGGCAGCCGTGCTGGGCATAAACTGGGCGATACCTTCGGCTCCTGCTGGCGAAACTGCATTGGGATTGAAGGCACTTTCCTGGTTCATCTGCCGCACAAAATAATCCGCAGGGATACCGGCAGCGATAGCATCCTGCTGGGCAATGCCCACATACGGACTCTGAGGAAACTGCATGGGCGGCAAGGTGCGCGTGTTGACCTGCCCAGCATTCGAGTGTGCCGCAAGCTGCTGATTCGGCGCGTTAGAGCGAAACCAGCTATTGAAGCTCCGAAATATGGGAAATGGGTACTGCCCGCTGGCTAATGGGCCGAGGGTAAGCAGCGAGGTGATCACCACGAACAGAAGGGCAGCCAGTATCAAACCCTGGCGCAGTCGCGGGCTTACGCGCACACCAGGAGGAGTCTTCTCTGTTTCCGCCTGTTTGCGCTTCCTCGAACCTGGAATCACTACTATGCGCCCGGTAGTGCCGGAGGTCAGCGCGGCCTGCAAGGAAGAAGCGAGCGACGGGGTAGTTACAAAGATGGGGAGTTGGGCCGAATGAGCCCCTAACTGCCCGGTGATCGCTCCCGGCTGCTGGGCAGCCATATTGCCTGGCAAAGCGGAGGTATTTCTTTCCTGCTGTCCGGCTCTCGTTTCAGGCTGCGGCCTGGATAGGGCAGGCAGAACGCCTGAAATGACTTTGAACTGCCCGGTGCTGGTGACGGGAGAATCCGTAGGTAGAGCGGGCAGAACTCCCGACATAGCTTTGAATTGCCCGGTAGTGGTTACAAGAGGTTCAGTAAATGTCTCTGTCCCAGGCAAGTCATCGAACTCGAACTGCCAGGTGGTGGCTACTGGGCGCCGCGCAGATAGGGCGGGCATTACACTTGAGCCAGTCGCGCGTGGACCAGTAGTGTTTGCCCGATACTTACCTGTCAGGAGCAGTGGAACGGGGGCAGTGGATATGACAACCGGGACGACTTCTATCGATGGGTCTTCTGCCAGTTCAGTTTCGTAGGTCTCCTGAAATGGCGGATACAAGCTGAATGTGATGTCCTCGTTCTCTTGCTCGATTAGATCGTCTTCATCCGCATACTGAAATGACGAAAACTGGTTTACGTGTGGCATAACCCTCCTCATCACTAGTCTGAAAAACTTGCGGTACTGACGAGTCTACTCAAATAGACCGATACTCGTCAATGTTTCGGGCACAAGGAGGTTGAGAATAGTACGAAACTCCCAAAAATCTTAACCTGATCTTAACCTGTATCATCACTTCCGCTTTTCTAACTATTCCACGTATAATAACATTAAATTGAACGTCTGATCTGTTCAAAGCGAAAAGGAACTTTTGAAGTGCGCACAGGCCGTGATCAACAATCCTTGAGCTATCCGTTGCGCCTGCCGGATGAGATCCAGGCGGACGCGCTGCGGTTGCTGGATACCTCCCGAGAGGTGATTAACCTCACGGTCACTGCCTTGTGGGATCGGCTCGACGAGTTTGCCACGCGCACCAACACCCACGCCTACAAACAGGTCGAGGAAATGATTGCCCCGCCTCTGGTTCACGGTCATCGTCAATGGCGCTGCGAAGCAGAGCAAGCGGGAAGAATCCTTCGCGGGCAAGCGGAGCGCAAACAGCACTTCGCCCTGATCGTTCCCCTGCTTGAACAAGGGATGATCCAGCCGAAAACTGGCACAAAACGAGCAGGCAAGAACCGCGAGGCCATCAAGCAAGCCCTTGCTGATTTACGCGAGGCCAATTCGGATGGAGGCAATGCGGTCGAGTTGCAAAGCTTGATCGAACAGGCATGCAACTTTTACCTCCAAAACGGCTGTTTCCCGGATACCTACGAAGACATGCAGGGCGTTCCCCTCCTCAAAGCTGGCCTCTTACCGTATGCTGGCGACGACGGGCATCGAATGGGCCAGACCTATCGTCTCTTGATCGATCTGGATCAGAAGACGCTCACGCTCGCTCTGCGCACGCCCGATGAGCAGGGGACTTGGACACGCACGTGGCGAGAGAACACGATCCAGATGTCCTTGCCCGACATCGTCGTCGCCCGCGCTCGGGCCGGAAAGCCACTGGCTCCCAGCTTGCGGGAGATCGTCGAGGCTGATGGGAGGCGCTACGCGGTGCTCGATTTCATTGTCGAGGTTCCGGTAGAAAAGCAGGCCACCTTTGAGGAGATGCACACCGTTCTTGGCTTTGACTGGGGGATTCGAGTGCTCGTGACCGCCAGTGTGGTCGATCTCGATGGGCATCAGGTCGGGCGTCCGTTCTTTTTGGATACTGGCCCTTTCGATGGGAGGCAGGCCCGGCTGCGTCGCCAGATTGACCAGCTCAAAGCCAAAGTGGCGCACCTGGAAAAGCGGCGCGATCGCTTCCCGGTCGGCGATCTGAGGCGCACCCCTGCCGAGGAAGCCTTGCCTGTGTTGCGCCAAGAGATCAGCCGATGTTGGCGCAAGTATGAGGCCAGAAACAACGATCTGGGGCATCTGGCAGCCAACATGCTGTTAGTGCTGGCCACCGCCTTTGATTGCAAGCTCATCGCGGGTGAGTCCCTCAAGTCGATGAAGTCGGCGGGACGCGGGCGAGGAGCAAAGGGGCGGTGGAGAAATTGGCGCAACAACGCCCAGGTGCGGGGAGCCTTGTGGCGAATCTTACGCTACAAATGTTTTCTTGCCGGGGTTCGCCTGGAATGGCAACACCCACGTCACACCTCTCATGTATGTCCACAGTGCGGTGAATCGGCAAACACGTATGCCTCGCCTTCCCATCGTTCCAAAGTCATTGACTGGGGAGCCTGGCTCTGCTGCTCCAATCCCAAATGTCTGTGGAATGGCTCCAGAGACTACGCGGCCTCCTTGAATATTGCGCGCCTGGGCGCAGCACTGTGCAGGCACGCCCAAACCACGGGCAAAGTGGTGTATCCTTCCATTCTCCACAGCTCTGTTCAACCCGTCTCCTACATGGGGACGCGGGCGGCGCTACGGTCACCGCCGCTGGCCCCTCGGGGTCACCTGATCGCATCAGGAAGGATCTACTGCAATGGTTGGCGTTTATCGGTCCGTCTTCGCTCGTCGTATGCCACCACCATCATGCTTCGGCTCTGTGGCTAAGGCGAACGAAAACTGACGATAACAGTAGCTAACAATAGATTTTAGTAACGGTCTAACTTTACAAGTAGGCATCACATAGCGCGCTTGAATGGTTCAGGCATAACGGGCCATTAGCGCCTGTTCTGGCTCGCGGTCGGGGTGCGCGGACTTGCCTGGAAGTTTGCGCCTGGACTGGCGTACCAGGCGGGTGGGCAGATACGGCTCCATGGCATGAAGGGCGTTCAGGTAGACCTGCTGCTGTTCGTAGATGACGCCGTTGGGAGTCAGGGACCACCATTCGCTTGGCGTGAAGTAGGCGGAGACCTCGGCCTCGGGCCCGCTGCGTCCGAACCACTGGATCAGGTGCAGATTGTCTGACTGACTCAACCAGATGGCGAGATCAAGCAGGTCGGGATGCTCGGTCAACCTGGCAACGCCATAGACATGACCCATGAGTTGGAGGATAGCCTGCTGTGCGCCATTGCCCAGGAAAAACTCCATGCCGCCGCTGCCGGCCCAGGTTGTTGGGAACGTGGGCAGGGGCAGGTGATAGACGCGGTCGGACGGGCTAAACTTGTCGATCAGCGAACTCGGCGTGCGGCAGGTGACCCCGCGTATGGATAGTTGGTGCGGAAGCGCCCGCATGAACTCGAAGATGCCGCTATCCAGGCGGTGATGTTCGCCGAAGGTTTCGAAATCCCAGCCGAGCAAGAGGAAATCTCCCCAGGTACGGGCAATCCAGTCGGCATAGGTATCGGCGTATAGAGGATACCCTGACCAGGTTTGATTAGAGAAGCGATAGCCTACATCGTCGCTCAACTCCAGGTGGCGCGCGAGCAGGTAGGGTCCTGACTCGCGTTCATCGCTCGCGAGCAACTTTTGCCCTGGACGCCTGGTTTTCGTTAGACCGGCAGGCCGCAGGTTATCTTCACTGTAACGATACAGGTGCGTAGACTCGCGCCATCCCATGACCCAGGGACGACCGTCTATCAAGGTTCCGCGAAAGCCGGCGCTGTCCAGTGCGTCATAGATGGCCGTAGACATACACATCTCGGTGGTGTCGGTTATGGTGGGGCGTTTGCCAAAAATATGTTCGATTTCGTCCGCCATCCAGTGCATGCGCGAGATGAAGGCCGGAAGGTCGAGCAGGAAAAGGAAGCTATGATACGGCTCGACGCCGATGATTTCGACGTTCTCTTCGGCCACCAGCTCGCGGAAGAGGTCCAGCAGGTCGGGGTCCCAGGCCTGGGCCTGACGCAAGAAGGAAAGCGAGAAGCCGATAGAAAGCTGCATGCCCTGCCGGACAAGGTCCAAAAACATGCGACCGGCAGGATGGTAGCTATAGCGCGCCACTTTTTTGAAGTAGCGCTCGTTCATGCGTTCGTCAAACAGGCAATGAGTTATATCTTCGATAGAGGCTCCCCTTGGAATGGGCTGCGCCGGGAGCTTTAAACGTCTAGGTTGATGCACAACAGTATAGATTGCCAGCTCAGCAACCATAGCACACACATCCTCTCAAGCCAGCACGATATTCTGTTTCCGCGCTAGAAACTCCAACTTCCCTACAAGATTTTCAATCACTTGATCCCACAGAAACTGTTTTGCCGTGCGACAACCTTCGGACCGAATGCGCTCCTGTTCTTCAGGATGGCGGCGCAAATGGAGCAAGTACCCCACGATTTCGTCCGGGTCATCGGTCTCGGTAACGATGGCATTTTCGAAGGAGATGGCGTAATCTTCGCCGGTACTGCCGGTCACGGCGATCCCCTGGGCGGCCATCGCTTCGAGGGCGACAAGACCGAAGGGTTCGTGGCCGCTGTTGGCCAGTGTGGCATCGGCAGCTGCATAGGTGGTGCGCACAAACTCCTCGGGCAGGAAGAAGCGCAGGTTATAAAGGTCGGCATGGCCGGCTTTGGACATGGCGTCCAGGCATTGCTCGAGGTTGGGACGCTGCGCCACCACGTCACGGATCTCCAGGCCGAGGTTATAGGCATGGTGAAGCACCTCTGTTCCGTGTGGCTCGATGCCACCGCGCACGTAGAGGGTGACAGGATGGCCGCTGTGCTTCAAGCGCGCTACGGCCTCGATGGCCATTCTCCAGCGTTTGTCGGGGTCGAAGCGGCCAATTTTGAAGAGGAACATACGGCGTGGATCGCCCTGGCGCGCGATCTCGCGCAGTCGCTTGACGGCTGCTTCATCGACGGGGTCGAGGTGGCGGGTAGGGATGCCGTTGGGAATGACCAGCGGGTTGACGCCATAGTTCCACATTTTGTGCTTCATGTACTTGCTCACTGTGCAGAGCGTGGCGACGAAGCTGAGCCGCCCCCAGTTGATGCGATTCAGCGACATCAGACTATTCAGGTTCCATAGCAATATCACGTTCTGGCGCACGCCGAACCAGTGCAGCAGGTCGGATGTGCGGCAGATTGCATCGGAGGTATGCCAGTCTTCGCCCATGACGACGACCATTTTGCCTTCGGCCACGGCGGGACGGACGATCGTATCATAAATATGGTAGGGAACGCTTTCGCTGAAGTCGTAAAGTTTTTCTTCTTCGCCGTCGTAGACGCCGTTGAGGTAGTACTTGCTGACCCACTGTGACCAGCGCTCGAGTACCAGGTGGCCATCGACACGTGACTCGACGCTTGGCTTGGTGGGGTCGCCAATAAAGATAAGGTGCGTGGTATAGCCCTGCGCTGCCAGGGCTTCGCTCAGTTCGGTGACACGGGTGCCCAGGCCGCCAGCGGTAGAATAGACATCGGGTCCTTCAAAGGATAGGAGGACGAAAAGTGTGTTTTTTGGCGATATGGCTCCATCTTGCTCAATCATGTGTCTTTCCTCGTATTACTTATGATGAGGGGGGCTGCATCCCTGCAATCCCCGGTCTTCTTGTGCGTTGCTCACGTTGTTCTATGAATTTTCCAGCAGGCACAACATACTCGCCTAGTTCCAGTATAACACGCTGACAAGCAGGTGGCCTGTATATAACTATTCAGGTCTCTCTTCTCTTGTGCTACCCTTGACAAGGGGTTAGTAGAAAATTGCGGGGGCACCCCGTCCCCCAGACGGCGTCCCCCTGCACCCCCTGCTGTCCTTGATAAGGGATGGTAGAAAATTGCGGGGACACCCCGTCCCCCAGACGGCGTCTGCGCCCCCTGCACCCCCTGCTGAATAGTTATGCTCGTTTTCTCATCAAAGTATACCATAGGCGGGCAGCCGTTTTGCTCATGGGTTGTGGTATGATGAAATTCGATAGAGATTTGATAACGAAGGAGTAATAAGCTTTGGTAGTCAAAAATCAGGCGTCTGTGCAGGGGCTGCGGCGGGCCAATCAAGCCACGGCGAAGCTGCTGCAAGACCTGGCTGGTATGGCTCATCCCGGGGTCACGACGGGCGAACTGGACGAATATGCGATGGATTATATTACGCGGCTCGGCGCGGTGCCGGTCTTCCATACGGAGGAAGGGTTTCCCGGCTGCATCAATACGTCTATCAATGATGCCGCCGTTCACGGTGTACCGGGGAAGCAGAAACTGAAGATCGGCGATCTATTGAGCATAGACGCGGGGATGATTCTTGATGGATACTGCGGCGACTCGACGATCACGGTGCCTATCGGCAAGGTCAGCCCGCAGCACCAGTATCTCCTGGACACAACGCGCGAGGCGATGATGGCCGGCATTCGCGCGGCTATGCCCGGCAAGCACATCGGCGACATAGGCTATGCCATCCAGACGTTTGCCGAGGCGCGGGGCTTCAATGTTGTGCGTGAGTTTATAGGACACGGCCTGGGACAGCGGATGCACGAGAAACCGGATGTGCCGAGTGTAGGCCGACCCGGGACAGGCCCGGTCATACCCGAGGGGCTCGTTATAACTATTGAGCCCATCCTGGTGGAGAAGTCGCCACGCGTGCAGGTCGATGTCGATGGGTGGACGGTACGCACGGTCGATGGCGGTTGGACTGCCCAGTTTGAGCAAACTGTGATGCTTACGCGGCAGGGGGCGGTGATCCTGAGCGAAGCGTAGAGAAGAAGAGCCACCCCCGAGGCGCGATAATGCAAGTTAACATATGCATGGGCAAATGCGGGATGCTTTCCCTCACCCCAGGGCGCGATAAATCGCGCGGCTACGCCCCCATGATCACAGGAAGTCAGTCAAGGAAAGACAGACTCAAGCATGAAGGGCGCGATAAATCGCGCGGCTACGCCCCCATGATCACCCGTCTAATTTGTCTATTCCCATAATCTCGCCTCTACGAAAGGATAGTTTTTGCATGCAGGAACCTCCATTGGGGACAGCGCTCCCAAGCGGCACGCCCAGCCGACCGGATGAACCACTGCCAGAGGCGCGCGAGGTAGTACCGGGCATCTGGAAATTTACGCTGCCTATTCCTTTCCCGCTGCGTACTGTCAATATGTACGCGCTTACCGGCAAGGATGGCTGGACGCTCGTTGACGCAGGTATGGGCACACCCGATGCTCGCGCTGCACTTACGGCAGCACTGCAAGGCGCCGAACTGAGTATCGAGAACCTGCGCACTATTGTGCTCACTCATCATCACCCTGATCACGTTGGCCTGTCGGGAGAGCTGCAGGAACAGAGCGGGGCGAGGGTCTATATGCATCCCATCGACGAGGCCAGTGTACAGATCATCTGGTCGGGCACTATGCCTGACAGGTTCGGCCGCGTCTCGCACTTTCTGACACAGCATGGTCTACCTCCGACCGAACTATGGTTCTCGCAGGTAGAGCCGAAGGTCATGTACAACATCATTCGCGTGCCGCCGCACGAAGCTTTCACCCTGGTTGAAGATGGGCAGTACATCGAGCTGGCGGGTGAGCGATATCGCGTGATCTGGACACCGGGGCACTCTGATGGACATATTTGCCTCTTCCGGGAGCGCGACGGCGCCTTCCTGGCGGCTGATCACGTGCTGCCGCGCATTACACCGAACGTTGGCCTCTACACGCCGTATGACCGCCAGAATCCACTGGGCGATTACCTGGACTCGTTGAAGAAGGTTTCGACGCTGCCCGCGAGCATCGTGCTGCCCGGCCACGGTGAGCCGTTCATCGGCCTGGCTACGCGGGTCAGAGAGATCATCGAGCACCATGGGCAGCGCGAAATGCAGATTCTCACCCTGCTCGAAGGGCAGCCGCAGCATGCCTACCAGGTCGCGCAGCGACTCTTTGGCTCGCGCTTGAAGAGTAACGAGGCGAGGCGCATGGGGGTAGCGGAGACGCTTTCGCATCTCGAGTATATGCGCCTGGAAGGAAAGGTGGAACAACATCACACTACGGATGGACTTATTCTGTATACAGTGGTGTAATTCTCTGCAATTATCGAAGAACCGCTTGGGAAGCAATTTTCGACATGCTTAACAGGTCTATAATGGCTTCTAAAGCCGTTTTATAGTATGCATCAAGGTCTGAAGCGTGGTTATACGCTTGTATTTCTCAATATTGCGTGCTATACTCCTTATCGGCACGGCAGTGAGGTTGTGATGCCGCTTCAAAGGCCCTATAGTGTGGGAAGAGAAGCGACACGCGTTGACAGTCGTTGTTGTTAAGGAGGATTCTAAATTATGGCCACACAGAAAAAGGCTACGACAGCTAAAACGGCCAAGGCAGCCCACCCGGCTGCATCAGCCAAATCTGAACCGGCTACGGTAGGTCGCCAGGAGCTTTCAAGGCGCATTTCTACTGCAGCAAACGTATCCCAGAAGCAGGCATCAGCAGTACTCGAAGCCACGCTGGATTCCATCCGCGAAGCGCTTGAGGGGGGCGACGAAGTACGGCTGGTAGGCTTTGGCTCTTTCAAGGTGCGCACGAGCGCAGCCCGCAAAGGAGTTAACCCACGCGATCGCAAACCAATTCACGTTCCCGCGAAACAGCGCGTGCGCTTCTTCCCAGGCAAGGAACTTTCGGAAGCGGTCCTCAAGAAGTAATATGTAGTGTAACTTAGTGCAACTTAGCTTCGCACCTTCCTCGCTGCCATAGGGCTGTAAGGACGTAGTCCCTTGTGGGTGTTGGCGAAGGGCCGGGAATTTGATTGAAGGGCTCTTCTTCAATGTCTGCAAGGGGCTGCGTGCTGTATAGAAGCCCGTTCTCCGAGCATTCCCTTGTAGATAGATTGCATGATGCAAGGAAATAAATAAACTCTACTATACTGTTCTACGATGATATGTAGCATATTCTACTTGCTTGCGCTGCCTGCGGCAGCGGGATGGGGGAAAGTGAGTGGGGACACCCCACGCCCCGGCAGGGGGACTGCGTCCCCCTGCACCCCTGCTGCCTTTGACGGGGGATGGTTGAAATTTGTGGGGAAACCCCATGCCCCGGCAAGGGGACTGCGTCCCCCTGCACCCTCTGCTGCCTTTGACAGGGGATGGTTGAAATTTGCGAGGACACCCCATGCCCCGGCAAGGGGACTGCGTCCCCCTGCACCCCTGCTGAATAGTTACATTTTCGCTATGATCGTGTGAAGGTATGGTTATCATCTGTTTGACGGGTTTTCTGCGAGGAGAGAGGAACGGTTGTACACAAGGTATATTATCCTACGTTACCAGTATAGTTGTTGTATTAAATGGCTATAGGAAAAATACATTGGAAAATTATTTTGGATAGAGGGATGAAGCGAAAGAGGGCAAGGCCGCGGAACAGGGCGACGGCAAGCGTCGCCCCTACATTTTGTTGGCGAAGCGAAAGAGGAAGTGTGACCTGGTGTTTCTCCTGAGCCTTGATATGCGTGTATATTTTATGAAGGGGTGTCTCAAAGCTTGATGTGAAGGGAGAACGGCTATGTCTCAAACTGATTTCACGCCAGGAGCTCAGAACCCACGACGTGGGAGATGGGGCTGGCTACGCGCTCTGCTGATCGGCGTGGTTCTCTTTGTTATCACAACGGTGGTGATGTTCCTGACCGGGAATCCCAATTTGTACCCGACCGTTATTTTGATTGGAAATTTTCTAGTGCCGATCGTCTTCGTTGCGTTCCTGTATGATCACCAGCATTTAAGTACATTGACGCCGGAGACGGTGGCGACCAGTTTCTGTATCGGGGGCGTGCTGGGTGTGCTTGGAGCATCAGTGCTCGAGTCGCTGGTGCTTCCCCTGGCAGCCAACCCCAATCAAGGTCTGACGCTGGGTGGAGGGCTGATCGTCGGGCTGCTAGAGGAGGGGAGTAAGCTGCTGGTGGTGATGTTTCTGGCGCGACGGATGCGCCACACTGCGGAGATGGATGGGCTGCTGTTGGGAGGCGCAGTGGGTATGGGATTTGCAGCACTGGAAAGTACTGGCTATGCCTTCACGATATTCCTGCTCAGCCATGGCAATGTGGGAGCCTCGATTGTGGAAACGATGATCCGCGGCCTGCTGGCGCCGTTCGGTCACGGTGTCTGGACGGGTTTACTCTGCGCGGTGCTGTTCCGTGAGAGCAGGCCATATCATTTTCGCATCACGGGTTGGGTGCTGCTGACCTACCTCTTTGTCTCTGTATTACATGGTTTCTGGGATGGTCTACCCCACGTGGTGTACTTCATCATTCCGCCCGGCATTCCTATCTCAGTGACAACCATTGCGCTCAGTGTGATCGGCATTGTCTTGCTCGCAGTTGTCTACAAGCGGGCAGAGTACCGGCAGTTGCGAGAAGCGATGTTGCCAAATCCATAGGGCCTCCTCTGATAATAGCAGATTTTCATGGGTGGTGAAGCGTAGATTCACGAGTGACTCCTCCGGAAGGGGGAACGGTTGCTTTATCAAACGTGATCACATTCTTGATGCCGTCAACGCGGCTTTGCAGCAGGCCTGGAGCCTCTTCAGGAGGGCGGCGACTGGTGATGAAGGCGCTCAGGGCGTGAGGCCAGCGCCGGTTAAAGACGCCAATATCTTTGATGGCCGCATCAAAGTCCTCAGGACTGGCGTTCACGGTGCCAAAAATGATTTGATTCTTCAATACGATATTATGCATCAGTAGATCGGCATCAATCTCTATTGGCGCTTTCAGGCTGGGAACTCCGGTGAAAATGAACATACTGTTTGGACCAAGCAGCTTCAACGCTTCAAAGGCGAGGCGGGAGACACCGGTCGCCTCGTATACCAGGTCGATGTGACCGAACAGTTCCTTTTGCGCCTCCATGGATATCTCTCCCCGGGAGTAGTACTTCCCTCCAATCGCCTCGACGATGTCTGAACTGGGATTCGGAGCAGGCGAGCGCGCATATACAAAGGTCTTGTAGCCTTTCACTAGCAAGGTCAGCGCACCCAACAACCCAACAGGACCGGCACCCAGGATCACGGCTGCCGGGTTCAGGTGTCGCGCTTCTTCCTGGAGATCGAGATGGAGCCATGGCAGGCGACGCAGGATCTGCCGGGCTTGATTGGCAGCTTTCTCCGCGATGGTCAGCGGCTCGGTCAGTACGGCGACATCGCGCAGCTCTGGCGGCACGATATGCAGGTAGCGCTCGTGGTCGACCACGTACTCGGCCATGAAGCCGTGCTCTCCCTTGATGCCGCGCTCAGTAAAGTCACCCGTGCTACAAAAGTCCGGGTATCCTGCACGGCAAGGACGGCACTCCGGGTGGGGACAAGGACGACGCACGGTCGTCACGACGAGGTCACCCACTTTCACGCTGTTGACTGCCGGGCCAACCTCTATCACCTCGGCGAGTGACTCGTGGCCGATGACCAGGTAGTCGGAATCTGGAGGGGGAGTTCCATATGCGAAGGCGCAGATTTCTTTGTCCGTGCCGCACACCCCAACGTCGAGGATACGAAGTTTGACCTGGTCGGGCAACGTGAGCTGGGGCGCTTGATGCTCGATGACTTTGATTTCTCTGGTTCGTGGAAAAACTGCGACTGCTTTCATTTCTTTGATGGCTCCTTCTCTGGCAACAGGTGGAACAGGGTGCTTTCTGGTGTGAGTATAATGGGGAAGCGTCATGAAAACGTTATAAGCGTCGTCATGGGGGGTTGCAGGGATCATGGGCCCAGGTCCTTCGCCCCTCCCCAGCACTGTGATGAGTTTTAAGGCAAGGTTCAAATGAACGTGACAGTTCCTCCTCACCAGAAAGGTCCAGCCCTGTCATGAATGGATTACCCACATCGTCGGGTAGTGATGGTCAGCACATCGTGTGCCAAGCAAGCGGTGATGTACAGCGTCCTTTCACCACTTGCCTGCTCTACGATGTGTTGGCCTTGACCCACTGACGATGTGGGTAATCCATACACCTGGGCGAGCGTACTACACTCAATGGGGTTTTTGTGAAGGAGGGAGAGCAGGGCACGCGCTGGGACGAGCTGGTGCTGCTCGTAGGTGTGGTTCCAGTGGATGAGGTTGAGGAGTGAGGCGAATGTCTCTTTCTTCGCGGAGTGGGATTTCCCCAAGAGGTGGAGCGCAGAGCGTTTCACAACGCGCCAGTCACGCAGCCACACAGAAGGATTGAGGAGGAGGATGAGATCAGCGCGTTCGAAGCTGGGGGTCAGCCATTTGTAATAGGCTCCCTCGATTATCCAGGTATCTTGCATTACCAGGGCCGCGAGGGCTTGATCTCGCTTTTCCTGGTCTGCCCTCACGCTATAGGTAGGTGAAGAAGGGTCCCAAAACAGGTCATCGAGGTCATGGGCCTGGATCCTGAGGGAGGCAGCAATTTTGGCAGCAACGTAGGTTTTCCCACTGCCTGGTCCTCCAAGCACATGTATGCGTTGATAGAGCATGGGTGTTCCCCAGGAGGATGTTTTCTCAACCATTTGACGGTTCCGTGGTGAGGGGAAGGCGCCTGCGCTGTCCTGGGAGCCGGGTGGAGAGGAATTGGAGGCCAGCAGGGGCGGGGAAGAGGTCGCGTCGCTGACCTTGATCGAGTGCGGCGGCTTTCTGCTCAGCCTCTTGTTCATTGGTTGCATAGAACGTGATGAGCTGGTCGGTTTGCCTGGCACGGCCGACGACGAGAACCCATAAATATTCCATAGGAGCATCGTGATGCGACATAGTTTCCCCTCCTCTGCCGGTAGTATATGACTGTTGAGCTATGCGCGTCAAGGGGGTTCTACCCAAGGCTGCAGTTCCATTTTTTGCTTCGAGCGCAGATGGCGGGCATGGCTGGGGCAAACGGGCATGGCTGGGGCAAGCCCAGCCACTACTATATACGGAACCACACTCAGTGCAAAAATCAGGGTTCATTCTTTTGCTTCTTTGCAATCTCCCCGGCAGTGGGTTCTGTTTGTTGGAGCCTCGTGATGATCTGCTTGAACACCTGATAAGGTTGCGCACCTGAGACCAGGTATTTCCCGGCAAAGATGAGTGCAGGAACACCGGTAAGCTCGTATGTGCCAGCCTGCTCAACATCAGCCTTGACTGCTTCGGCCAGGGCTGCATGTTCCCAGGCGGCGGCCAGATCCTCACTCCACATTGCTGTCATTGGCTCGTTTAGGCTGCACAAGTACCTTATCGATGCGGCGTCCATCCAGGTCCATGACTTCAAAGCGAAATCTGTCCCACTCAAAATGCTCGCCCTCCCTGGGAATATGACCAAGGTTGAGCAACACGAAGCCTGCCAGCGTATTGTAGGCGCCTCTTGCCTCTTCAGGCAGCGCTCGGATGTGCAGAATATCCTTCAATTCATCTATGGGTAACATGCCGTCAAGTAACCACGATCCATCCTCGCGCTCGACCGCCTGTGGATGATCTGTGTCGTCGCGTGAAGAGATATCACCCACAATTGCCTCGAGGATGTCATTCAGCGTGATCAAGCCCTCAATGTCTCCATACTCCTGAATGACTAATGCTGCTTGTGTTCCCGTTTGCTTGAATATCTCTAAGACCTTCAACGTGCTTGCGCTTTCGAGGACGTAGACCGGTTCTTGCAAGACTGCCTTTACGTCAAGCGGCTGACCGGTTATGCACTGCTGGAACAGGTCTTTGACGTGTACCATGCCAAGGACATTGTCCAGGCTCCCATCACAGACGGGGAAGCGAGAAAAGGTGTTCGCGCTTATCACCTGGCTGATTTCTTGCGGCGTATCATTGGCGTCAAGCCAGTCGATATCAGGCCGAGGGGTCATCAAGACGCTGACCCGCCGATCTGCCAGGCGAAAGATGCGTTCGATCATGTCTTGTTCCGCAGCTTCAAAGGTTCCGATGTGCGTCCCTTCTTCAATTAAGACGTTGATCTCCTCTTCGGTGATGGGTGGCTCGGTGGATGGTCGCATGCCGATCAGTCGCAGTATTGCCTCTGTTGAAAGACTCAGCAGGTGGATAAAGGGAGAAGCGATGGTGGACAACACACGCATAGGAGTCACCATGAAGATCGCAATGCGTTCAGGGTTATTTAAGGCGATGCGTTTGGGAACCAGCTCACCAATTACAAGTGAAAGATAGGTGATACAGAGTACCACCAGCGCAAGCGCGATGGCAGCACTATAGGGAGCGAGCCATGAGATAGCGCCTATATACACTGCCACTGCCTCAGCGATAGATGCTCCACCAAAAGCCCCGGCTAAAATGCCAATGAGGGTAATGCCTAACTGAACGGTTGAGAGTAACCGATTGGGTGAGTTCGCCAATTCTAGCGCAACAGCAGCTTTATCATTGCCTTCATTTGCCCATTGTTGGAGTCGAACTTTGCGCGCGGAAACAAAGGCGGTCTCAGACATGGCAAAGACGCCATTGACGATAATGAGGAGGATGACAATGACGAGTTCTATTGTGGCAAAAGACATGCTTTTTACCTCCTTTTCACGTACTAGTGCGTTTTTTGGCTCTTCGAGTATACACCAGCGAAGACTTCTTCCGCCAGATAATAGTAGCCACCCCATCCAAGGGCGACCGCAAGGGATCGCCCCTACTCGGCCCGCTGATTGGTAATGGCCTATTAGGCCCACGACCGAAATGTACAACACTAGTGTCAGTGGGGCTTGACACTAGCTCTAGAATATAGAGGGTTACAGTAGCTCAGGAAAGTGAGACACTTTGTCAGGACTGATGCGTCTATTTGTACAGCATGACGGCAGGAACGCACTTGTCACCGGGCTGGTTGTAGTCATGCTCATGCTGGCGGGAGCAGGTTGCACCGCGTCCGGTGCAAACACACCGGCTGCCACCGGCACGCCCACGAGTACCTCTATCACGCACCGGCAAACGAAGGATCTTCTGACTTACCACGGGCATTCCGACCGGGCGACGGCAGTAGCCTGGTCACCCGACGGCAAATATGTCGTCTCGGGCTCCCTGGATAAAACTGTGCAGGTCTGGAGCGCCACGACAGGCAAGACACGGCTGATCTACCGGGGGCATACGGACGCGATTGTAGCGGTGGCCTGGTCGCCCGATGGCCGGTATATCGCCTCGTCCTCCTTAGACAATACCATTCAGGTCTGGGACGCCTCCACAGGCGCGCGCATCACTACCTATCGCGGCCATAAGCTGCCTGCGCAGACGCTCAGCTGGTCGCCCGATAACCGCTCGATCGTCTCCGGCTCGCCGGACCAGACTGCGCAGGTCTGGGAGGCAATGACGGGGAAACTTATCCTGACCTATCGTGGGCACTCCGCCGCTGTGACTACGGTCATGTGGTCGCCAGATGGCAAGCGCATCGCATCGGGCTCCGTAGATACAATGGTACAGGTGTGGGACGCAACGAGCGGGAAAACGCTGCTGACGTTTCGCGGGCATAAGAATCAAGTCACCTCTCTCGCCTGGTCGCCTGATAGCACTTCTATCGTATCGGGCTCTTTTGATAAAACGGTGCAGGTCTGGGATGCCAGTAGCGGCAAGGTACGCTATAGCTATCATGGCTATAACGTCGCTGTCGCGCGCGTCGACAATTCAAAAGGGGTGCTGCCGGATCTGATTTACTTCGTCGCCTGGTCACATAACAGCAAGCGCATTGCAGCCGTTAGCATGGAATACTGCGGTGACGAGTGCGCGGTGGTGATGACCTGGGATGCGCAGACGGGCAAGCATTTCGTGTTCTACCCGGACCTGCCGGTGTACGCTTTTGCCTGGTCGCCCGACGATACGCGCTTTGCCAGCGCCATCGGGCTCTCGGACGTACAGATTGCGCTGGTGCCGTGAACACTAGATGCTCCGGAAGAAGCTGCCTCCTTTTTCGCTTCGATCTCCAGGCACGCTCCAAGCACGCCTGTGATCGCATCTATTTGGCTCTCTATCCCTTGGGATACTGGTGGCGAAGTTAAAAATGATACTTATTATGAGATGGCAGGTCTCAAGCATGAAAAACGAATTCGCCACCAGTATCCCTTGGGGTGATGTACGAGAGCGGGCCGATAATGCACATTAACTAATTAAGCGGGATTTCGGAACAGCCAGGGATGGCCGATAAATCGGCCCCTACGGATGGTCGGATTATTTTGTTAAACCGCATAATCGGCGGTGGCTGCGATAATGGAGATGAACAAATCAATGTGGGTTTTGCCCCACCCCCGGGCGCCATAAATGTCGCGGCTACACCCATCCGTATGTCGCATTATTTTCTTAAGGCAAGGTTCAATTCATGTTCAATCAAACTTGACAGTCTGAACAGCCCCAAAACAATTTCTCACTCCATCAGAAGCGGTTCGGATAACAATTGAGTTTCAGAAACTGTCAAGTGCATTTGAACCATGCCTAAACTCCATAATCGGGCCCTACGTTTCACCCGGATGGAGGGAGAGCCATCTAATTTAAAGCCTTGACTAGTGGTTTTCTGCCTTCAACTCAAAGGTGTAGCGACAATTGCTCCAGCCGGTCATACATCACTCGTTCGAGATCAGCCGGGTAGGTTATTCCGTGTGCCTGGGCCAGGGGAGGAGCCAGTTCCTGGTAGAAGCGGACGATGACGAGAGCAGCCTGGAGCATAGCACCTTGCTCCATTGGACAACAGGTCGACTGTAAAGAGGATAACTGCTCTATTGGTATGGCTTGCTCCACCTTTTCATAGCCGTCTGCTTCCACTGAGAAGTTCTGTCTAAGGCGGGCCAGGTTCACACAATAGCGACGCAGTTCCTCTAGCTGACCGTACGCCCACCAGAGTTGCCCGCGTCCCATCGCAGCGATGAAATGAGACAGGTCATGCCAGAACCAGTAGACCAGGCGGCGCAATGCCTCGATCTGCTCAGCCTGCGCAGGGTGGTCCCGGGGGAAAACTACTCCCGCCAGGATGTTCTTTTTGTCGAGCAGAACCCTGTAGGGTCCACCATGGTTGTGATTGAACTGGCTCTCGCGGCCAAGCGAAAGTTCACCTTCCGTCCCATCGGAAAAAATGAAGAAAACAATGTGCGGAAGGTTAAAGTCTTCCAGGAACACCGGCTCACCCAGCAGTCGTAGAAAAGCCTCGCGCGAGGCTGTGAAGTCCTCGTACGCTTCATCTGTGGTGATCAGGCCTAGATCAAGGTCGGAGTAGGCATCAGCCGCGCCCCTGGCGTAGGAGCCGTAGAGGGTAGCGGCCACGACACGCTCATCTGCCTGGCAAGCTGTGACAAAGCGGTTCATGACGACCTGGTGGTGATGAGGCTGCTGTATTTCTTGCGCGTCCATGTGTTGTTTCTCCTTGTGAAGAAGATCTCCGTCTCCAGTTACCGCTATTCTAGCATAATTATTTAAATGTGAGCAGTAAAGTAGAGGGAAAGAAGCCAAATGGGAAGGTGACGCCCTGTATTGTACCTCAAGGATGTAAATGGTAGGATGAAAGGGGCCGAATCGTATCTCGATTATCCGGGGCAGCAAGTTCGCTCAAACGAGAGGAAACCACCTGAATGATTGGACGACATTCGCATATTTCATGCTATCATTGACACCATCAGTGTGAGGCGGCCCAGGAGTTGGGCCGATCACCACTGCAAGGAGGGATAACTCTATGGCCGCACGCATCGATCAGCCGACGCGCCTGAAGCTGACTACCAGGCGCCCGCTCTGGCTCTCCATCCTCGCTGGCTTCTCGCTGCTGCTTGGTATTGTGACCACCATTCCCCAGTTCTATTATGTCCTCTTCGCGCTTCACCTCGTCACCATCGGACCCAACAGCAACCTGCTCGGCCAGGTCTGGTACAGCTACATCCTGAACGGCGACAACAGCTATCTGAAGGTGGACTCTGGCATTCTCGCAGGCGCTGTCGAGGATGCGTTCCTGCTCGGCCCGCTCTACGTCGCCACCGGCGTGGGTCTCTGGCTGAGGCGGCCCTGGGTGATCCCCATTGGGCTCATAACGGGCGCGATGATCTTCTATGCGATCATTGGCTTCTTTCTGGGCGACATCTTTGCCGGCCTCCCAAGCGTCACGAATGATGTATCCTATTGGGCCTCGAACCTGCCCTACCTGCTCTATCCGCTCTGGCTCGTTCCGGTTTTGCTCTTCCGGCGCTCGCTTTTTGTGAGGAAGGCTTGATATCATTGCATCTCCTCTATTGTGGCATGGATGAGCTATCAAAACGAGTACGGCCCTGCATAGGTCTCAGACACCGGGTGTGGCAGAGCCTACGATATCCCATGCCTGCGCTTGAAGGCCTCTATCTCATCTACGGCCAGCGCAGGCCCCCCACCTTGACGCAATGACGTACCGATCTTTGCGCTCACCTGTCGAAACGCGGGCTGAGCCAGTATCTCTTCGGCAGTTTTACGCAGACGCTGTGCGTTCAGCCTGCTGTTGCTGAGCATTTTTCCCGCGCCAAGTCGCTGGACATGTTGGGCAATGAATGTCTGATCGGCGGCTTGTGGAATTACCAGGAGCGGGACCCCCGCGCAGAGACCCTCGTTCACACTGTTCATGCCGCCATGGGTGATGAAGAGCGTGGCGCGCTGCAGGAGTTGGAGTTGAGGCACAAACGCTTTGACGATAAAATTCCCGGGGATCGTCCCCAGGCTGGCAATGCCTGTCCTGCTGCCAACAGACATGACAACGCGATAGTTGAGGCCCGCGAAGGCTTCTAAGCAGAGACGATAAAAATCTCTTTTGTCGTTGAAGACGGTTCCAAGCGAAATATAGATCACAGGCTCGTCCCCCAACTCGTCAAAGAGAAACGAGGGGGCCTCTGCACGTATGCCAAGGAAGGGTCCAACAAACTTGAAACTCTCGTCGAATGAGTTGGGATAGATTTGAAGCTGCCTGGTGGTGTAGACAAGGTTGAGTTCGGCGAGATTATTATAGACTCCGGCGAGCTGCGGCCTGGGAATGTGGTAGGTCTCATGCAATTGTTTGCTGATCGCCTGGAATTTTGCCAGTTCTCTGCGTCCTGCAAGCGATACCCGTATCATCATGGGCATGGCTGGGAGCAAACTTGCCAATATTTCGGGATGCAGGAGCGAGTGTGGTCTGGCCAGCGTGGTCACAGAGGCAACCGCTGGCACCCGCAAAATCTGAGCAACGCACTTACCCCAAACGCAGAGCGAGTCGTAGAGAATGTAGTCCGGTTTGGCGGCTGTCACATCTGAGAGAATGGCGGGGATAATCTCTTGCGTCGCTCGTATCAACTTGTAGGCGAAGCGCACCAGATTCTCATCGACATAGGTCTGCTCGTCAAAGAAGGTATCGATACCGCGAAATGTGGCTCCCGCCTGCTCGATAGCGGGCCGGAACGCTTCTGAAGAATAATAGATGACGTGTTCACCACGCTGTACCAGTTCCGCGACCAATGGCAGCGTTGGATTCATGTGACCATAGGCGGGAATGTTGAAGAACAGAACTGTAGCCATTGTTTTCCTTTTTTATGTGTAAGTTCCTGTACGGTTACATAATGATGCTACATTCTAAACGAGCGGTAAGACAAGTATTTTATCAGAGCTTTTCAAAAACCCAGCCTCCCTATGCACTATGGCATCTTGTGTGGCAATAGGGTACAATGGTGGAGGTCATACAATGGGTGGAGATCATAGTCCCCAGATTGTTTGCTCACGGATGAGGGCATGGCAACCCCGGAGACAGAATTGACCGGGGTGTAAGGCCAGGTGCATATGCCTATGCCTTATTTAAGA
>Ga0137389_10000520_pt1 | contig 21335 bp, 21 predicted proteins | sample 15con2h14BmetaG_FD_104645 | JGI IMG/M metagenome (GOLD analysis project Ga0137389, IMG submission 104645) | Vadose zone soil microbial communities from Angelo Coast Range Reserve, California, USA - 15con2h1.4B metaG | ecosystem: Environmental > Terrestrial > Soil > Vadose zone > Saprolite...
CTTGACCTCATCCGTCGACACATGTGAGGCCGCTCGTGTGATTCGATGTCCCATTGCTGATCTTCATTCCCTTCCACATACATTTTCCTTTATTATACCACATAGAAAGGGATTTGGTATCAGGCTGGACAACGACAGGCTTGTGGCGAACCACAAACCTCCACGTTTCCGTGTGGGGTCGTTGACTTGCTCCAACTATGGTCGGTAGGCCATTGCTTGTCAAGTACGCATGTGAGTGGCAGATCAACATGTGTTGATGAGCTACCCTACCAGTGGTGTGATCGTGGTGATGAGAGCGACTCTTCTCCTTGCCTATCAACTGCACTGGCGCGAGTTGCATCCTTGTTAAGAGATTGGGTTCTTGACGGGTGTGGCGTTTCCTCCCTCCTCCTGCTCCTGTGTTGCCTCTTCGGTTTCGTGGAGCGCACCAATCGCTGCCAGGTGGAGTACCTTCCAGTGTTTGCCCGGCCTGATGGTCGGAAAGAACTGCGTCCAGTCTGCAATCTCAGTCAGCAGTTCAATCCACTGCTGAGCCTCTTGCTCACTGGAAGCCCACCAGACGCCGCCGACGCGGGTCCCACTCGGCACATGGGTGAGCGTAATCGCCACCGCCTCACCTTCAGCCTGTGGGTGCTTGATGTAGGCCAGGCCGGTCCCTTGTGCCACCATCGCTTCTCTCTCACGGTCTATAGCTTGCTCATCCTGCATTGTCTTGATGGTAATTGTGGTCGGGATGAAGGAAATCATCGATCACCTCCATTCTCTCGGTTGATGCTTCATCGGCTTCACGAGCACCGACGCTCGTGCAGGGGTTTGCACAGAATGCTGAAAGCTGTGCGGATCGCTGGTGGGGAGACCGGCGAAGAATGCAAAACCTTCGCCCTGTCGTTTGCCGAACAGTGTGCCGCCACAGCGGCAACACGTCCCAAGGACAGGAGGCTCCCCACGCTCACATCGCGCTAGATCAGCTTGCCAAAGCGCGTCATAAGCATAGCGCGGGTGTGTACGCTGCAACTGCGCTTCTGGTTGCGATTCTTCCTGCTGTTGCCTCTGAGAACGCTGCACGGGTGTTGTGTTCATGACGTGCTCTCTTTCTTGTTGGCAGCGTGCCGCATCTGCTGGTCAATGTTGGTGATCACGCTCTCCAATAACTCCAGCAGATCATCGGCAAGTACCTGAAATCGGCAGTACTGCCGATCGGCGTAGGTCTGCCTGCCGTGGCGGCGTACTCGGCGGCGATTCAGATACCGCTGGACGAAACGCTTGTGCCGAGTGAGCAGCTTTCGCCGCTTCACTAACCACTGGTACAGCTCCTCCGGGTTCATGTCGGCCAGGGCCTTCCTAGCCGTGGCTTCTACAATGCTAGACATGTATTCCTGTACTCCTTGCTCAAATTGCTCTGGGCTATCTCAATTTGCACGAATCTTCATACCACCACACAATCCACACACTGTATGGTCGGCCATTGCTACGAAGACGTCATAGCTGCTTCTCCCCAGCTTAATAAAGCCTGGTATCCACACATCTCCGAGCAAAATATCGACAGCCTGGCCGTTACATAGCTCCTCACCATCTGGTGAGCCACATGCATAGCGTCCGTAGCCGGTTGGATAAATGATCCATTCTCGCTGTCTGGTGAGCAGGTGATGGTCATACATCGCGTTAGACATGTATTTCACTCCTCTCATGCTCGAGGTCTTTCAGTCGTCGTTGGGTTGACTCTAATTCTCGCCTGGTCATTTCGAGCAAGCAGCGCACCTGGTGGATAGCGACACCAACAGCAGCAACGGCGGTTGTCTTCTTGCCCTGTAAGTCAGTCCCATCAATCTTCCAGGTATAGCCGTCTGAACATTCTGTGATGGTCATGCCTGCTGTATTGACCTCTTCCAGCAACGCATCGGTGGTCGTGATCTGGTAGCCGCGTCTTCGTTGGCTTAACCGCTCACGTCGTTCAACCTGACGATCCATTTGCATGTGGTGCCTGGGACATAAACACACTAACTCTGGCTCTGGATTACTGGGGTCCTTGTTGTCTAAATGTGCCGCGTGCAGGTGGACGACGTAAGGCCGCCCTCTCCTGCGCTGGCTCTTTCTGATCTCATCCTCGCGCATGCTGCACCGCTTGCCATTTGGGTGGACGTACTCGCATCGCCAGCCTGCACGCTCCTTGCACGCGGCCTTTAACTCGTTCCAGCGCTTCCTGTCAGGGTAAGCATCTCTAATCACGCTACACCTCCTCGGCCTGGCGCTGGCAGATACAGCGAAGTTTGCGTCGCAGTGCACGTTTCGCCTTCGTGTGACCGCCTTGCTTGCGCAGCCCCAAGAATGTTCGTGCGATGCGCTGCCGCTTCCGCCGAAGTTGTTCGATCGTTCGAATATCGTTCGTGATACGCCACTGAAGATCGCTCACGGAAGCGAACGGTTCTTCACCTGCCTCACTCATTGGCTCTGCTTCCCCACTATGCTCGTTGCACAACGGTACCAACTGCCATGCTGGATGACCCAGCTGGTAGATGCGTCCCTCCAGGGACGGTTGCTTGCAGACAATACAAGGCAGTGCTGGCGAGAAGCGGAGTGGCGTTGACTTCACGCCCATATCTGCACCTCCTCGGCCTGACGCACCACGGCTGAGGGTTTCGTGGCGGGAGCGGCAGGCAAGTGCCTGCTGAGGTGACGCGCACTGGCCTGCGCACGGATCTGGCGGTCGTGGTAAGGGCAAATCGTGGACGACCAGGGCGGCGGGAAATCGTTCGCGATCCCGGCATCCTTCCAGCACCAGGGGCAATGCGTAACGCGGTGGATACGCGGCCAGAGATAGCGAGCGATGAGGAACAGTTGCCCGATGCTTACCAGGATGACGCACCAGATGAAAAGCTGGAGGAGTGTCATCGTTCCCATTTCACCACCCTCCAGAGTCTCCCGAACCTGCCTCGACGCGCTAAGAGAACGAGTAACCGGAGCGAGATGAGCAGCTGATGGCGGATACAGATGTCACTGTGGTAGGCCTCGCTCACGCCTACCTGGTGGCAGAAATAACATCTGCGCTGGTGTGCATCGCTTAGTAAGAAGCTAGCCATTTTACCTATTTCCTCCGCTGCGGAGGCCTCCAGGGAGAGTATGCACGGAAGCCTCCGCGTACTTTGCAGAGGTACTGTGGCAAGCGATGGGAGCACAGTACCTGCACTGAGAGCCATCTCCCCTATCTGGCCTGGAAAACTTAGCAGGAGAGCGGCACCACAACGATAGTTTTTACGGTTGAGTATTCAAGAACACACTACAGGGACGCGCTACAATTCGACGTTTCCGTTTTCCTGGGCGGAGCGACGCAGGTAATTCGCCGCCTTTTCTACAAGGGTAAGATCATCCTGAAAATGGCCTAGAGCCAGGTTGCAATTGAAACAGAGGAGCCCGCGGACGAGTCCTGTTTCATGATCGTGGTCAACAGAAAGGAACTTCTTCTTTGCCGTTGGTGGCTTGCCGCAAATAGCGCACAAGCCATTTTGTAGCGTCCGCAGGCGCTCATACTCCACCGGATCCAAGCGGTAAAGAAAGCGCAACTGGCTATGTCTTTGAGATACTGCATCGCGATGCGATTTATATCTTTTGCTCTTTTGCCGTAGGAGCTCGCGGTTCGCTTCCCGGTAGCGACTCTCTTGGGGCTTCTGGCAATCCTTACACAGCCTGCGTAATCCATCCTCGTTTCGTGCTTGTTTCCTGAAGCTTGCTAGAGGCTTTATTTGTTGGCAGGAGAAGCACTCCTTGACACCGCTGTTCAGGTCCGTCCGTCCTTGCTCATAGTTGCTCTGTCTTCTTCCACTTCCCCGACGCTCGGACTGGCATTGCTTGCATTGAGCTCGTCGTCCGTCAATGCTATCAGGACGTCGCTCAAACTGATCCTTCGGCTTTGGAGTGTTGCATACTGAACAGATCTTCAGCCCTTGATCTGTCATCGATTGACTTTCTTCAAGGCTCATTTGCTTTTGCCTCCTCGCAGACAGCCACACAGGAACAGCATGTTCTGTTGATTCGCTAGGCGGATGTACTGCAATGCGATATAATGGGATCGCAGTTTATCTGCACTGCACATCGCATTCTGTGTGGCCTGGAAAACTTAGCAGGGTGCGATGTGATGCTTTTGGTACACCTGCTCGAGTCCTGCTCTGAAAACAGAAATCATACTCAACACCTCTCTTTGCGACTAGCAGAAGCGGATCCTCCGCAAGATTGGCGCTTGACACGCTGCGTTGCCGCAAAACAAGTGGCAGAGGTCAGGCGCCCAGTCGTTTTGGACTACAGTGAACGCACTACAAAAACAATCTGAGAGAGCCAGGCCCAAGCTTACCCCATGCTGACCTACTACACCTGTGTTTCTCCTTCTGTTGTTTGCTCACCAACCACGGTGATGAGGATTTGTCTCGGGTCTGCTGGCAGCGTCGTACCCTCACCCCCGGAGAGGTGTATGCTAGCGGTCTGTATTCCTGCCTCACGGAGCAAGAGCACGAGCGCCTCCTGCTTCTGTGTGCCTGCGATCCGCCTTGCCAGGGCCTCCAGATGGGCCGAGCTCCACTGATAGACCCACACCCCCCCGGCCCCGATGGAGAGTGCGAGCGTCCCCAGCTTCGTATCGGTCACGCTCACGCCTACGAGCGTCGTCGTCACCTGGCCTATCAGTGCGTAGTTCGACCCGAGAGTAGCACTGGTTTCCTGCTTGAGGGAGGTTGCAGCGAGTTGCAGCGCAGTTTGCTGGTCGTACACCTCGGTGCGGCAGGCGACCTGGACGGTCACGGTCACCTGGGTCGCTCTGCTTCCAGCGGGGTGATCGGTGTTGACTGCGTTGGAACATGTAGGGAGGGTCACCATCCACTCTTGAGGGTGGAGTTGTAACCGTACCCCTGTCTGTGCATCCTGCGTCAGGGTGTCGATCAGGGGACGTGCGAGGCCATCGATATCCGCTTGCCTGACCGTTGTATAGGTCTGGGCATCCTGTCCCCCGCTAAAGCCTGCTGTGTTCTTGACGGCCACGCCGGCCACGCAGCACAACGCATTGATATCCAGCGCGTCAATGTTGCCACGGGCGCCTGCAAGCGCTGCGTGGGCACTCACGGTGATAGCCCCGAGGGGGTTGCCAGCCGGAATAGATGCCAGAGCATCGGTGACTACTTGTACGCCGTCGGCTCCTGTAAGCACCGTGCCGGCTGCAATAGTTTGCGGGTAGGGTGCATCATTATAGAAGGTCAGTGTTCCATAGGCAACCGTGGCCGGCACATGCGCGACGCCTGATGCCTGTCCGCTCGCCACGAGCACTGGTGAGGTCGTGGACACGAAGCGTGCCGCAACCTCGTGCTTGGCAGTAGCAGGTGTCCCTGTTACCGCAGCGATGAGTAGCGTTGCCTGGCTGTCCAGGCGTGTCGGCACAATGGTGACGAGAGCCGTTGGCCGGAAGAGGAGCGGGGCCAGTGGGCCGCTGTCCCAGAGCATTCCCACTCCTGCGAGGAGCAGCAGCACGAGCAGCAGGAGGCCTGCACTCGCAAGGCCCCACCGTGATCGCTTCTTCCAACCCGCTGTCGTGGACTGTCTCACCATGACGAGTGTTGACTCCACAACCCAAGGCGCGCGTTTTGCGCGACGCGCACGGCAACGTCTACAGGCACATGCTGGCTGCAATCTGGAATAGGGCGTGCCAACGACGGGAGTGGTTCGCATGCGCTTGTTCCTCTCTGCTGACCCCAGTCGTCCAGATTGCAGACGCGGTCTCTGTGGACCGCCAGCCTGACCAGGGTTCGCTTGCTGGCGCCCGCTACCGCCCACTTGAGTGGTGACGGATCTAGCTCTGCTGCTCATGTGTCCTCCTGGTGCATTGCTCGACCCAATGGTCGATTCCTGCCTGGCTTTTCCCGCTAAACAGCTTGCGGAAGTACTCCAGGTCAAACTCCGTCATGCCCAGTGGCATCTGCTCCGGGTGCATCTTCATGTGAGCGATAAATGCATGAACAGTCATTTGCGCTTCCGGTAGTGGGGTAGTTCCCTTCTTCTGCCTGGCAGTTTGTCGCCTTGACCAATAAGCTACAGCGAGCAGATCGACGGTGAAGACACTGAAAAAGATGATGCTGCTCATGGCATCGTTGTTGCTCACCAGGAGGACGATCCCTGCGATAAGGCTTGCTGGCCCTACTACCAGCAGCGTGAAGCGTGCAGCAGTAATGACATGCTTCTTGACTTCTTTCATCTGTTCCCTCTTTCGTTCAATATACAACACCGTGCCATAACCACGGCGTTGTAGTTCCTTGATGATGGAGCGCGTTTCGTCCAGTTCGGAGAGGATGCTTGCTTTTTCCTCTGGCGTGAAGAACGCATCAGGGATGCCGCGCACACCCTCGGCCAATGTCTTGAGTTCATACGTACGCGCTAAGAGTTCGTCATCTGAGGATGAGAGGTACTTGTTTCTCTCGGTCATGTGTGAGATGTCCTTTCCGTTGCGTATCTTGCTGCCAGGCTCCACAAACAACGCGCTATGAGATGGCATGACAGGGAGTCACTCCTCCAGGTCTAACGCGACGGCTGCAGCAGCTGCGCTGCGCCGGCGTCGCTGCTGTAGTTCGATGCTCCTGATGTCCCCCTTCCCGTTCTGAACGAGGTAAGGCGAGGTGATCACCGGGGCCATGCTAAACCCCCAGAGTTGGCTCCACTCACCGCGACTCGCCTTGGAGTAGGCAATGAGCAAGAGCCGGGTTGCCTCTGCTTTGGTGACGCCGAGTTCGTCAGCCAGTCGTTGCAAGTCCTGAAAGGCTTCCGAGGCGTCGGGTAAGCCTGTTGTCCAGTAGGTCCAGCCGTCTTTGCGCATTTTCTAGCCCCGTTCCCAGATGGTGGCTTTCACATCTTCCAGGGAGAGTGCCAGGTCAAGGTAGCCACGTGGATTGGCGTCCTCCGGATCCTCTGGCCGATCGACGAGAGGAATGAGCGACTTGATCGTCTGCTCAAAGTAGTAGGCCCCTCCACCAATGAGCAGCACCGGTGAGAAGTTGGAGGCAACGGCGCCGCCCTCCTGGTTCCATTTCTGTGCGATGTACAGGTTGATGGCCCGGCCAATCCTGGCGATCGCCCTGTCGATGATGCCGCGGATCTCATCTGCCGGAATCGGTTGCTGATTGGCAGCCAGGCGTGGCAGAGGCTTGCTGTTGGCATGGGCGTAGAGCTGCTCGTGGGCCTCGATGGAGGAGAGGATGCGCCTGTACCGCTGTTTGATCTCGCGGATCAGCTCGTCGGCGATCTGCCCGACACCCAGGATGTCACCGTCGCATAGATTGCTCAGTGGCATTTGTCCATCAGCAGCGACCAGGTCGATGGTGCGCTCGCCGATGTCGATCACGGCCTGTTTGCCCGTCTCTTCGCCGTACTGGATGAGTGCGCCCATACCCTCCATCACCACGGCTCCGACTTTGACAACGATCTCGCGGTCGCGGCCATTGAAGCGGAACGGGTACCAACCCTCCAGGGTCTTTTTGACGAGGCTGCGGTTCTCTTTGGTGCGGTAGAGCGTCACCGGCAGGGCGGTCACCACGCGCAGCTCCGACTTTTGCTCCGGAATGAGGATCGCGGCCAGGGCGAGCAGTAACAAAAGGCTGTGCCGGGACCAGTAGCGGTCACTTGCGCCGTGTGCGGTGGTAGCGTTCTTGCCCTCCTGTTCGGCCAGTTCGCCCACGTAGTAGTCCTGCCCCTCGTACTCGATCACGTACTCGTGCTTCTTGAGCAGGGAGGCCAGTAGAGCGTTGGGATCGGTGGTGGCGCGCACATTGACGAGATCGGCGACATTGCCATCGCCGATGATGCTTGGCACCGAGAGCGAGAGCTCCAGCTCGTCCGGGCGGTCTTCCGCGCAGAGATACAGGGAGGCGATACGGGAACCAGGGTCGTAGCCCGCATAGTAGACGGCGGAGGCGCTCCTGGCGGTGCTAAAGCGCATGGATGGTGCGGTCATGGTCATGATGTGTGCTTCCTTTCAGTCTTGTGTGATCTGGTTGATAGGCGTGTGGGCGGGCACGTGCTGACTGCGTACGCACTTGGAACGTTCTAAGTCAGTACGGACGCCCACATGCAGGTCAAAAATGTCTACATTGAGGTCAATACTGGTTGCTGTACTGACTTGGTGTGTTCCAAGTGCGTACTCAGCTACTACTGGTGTGTGGGAGGGCGCTGCCACTGCTTGTTTCTCCTGCCATTGCTGCATGTGCTTTCTCCTTTAAGACATGATCTTCTGAATGTAGGCTTGCGTTTGTGCGGGCTCGCAAGCAAGCCACGCTGCGCCACAATTGGCTAGAGCTGCCTCTAAATTGCCCGATCCGCCATTGTAGGCAGCCAGGGCCTTTGTATAATCGCCATACTTGTGGGTATAGCGTGCCATCAGCTGGGCCGCGCCTTGTAGGGCCTGCACCGGGTTCCAGGGGTCAATTCCTAACCCTGCTGCTGTTCCTGGTTCAAACTGCGCTATACCCTCGGCTCCCGTGCTGCTTGTCTCATTTGTCTGAAATCCGCTTTCCTGGTTGATCTGCTTCACAAACAAGTCAGGCGGTATTCCGGCGGCGAGTGCATCAGCGCGGGCCAACGACATGAGTCCGGCTTTTGTTGTGGTGTCTGGCGCCTGGGCGCTTACTGATGTGTGAGCAAACAGTGAGCCTATGCTTTCTGCCGCTCGTTGCAGACTTCCGTTCACGTAGAATGGGAGGAGCACTCCGCAGATTGAAAACAGGAGGATGCACGCGATCTTACAGCCCTCGTTGAACACAAAAGCGTTGAATGATGTGTACCATTTTCCCTTGTGGTAATACATGGGTCCTCCATTTTTTTATTTTTATTTTTTTCTCCTGCCACCCCCCCCCGCTTTTTTGGCTTTTTTGGGGCAAAAATCAGAAAAAAATAAATAAAAAAATAAAAAAATTCCTACGCGTCCTCTTGTGACCTTTTTGTTGGAATGGAAATGAGCCCTTTTGTAGCGAGTTCATTTCTCAACCGATAGGAAACGTTGTTGTCGATCTTCCCAAATCGCCCATCTATCGTCATAGCTGTTGCCAAAGCAACACCTGTTGTATGTCCTTTCATGTGCAATTCGTACGCTAATTTTTGCATGGCCGTCACCCGAATGCCGTTTATTTCAAGCTTTGCATACCCGCTTGGTTGTTGTGGCGGTTGCAGGTGGTTTTCCAGCTCAGGGTCTATGGTTGCGGGACTGGCGCTTCCCATTGAAACCGGTTCTCGGTTTTGTCCTCCTGGGATATAGGCAATCTGCTCGCGCATGCCGTTGCTGGTAAAGCGTTTTTCCATCGGATCAGGCACCTGGCCGGAAATGTGACCGCCATTGAGGGTTTCAATAGGCCTGAGCGATTGTTGATAGGCGCGCAGTTGATCGAGTCCTGGGGTATGTCCTAAATGGGGTGAAACCCTGGCCCTCATGTAACAGCGAAAGCCGATGATTGCTGGGGTAAACACGTAACATTCCCCCTGTTGCAGTGAGAGGACATCCTCCGGCTCAAGTCCGAAAATTTGGTACTGCTCCAGGTCAACTTTTTGCCCTTGGAAAAACAGGAACTTATACGCTGCTTGAAGCAGCGACTTGTGTATTTGCTGGATGCGTTGTGTCGCAAACCACACGGCAAACCCGTAGTTTCGACCTCTATTCACCAGGCCGAAAAACGTTTTATAGACAATTTCTTGCACGCGCCTATCAACAATCTCGCTGTACCGCTCTTCTTGAGGGAGTATTTTGTTGGCCTCATCGAAAAAAATCACCACTGGCAAACGGTCCTTGTTCTCCTGCTCTTCTTCCCATTGGACCATGCCCCGGATGAGCTCACACAACACCAAAGCGGCGTCATCAAGTGTTGGGTAGCTCTTCATATTGAAGACATATTGGAGGCAGTGCTCAAGAAGCTTGCGGCCAGCACTATTGGCATTGTCTAGCGTGACAGGAGCGAAATGCCGGAGTGGAATTTTTTGCACAAACTGTAAGCTTGGATCGCCTGCTAAAAAGCCGCGTGGAAAGTACTTCCTGTTGGCAAGCGGTGACCACTGGTCCTCCATGTCGATGAACAAGATTGGAACATGGTAGCGCGCGATTTCCTCGTAGCGTGCGATTTCCTCTGCTGCAACTCCCAATAAGTTGGATTTGCCAGAGCCACGATTACCACATACAAGAATGATTTGACCCAGCATCGGGGCAAGTGCTGGCATGAAGTAATCTGAGAAGTACATGCCGTTCTCTTCTGTTACGGTGTCGGGGGGGTCTTCATCATCAAGCGTTGCGACACGTTGCTGATAGTATGGTTGGAGTGCTGTGGTCTGAGCAACACGACGGGTGGCAAGGGAGTTTTGTGCGGCTTCACCTGGCGCTAACGTTGGATCGGGCTCTGCTTCGTCTACGATTTCTCCTGGTTCAACACCCATAGCCATTTCAGCCCATTGGCGGCGGGTAAGTGAGATACCCGCCATTTTGCGTTGAATGACTCTCACAAGCCAGCGTACCCAAAGGAGAATGAGGATTGCCGTGGCCATCGCAATCACCAGCCCGACAAACCCCATGTGCAGCTGATTGACGGGCCACATCAGGGCTGCACAGAGCAAAAACCAGCCAAGAATGGCGATGAACCTGTTCCCCCGGAGGTGGGATATGGGTTCACTCCCGTCCCACTCTTCAATGACTTCCTGATCGTCCTGGACATGCATACCGGCCTCCTTATGATCCCTTGTTGACTTGTTTGAGGTATTTGGCCGTTGCGGCAAGACCCGAGCCAATATATTCAACTGACCTGACAAATGCGACGGTGGAAAGCGCATAGAGGCTCGTAGCGTAGATGAAGGTCACAAACAGCGTTGACGGGAAATCAAGCCCCTGGAGGATGCCGGCGATAAACGTATAGTCCCCCAACGAGTCCAGGCCGAATGAAAGTAACCCGTAAACGGTCACCACGTCCACGTGTTGAACGACCTCAATGGCTGCCGCTCCATAGCCCTTCATTTTGTCAATCGGGCTGAGGTTCGTGCCGTAGGTGCTCTTCTTCCACCTGGTATCGATCTTGAAGATTAAGAGCAGGATGCCAAACTGCATGGCCGTTGCAATGATGGCCGCAACCACGTATTTAAGCGGCTGGCTAGCATTACTGACCCTCGTTCCATTGGGGGTCATAATGTCCATCATGGCGCTAAAGGTCGTGAACCACTGCCAGCAGTTCGCACCCAACCCAAAGACAACGCCTAATCCGCCAAGTATATACATGGCGATAGGTGGGACGTGAATACTGCTATCTGGCTTCAGTCGGGTAAACTGCTTGTGCTGCTGTGGTGACGGGCCTCCGCCGCCCTTATTCTGCTGTGATGACGGGCCTCCGCCGCCCTTGTTCTTCTTCTTGTTCAGGTAGTTGAACGGTTTTCTGTTCTGCTGTTGACTCATGATAGCCTCCTTTGTGGCTACACGCGATGTCGCGCAGACGAGTAGGGAGAAAAAGTGAGGAATCACGCCTCGGGTCAATCTCCCCATCTGTGACTGACCTCTGGCGTGGGCGCATCAGCAATGTTGGGTAACACATCCAAAGCAGTTGTGATACACTGTAGTGTCAGCCAGAGATCGCACACGACGGTCAAAGGTGAACCGCGGGAGGGCGTGTACACAGCTTGGCGGCAAAGGACACGCTCCCCCGACCACATAACATCCGCACTACGAGGACGCACTACTAGCCTGGCCCAACGACTCTCACTTGAGCCAGGATATATGAGTTAGTATAACTTTTACAACTCACTATCAATCTGATGCTGGTTAGCTGGTGCTGGGAATGTCCGTTCCCAGCGCTGGCGACAGAACTACAAACAAGGATCACTACAAATCCCTGCTTCACTACTGCTGAGCCTTCTTATTGACATACAAAAGTTTCAAAAGTATACTACAGTATATAGTAGCTTCATCCGAAAAGTTTGTCAAGTCTATACGGGTAGCAATAGTCAACGAAAGTGGCAATAGTGTATGCAACATGCTACAATTCTTCATCATGAGCAAATTAAGGGAATTATGATGAGTGATCAGCAGTATTACACTGCAAGTGAGGCCCAGGCCATGCTTGGTCTATCGAAAGCTATGTTTCATCGCAAGGTCAACCAGGGCTTGATACCGAAATACACGCCGCCTGGCAAGAAACAAAGCGTCTACCCGAAACGAGATATAGACACACTGGCGCGTGCTATGAATATGCTGTTTGAACAGCGTGATCGTATTGTGTTCTCACGATCAACGCCTGCAGATCAAGAGGAAGAAATGCGAATAGGCATTAGATGTTTCGGGCAAGAGTTTATTACGCCCCTTTCTGAGCGGATCGCGTTTCAGCAGAGATCAGAATTCACCTTCTGGTCTCTCAAAGTGGATGGGCACGTGGTAGGGTATGTTTCACTTTTTCGCTTCCCACCTGAATTTCTTGACGATCTGCTTACTGGTCGGCGAATCGAGCGGGAGATCACAGTAAAAGAGGTGCTACCATTTACGCGCCTGGAGCCGTTCGACATTTACATCGACGTGATGGCCGTGGATCCAACGTTACCCCTGCACGAGCGCCGTTTGTATGGGGGCATCACTGCCATGCGCCTGGCTAACAAGATACTTGACCTCAGAGCAAACGGTTATCTCATTCAAACCGTGTATACAGTTACTGCGACAAAAGAGGGTGATAACCTTGTGCGTGAGGCGGGTTTTCATCTGATGGAGGGCAAATCTATCGCACCAGGGCGGATTGCGTATGAATTTCTACTCGACGAGCAGGGCATTAAGCACCTGCAGGAGCTATCAGGAAGAGAGGGCTAATCATGACAGAACTGACCGCAGAACAGAAGATCAGACAGCAGCTCACCGGCGACCCATTTACCGATCCCCACTTTAAGCATGAAGGAGAGGACGTTGTACGTGTTCTTGCAGGTGGCGATTTGCCTAAAGTCTGGGTCACTTTTCACCCCCGGGGTGAACGAATCGAAGTACGTTGCGCAGGATGCAAGAATGTGCTTGGCTCTTTCCCAGCAGATTATGAGCCAGTCGAGACGGGAGCGCAGATGACAGCTTTTCGCCTGGCAGGACACGAACAGCATAAGCCGGAGGGCTGGCCGCGTATGAATATCATCCCTAGATAGGACAGCCAGTATCCATCATGTGCCAGATTTCGGCATGCTAGAACGTTCACTCCAGATAGCGTAGCTCGTATGGAGGCCGGAATATACCCGGCGACCTCATTTGTTCAGGTGCATCATCTTCGCTTTGGCAACAGAGCGTTCTGGTTCTTGAGAGTGAGTATACCTGACAAAGAACGAAGACAAATGCATAAAGATGCATATTCTCACTGTACTTTATGCATAGGATTGCTTATACTGGAGATGAGAGCGAAATGTCTCATCGTTGCTACCGTTCTTGCACTCATCTTGACAAGAGGCGCGACCAATCAGACGTACCTGTCAGGGGCTTCGACCGAAAGAAGGAACCTGGATGCTGCAACACATCACTGATCGGAACATAGTCAGTCCTCCCATTCCCATCCACCTGGGAGCGTTCCTCAAGATGCTGCGCGATCGACACGGCATAACGCAAATACAGGTGCTCAAGCATCTTCCGTTCTGGGATCAGTCCGTGTACTCGCGGGTGGAAAAAGATAAAGTCGCGCCCTCCTTTGAACAGCTTCCCCACATTTATGAGGCGCTGCATCGTGCCGGCGTTATACTCAGCCTGCAGGACCGGCAGCAATTTCTGCTGTTGGCCCGAAGAAAAATCGAGGCGATGAGAACCCGCCACGAACATAGATCAGAGACGGAGTGGGACGAGCTGCGCGTGGCATTGGCTCAAGTGGATCACTTGCCTGCGGAAGCAGCTGGTTGGCAGGGACGTTCGCGCAAGCCCCATGTGGCAAAACCCCGCTTTGCCGAGACGCGTCACCTGGTTGGCCGGGAAGAATGGCTTGCGTCTATCGTCAAATCTCTGCAAGGATCTCATCCTAAGAAACTGGTCGTGATCCAGGGGCCTGTCGGGATGGGGAAATCATCTGAACTCAATCGACTCGCGACCTACTTCATACGGCAGGAATTTCCTCGCTGTCATGTCATCCCCTGCGCGCTGCCTCGCCACATTGACTCTGAGCTTGCACTTGATGAGTTTCTTGGGACGCTGCTGGTCGAACTCGGACCAGGGTACGAGTCCATGTTCGCCTCGCTCTCGCTTGAGGAGCGCATGCTGCTGGTGTTAGGATATATCGAGCGGACGGCAGCGCCGCTCATCCTGCTCCTCGATAACGCGGAGAATCTGCTTGAGGAAGGCGGTGTTCTTGCCACGTGTTGGGAGCAGTTCCTGGTGAAATTTCTCCGGTACGAGCACCAGGCTTCCCTCGTTCTTGCCACGAGTGAATGGCATGGGTGGTTTACTGGAGAGCAGCTCTTTGTCACGCAGACCATGCTTCCCGCGCTCTCACCAGATGACGGGGTGGTCTTGCTCCAACAGCTAGGGTTAAGCCTCATCCCTGTCAAGCACTTACGTGCAGCGGTAGAAGCTGTTGGAGGTGTACCACAATGCCTGGAATGGGTCGCTTCGCTCGTCCAGGAGCCAATGCTCACAGATGAGTGGGATGGAGTTCTTGACCAGCGAGAGGAGGAGGGCGCGGGTGAGTTGGAGCAGGCGGAGATGCTCGCGCACCGATTGCAAAGACTCCTGGAGGACTCATCGCTCTTCGGTGGCCCGATCGCGATCAAGCTCAAGCCGCTGTTGAAGCGGGTGATCGAGCAACGCCTCTCTACGGAGGCCCGAGCTGCGCTGAATGTCCTCGCCGTGGCGTCACTGCCACTTGGCAAACCTGCATTGCAAGCGCTCTGCGCGCGTCCGGCACCGCTCAAGGAATTGCGAGATTCCTCGTTGCTTGTCGCCTACCCGCACCGGGTGCAGCTGCTGCCGATGGTTGCGTCTACTGTGCTGCACCAGTTCTCATCTGAGCAGGTGCAAACGGCGGAAGAGCAGCTGATTCGGGCCTATACCCACTGGTTGGAAGAGGGGAGCGCCATGAGCAAGCGCGAAAAAGGGATGATCTTCACTGAGCTTGTCTGCTTGTTGATGAGCCATCACCGCCTTCTGGCAACTGCCGAATTGGTCCTCTATCATGGCTGGCTCAGTTTCCATGCAGGACAGATTCTGCGCCTGGCTCGGCGTGTCCAACAGGTGTTTGCGGAACGCCCGTGGACCTCCCCTGAGACCGACATCGAAGCAGAAAGTGGTGCGCTCTTATTACACTATTACCTTGCCCCTTACCTCGGCGAGATGATTGAAGCGGAGAAAAGACGAGAAGACTACGAGCGCATATATGCATGGATCACGACTGGGCAATTGCAGGTTGAGCCGCTGATGGAGGTTCACCTGGTCGATCATCTCATGATTAATTGCATGAATGAGGATCGCTACGAGGAAGCACAGCGCCTTCTTGAGGGCTGCTTTACCCGTTTGGAGTCACTGCTTCCAGGGGACGAAGAACTGCATGCGACACTGCTGTCCAAGCAAGCCTCTCTGTACAGTGAGTGGAGCGGGTATGCAGAATCCCACGGGCAGATGGAGGAGATGAAGCGTAAGCGCTCACAGACCATTGAAGCGTATGAAGAGAGCTTCGCACTCTTGCAGCGTGCAGAGCAGGAGGAAGGTTTACGTCCTCTCCAGCAAGATACGATCAAGAAAAAGCAGGCCTCCGTGCTCAATAATCTTGCGTACCAATTGAATAGAGCTGGACGCTTCGCGGAGGCTCTCCCAACCATCAATCACTGTATTGATCTCAAAAAGCAAGGCTATGCTGATCTTGATTCCCTGGCTGCCTCGTACGGCGAAAAGTCGCAAACGCTTGCTGCGCTGGGCGATTTCGAGGAAGCGCTGCGATTTGACGAGCTCGCACGTGAGGAGATCGGACGGAGCGCCGATGCCGGAGACACCCGATCTCAGGCAGATCGTTGGATTTATCAAGTGAACCAGGCCTGCCTGTATTTGCTTCTCGGTCGATCCGATGAAGCGGAGCGTCTGTTGCGAGAGACGCTCTCAGTCAAAACGCAACGAAGGAAAATCTATAAGATGTTAGCGGAAGAGGCCCTCAAGGAGATCGAAAACGCGAGAGCAGCGTCTCCTGATGCCCGGTTTCAATTGGACTGGAGGTGGGTTGGCCGGTATCGCTGGTTAAGCGCATACGATGCCTATTGGTGGTGGGCTCCAGCAGGTCCTTTCATTGATGAAGAGCAACGACAATGGGAGAAGGTATTTGCCCCAGGGATGGGCGAATCGGTGAAGGATCAGCTACGAGAGATCCTTATGCAGTCCAGGGATCGCGAATTGAGTATGGCGCGAGCCGAGCATCGTGAGCCTCGGTTTTCCTATCCTGCCCTTGACATTGCTGAGGTGCGACAGCGGATTGCTGACTTCCTCCAACTCGACGCTGAAATCGCTGAGAACGAGCCAAACGTGGTTGTGCGCCGTCTGTATCACGGAGCAATAGAGGACGAGGTGTGTTTTCTTCGCTTGATCGAAGCAACCCACGAAGGGAAAGATAAGCGCTTCTGGGAGCTCACACGGCAACTGTATCCCGAACCTACCAGCGCAGAAATGCAGTATGCACTTGAGCAGGTGAGACAGCTTCTACTTCAGGGTTTGAAGCTGCCCGAGACAGAAGCCGCCAGCGCGATCGAGCAAGGGAGACGTGATGCAAGACAGGAAGCGTGCCAGAAGGTGATCGAGGTCCTGCGCGATCAGTTTCATCTCTCGCTCGATCTTTCAGGTGAACCGAACGGGGACTTTGGAGCAGTGTTTTCTCCTCCTTCCGATACGCCGCTGATCTCGGCCCAGGGCGCGAAACGGTTCTTCGAGGCCGTGTTGCAATCACGTGGGCATGCTGGGTGGCATGTCATCCTTGATCCCAACGTGGCTGGCCCTCGGGTTGAAACCGGCCTGCGGCAAGTCTTTCTGCCTGCGGAGCCAATCCCACTCGATGAATTGAGAGAATATCTATCACACGAGTTGGCAGGCCATGTTGCACGTAGTATCGCAGGGGAGAACTCGCCGCTTGGCCTGCTCGGGATCAGTACCAAAGGGTATATGGTCACAGAGGAAGGGCTCGCTGACTATTACGAACGGCAAGCGGCAGCAGTGCATGGAGACCCGGTGGATGATTCGGGAATCTGGCTGGGAACGCTTGCTATCGGATTAGCATGTGGCGTAGCAGGTCCCGCGCAAACCTTCTCCTCCCTCCTGGCCTTCTTTGAGCCGTTCTTATTGCTGTATCGTCTCCTCTGGCGCGATGACGAAGATCGGCAGACGGCGGAGCGACGGGCACAGAGGAATGCCTTTACCCGCTGTCTGCGGACGTTTCGAGGCGTACCCGATCTCGCGCGAGCGGGCATTTGTAATACGAAAGATGTGGTGTACTTGCGCGGGCGATGGTTGATTGACCAGGCGGTTGCACAGGATGAAACGGTGCTTGATCGCCTGGCAGTGGGCAAAGTCGCCTATGAACTTCTCCCTGAACTGGAAAAATTAGGGATCACAGCACCCTCGCAATCATTCCGAGCGCTGGTCCTTGACCCTGATCTGGACGCGTATATCTTGTCTTTTGAGCACGAAGGCGTCAGGGAATAAACCTCGCCATTGTATAGTCGTTCTCATAGTGTGTGCTTTAGTGGAAACAATAGTGTAGCCTCTTCATGGAAGGCTGCAGATTGAAAGGAGCTTTCATGGGATTCACGTATTGGGAAAGCGAGCCTATGCCCGAAGAGGACAAGGACAAAGGCGGCAAAGGCGGCAGTAAGTAGGACGCGTAGCGAGTTGCCCCTGCCAGACATCCTGATATGGAAAGAGAGATGGCAGGGGCAATAGCTTCTACTTCTAAAGCTCGCCGTTCCAAATCACTGTTGGTATCGATACCTGACGTGACCTAAGCATGAGGCAGTCCGGGACTAGTGCGCAGGATGTATCAATACCCCCTAACTGAAAGGCCTTACAGCACTATAGCATTTCATGGTAAAATTGTGCTGCAGAGGCGCATCCCGGCTGGAGGGGACTGAAAGTTTTGGCACAACTCCCCAAATGTGGAAGATAACGCGGTTGCAGAGGCGCGTCCCGGCTTGTGGGGACTGAAAGTATGCTGATCTGGATGGCACGATTCCCGCAGGCGTGGTTGCAGAGGCGCGTCCCGACTTGTGGGGACTGAAAGGTTGGATTACTTTCTGTCGGGTGGCTGGCCGACCGCAGTTGCAGAGGCTCGCCCCCCGCTTGAGGGGACTGAAAGGCGCAACTGATTGTACTTGCGCTGTTGCTGGTAGCTGCTGCAGCGGCTCGCCCCGAGTGGAGGGGACTGAAAGTCAGTTGGAGTATAGCACAATAACAAGTGTTAATCGCTGCAGAGTGACGACCCGGCTTGAGGGGACTGAAAGAGGAACAAGTAGTGATACGCGGTCACATCCTTCGAGGTTGCAGAGGTTCGACCCGGCTGGAGGGGACTGAAAGCCGACCCACACGTAATCCGCACTACGAGGACGATTGTTGCAGAGTGATGCCCCAGCTTGAGGGGACTGAAAGTCCGCTGGCAGATCTGGCCGCGCGCCGCATTCTCAGGTTGCAGAGACGCGACCCAGTTTGCGTGGACTGAAAGTTGAGGTGCCCGGCCAGCGTAATGGTTTCCATAGCTTGTTGCAGAAGCTCGCCCCGGCTTGCGGGGACTGAAAGATTAGTCGGAGCCAAAAAGAAAGGACCACCTGAAGTGTTGCAGAGGCTCACCCTGGCTTGAGGGGACTGAAAGTCTGTATCGATTGCAAACGACCTGGATGAGAGGTAGGCTGCAGAGGCTCACCCTGGCTTGAGGGGACTGAAAGCTGGTGGCGTACTAAATGTTGAACATCATGTCAAGGGTTGCAGAGGCGCACCCAGGGCAATCGCATCTAATCTGGACGAAGGTGCTAAAATAGCAATCAAAAAAAGCGCATTGCGTCATGGGAAATCTTACCCAGTAGTAAGATTCTGGCGCTTTTTTCCCGCTGAATGGCAATCTTCAGGTGAGTAGCTGAGCTTTCAGAGCGGCGAGATAGGCAGCAGGATCTTTGCAGAAGCGAAACTGCTGCCGACGGCATTCCTCCCACTGCTGCAATTGCGCACGCAACTCACGCCACCGTCAATAATCGCTGGGTCGGAGTTCCTCGGCAGAGAAGATCTGCTCTTTGGTGACCACGGCAGCGATCACGCGGACAGAACCACGCACTACCACCCCAATAATGTACTTTCTCGATGACGATCGCTTCATAGTAATTGCCGCCAATCAGGGCGCACCAGCTTATCCCGATTGGTATCACAACCTGGTGGCACATCCGCAAGTCACTGTCGAGGTTGGGACCGAGACCTTCGAGACTACTGCTGTTGTGGAGGTAGATTCGGAATGGCAGCGGCTGTGGGACAGAGTTGTTGAGTTGTATCCTTTTTTCGCCGAGTATCGAACGAAAACGTCTCGGCAGATACCGGTGATCGGTCTCTCCAGACAAGAAAGCTAAAAGCTGCTGGCGCATACGCCGGTCCTCGTTCTACGACTGCGACCGGCTCCAGGTTGATACTTTTCTCGAAAAGCCACAGGGACGCATACCCTCACCTCGAAAAGGTGCAGACGTACACGGGCGAATCGCTTGCTACACATCTGTTTCTTTTTTGACCTGGACCACTATTTTGCCTCTCGTATGACCTGCGGCCAGAGAGGTCATGGCTTCGCTGATGTGCTCAAAGGCAAACACCTGGTCAATGACGGGCCGAAGATGCCCGGTCTCCATCTGCATGGCGATGTCAGCTAATTGCAAGCCATTCGATTCGGTGAGAAAACGATGATAGCTGGCCTGTGTTTCCTCTGCCAATTTGAACACGCGACGGCTCATCAAGCCCATCATCACTCGGAGGAACAAGCTGGCATGGACCTGCTGAGGAAAGTGTTTATCTGGCACCCCAGCGATGCTGACGACCACGCCACCACGCTTGACCACCTGAAATGCCTCACGCGTATAACGATCCCCCAACGTGTCGTAGACAATATCGAACACTGCGCCACGCTGGAGATAATCCTCTTTGTCATAACAAATCACCTCGTCCGCTCCAAGCTGACGCACAAATTCAGCATTTTTGCTGCTGGTCGTGGTAGTGACATGTAAATGCAGTATTTTCGCATATTGAATCGCGAAGGTTCCCACCCCTCCAGATCCAGCGTGAATAAGGAGGCGTTGCCCTGGTTTTGCCTGCGCCCGATCGATCAGGGCTTGCACGGTGGTCAGACCAACTAACGGAATGGAGGCGGCTTCCACATGGGAACAGGATGCCGGTTTGGATGCCACCCACTGCTCATCTAACGCCACCTGCTCAGCAAAGGTTCCCAGGTGTTCTCGACTGGAACGGGCAAAAACGCTGTCACCCACGTGAAAGCGACGAACGCCACGGCCAGTTGCCCGTACGGTGCCGCTCACATCGAAACCCATGATGATGGGAAGGTGTCGTTTTTCGATCCATCGAAGCGCACCTTGTACTATTTGGACGTCGATGGGATTAATGCTCACCGCATGGACATCGATGAGGACATCCTGTTCCCGTAAGACAGGTGCTGGGATATCGGTAAGCCGCACATGGTCGGGTAGCGAACCATAGCCGGTCATCAGCAAAGCTTTCATCACAAGATCTTCCGTTTAGAAATGGCCCCTCGAATGGGACAGAACTGACAGACAATGAAGATATACACTGCATACTTTCATGGTATGGTATGCAGTGTATATCTTCCCTTTTGCTTCGTCAAGAAGCATACTAGGGGGTTCAGGGCAATCTCATCTAATTGACAGCAGATAAAACTTTCAAGAGATACTCCTGACTCCAGCCAGCCTTGAGGCGTTTAGCTTTGATCCCAATCTTGGCCGTCTTTTCTTGGCGAAGAAGGTTGAGCGCAAAGTGGCACAGAATCGCCAGATTATGGTCAGCATGTCCCGTACGAATCCGAGACTCATCTTCCCGAAACGCGATGTCAAGCACCCAATGCACGCTGTTTTCAATACCCCAATGACTCCGAATAGACGTTGCAAAACGGTGAACATCTCTGGCAAAACTGAGGATGTAAAAGCGTGTTTCGTTCGTGACGTTCAGGCCAATGCGCCGTTGCGATTCCACCATCCCAATAGCTCGCAAGCCCTTCCATTTTCCTTCTGGATTCAAGTAGTTGAGGCATATCTCATCATCAATGAGCCAATGTTTGCGGATTTCTAGACGACCATGATTTTTTTCGGTGGTTTCCCAGAATTGGTGCGCC
>Ga0137389_10000523_pt1 | contig 21294 bp, 18 predicted proteins | sample 15con2h14BmetaG_FD_104645 | JGI IMG/M metagenome (GOLD analysis project Ga0137389, IMG submission 104645) | Vadose zone soil microbial communities from Angelo Coast Range Reserve, California, USA - 15con2h1.4B metaG | ecosystem: Environmental > Terrestrial > Soil > Vadose zone > Saprolite...
CGGAGAAGAGTCGTAACGCTCGGCGAGTTGAATGCGATTTTTGCTCAGAGGCGGCAGATACTCTTGACAGGAAAAAACGCCGGAGCGCAGCGGAAATTCAGGATAAGTGCGCTGCACGGCCTCTTGGAGGAACTTACCCATGCGCGCCATCACCTTGAGATTACGAACAGCAGTCCTGGCGACGCCGTCACGCACGGAATCCGCTTCGGCAACAAGCGTCTCCATCATGTCCAAGAGCTTGGGCTCGAGGCCGGGATCATCGACGGTCAAAAAGAGATGCTGGTGGCCGCGCTCGTTCATGAGGTTGCGGATGCGCTCGTCCATGGTCACGCCTGCCGAAGCAACCATGGCGGGCATGGTGCTCACAATTCCGTGGTAGCGAGAAGAAACCATCAAAGAACTTTGACGGAGGATGCTGACGAGCTGGAAAATGTCGTAGTCGTCCGAAGTGAAGACGGGGACGGCAGCTCCTCCAAGCTGTGCGGCAAATTCACGGCACGCGCGCGCGTCCAGCCTTTCCATGGCCACAAGAATGGGGAAGACTTTGTGGCGCTGGAGGAATGCCGACGTGGCTCTGGCAAATGCGGAAAGGTAGCGCGAGTTCTCCGCATCAACAGACGGGCCGGATTTATGAAAATAGACGGTCCGATACTGGCTGTCCTTGAAAGCACCGGTGGTCGCTAGCGCGAAGTATTTACCGAGAGAAGCCTTGACCGGCCACACAAAGGGAAGAATTGGGCAAAGCGCAAGAATAGGCGTCTTTTCGTCCCAGCCCGCGCTGCGAAGCATTTTCCGGCCATATTCGGGCGGATGCGGCTCGAAAGTCCATGCGGTATCGGTGCCGAGTTCGGTGGGAATACTCAGCCGATTCAGCAATGCCTGGGACTCCGCGCTGCGGGGAATAATCAGGGAATCCTTCACGTAGCGCGCGCACATGCTCTCGATCAGCGGGTCCATGTGCCCGGCTTCCCCTCCGTAACCAACGGAGAGCTTGTTCTCCACCGAGGCGATTCCGAGCGAGCCAATCATCATGGTCGTGAGTGCGTTGGCGAATTTGCTTTTGAACATCGAGCCTTCGCAAGCGATTACACCGTGATTGGCGCGGACTTCGCGGAAGAGGAAAGGTGGAAATACATCGGGGAGATGGACTTGGCGCGTGCCCTCAAAATAACCGCGGGTAAGATCGAAATTCTGGGTCATGACGCTGAAATCCACGTTTTCCGCGCCAAGAACATGGCGAATCTGGCGGAGCGTTTCCTGCACGCGCAGGTCAGACCCGGTATTGCGGTTACCGTTGTAACCAGCGAAGAGCAGCTTCAGTTTTTCGCCGGGCGTCCAGCGCTTGCCGAGGCCGAACATCCAGCCAAAGCGCGTAATCTCAATCAACGCACTGACCCAGGCGACGAGTAGAAAATCCGTCATGCGCGGGCTCTCCCTGCGGCGGCATTTTTCTCCGCGCCGGGACTGAAAGGCCAGGGTTTGGCGGGAAATTGGAATTTATTTTCGCGGCTATACTTCAGAAGTGGGGCTGCATACGTGGAGAATTTTGCGGGCGCTTCGCCGAGTTCCTCGACGACGCGGGTATTGTCGAAAACCGTGTTCCAGTCGAGATAGGGCCAGAAAACTTTGAGCAGCGAAGCGCCATAACCGGCAGCGCCGCTGCGGTTGGCGACCCAATTGACGGTGCTGGAAAAGGGTCCGCCGAGAGAAGGCAAATACATGGGCCGAAGCATGCCGCCGTCGTGCGAAATCGCGTCCGTCAATTCCTGGTACGTCTGCGAGCCCGCGCCAGAGGACAAGTGGTAGATGCCGTGCGCGGGCGCCTCTTTTTGATGAATGGTCACGATGGCCTTGCTGACGTAATTCGCGGGCACGATATCAATTTTATCCTGAGGACGCAGCGGAAGAACAGGCATCTGCGCCAGAACGTGGAACGCGTGAACCATATCGAATTGCGAGGTTTCCGGGCGGCGGCTGTCGCCCATAACGATGGCGGGGCGGAAAATCGTCTTGGGGACGTCGGGCAGAAGCTGGTTTGCCATGTGCTCGCAGAATTTCTTGGTGCGCGCGTAGGGATCGTAATCGGAGCGAGACCAATCGATAGCGGCATCTTCGGTTATGACTTCGTTTTTTCTTTTGCCAGCAACGGCCACCGTGGAAACGTGGGAATAGCGGCGCAGGCCGTTGCGATTCTGCACGCGGCGCGCGAGTTGAATGACTTCAAGGGTTCCTCGGAGGTTAACGTTCAGGCACTGCTTTTCCGACTTGCGGTTCAGCGAAGCGGCGCAGTGAAGGAGGGAGTCCGTGGTGTCCACCAGGGCGTGGTATTCGTCATCGGAGAGGCCAAAACGCCCGCTGGTCAGGTCACCTTGGAAAATGCGCACCCGCGTGTTCAGGTATTCGTAGAATTGTTGAAATTCGAAATGCAGCTGCAGGGAAGTCCACAGCCGTTCGCGCGCTTCCCGTTCGGATTTTGCGCGAACCAGGAGGTTCAGCGGGTCGCGGTAACCGGTGAGGAGTCCCGCGACGAGATAACTGCCTAGATAGCCGGTCGAGCCGGTTACGAAGATCGCCATAAAGGGTCGGACGGTGACGCGGCTTTGGAGAGGGCCGCTTCACGTGGGGATTCGCCGGACCAATCGAGCGAGCGCGGCTCGCGCGATTCGAGCGGGCGGCCTTCCATCAGGGGGTAACACCAGCGGCGCAGCGCGGGGATGTGCACGTTGATCCAGTAGTCCCACCAGTCGATCGATTCCGGCGCGAAGTCGAAGAGCGGACGCTCCTCGGGCGGCAGCATGGCGGAGAGCAGGCGCGTATTTTCGCATTCGAAGACGTGTACGTTGTGAAGAATGAAGGGCTCATAAAGCTCGATCAGCTTTTCGGCGCGGATCAGGTCGCGCTCGGCGCGGGCGAGCGGCGGCTTCTTCATATTCAGGGAAACGGCCACGCGATTGATGCGAGAGATGACGGCCTTCTGCATGGGAATGGAGAGGCGCTCATAGCGCTGCTTCGAGACTGGGATGGTTTCGAACTTAACCTTGAGCCAACTGTCGATCGTCTGCGTTGTCCGGTAATGCTTGCGGTGGGCAAGCCCCGTGAGTTCGATGCTGCGCCCCATGTTGACGGGATTGATCGCGGAAGTCGCAAGCTGGTACAAGCGGGCGTGGCGGCGCGCGATAACGGCGGAAGCGATGAGCGTCATGCCGCGGCAGACCATGTCCACGGGAATTACGTCGAGACATTTCCGCTCGTTCGAAGGGAGTTGGCGGAAATTGGTGCCGAGAAGATAGGAGAGTGGCCCGGAGGTATTGATTCCTTCGTTCCAGCCGGTGAAAGGAGAACGCTCCGAGCTTTCAACGATCGAAGGGCGCACGATAGCGATGGGCAGATCGCGGCCGTGGCGCGCGAGGATAGATTCGCCAAGACTTTTCGTGAACGTATAGGTATTCGGCCAGCCCAGATGCTGCGCGCGGCGCAGACCAACGCGCACGAGCCGGTTGCGCGCCCAGCGCGCGCGATTGCGTTTCAGAACACCGTCGAGCTCACCGGCGGGAGCCGCGGCTTCGTTGCCGGCGCGTCCGAGGGCCTGGCGGCGAAGGGCCTTGTCGAGTTCGGGGCTTTCAGAGCGTTCTTCAACGTGGCGTATGGTTTCGCGTAGCGATTCGACTTCGCGCTCGGCATCGAATTGGGAATCGCTGGAGGGATTGTAATTGTCCTGCAGCTCTTCGATGACACGGCCATCGCGCATGCCAACGACGTAGCAGGTGGACAGATGCATCAGGCCGGCGTGATTGCACTTCCGGAGGAAATCGAGCAAGTGAATTGCAGAATCCACATTGGAAGAGACCGCATCGCGCAAATCAGGATTGAAATCGGTCAAGCCGGCGCTGTTGACGATGAGGTCGAGCGATTTTGCGAGGCGCGCCTGCGTGGCGTCGTCAAGCCCCAGGCCCGGGAGGCTCACGTCCCCTTCGACGACTTCCACCTTTTCTTTCAGAAAGGCGCCGAGCTCGCGGCCATGGCGCTCGTGGAGCGTGTCGAGGGCGGGAGATTCCTCAACGATTTTTTCGAACCGCCGCTGTGCAGACGTTGTGCGGTTGCGGCGAATCAACAGGGTGATTTTGCCGATGTTGGGAATATTTTCGAGCAGATCGACAAGCCAGACCTTGCCGATAAATCCGGTTACGCCGATCAGCAGGAGATGACGATTTGCAAGACTCTCACGCACGGAGAGGCGCTCGACGCGCGGAGTTTCCCCGAATAGCGCAACGGACTTACCATGGGGAATGGAGGGACGGCCCGTCGTCTGCACAGCGTTTACAAGGTGTTCTGGCTTCTCCGTCCAGCCAAGCCGGCTCAGAAGTATTTCGCGTGGGGTGCGGCCGTCAGTGTCGCCGCTGGCGATCCACGCCAAGGGCCCGCGGGGGCGCACGATGGGATCAAGCAGCCGGCCCGTCGCCTTGCCGTCGCGATATTCGAGACGGTTGGAAATGAAGGACTCAACACCGAAATGGTGCGCCAACGGGCGCAGTATATTTTCCAGTAGTTGCCCGACCAGGACGATGCGTTCGCCATTGCGGACGGCTTCAATCAGCTTCTCGGCAGCCTCGCGGCGCAATTGAGGCTTTAGGACGTAGTGAAAGTATTCTTCGCCGAGAAGGTCGAGCCGATCGCGGCTGACTCCGCGAAGCAACGTGTGCAGGAAGCGAGTGGCAAACGTGCGGCTCGTAATATAAGCGAAAGGCCTCGCCAGCGCCATGCCTGCCATGCCCGCGCGCCGCGCCCATCGCTCCGCAAAGCTCTGGGAGTTCCAAGTGAAAAAGCCGACCGGGCGCATGGCCCCAAGCTCGAGCAAGGAGCCTTCCACGCGCCAGTAGGAAACGCCGGCGGCCCTAGCAGCAGGCAAGACGCCTTTCGAGTTAGATTCGGGCTGCGCCATAGGACCTACGACGAGGGGCGACCAATCCGCCGCGAGGATAGCTCAAGAATATGGGGATGAGTAATGGTATTTCTCACCTTCTGGTCAATTTGCTGTGTAACGGATTCGCCGCCCGCGCTTGCCTCCACACTGCCGTGTGGCCCTCAGCCCTGACAGAGCGCGGACTGCCTCGGAAAGTGTAAAAGTAGCATTCTCAGCGCCTTCTCGCAAGGCGGCCAGGCTGTCGGTGGCGGCTCAGTTTCCCACTAACGCGTTCGCTTAGAAGTTCGAGAAACTGTGCTATCAGACCACGTAGCGGAACAAGTCGAAACTACGTCCCAATGCGACGATTGCCAGCCATGATGTGATTACCGCCCCAATGATACGAAGGAACCTGTCAATCCACCGTCGCGGCTCTAGATTCCTTGGGACAAGTGCGGTTCGCCATAAATAGTAGGAACAAGCGCCCCAAACCAGGAATCGAACTATGAACGAGTACTGTGGATTCATTCCTGGGCCTCGCCGAGAACTGGATGGCGCGTTAGGTTTCTCACTACACGCCCCAGCCGTAGCGCTCGGCGTGTTCAAAGGTGCGTTGCATCTCTTCGCGCAGGATTTCCGTGAAGACGGAGCCGCCAACGGCGCGCGCGCCCGGTTCAGTAATGTCGGGCGTGCGGTATCCGCCTGAGAGCACTCGTTGGAGCGATTGCTCGACCCAGTCCGCTTCGAGAGAAAGGCCGAAGGCGTCGCGCAGCATCATCGTGGCGCTGAGAATCGACCCGATCGGATTAGCGGAGTCGGTCCCCACCAGGGAAGGCGCGGACCCATGAATGGGCTCGAACAGTGGCGCGGACGATCCAAAGCTGCCGGATGGGATCAGACCGATCGATCCGACTAGGGCCGCGGCGGCGTCGCTTAAAATATCGCCGAACATGTTGCTGCTCAACATCACGTCGAATTGCGCCGGACGCAACGTCAATTGCATCGCCGCGTTGTCGACGTACATATGCTCGAGTTTCACGGAAGGATAGACCGCGCTCATGGCCGTCACGGTGCGGCGCCAAAGCTGCGAGCTGGTCAAGACGTTGGCTTTGTCCACGGAGCAGAGACGGCGCGAGCGATTTTCGGCGCGCGCGTAAGCAAACGTGGCGATGCGCTCGATCTCCGGTGTCGAATAGGACTCCGTATCCCAGGCGCGCTCTACGCCGTGTTCGGTGGCGTTCCCGCGCTCGCCAAAATACATTCCGCCGGCAAGTTCCCGGACGATTTCGAGATCCAGGTCGCCAAGCCGGTCCGCCTTCAGGGGCGAAATCCCTCGTAGCGGCTCGAGCAGTTTAACGGGACGAACGTTGACGTAGAGCCCCAGTCCTTTGCGTAAATCGAGCAGGCCGCTCTCCGGGCGCTTTCCCACGGGCAACGCATCCCACTTTGGCCCTCCGACGGCTCCCAGAAAAACGGCGTCGGCTTTGCGGCAAGCGTCGAGCGTCTCGTTAGGAAGTGGCGTTCCGGCAGCATCGACGGCCGCCCCGCCGATGGGGAATTCTGCGAAGTCAAACTGGTGATTGAATTCTTGCGCGGATTCGCGCAGGATGGCCGCCGCCGAGCGGGTCACTTCCGGGCCGATGCCGTCTCCCGGCAGCAGGACAATTGTCTTCTTCATGGTGGTCTCTGAACAGAAACAGAATTCTAGCAAGCCAGGCGCAGTGTGCAGCGCGTTTCCAGCGTTGCGATTTCTTTGGCCGAAGCCCGGTCAGGCCGCGGGCGTCGATTCCGCGGCCATTGCCGCGGAACGCCGCCGAATCACCTCATGAGCGATGGCGACGATGTCCCGCGAGCGTACCTGTTTGGACTGGTCGGCCAGCGCCGTCACCCGGCTATAAACTTCTGCAAGCTCCGTATCGCTCGCATCGTAGCCCAAGTCGCGCAAGGTCATGCGCAACGCGTTGCGCCCGGAGTGCTTTCCGAGAACCAGCGATCTCGCAGGCACACCAACCGTTTGGGGCGAAATGATTTCGTAGGTGAGCGGGTTCTTGATGATTCCGTCCTGATGAATGCCCGCTTCGTGCGCGAAGGCATTCGCGCCCACAACTGCTTTGTTTGGCGCCACCTGCGCTCCCGTAATTTCGGTGAGCAAGCGGCTTGTAGGAAACAGTTCTTCCAACCGAATGCCGGTCGTAACCCCGAAGCTGTCCTTGCGCACGGCGAGTGCGACGACGACTTCTTCGAGGGATGCATTTCCCGCACGTTCGCCGATTCCGTTAATCGTACATTCGATCTGCCGCACGCCCGCGCGAATCGCCGCCAGCGAGTTCGCTACTGCCATCCCCAGGTCATCGTGGCAATGCGCGCTGAGCGTAATCCCTTGGGCATCGCCCAGATACTGGCGCACCTTGGTGAACATCGCTCCGTACTCTTCCGGCACGGCGTATCCCACGGTGTCCGGCAAATTCAGGACGGTCGCGCCCGCATCCACTGCCACCCGGCACACCTGGCAAAGAAAATCGAGGTCGGTTCGCCCGGCATCCTCGGCGGAGAATTCCACTTCGCCCACATGCTGGCGTCCGTAGCGAATCATCGAGCCGATGGCTTCGAGGGCCTGCTCGCGGGACATCTTCAGCTTCACGCGGAGGTGCAGATCGGAGGTCGCGAGAAAGATATGGAGGCGTGGAGCGGCAGCCGATTTCAGAGCCTCGATTGCCGCGCTGACGTCTTCTTTTCTTGCGCGCGCGAGTGCCGCAATCGGCACGTTGCGAACCTCTTGCGCCACCTTCTTGACCGCTTCCAGGTCGCCTCGCGATGCAATCGGGAAACCTGCTTCAATCACGTCCACGTTCAGGGCCGCAAGCTGCCGCGCTAGGCGAATCTTCTCTTCGGTGTTCATCGAGAAGCCCGGCGACTGTTCGCCGTCACGGAGCGTGGTGTCAAAGATGCGTACGACGTCCATAGAGTCCCCCATGCTCTAGTAACGCACGGAAGGCACCCCGCGTCCAATTTATCTTTATTCTACTTTTGATAATTTCGTCTTATACTGCCTGCCGAGGGAGGGCCCCTTGGATCTCGGTGAATTGCAGGTATTTCTGATGGTGGCGAAAGAGGGCAGCTTTTCCCGCGCCGCCGAACGCCTTTATCGCACTCAGCCCGCCATCAGCCTGGCCATCCGCAAGCTCGAGGACTCGCTCGGACAGCCTCTCTTCGTCCGGGGTGCCAGGCCTGTTCGCCTCACCGATGCGGGGACACTTCTGAAGGACTACGCTGAACGCCTGATCAATCTCCGCGATGAAGTCAAGAAAGGACTCTCCGAACTGGAGGGCTTGAAGCGCGGCGAACTCTCCTTGGGAGTGAACGAGAGTTCCATTCACGCCCTGCTCCCTGCCCTGGCCAAATTCCGGGAAAAGCATCCCGGCGTCCAGGTGCGCGTGCACCGCATGTTTTCGCGGGACATCCCCCACGAAGTTCTGAACTATCGCCTGGATCTCGGCGCGATCTCTTTCGTGCCCCGCGATGCCCAGCTTCTGGCCACGGAAATCCTGAAAGATGAATTGACCCTGGTGGTGCACCCCAAACATGTCCTGGCGAAGAAACGCGAAGTGGATGTCGCCGAACTTGGAGAAGAAAACTTCATAGCGCACAGCGTCGAATCGCCCTTTCGCCGCCGCGTAATCGAGCTTTTTGCGAGAAACCGCACGGCACTCAACATGCCTATTGAAATGCCCACCATCGAAAGCATCAAGCGCTTCGTGCAAATGGGCATGGGCGTAGCTATCGTGCCGCGCATGTGCGTTCAATGGGAAATCGAACGCGGCTGGATGAAGGAAGTTAGAGTGCGGCAATTGAACATGCCGCGCCACGTTTATCTCCTCTCGCGGCGCGGAGCGCGCCTGCCGCATGCCGCTACGGAGCTGATGCGCATCCTTCGCGAAGAATGAAGCCATCTGGTCTTATGTAAATCTGGATTGTTCGTCCGGGATGATGGAGTCTGCGCGAGGCGTCTCGCGTGGAGCAGCGCTGTCGCCGCAATTCTATTTTGTTCGGTGACTTATACCGCTGGCTGCGGCGGTGGAAGCGCCACTGTAACGCCGGCACCCACTGTCACGCCACCGTCCATCGTTGCGCCACCGGGCAATTCAATAATCGTTTTGATCCCATCGGCGGTGTCCTCGACGGGCCAACCACTACAGTTGCAGCTTATTCAGCTCATGCTGACAGTAAAGTAGCCTCAGCAGTAAGAGTTTAGGCCTGTTTGGGCGTTTACTTCGTTTCAGAATCTGCGGCCAACACTCTGGTCACTTCGCCACGGAAATCCGGTACACCACTGCTGCTCCGTCGTCCGACACTAGCAGCGACCCGTCCGGAGCGACCGCTACACCGGCAGGCCGTCCATACACACCTGTTTTTGTTGGATCGGGAACCAGGCCATTCAGGAAGGGCACTGGATCGGCCGAAGGCTTGCCATCCTTGAAGGCGACGAACGCTATCTGATACCCGGCACGTGTGGAACGGTTCCACGATCCGTGCTCCGCCACGAATGCGCCGCCGCGGTAGCGCTCCGGAAATTGCTTCCCGTTATAAAACGCGAATTGGATGGGTGCCACGTGAGGATCAAGCAACACATCGGGAATGATGGCTCGAGCAACGAGTTCCGGATGCTCCTGCTTCACGCGCGTATCCACGTTGTCGCCGATGTAGCTGTACGGCCAGCCGTAAAATCCGCCATCCTTCAACGACGTAAAGTAATCGGGAGGTAGATTGTCTCCGAGGCGGTCGCGTTCATTGACGGTCGTCCAGACCTCTCCCGTCACCGGTTCAAGCGCCAGCCCCACCGGATTCCGCAATCCCGTTGCGAAGAGCCGCGCATTTTTCCCATCGGGATCGCAGATGGCCACGGCCGCCCGGCGGGAGTCCTCCCCAGTGTCAATATTCGAGTTGGAACCAACGGAGATGAAAAGATGTTTTCCATCCGCGGAAAATGCCAGCGCTCGCGTGCTATGCCCGCCCGTTGGCAAGTCCAGGAGGTGTTCCTTTTCACCGAGCCGCTTGGAAGTCTTGGGGTCATAGCGAAACCGCACAACTTCGTTGGTGTTTCCAACGTACACATAATTCCCGTGAAAAACGATTCCGAATGGCTCCTTCTGGCCATCCACAAAAATCTCACGTTCCTGGGCCCCTCCGGTATTCTGCGGGTCGCGCATCACGACGATTTCTCCCGACCCGGAGTCTGCGAGAAAAATGTCTCCGTTCGGCGCGACCGTCAGCCAGCGTGGATACTTGAAATTCGTGGCAAATACATTCACTCGGAAGCCCTGTGGCACCGTGGGCAGAAATCCTGCGGGCGGCTTCTCGATCTCTGGCGCGTTGCCCACCGACTTCGTCGCGAAGGGGGCCGGCAGCTTTGGCTTCTGGCCGTGCGTGACTTGCGCCGGCACCAGTGCGGGCGCACAGAGAGTGAAAGCTAAAATAAAAATGTTTCGTGCAAACATGACGGTAGCCTCTCAAGAAACATAGCGAAAGTTGCGTTTCCTATGATGCCCCAGCTGGACCCTCGGTTCCATTCACCGCGTCCCCGCTTGGAAGCTCTTGCTCGCCCGCGTTTCGCACGTGGACCGCGATCTTCTCTCATCCTAGCGCCATCGTTCCGCATCCAATCGGACAGAGAAAGAGTAATCTAAGAAAGGCAGTCAGGGAGTTGAACAATGCAGAGCCCCTATATTGGACGCGGCATCGCCGCAGTGGTAATTATCGGCTTGGTCGCCTGGACCGCTTTCCGCGCCCTTGGCGCAAGGGCTCCCGAGACGCCGAAAGCACCCTTCCCCGCTCCGGCCGTTGACGCACAGTTGGCCGCGGCCAAGAGCAAGCAAACCGCGGTCTTTGCCGGAGGCTGCTTTTGGGGTGTCCAGGCCGTGTTCGAGCACCTGAAGGGAGTTCATTCGGCGACTTCCGGATATGCAGGCGGCTACGTCAAGTCGCCGTCTTACGAAAGTGTGAGTATGGGGGTGACCGGACACGCGGAATCCGTCAGCGTCACCTATGATCCCTCAAGAATCACCTACGGCCAGCTCTTGATGGTTTTTTTCTCCGTCGCGCACGATCCCACGCAATGGAACCGCCAGGGCCCGGACACCGGCTCGCAATACCGCTCGGTCATCTTCTACATCAGCGACGAGCAGAAGCGCATCGCTGAAGCCTATGTGGCGCAACTCGATGCGGCGAAGGTCTACTCCCGCCCCATCGTCACGAAAGTCGAGCCCTTCCAAGCTTTCTATCCTGCTGAGAGCTACCACCAGGACTATTTGAAGAACAATCCCGGCAATCCCTACATCGTCTACAACGACCTGCCCAAACTGGAAAATTTGAAAAAGGATTTTCCGGCGCTCTATCGGCCCTGACCCTTAAATACCCTCTCGCCCCGGCCCGATCGTTGCTATCTATTTGAGAACAAGCTGTTACATCTCTGGCGGTCTTGCGTTAGATTGAGACGGCGTACTTCTGAGAGAGTCCGCATCCTAGATTACAATTCGCCGTGAGGAGAACCATGATGAGAACTCTCGTTCGTGCTGCTTTGTTTTTGTCGGCAGCAGGTTTGTTTTTTGTGCAGGTAAGCGAGGTCCGCGCCGCCACAAAGCCCGTCACCGTGGACATCAAGAATGCGCAAGGCCAAAGCGTGGGCACCGCGACGCTGACGCCCGCGCCTAAAGGCGTCAAGATCACCCTGGACATCAAGAATCTCCCGCCTGGTGAACACTCCATTCACATCCATCAGGTCGCCAAGTGCGAGCCTCCCGATTTCAAATCGGCTGGTCCGCATTTTAGTGGTGGCGGTCATACGCATGAAGGCATGAATATGGGTGCGCCGGCTGGCGATATCCCGGACTTTGCATTGATCGTCTCCGCGGATGGTACAGCCCACGCCAGCACCGTCGCGCCGAATGTGACTCTCGGCACGGACGAAAATTCCGTCTTCAGCAATGGTGGAACCGCGATCGTCATTCACGCCGTCGCCGGCGGCACCGGAACGGGCGCGCCGCCGCGCATCGCCTGCGGGATAATCACCAAGCCGGAATAACACCGGTTCGCATCATTTCTCAATTCTATTCCTTGTCCGGGCGCTCGGTCACGGCTTTGCCGACGGCGCCCGGAAGCAGTGTCTTCTTGCCGCCCGCCGCTTCTCCGTCAAACAATGCATTGAGACTCGGACACCCGTAAATGGTCGGCGCATGGTTTTGCATCAGCCCGCCAGTGTCTGCCGTAGGGCCGTAATTGCTGTGCAAATCCCGCCCCAGCATTCGCAGCATTGCCATCTGCTGGCCTCGATGATGCGCGGTGTGTGCAATCCTTCGCACCACTACCCACGCGCAGGATCGCAGCACGTCAAAAAATCTCGTTTCCGACTCCCACCAGGCTTCCTCTTTCGCCCGCAGAGACGCCAGCCGCTTCCCGCTGTCTTCCGCATACCGTTTCATGAATTCCAATCGCGTCTCTGTCGCCGGCAATGGCGGCGCCCCAACGTCAATCCCCAGCATGTTGATGAACCACAAATTCTCGCTCACGCACTGGTGCACCATCTGCTCATGTACGCTGCGCCCTCGCGCGTCTACCTCCCGCGGACGCACTCGAAGATCCTCGTCGCGAAATTCGCTCCACACGCTCACCACCTTCACGCGCTCGGTCTCGTAGGTTTCAACCAGGAAGTCATACTTCATAAACGCCACCTTCCCTTCCAATCGGCAACCAGGTGACTTGCTCCGCCCATTGCTAACATCTGATTGTTGACTTGAGCGTTGTACAGGAGTATCTACAGCGTGACGCGCGCTTTGCTGCTCCCTCCCGTTTTCGCCGCGCGAACGTCCAAGACAATTAGGAGGTCATCATGCCAAATGCTGTCCGCGCTATACCCGAAGGATATCATTCCATTACGCCAGGGCTGACGTGCAAAGACGCTGCCCGGGCCATGGATTACTACAAAGATGTTTTTGGTGCTGCTGAAATCATGCGCATGCCTGGCCCGGAAGGCAAGATCATGCACGCCGAACTTAGAATCGGCGACTCCGTCATTTTTGTGACTGACGAGTTTCCCGGCATGTCCTGCGCGCCAACGCCCGGTGCCACGAACCCCGTTTATATTTTCCTGTACACGGAAAATGTGGATGCCACCTTCAATCGTGCTGTCGCCACAGGCGCCAAGGTGGACATGCCGCTTGCGGACCAGTTTTGGGGGGATCGCTATGGGAAAATCACCGATCCCTTTGGCCACCAGTGGGGCCTTGCGCAGCACGTCGAAGATGTCGCGCCTGAGGAGATGAAGCGCCGCTCGGATGAGTGGACCGTGAAAATGGCCAAAGCCGCCGGCCAGAGCTGAACCCTCAAATACGCATTCTGGAAAAGGCCCCGCCGTTTGCGAACCAACCGGGGGGCCTTTCATTCTTGGGGAGCGGGAGAGATATTCAGCTACAGCGGCCAAAGCCAGGCCGCGCCGCGCACTCCGCTGGCGTCTCCATGTTTCGCGGGAAGAACTGGCGTGTCCGCTTCCTTGCCGAAAACGTACTCCTTCAAACGGCCCGGAACATTTTGGTATAGCCGCGGAATTTGCGAAACCCCTCCGCCTAGCACAATGATGTCCGGGTCCAGCAGATTGATGACTCCCGCCAGGCTGCGCGTCAGCCGGTCTTCGAACCGATCCAGCGCGGCGACTGCGGCCGCTTCGCCTGCGCCGCTTCGTGCGATGATCTCGGGGCCCTTGAGCGCAACATCCGTCGCGCGCTCATAATCCGCTTCCAGTCCAGTTCCGGAAATCCAAGTTTCGATGCAGCCGTTCCTCCCGCAATAGCATGCCTGACCGGGATATTCTTCCGGCCGCATCCAAGGCAAGGTATTGTGTCCCCATTCGCCCCCAACTCCGTTCGAACCGCTGTGTACGCGTCCATCCACGGCAATCCCTCCGCCGCAACCCGTGCCCAGGATCACCGCGAAAACGACGTGCTTGCCCGCGCCTGCGCCATCGGTCGCTTCGGAAACTGCCAGGCAGTTCGCGTCATTCGCGCATCGCACTTCGCGCCCTAGAGCGCGGCTCAGGTCTTTGTCGAAAGGTTGGGCGTTCAGCCATGTGGAGTTGGCGTTCTTCACCAAGCCCGTTTTCGTCGAAATGGTTCCCGGAATTCCCATGCCTACCGTGGCTCTCCGTCCCAGCTTTTTCTCGATTCCTTCCACCCCTTCCGCAACCGCGCGCACCGTTTCTTCGTAGTCGAAGCGCGGCGTAGCGATGCGCTGACGGTGCAGTTCCCTCCCGTCTCGCTCGAGGGCGACAAATTCAATCTTCGTGCCGCCAAGATCGACGCCAATCCGAATGTGCTCTTGTTTTTCCTGCTTGGTAGGCATCGCGGAAGCCTCCCTCCAGCGAGGAGGTAGTCTACACCGCAGCGCTCCGCTGTAGTGCTCTGGGGCTCTTCTTTCGATTGAGGGGAGCCTTTGGTACTTTCGCGCTACTCGTCGCCGCGGACCTGCCACCACTCCAAGCGTTCGAATGCGGCCATCTTTTCGGAGGCATGTTCCTCATACCAGCGGCTCCACGCGAGCGTATCCGCGGGCAGATTCTCATCCGTGATTTCCTGCAGCGCCAGAAAAGTCCAGCTTCGCATTTGCCCAGTAGTGCGGGGATTCCTTGCCAGATCGATGAGCTTCGGCACCATCTTCATTCTCTGCTTGCGCGTGAAGATTCCGCAATCGGAAATATTGCAGCCCGCGCGATCCCGCACGCTGGTGGCGGGATCTTCCGTGAACGAAGTGAACAGCTCGTTGAGAACCTCATCTTTGCCGAGGAACCGCATCCCCTCGACGGCCCACTGACGCACAACCGCGTCCTGGTCATACCGAGCATAGTTCAAAAGCACGCCGTGAATGCGGTCGTAGTCCACACCGCGGCCCGCTAACATGCCGAGATAGTAGACTGCCCATGCACGGTAACGCTTGTCGGTGCGCGCCCGCTCGATCAACACATTGGCCGCCTGCTCATTCCTCTGCCAGCCTTCCAGAGCAAGATTAATGTCCACGTTCGCGTACCGCACGCGAAGATCCTTGGAAAACTCCGAGCGACGCTCCAGTTGCCGCATTCGGTCGGTCATTCGAATGTGCCCGTTCCAGCTCTCCACCTGCTGATCGAAACGCTCCAGGGCCCGCGTGTCGTGACCGATGGCGCGCTCGAGCAATTCCTCAGCCTGCTCTTGCGCCGGAAGTGCGCCCAGGCGTTCTGTGTCCGCAGCCGTCAAGGGCGCGGAAAGAACGCGCCGCGCCATCGGCTTTACAGGCGCCGCCGCTGCCGCGCGCGAGTTGTTTCTGCGAGGAGCGAACGAAGTCATTCGCCACACCATGAACCCGGCCATTCCTGCGAAGAGAAGAGCAAATACTGCGGCCGACGCTGTCGCTGGCCTGCGTTGCCGCGACGATCCGAAGACCAAGGTTGGCGCTTGCCTGAGAGGTTGTGCCGCTACGCCGAGAGGTAAATCCACTTCCACGTGCGTATCCAATTTCAGGCCGGCCAGCGTTTCGATTTGCGAAACCACCCAGCGCGCTTCCTGGCGGCTGTCGATTTCGTCCGCCAGCGTGATTCTGCGCCCATCCTTTAACCGCATTCGAATCGCGTGCCGGGCGGTTCCCGAGTTGCCGCCTTGTTGCATGCTTACCACGGGCACGATCGAGGCTACGTCCGAAACCTGAATTCGGCGTGTGCTGCCAATACCAAGAATTCCAGTGCGCGAAAGAATTTCTCCGCTACGAACGCTGATTCGCGAACTGCCAAACGTGACATGCAGAAAGCCGGTGATGATCAGCAAATCGCTCAGCCCAAAAAGAATGAAAAATAGAATGGGCGCGTGTTTCTGGTACATCAAATAAATCGCCGCGCTCCAAACCACGGTGACCAGAAAGAGAATCAGGGCGCGGCCGGGATTCCGAAGAGCCGGAAAATAAAACTCGGTTCCGCCCGATCCCATCGAAACAACTACTTTCGTTTGTGCGGGTTGCGCCACTGCGCCGGAGTCCGCGTCGCTGGTCTGCGCCGTAGAAAAACCAAAATTGTCGGTTCCCGTGCCAATTCCAGTTCCGAATTCGCTCGCCGGCGTGGACGAAGTTGCTGTTTGAAAAACAGGAATTTCGAAATCGTCTGAGTAATCCACTCCCGGCACGTCCGCCTGGGCGTGAAGCAGCCAAAGTATTAGATCGTCGGGATTCTCGTGATTCGTGGCTAGGCAGTCCGCAGGCGGCGAAAAACCCACGGGAATGGCCCTGCCGAGCGGGCCGGGGCCTACCGCCCCCGCGGGAACATTCTGGTCCGCTTGCCAAAGGACAACTTGACTCGTGCTGCGGCTGTCGCCCGTCCCGGAAGCGATTTTGCGCACGCAGGAGAGCCGAAGATCGATGCCGTGCTCCGCGCGAGTGTCAAATTTCAAATGAATCCTTCCACCCACGCGTTCGCCGGGAGTGAATGGCAGCGAATCGAACTCAAAGTAGGTGTCGCCAAAGCGCTGGTGCTGCATTGTCGTGCGCGCGGCCTTGACGATCAGGATTGCGCCAAGCAGGTTGAAACCCAGGAGCAGAAACACACGCGGGTCGCCGGTTCGAATAAAGTTCGGAACCATGCCGAAGAGGAACGGCAAGGTAATCATGTTGCACAGAACAGCGAGCACCCAATACAAGACTTCACTCTTCTTGTTTAGACTCTCCGCGCGGCGCATGGCCCAGTCCGTTCGCCATAGCCAGGGAGAGAGTGGACTCGATTCCTCGATCGCAGCCTGCTTTTTCAGGCGGCCGTAACCGCTGATCGCCGCATAGATCAGTACGCCACCGATGAAAACAAATACCGAGCCGAACAAGACTGCGGCGACTACATCGTACGTCCGGAAATTTCCGCTGCTGATGATCTGCGCGTAAATGAACGCGAGACCCGCGACCATAAACGGAAGTCCGAAAAGAGTCAGGAAGACAGCAGCGCCTTTGGAAGGCTGAGTCATTCTTTAATTCTAGGAGTGTTCGAAGGAATAAAGCGGGAGCCCTGGACTGATTTGCCTTCGGCGTACACCTGACCCTCAGGACAGGTCAGTTTGTTTGTAAGGCGCAAAGAGCACAAAAATGTGAGGCCCGCTGAGGTTGCGAGCGAGCCGCGCAGAAGAAACAGCCGGAGCTTGGAATCCGACGATCTTAAGCGGCGACCAATTTCGGCCCCGGCTTGCGGCGAGGCTTGCTGGGTTTTTCGAGCAACTCCCGCTCGGCACGCGTCCAATCCTCGAGCGCATTTCCAGGCGCGCCTCTGCGTTCCAAATAAATTTGATACGCGCGCAACGCGATTTCCTCGGTTGTCGGATGGTTACTCGCTGCTCCCGGTTTGGTCACCGTTAGCGAGGAACTCTGCCTCGTCTTGGGCATACACTTCTCCTTTCGGCTGAGGCTCCGATTTTACAACTGGTGGAAAGCCATCGCTCTAGAATTCGTTCGGGTGAGATTCGAAAGATTCAATACGTCGAATCGAAAAAACGTGGTCCACCACAGATCGAATTTGCAGATCGTGCAGACTGGCGCGGAAGATTCGAATGACGATTATCAGTAGCCGTCAGTCTCCGCCAGGATGGCGCGCGTCTTATGATCCCAGAGGATGAGCCGGGTGCCAGGGAATTGGGAAGCGAGGATGGATAGACGCTGCCGGGCAATCGCAAGGTCCTGGAGACACTCCAGCCAGAGATGCCGCCCATCGGCATCTCCGATCAGGATGTCGTAAGCGGGCTCAAGTAGGGAGGACACTTGTCCTGCCATGGTGCAGTCCCTCCAGCTCAGTAGTGAAGGAGGAGCGGAAATCGTTTCAATTCAGGAATGTGCCTTGAACCTTGAGTCGAAGCCGAGTCCGCAGCCCCTTGGAATTAGGGATCAGCGAGCAGTCAGTGTTTTCGCCCGTCCCGGGGCTGGAATAGCGCCAAGCTGTTGCATCATACCCAGAGCGTCCCAATTGGTATAGGAATCCATGATTTTTCCTCCCGCGAGGTGGTGGATGGTCATTCCGTCAACGGAGACTTTTTTATTTGTCGGTGGAACGCCCATGTAATCGCCTTTGTGGGTACCGGACAAGGTCCAGCAAGCGACCACTTTATCCTTCTCGGCAACGGTGTCCTCCACGGTGAAGCGCAGATCAGGGAAACCTGCGAGGAGGCGCGAAATCTGGCCCTTGTACGCTTCCGGACCGATGGAGGAACCGGATAAGTTAGGAGCCTGGAGTGCGTGGCTAGGAGAGATGAGTTGCTTTACGACCTCAAACTTTCGTTTGTTCCAGGCTTCTTCATAGAGGCGCCGAACGATGGCCCTGTTATCGGGTGACATTGGGTTCCTCCTCCTCAGGATCATTGCGATCCGGAAACTGCGGAGATGGCCCTGCCTCACGAAAGGTTCGGTTGACAAACTTGGGGGGAGTGAGGCTTGCCAGAGCGTACTCTCACAGGATTCGTTTGCAATCGACGCGTGAGAGTCTCAAATGGCGTTTTCCAGGATGGTCCGTTCGCCAAAGTGCCGAGAAAACAGGCGAAACATGGCGGACGACAGAGATGGTGAGATGAGAATGGTTCACTGAATCTCGTTGTAGCTTCTTGAGGAGGCTGAAGCCCGCTCGATGCGGAACGTGAAACAGCCTGCTGTGGTGCTGTTTACCTGGAGATAGTTCACATCGGTGATGGCGAAAAGTTTTTCGATGGCCGGCTCAAATTTGCCATCCGAGACGATCTCTTGTGCCAGCAAGCGCCGGCCCCTAGCGTAGGCCTCGACCGTTCGCGGGCTCCCGCGAAGTTCCTCGGGAAAGATTGCGTCTTCCACATAACGCGGGCAAGCATCTGCGTGGACGTAGACAGGACCAGGTTGTGGAAGCGATTCAACCCCGGTGAAGCGATCATAGGTAAATAGAATTCTGCGGTCTTTGCCGGCGACAAATGTGCGCAGGCAGTGACGGCACGGAGCATCGTCGGTGGCTAACTCGGCGTGCGCGGGAAACCCATAAACGGGCGCACGAAGCGTGGCGCGGACGGCTTCCGCGACTTCCGTTGGAATGGCCACGATGCGAATGGACTGCATGAATTGTTCCTCACGTTCTTCTTCAGATTCAGAGCGACATGCGCACGCTCTGTGCGTGAGTGATTGTGAGGGAGCACCCGTTCCCGTTCTATCCGCTATCGGCGGTCAAAACCTCTTTTCGGGCGGCCTCAATTCTCATTTGGGAAGAGATATGTCTAACTTTGATTGGATCCAGCGGGGGGTACGTTACGTTACCCCCCCATCAGATCGATGAATATCAAAACAAAGGGCTTACAAAATTTGCAATTCATAACTGATTGATTCTAAAGGGCCGACAATTCGTGTGTTCCGGGGAGCAATGTGCAAGCCGATCAAAAGAAAAGAGTTGGGTTAGAAATGAGCAGTTATCGCTTGCTGGAAATGTGAAATCGGTTTCAATTCGGGCGAGCGCAGATATGAACGTGCTGAAATCTCGAGGACCACGGCTCGAATCCACAATGAGATCTTCCAAAGTCTGCCTGAGACTGCTGCGATTTCAGCGGGAACTGGCGAAGGGTGGTGAAAGAACCACCCTTCGCCGGAACCGTCAAGATAAGCCGATCATTCAGAAGACGAAAGCAGGCTGGAATCACGGTCTGGAAATTACGGAGCAACGTGGACGCTAATCGCGATGTTGGCGCCCTTTTCCTGACGGTAGGTGACATCGGCGTTGGCGCCGACTTTCAAGCTGCCTTCCACGGTCGTATTCTTGTCGATCTGGAAGGTCATGGTCTTTGGACTACTTGGCTCCAACTGCAAGTTGTTTTTTTCACTGGAGGTCTGCGACTGCCCGACGGTGAGAGTGAAGGAATTCTTTTCGACCGAAGCAATCTTTCCGGATACGGATTGCTGTTGGGCAGCCTCCTGGCTGTTCGGCAATCCTCGCATTGCGACGCCGTGAGTTGCGGCCGGTGGCAAGGACCACGCTACCGCCGCGAGAGCCAGACTAGCAAGGGTGGAAAAAAATACTCGTCCTACGTTCCTCATTTTTAATCCTCCTCGGATTTTCGGCCGAGCCCCATTGTTGTGCAGAGAATATGCCACGCCTGTGAGGACTGTGGAGGATTCTCTATCCTCAACCGAACATTAGGCTTACAGAGGAGAATGGGAATCTTAAGCGTTCCTCGGGTTGAGTACTAGAACGGGAAATCTCTTCACAATCGATCTCCAAGGTAGCTAGTTTCTGCTCGGATTTCCTTGCAGCCCTACTTGGATTTCAGGGGGACTGCAAGCAACCGTGTATCAATGAGTTTCAATAGTTTTGAGTTGCGATGTGGCGAGCGCTATTTGGCCGTGGTTTTCGAGCCCGGCTCAGGCTGAGCTCCGGAATCAAGGAAAGAGGGATTGAGAGATGCCGTCAGGTCGTAAGATTTTCCGCGGTCGGTGAGTCCTGTGACCAAGAGTTCGTAGCGGAAACCCTCAGGATGGGTTCGACTTCTCAGAAGCACGAGCAAGCCTCGCACTTCCGCTTGAGAAGGGACAATTATCTCGCTTCCCGACACGAGGGGAGCCGCAAGCAAGCCGCGAAACTCAGTGCCGTCGCGATCGGCTGCGGAATCGATGGAATCGAGCATTTTTACTTGCAAGACCGTTCCTTTGGGCAGGGCATCTATCGCATCCGCGGCCACTGGATGAAGACGGGTTTGCAAGTGAAATTTCAGAATGGCCCCTGCGGGGACTCGAACGGGCGCAACGGCTGCATCCTGAGCAGGAGCGGCACTTGCAGGAAGACTGATGGAGCACACAACTGCAGCGAAGGAATGGCGCATGGGCTGGGCCTTTCTTCCTCTGAAAACACGAGCAACACAATAATTCTAAGTTTACGCAGGGGCGCGGTCAACGCGAAACGCGGCTGAGAGTAGCGAATGCCTTAACGCGCCTCGGGGCAGCATGAGACGAGAGCAGAAAACAAAAAGGGCCGCTGATTGCTCAGCGGCCCGGAGGCACTCACAAAGTTATCCTTGCTCTTTGACACGACACGATCTGCCAGAATCTGCCCAAATCTACCGTGACTTCAGCCGAGGCCGAAGAAGGGTAGTGAGAGTCACTCGAAGCGTGCATCCCCGCGGCTCGTGAGGGCTTAGGGATGCAATGCGTGGCCTGACCCGCACACCATAGCGGGTTGAGCCACGACTACTTTAGAAAGGAGGTGATCCAGCCGCAGGTTCTCCTACGGCTACCTGGTTACGACTTCACCCCAATCATGGGTCATACCTTGGGCGCCTGCCTCCTTGCGGTTAGCGCGGCGACTTCTAGTACAACTCACTTTCGTGATGTGACGGGCGGTGTGTACAAGGCCCGGGAAC
>Ga0137389_10000527_pt1 | contig 21210 bp, 17 predicted proteins | sample 15con2h14BmetaG_FD_104645 | JGI IMG/M metagenome (GOLD analysis project Ga0137389, IMG submission 104645) | Vadose zone soil microbial communities from Angelo Coast Range Reserve, California, USA - 15con2h1.4B metaG | ecosystem: Environmental > Terrestrial > Soil > Vadose zone > Saprolite...
GACAACCGCGGGCAAAGCCACCGACCACGCCAATTTCGAGGGCCTTTAATTCCTCCTCACTCCACTTCAAGCTGCCTTTACCGACGCCAACACAGGATGCCCCATAGACAGGATCGCCTTGCGCAACCATGCTCTGCGCAAGCTTGGTCACTTCTGCCGGAAACTGAGCAGCTGCCGTATCCAAGATCACCTGCCGCACACGGGGATCAGCGGTCAGAGAAATCGCCCTGCGATTGACCATCACGACTTCAGCGCAGGACGGCTCTGCAGCAAGCGCACTCACGACCGCAGCACCCACCTGCCCCGTGCCACCGATGATCAAGACACGGAATGCCATTTCAGGCCTTTTTCACTAGTAAACAGTCCCTAGGCCGACTTCCGCTGCAGTTTGGCCGTCGGCTTCTTTGCCGCAGCTTCCTTCGCCGGTTTCTTGCCGGCGATCGGCATGAGCATTTCCTTCTGACCGCTTGCGACCTTGCGTGGCTTCTTGGCCGGCTTGGAGTCCTTTGCCGCCTCCGCGCCGCCGATGCTCTTGCGCAGCGCGTCCATCAAATCGACGACGTTCTCGCCACGCGGTCGCTCTTTCGCGGTGATGGGTTTGCCGGCGCGCTTCTGGTTGATGAGATCGATGAGGGCGGTTTCATACTGGTCTTCGAACTTGTCCGGCTCGAAGTGACCCGCCTTCTGGTTGACGATGTGCTTGGCGAGATCGAGCATAAGCAGGACGACGCGCGACAGATAGGTCTTTTCGGGTTTGAATTCCGGGTTACTGCCGGGATCGAATGGCTCGACCAAGGCAATCTGATCGGCGGGAACAAGTCTCTTTCCAAAGGTGATGATCTGCATGTTGGTCTCCTGAGATGTTGTTGAACATTGTCAAGAGATACCGAAACGCGACGCGGCAAGGCCGCGAACGGTTGGGAATTGCCGCGGAGTCATCAGGAAAGATTGGTAACTGGGCGTGCCGTCAGGCCTTTTGGATCGTCGGCCAAAAGAATGAAAGGCCGCAAAGAAGAAAGACTTGGATAAAGGCTGCAAAAACAGCCGCAAGTTTGGCGGTTCGGAAAGCGGTCAACACCCCAAACATTCTTTCGATTGTTGTAGGCCAATTGAGCAACACGAGGATCGATAAATCCTCGGCAAAATCAAAAAAGATATAAAGGGCTGGCAGAAGCCAGAAGGCCGAGATCGGAACGCTTGATATACTGGCCGGCCATTGGACCATGCTTGCAAGCGTTGCGCTCGCGACCCCAAGAAAACCGCCCAACAGAAGTAGATAGAGTAAGTCGAGTGGAATAACGCGCGTTGCGTATCCGTGCGCCAGTCGTCCGCCTTTCGCATGGGTCCAATTCGTCAGGGCGTCCTCAGTCAGATCGATAACTTTGTCGGTCTCGGCAGGGATCGTATATTTTGGGTTCTCGCTATTCGTCGGCCTCTCCAGGAACCGCAAGGATACGGCAAGCCCATAAGGCATCGCAGCTTGCGAAATAATGAAAGGCAATGCGATCGCAAGCATCGCGAGCAATATTATCAATCGCACAAAACGTTCTCTCAATTTATCTGGCGAACCTCGATGGTCGCCTGGCCAGAATTATCCCTGTAGAAATTCGATCCGCCCTTTTGGCTGTCGAGAGCCCAGACGGAATCATTCACATAAAGGAACAACTCGCCGTCCCGTTTTGGGGTGATGGTCACGTCGAGATTGTTCGATCTTCTTTCGTCGTCTGGTTCAAGCACGGTCTCGTCGCTTCCCGTGGATCCGACACGGGCAATCACTTTGAATGGTTGAACGAAGAGCTGCCGTTTGAGCGGCCAGTATACAATCTGAAGCAGCCGGTCGGCGAATGTCAGCGTCGACGGGTCTACCCCCCGGGGGCTGACAACGACGTCACCGTTTTTCCAAGGCGTGTCGCTCTTGGGCTCAGGAGCAATGATCTTGATCTGATACTTCAGACCTTGCTCCACCATGATACCCGTCGGTTTGCAAACAGACGCGATTTTGAAAACGTTATCGGGATGTTTCAACGCGGCGTCGTTCGCATTTGGGCGCACCTCGCAGGCTGATGGACAAATCGCAAATCCGGACGGTTTGGTAACGGGGGCCGAACCCGGCGTCCCGGGTACCGCCACGTGGCAAACCGACACGGGAAGCTTGCAGTCAGAGCGATGACGGGGATCGCAGTCGGGGTTCACGCGAGTTTCACAAACGGGCGTTCCTTCACCGCAAGTAACCGCGCGCCCGCCACTGCACATGGGAACCAACCCTGATGGACCGCACGCCGCGACCGACGCCGTCAGACAAGCAGCAACGCCCTCATTGATACCGCTTTCTTCGCATACATAGCCGAACGAGTCCCTCACGCTGAAAACCAAATGGTTCGTCAGCAGGCAGGCGATTACGACAAAGCTGGCGGCGAAGAACGTTGGCAACAGGAAAAGCTTGAGACTTCGAACGCTCTCTCGGTAAAGCCACCAGGACCGAAGATGCAGTACGATGCCGGGCGGCAAAAACAGAGCGACAAGGATGCTGGCAAGAATGGCCTTGACCCATCCATTTATGTGGTCGTCCAGAAATTGCTGCCCCGGCCAGTTGTGAGGCAAGACACTATGGAGAATGGCGAAAAGCGCAGCGGCACCTCCAACGATCCTCAGAGCGATGTCCACGTTCGACATTCTGGCGGCGCTGTACTGACGCCAGATATGCTCCATCCGTTCTTCGATCTTTGTGCCCAGTTGCACGCCGAGCCAGATCAGAAGCACGACGAGACCTCCCAGCACAACAAAATGGCTCGGATCGCGCGCATAGGCTTCGATCCAGAGCGACAGCGCCCCGGGAAGGAACGAGTTCAAAGCACGAATGGCGGTGGAGACCAAATGCAGGCGAGTCTGGAATTCGCCCGAACTGTCAGTCGTTACGACCAGCGGATAGAGAGCCAGATAAATCGAGGCAAACACGGTTATGAAATAAATGATTCGGCGCCGCCAGACCTGGTTCCAGATGAACTTCTGGGCCTCGCACCGTTCGGTTACCGCCGCGTCCTTCTCATAGTCTGTTTGAGGTTGGATACCATTCTCGCTCATCACCTGGTAGGAACGCGGGATTCCGATCGGCGCGTATCGGTGAGCGCCGCCGATGGCGCGTTGAATTGCGGTCTCGTGGATAATCGTCCTTTCATTGTCAACGAAATCGTGTTCCCGACGAGAAAATTTCATGAGGTTGAGATCTTCGATCTTGCGAGGCCCGTACCGGTAGTATCCACCCAAGCCATTCCGAGAGTCGTAAAGCCGGCCGTCCTTGTCGCGACGCCATTTGGTGTGCACCATCACGTCTGGATCAGGCTTGTCCTTGCCTGGCTCTTTAGGCTTCGTCTTGAATGCGAGGCCACGGGACTCAGCCTCCGTCATGATCCAGTAAAGAGGGATGTAGGCCAGGGAGTCGTCCGGGTAACCGCCACCGACATTAGAGTGAACGCCAGCGAACCAAACTTGCGTTAAGACATCAGGTGACACATCCTTTTCATTCCAAAGAACTGGATGAAAAGTCGTTCGTTCATCGTCAAGTGACAACGCGTGGCACGCTCTTTTTATGCGGGGGTCAAACCTTCGATTTGGGAGTTCGAGCGGCCAAATCCATTGGCTAACACCTCTGGCCATCTCATCGACCGGCATTCCATAGGCCGCCACGGTATCCCACAATCCGAGGAATTCTATCTGTTTAACCTCGATATTCTTGTTCTTATCGTAGCGGGCGCCGAACAGCCAAAGGACAGCGTCGCGTATGAATCGAAAGAGGAATTCTACTCGCAAAATCGTGTGAAAGCTTTCGCGGCGATAGGCGCGGTAGGCCATCTTGGCGTTGCGATAAACCTCGGCGTCCGTCGCGCCGGTTACAAGCTTCTGGCTAAGCACCAGCCCAATCAGTACGCGAATTGTGAAGGCGCCGCGGCTGAAACCAAATGCAAAAATCTGATCGCCTTGCTTGTAATTCAGGCACAGAAATTTGTAGATGTCCAAAACATTGCGCTTCAGGCCCCATCCGAATGCCCCGCCTAAAATGGCAAGGGGCTTGAATGAGGACGTACCGACACCGTCGTCGTAGAAGGCAACCTGGTCGTTGCCTCTGAGATCAAGGCTTTCAAAAACGCGCCAGACGTTCGATTTCCAGACCTGGCTGGCGGAATTGCCCGTGCCATCCGAAAGAAGAATGATGCGCTTTCCGGACATAACAATCTCCTCGCAATAACGGCAGAAGCAACTGCGGCGCGTAAAAATACGCCCCATGCATATCGACAATTTTTGGTTGCAAAATGAGCGGGGAAGCCACCACCGTCAATCGAGGCGACTGAGTTATCAACATCTTCAGCACACGGATAGCATGCGTGCGGACCGCGCACGGCGCGCTCCGAAGGTTTGGGATATCTATATCCCGGACCTCCACATCGATAGCCTTATGGTGAAGGCGCGTAATTTCAGATAGACGCTGAACAATGATACAATCCCATCGAAAATACCGATAGAATAGGCGCCATCCCGACATTGGTGGCCAATGACCATTTCGCAATTCGAAGGCTTGCCCCATGAACGAAGCGCGTGAATTTCAAGAAATCGCGCATTGCGGCGGGCAGGTTATTTTCAACGTCAGCACAAACAGCGAAGGTCGGCGTCTCTTTCAAATTACGTGGCAAGGCAACCGGCCCGTTCCAGCGGCGCTCTATGCTATTTACGCATTGCCGCAGGGTATTCCCGTTGCCGACTTACCAATGGGCGGCATTGGTGCGCCTTGGCCGGCGCCGCCAGTACCGGGCTGCATTCCTGTTTTTATTGCGTCCGACAGCGAAGGAAAATTCGGCTTTCAATGCGAACGGTGTGAGCAGTATTGGCGCGCCCGGGGCGGCGCGGCAATCTGTCCATATTGTGGGGTACGCGGCGATCGCCACAACTTTCTGTCCGCTGCGCAGCGCGTCTACGTGCAACTTTATTGTCAGAAGCTCAATGGAGCCCTTTCTGCGGCCGAAGATGGCGCTCATATAATTGATATGGATGCTGTCGCAGATGCGGCGGGCAAGGACGTTGAGAAGCCGCAATTTTACTATGCTGAGCAGACCCAGCAAAAGCAATTCAACTGCTCTGCCTGCGGCGAATTCAACGACATCTTGGGGCGGTTTGCTTATTGCTCGGTCTGCGGCACACGCAACGACCTTAGCGAATTCGAAAGCGTTATTATACCAGCAATCCGCGAGGATCTGAACAATGGCGGCGTTCCGTCAAGCTGCTTGAAGGATGTGGGATCGGCTTTTGATACCTTCGTCGCGCAATATACGGGGCAGCTCATTCGAAATAGGCCGATGCGGTCGGGACGGCGCGAACGTCTCCGCAAGATGCGATTTCACGACGTCGCCGCGACGCGACATGAGCTGATAGGCGGCTTTGACATCGACATCTGCGAAGGTATGACGGAGGCCGAAATTGCGACCGCGACCCGTTTTTTTCAGCGTCGTCACGTATATGAGCATAGCGGCGGCGAGGTCGACGAAAAATACTTGCGGGACAGCGGCGATGCCTCGGTGCGCTTAAAGCAAACCATTCGCGAAACACAGGCAGGCGTTCATGAATTTGCGAACCTTACCTCGCGTATGGCTCGCAATCTTCATCGTGGCTTTCACGATATCTACGAACCCATAAAATGGCCGATTGATCATCACGAGGCGGAAAAGAAGCGCTTGGCTGCTCTTGACCGACGGAGTGGAGAACCAACCGACATTCGGCCGGTTCATACCGCAAAGCCCCAGTTGCGAGGTCAATAGGGTCGAGATTTCAACTCAACACCACGCCTTCCAGAAGTTATTCCACGCCATGCGAATACGACTCCCAAATTGGCGGTACCAGGGCCAGGCTGCTTTCGTGAAGTATGCGTCTCGAAACGCAGCGTCGCTGGCACGGCCCGCAAGAATCTGCGCCTTGGTCATCGGGGCCGCCAAAATCACCGCGTTATTCTCAATCCAATAATGGGATTGACAGGGATGATCCCAATTTCCGATCGATGGAGACAACGAAACTTGATCGCCTTTCGACGTGAGCTTGTACTCGGCATTTCGCAATGGTGTAACGATCTTCGTTTTGCAGCCACAACAACATAGGTGGCTCGCCGTCTGAAACCGTTGGGAGATATAAAGCACTCCGTCTTCGAGCTGCTTAGGGATAAACTCGACGTATGCTGGTCGCAGCGACGAAATTTTCACGTGTGGTCCTCTTTGGTCAAGCCGTGGGTCGCAATCGTATACAGTGAATGATGTTCACGGCGATCGTCGGCGTAAAAGCCTCTTAACTTTTTCCACTTTGTTACGGCCATAGCCGCATTCGCCATGTTCAAGTCAGCGACCTGAATATTCCGGTAAATTTCATTCTCCTGACCGGCGCCAAAAGAAATGACTTCTTCAAGGTGTGTGTGCTGCTCGGGTGTTGCGACGGTGAAGCGGCACATGCCTCGCAACTGTCCTTGCTCGTCAATTGCGACGTCAATGCCAACGTCGATCAATGGCACTTTCATCTCAACTAAACCCTGAAGAATGACCTTGCGGGAAGCGGCATTGTCGATAGCAACAAAGACAAAATCAAATCCGGCAAGCTCCGGTAGCTGTTCGGCGTGGACGTAATAGGGATGACGAATAATTCCCTTCCGCATCCGGTCATAGATACCAAAGAACCAATCGACCTTTTTGGGATTTGTCAGTTCTTCAACCCTAGGAGCGCCGGGCGCCCTGAACGCGCTATGCAGTTCGAAGTCGTCGCCATCGAACAAATGCAATTCACCGATCGGCGTCTTCGCCAGGAGATCAAGGATGTAGGAACCCGATCCGCCAAGACCTATGATGGCGACGCGCTTTGCCAAAAGTTTTGCCGTTGCAGCGCCGATCCCGGCCCTCGTCGTAGCCATATCTGGGTAGCGAAAGACACGTTGCTGCGCTTCGACGGCGGCCCGCACGGGCTTGTCGTTGCGAGGATCGCAGGTCTTATCGATGACTTGCGCTTCGTGCCAAATCAACTCGATATAGGCCCAAATCTTTTCATGGAAGTCTGCGTAATTGCTCTTGTCGAAGCGCTTTCTTGAAAACGCGACGGTCGTCTTGATGCCATCACCCTTATCTTCTTGTGCCGGACTTGAAATCATTTCCGACATGGTTTGCCCGGTCGCATCGCACGGCGGCTCGCCAATCCACCAGCACTGGTGATTTGAGCAAGGGTTGACGGTAGTGCCGGTCGGGTTGATTTCGAGAGGACAGTAAAGGGTTCCCGTAACGACTTTCCCCTTGGAAGTCACCGCCGGAATGCCCTCGATCAATAGATGATACGCGCAGCCTTGCACGAGCTTGAGGCGGAGCCCTTCCGCCTCAAGCTTCGCAAGATCGGCGCTCTGACTAAGATTTATCGGTGTTACGGACATCGAAGATCATCCCCTCAATAACGGCGACGGAGTGGCCCGGTCGAAGAGACCCTTCTTGGCCGTCAGGCTTGGTCCAGGAAACGCTGTAACGGACGTCGCCGCCGAACGGTCCATGAGGAAAGGCAAGCTTGACGGCCTGCTCGTACGATATCTTGCGATGCGTCCACGTTTCGGCCGTGCCGTTGACAAAAATCGTGACGGCTTTCTGGGAGTAGAAATGCTCGTCCTCGTGGACGTGCACTTCAGCACCATCGCGCTCGATGAGCTTGTCCTCATGATCGCCCTCGGCCTCGCGAAACAGTTTTTCGTGATGGCCGATGTTGCCAAGCTTGTAGAGGGCTTCGCCCGTTGTCGGGTTTGGGCTCTCATAGGGCTCGCGGTTGATATGGATTCTACAATGGTCAGTCGCTGCGTTCATATGTCTATCCTCGCTATGCGCGCTCGGCGGGTGCCGCCTGTCACTTTGAGTATATAATAGCTATTTATTAGCTAATAACTAGCTGTTTTATGTTGACAAAATACGGTTTTTTCGGTATAACGAAACAGAGCCTGAGGAGACAAAAATGAGCGCCGCCAAAAAGACGATGACCCTCAACCTGACCGACGCTGAGATGAGCGCCCTTGAGGATTTGTGTTCGAAAAAGGAGCTGAGCAAAACGGCGCTGCTTCGTCAGGCTTTGCGCCTGTACCAGCTGGTCGAGAGCCGTTTGGAGAAAGGTGAAAAGCTCTTCTTTGAAGATGAAGGAAAGAAAGAGAGAGCGGAGGTTATGATGCTATGACTGTGACAAGTTCATCCGTCTTTCTCATCAATGTTGCGACCGGCGAACCTGAGCCGGCTCAATTGCTTGACGCCATCACGGAAGCGCAACTCGCCGATTGGGAAGGCGAATGGCTGCCCGAACTGTTTAAAGCACTACAACGGCTCCATCGCGCGGGCGTCGAACGCGCGCGATGGCCACAGAGCCGTCAGTGGGATTGGCGCAAGAAGGTCGCCGTCCTCCAAGGCATGCTGGCTAACCCTGGTTTTTCGGTCGTGTGCGGCGGCGTCACCCAAGGGATGATGTTCGCCGACACAACGACGAAGCGCTGCCGCATCCCAGGGCAGGTAGGCAAAGATCTTGTCTACGTGTCGTTCGTGGAAAATGCGCCGTGGAACCGCAAAGAGCTCTTCAATCCCCCGCGCTATCGGGGTGTCGGCACCATTCTTATGCGAGCCGCCATCGAATTGAGCAAGGAATTGGAGTTCAAGGGCAGAATCGGCTTGCATTCCCTGCCACAGGCCAATGGCTTCTATGCCAATGTCTGCGGCATGACCGATCTCGGTCCGGATGCAGCCTATCAGGACCTTCGTTACTTCGAAATGACCCCTAACCAAGCAGAAGCTTTTGTTGAGAAAGGAGGTAAGTCATGAAGATCGTGTTCACAAAAGAATGGTGTGTGCGAATGGCAGGCCTCGAAGCAGACGCCGAGATCGGCGCGGGCGCGTTTGCTGTCGATCCCATTTTTGATGGTGTCTCCGTGCCCGACGCGGCGCAAATGCCTGACGAGACGGCGGCTTACGCCTTCAGTCGCTTTGTACGTCTGTCACGTCGCAATCGCGGACTAAGTATCGAGATACTTGCTGAACAGGCTGACGTCGAGATCGCTGAATTGGTTACAATCGAGGAGAACGGTCAGTACAAGCCTGATTTGCGAACGGTGTACCAGCTTGCAAATTTCTTTGGCGTCCAGCGCAGTAACTTGCTTCAGATCGCCGGCCTCACTGTGCCAAAGGATACTCATCTCATTGATCAGGCGGTGCGGTTCGCTGCGCGCTCAGAGCCCGTGGCGGCGCTGACGGCAGAGGAGCGCGCGGCGCTTGAGGCCTTTGTGTCTGTGTTAAGCGAACAGAAATAGGGGCGCATTTTGAAGAACTATTTGATCAAGGAAAAGACCGCCCACGATGTTGACGAGCGCGTCGAACGTGTCTTGCGCGGGCTCGGCAATCCCGAGCCTCCGCTGCGCCTCGAGGATGTTCGCGAATTGCTCAAACTCGACCGCACCTTTTATACGGCTGACGACCCAACTCTAATTCAAGAGACCGTTTCGCGGATACGTGTTGCAACGATCCAAGTTTACCAACGTCCCATGCTGCTGCTGGAAGCGATCAAGAAAATGTCGCTTCAAGCACTCTATGTACCTGATCGTCGGCGCATACTTCTTGATGCGAATGTGCCCCTCAAGAAGCATCGCTGGAATGAGGCGCATGAGGTCATTCACAGCGTATTACCCTGGCACGAAGACGTCATGCACGGCGACAACCGCCATACTTTGCTGCCAGTTTGCGAAGAACAAGTGGAGGCCGAAGCTAACTATGGGGCTGGGCGCCTATTATTCCTGCGCGAACGGTTCGGCGCGCAAGCACTTGATCTTCCCCTCACCATCGCTTCGGTTCGAACGCTTCACGGTGACTTCGGCAATACAATCTCAAGCACACTTTGGCGGTTCGTCGAGACAGCCGGCATCCAGCGACCGTTGGTTGGCATGATCAGCTGCCATCCTCACCGCAAGCACCGCCCTCCGGAATTTGATCCGGCGAAGCCCTGCCGTCACTGTATCCAGTCTCCAAGTTTTGCCGCACGCTTCAGCCTTATTGGCGAACAGCAACTTTTCAACGCCCTCTCCTCCTATTGTGGCGCCCAGCGCGGCGGCCCGTTGGGAGCCGCCGAATTGGTCCTCACTGATGACAACGGCGACGAACATGTCTTCGCGTTCGAAACTTTCTTCATCCGCTACAAGGCGCCCCAGATCGGCGAAGCCCTGACATTGGGCGTTTATACAAGGCCGAACGTCAGGGTCGTTGCGGCGTAACAATCTTCACACGCCAAACATGCGGCGCGGCTTTTGCGACCGTAACTCAAGCGGATTTCCACACGGATTTCACGTCGAATTTTTTGCCGTTTTGTGCCAGTTTTGTGCCGCGGAGATTTTGGAATGCCTTCGCAAGCCTCGCCGGAATTCGTGTAACTCATTGGCGAAGAACGAAAATCTTCGTAGCGACTGAAAACGCTTTGTAGGAAATGAAAAAGCCCGCCAGAGGCGTGCCATCTCACTGATATCGCTATCAAATCTTGGTTGCGGGGATAGGATTTGAACCTATGACCTTCAGGTTATTAGCCTGATGACCGACTGCCGGCATCGAACCCGTAGTCACGAGCGAACTATTCTGACCGCCGGTCCAATCGCTAGAAAACTTCCCCAAATCAGAACTCAGACTGAAATGATTTTCAGTCTGGGCAGATCCGACAATGCCCCGAAACACATTGGTTTTGAGCTATCCGGCGCATCAGCGAAAGGTCGCACCATCCGACGAAACCACCGATTGATGCGCCAAGCTTTCCGTTTTTGCGACGCAAGATAAGCCGCCCTTTCGTGGATGTGCTGGCGGCGGCATGTTGCGCGGATGGTTGGTATTCGCGTGATTCATCTTCAGGAAATTAGACCCCCTTCACCGCTTCATTGGCCGTGGATCAAGGACCGGCGCGTCGGCGATATCGTCGCACTGATCGATGCCACGCTGGCGCAGGCCCGGCGCGTCAGCTCCAATTCGGCGATCACTTCCGCGCCGGTCACTGCAACGGCTGCTGCGCCAAGCGGGAGCGCCGTCTTTTCTTCAACCGACGGTGAAGAGGCCAGTCAATTCGCGCCGCGTCGATCACGCACCCGAACTCCGCGCGCTTTTCTTATTCCGGCGAGCGCCGCTGGAGCGCTGGAAAGGCCGCTGGCGGTTCGGCATCACCTGGATCGGTGACCACGTGATGGACCACCTAGTGGCCAACAGCAAGGCCATCCCGAGCGGCGATCGGGTTATTCTCGCCATGGTTCCGAGCGATGCCTGCGGCCGTTAATCCACAAAAACCGCAAAATCCGCCCGGCGAGGACATTCTCGCCGTGGTCAGGGCGCTTGCCAGACTGCGCGCTCGGATAGATCATGAAGCCGAAATCGCGCGCAGATCAGTTCAAGCCCGCGCGACGGAGCCAAGTGCATGATCCGCGTCGCCATCTACGCCCGTTTTTCCAGCGACCTCCAAAACGACAAATCGGTCGATGACCAGATCGCGTTCTGCCGCGAGGTCTGCGCTCGCAATGGCATGACGGTGGTGTTGACCTTCGAGGACCGCGCTGTGTCCGCGTCGTCAGCAAAGAATCGTCCCGGCTTCATCGCGCTGATGCGCGCCGCGGCAGCAAAGCTGTTTGACGTCGTCGTTGCCGAAGACATGGATCGCATTTTTCGCGACCAGGCCGATTATCACGCTGCCCGCAAGGAACTCGATTTTCTCGGCATCACCATTCATACCGCAACCGGTAAAGTGACCAAGATCGACGGCGCGCTGCGGGCGCTGATGGGCGAAATGTATCTCGAAAACTTGGCGCTGCATGTACGACGCGGACTCGAGGGCGTGATCCGCGACGGCCGCCACGCCGGCGGACGTGCCTATGGCTATTCCATCGTCCCCGGTTCGCCGGGCGAGTTCGTCATCGACGACGCGCAAGCCGAGATCGTGCGACGGATTTTCGCACGCTTTGTTGCCGGCGCCACGCCTCGCGCCATTGCTGCCGAACTCAACGCCGATCGCATAGCGCCGCCGCGCGGCGCCAGGTGGAACGCATCCACTATCAATGGCAACAATGCGCGGGGCCACGGCATGCTGCTCAATGAGCTTTATGTCGGCCGCATCGTCTGGAACAAGGTCCGGATGGTCAAGGATCCGACCACGGGCAAGCGTATCTCGCGGATCAATGCGAAGGAGCAGCATCGCATTACCGAGGCGCCGCAACTGCGCGTTATCGATGATGCGACGTGGAACGCGGCGCAGGCCATCAAGCTGAAGCGCTCGCACCTCGGCGCTCCTCAATCCCGCGCGCCGCGGCGTCCGCTTTCGGGGTTGCTGCGGTGTGGATCCTGCGGCGGCGGAATGGTATCGATCGGCAACCACAAACGGACCGCACGACTGCAATGTGGCACACACAAGGAAAGTGGATCCTGCACCAACAGCCGGAAGGTCAACCGCGACGCCATTGAAGCGGCCGTATTCGCGGGACTGAAGGACGAACTGGCCAATCCGATTGCGATAACGGAATACATCAAGGTCTATAACGAGGAGCGTCGGCGCCTGGCGCGCGAAGCTGGCGACCAGATGAGCAAGTTGACACGCCGCAATGCCGAGGTCTCACGCGAACTCGAGCGGCTGATCGACGCGGTAACGCAAGGCGTCGACCTCGCCACCCTGGTGCCGAGGATCAAGGCGTTGGAAGCCGAGCGCTCCGATATCGCCGGGAAGCTACAGTGCGCCGGTGCCACCGATAGCGTCACATTGCATCCTGGCGCGATCGAGCAATACCGCGCCGATGTCGAAGGATTGGCCGCCCTCGCCGCTGAGCACAGCGATTTTGCGGAATCGGCGGAACTGATCGAAGCGGTGCGGCGGCTGGTGGCCGGGGTCATCGTACGCGCCGAGCCGCACGGCCGAGGCTTCAGCATTGAAGTGCAGGGACGGCTGGCACAATTGACGAATTCGGCTTTGTTCCCGAGCCGTTCTGAGGGAGGGGGGATTGGTGGTAGCGGGAGAGGGACTCGAACCCCCGACCCCAGGATTATGATTCCCGTGCTCTAACCAGCTGAGCTACCCCGCCACGGCGTTCATCGTCCCAAGGCTCATAAACCGCAGTCGCGAACGCGCGGCATATAAGAAGCAGGTCTTGGGCATGTCAAGCAAACCCGCCCTTTCCGCCAAGTGATTGTAAAGCGTGCTATTTCGGACGGACGGTCGGATCGCCGCCGGGGCTGCCGGGGGGCGGTATCACCGGCGTATTGCCGGTATCCGGCGTCGGTGCCCGCATCTGCGGGTCGACGCCCACGGGCGGACACAGCACGCCGTCGGATTTGGCTAGTTTATCGCCCAGCGGTTCGCTGCTTTGACCGGTCGTCGTGCCCTGCGGGGCGATGTTTCCCTGTGGCGTCGATTGCATCGGCGCGCAATTGCTGGCGCGGGCGGGCGCAGGCGGAGCGGTTTGCGCCGGCGGCGTCGCCGGCGCAGGAGGGGCTTGCGCAGCCGCCATGCCGGACGCCGCCATCAGAAGGCTGAAAAGAAAGAGTGAGTGTTTGATCCGCATGCGGGTAAAACGGCCCGCACGGGCGGATGTTCCGCGCCAGCGCGCGGTAATCTCAGGATTTGCGGTACCGAATAAGTGAAAAATGGCTCATTGGCGGCATCGGGCGGCGCTCGGTCAGGCTGACGCCGCCGTGTTTGGCGGCCCAGTCCGTCAGCCGCGCCCACGGAAATTCCGGCCGCCAGCCGAGCCGCCGCGCCAGCGGCGCGAACGCCAATTCGAAGATGCGGCGCGGACCGCTCTCTGCGCCGATGTGATTGACCAGAATGAGTTCGCCGCCGGGTTTCAGCACGCGGATGAAATCATCCAGCGCGGCTTCGGGATCGGGCACCGCGGTGATGACATATTGCGCCACCACCGCGTCGAAAGACGAATCCGCGAAGGCCAAACTCTTGGCGTCCATGACCGCAAGCGTCTCGACATTACCGAGACCGAGCGCGCGCACGCGCTGTTGCGCCTTGCGCAGCATCGGCTCGGAAATATCGACGCCGCACAATTTCGTGGTCCGCGAATAATCCGACAGCGACAATCCGGTGCCGACGCCGCCATCGAGAATCCGTCCGCCGATCTTGTCGGCTTCCGCAATGGTCGATTGGCGGCCGTGATCGAAAACCTTGCCGAATACCAGATCGTAGACCGGTGCCCAGCGCCCATAAGCCTTTGCGACCTCCGCGCGGTCGATATCTGAAGCCATGCCCCCGCCCTGAAATCTTATCCGCGCATGACCTCGACGAGCGAAGGCTGCGCGAGGGAACCGCGCGCCGCGACCCCGGCCGTTGTGCTCTTCGCGGTCGCACTCTGGATGAATCCGCCGCCGAGCACGCGCGCCTGGCCCGAGGGCGCATCGTAGAACACGCAGGCCTGGCCCGGGGAAACGCCCTCTTCGCCGGCGACGAGTTCGACTTCATAACCGCCGTCGGCCGCGCGCAGCCAGGCCGGCTGCGGCGCCCGGGTCGATCGCACGCGCACGAAAATCTCGAGACCCTCGCCGACCGCGCGATCGAGCGCGCCGTCGCCGATCCAGTTGACATCGCGCAGCACAATGCGATCCATCCGCAACGCCTCGCGCGGGCCCACCACGACGCGGCGGCCGACGGCGTCGAGCCGCACCACATACAGCGGCGCGCTGGAGGCAATGCCCAATCCCCGCCGCTGGCCTACGGTGAAATGAACGATGCCCTGATGCCTGCCGATGACGCGGCCGTCGAGGTCGACGATGTCGCCGGGCTCGATGGCGTTCGGCCTCAACCGGCTGATGATGTCGGAATAACGCCCAGTCGGCACGAAGCAGATGTCCTGGCTGTCCCGCTTGTCGGCGACCGAGAGGCCGAAGCGCCGCGCCAGTTCACGCGTCTGCGGCTTGGTCATGTCGCCCAGCGGAAAGCGCAGATAGTCGAGTTGCTCGCGCGTGGTCGCGAACAGGAAATAGCTCTGGTCGCGATCGGCGTCGGCGGCGCAAGTAAGCGCACGCGATCCATCGCTTAGGCGGCGCGACGCCACATAGTGTCCGGTCGCAAGCGCCGAAGCGCCGAGTTCGCGCGCGGTCTTGAGCAGATCGCGAAACTTGATCGAGCGGTTGCATTCGATGCAAGGCACCGGCGTCTCGCCGGAAGCATAGCTGTCGGCGAAATTGTCGATCACCGATTGACGAAAACGGTCTTCGTAGTCCAGCACGTAATGCGGAATGCCGATCCGCTCGGCGACATTGCGCGCGTCATGGATGTCCTGCCCAGCGCAGCAGGCGCCCTTGCGATGGGTGGCGGCGCCATGATCGTAAAGCTGCAGCGTGATGCCGACGACGTCGTAGCCCTCGGATTTCAACAATGCAGCCGTCGCCGACGAATCGACTCCGCCGGACATGGCGACCACGATCCTGGTGTCCTGTGGACGCCCTTCGAGATCCAGACTGTTGAGCATGGTTCCGGCCGGTTGCGATGGCGGCGGCATCGAGCGCTTCGCGATCAAGCCGCCATTTTGCGAATAGTGAAAAAGCCTTGTCGGTCAAAGGCCTTGCAGCGGTCCCGGGAGCGCGTTCGCCGGATCGGAATGGCTGCAAAGCTGCTCTTTAATATAGGCGGTATTCCGGCGAGGCAATCAGCCGAACTCGTTTTGGGCGCCGCAACCGGCAAATCTTGCCGCTGGGCAGGAAAAGGGGGACTCATGGCTGCTCCGTAGTTCGCCGGGCATCCTAGTAAGATACTGAAAAATCTGAGTATTTTTTGAGAAACGCGATGGCCCGGTCCTTGCTGACCTTAGTTCCAGTTTCATTGCGCGAGGCCGGCCCGTGTACAGTTCGACGTCAGAAGCAGCAACCAGCCTGTCCTTTCAGGGCCCGCCGCCACCGAGGCCTGCGCGGTCCGACCAACCGCCCGGAAACGATCGTTTCGCGGCACTGGTGAACAGCAACACGACCGCCGACACCGGCAGCGGTCGCGCGCCGGAGCCATCCGCGTCGCAACGCCGCTCCGACGACACCTCGGCGGCTGCGGACAGCAGACGATCGCGTGACACCTCGACCGCCGATCAGACAGCGAGAACCGATTCGGGCGGTCGCGACGCCGCCGCCACACAGCGTTCCGATGCCAACGCCAATGCCGATGCTAGCTCCAATGCCGATGCTAGCGCGAACGCCGATGCGGCCCAGCGCTCCCGGGCGAAATCCGATACTTCGAAAACAGACGACACGAAATCAATCGCAAAGCCATCTTCCAACGATAGTCCGGCAGCCGATTCCAAAGCCAACCCTGCCAACCCGGCGCAACAGGACGGCCCGGGAGCGACGACGCCGACCCCGGTCGCGGTTGTGATTCCGGTCGCCGTCGCATCGACGATCGTTCCCGCAGCTTCGCCATCGTCCGGCAAGGCCACCGCACCACTGGCGATCGCCGCAGCGGCAATCGCTGCCAGCTCGGCGGCCACCGGCGCACCGGCTGCATCCGCAGCCCAGGCCGAAACCGATTCCGGCGCAGCGGTAACGGCAGCAGCGACCGCGCCGGCAGCTGCCGCGGCTGCGGCCGCCGGCACAAAGATCGAGGTTCAGACCGCGGCTAGCGCGGCCGCCGTGTCGGTGAATCGGCCGGCAACGCAGTCCGATGCAATCGTGGCGACCGATGCGACATTGGCCACCGCCGGTGCTGCGACAAAACCTGCTACGCCGAAATCCGCGCTCCCCAAGGCGCCAGCCGCCGCAAAAGCGGGTGCCGCGCCATCAACCGATTCCGCCGCCGCGCCGGGCACGCCCGAACCTTCCGCAACGGCCATATCGACCGGGACCGCCCACACCGACGTCGCTCCGCAACCGGCCAGCGCCGGCAAGGAGAAGGCCGAAAACAGCATTGTTGATGCGGCGAAAACCGACGCCGCCGCCGGCTCCTCATCGACGCCGGCTGCCATTGTGGCGGCGCATCAACCTTCGGCGATCCCCGAGGCGGGACAAGCGCTAACCGGTTCATCTGATGCGGGCGCGCAGGCGACAACCGCAATCCAGCCGCAGCTCCCCGCCGCCGCGGCCGTGGCCGCTCCGGTCGGACCCTTCAGCGTCACGGCGGCAACCAATGCCGCCGTGCCGTTGAGCGGGGTTGCACTCGAGATCGCCGCCTCGGCACGAAGCGGCAAGAGCCGTTTCGAGATCAGGCTCGATCCCGCCGATCTCGGCCGCATCGATGTTCGCATCGATGTCGATCGCAGCGGCCAGGTGACCTCGCATTTGACAGTCGAAAAACCGGAAACGCTGTCAATGCTGCGCCAGGATGCACCCCAGCTGCAGCGCCAGCTCGATGACGCCGGCTTCAAGACCGCAAGCGGCGGCCTGCAATTCAGCCTCCGCGACCAGTCCTCGTCCAACCAGAACAACGGCGACGAAACCGGCCGCAACGCGCAGCGGCTGGTCGTCAGCAGCGAAGAACCCACCCCCGCAGCGATCGTGGGACGAACCTATGGCCGCATCCTCGGATCGAGCAGCGGCGTCGACATCAAGGTCTGAGGAGACGGACATGACAACAACTGCAGCAACAAACGTGGCCAGCCCGATCGTTTCGGGGACAACACCCGCTCCAGCATCATCCGGCTCTTCGGGGTCCGGTTCGACCAGCAACACGACGCTTGCCGGAAACTTTCAAACGTTTCTGACGCTGTTGACGACGCAATTGCAAAACCAGAACCCGCTCGATCCGCTGGACACCAACCAGTTCACCCAGCAGCTGGTACAGTTCGCAGGGGTGGAACAGCAACTCAAGACCAACGATCAACTGACCACGCTGGTCTCGTTGCAGAAAACCGCCCAATCGACGCAGGCGCTCGGTTTTGTCGGCAAGACCGCGGTGGTCGACGGCAGCACTGCGACCATGACTAAAGGAGCAGCGAGCTGGCTTCTGGGAGTTAAGACAAATTCCAACGTGAACATCTCCATCACCAACAGCACCGGGCAGACCGTCTTCTCCGGCAACTACCCCGTCACTGCCGGCGACAATCAGGCCTTCAATTGGGACGGCAAGGGTAACGACGGCACGCAATGGCCGGATGGCAACTACAAGCTGACCGCCACAGCTGCCGACAGCGCGGGCAATTCCGTGGCCGTCTCCACCGAGATACTGGGCGTGGTCAGTTCGGTGGATCTCACCCAGTCGCCCCCATTGCTGTCGATCAATGGCCAAAACTACACCGTCGACCAGATCAAGGGCATCACGGGCTAATCCCAGGCGATCGAGCCTCGGATAAATTAACGATTCATTCACGGTCTGCTTCACGCCCGGCGTCCTTCAGACGCCGGGCCAAAGGTTTTGCAGCCAATTTCAAGGAGATTCTCATTGCAGCGTCGGGCTTAGGCAATTTTTAAGTCGTGGGGCGTAGGTTGTTACCGTGAGTTCAGTGGTCGAGAGTTTGTGAGTACGCCATGACAGAACCCCATCGCCCGAGGGTAAAATACGTCATCGGGCCTGACGGCAGTCCGTTAACAATTGCGGATCTGCCCGCGCCCGGGACCAAACGGTGGGTTATTCGCCGTAAGGCCGAAGTCGTTGCCGCGGTGCGTGGCGGCCTGCTTTCCCTCGAGGAGGCTTGCAGCCGCTACACGCTGACCGTCGACGAATTCCTGTCCTGGCAGTTTTCCATCGACCAGCACGGCCTGGCCGGACTGCGTACCACGCGCATCCAGCAATATCGTCAATAAACGCTTTCCAGCGCCGACGGCTTTCGATGAAGATCGGCTTCGTTGCGCGAAGCCGATCTTTTCCATCTTGAACTTTCGCCGCGGCTATTAACCTGCGTTAACCATATCGAAACCATCCCATAGGCAATAATTGCCCAGTCGGCGCTTGCGGCCGAATCTCAAGGGCGGGTTGGTTTTGCAGGGTCTTGTAGGTTTCCTGAAGGGTCTGGGCGCGGCGCGGCTGATGGCGATGATCGCGGTGACAGCCGCGCTGATCAGCTTCTTCGGCTTTGTCATCATGCGTGTCACCACGCCGCAGATGACCACCCTGTTTACCGACCTCAGCACCGAAGATTCCTCCGGGATCATCAAGGACCTGGAACGCCAGGCGATACCCTTCGAGCTGCGCAACGACGGTGCCGTCATCATGGTGCCGAAGGACAAGGTCACCCGGCTGCGCATGAAGCTCGCCGAGGGCGGATTGCCCAAGGGCGGCGGCGTCGGCTACGAGATTTTCGACAAGTCCGACGCGCTTGGCACCACCAGCTTCGTCCAGAACATCAATCATTTGCGCGCGCTTGAGGGCGAATTGGCACGCACCATCCGCGCCATCGACCGCGTCCAGGCCGCCCGCGTCCATCTGGTGCTGCCCGAGCGGCCGCTGTTTTCGCGCGAGACGCCCGAACCATCGGCCTCGATCGTGGTGCGCGTGCGCGGCGCGCTCGAGCCGCAGCAGATCCGTGCCATCCGCCATCTGGTCGCCTCCGCCGTCAACGGCTTGAAGCCGCAGCGGGTGTCGATCGTCGATGAAGCCGGGCAATTGCTCGCCGACGGCGCGGCCGGCGACGCCGACAACGCCGTCGGCGACGAGCGCCGAGCCGGCTTCGAGAAGCGGATGCGCAATCAGGTCGAGGCAATTGTTTCATCGGTGGTCGGAGCGGGACGCGCCCGCGTCCAGCTCTCGGCGGACTTCGACTACAACAAGATCACCCAGACCTCGGACAAGTTCGACCCCGAAGGCCGGGTGCTGCGTTCGAGCCAGACCAGGGAAGAATCCAGCGCCACCGCCGAAACCAACGGTCAGGTCACCGTCAATAACGAATTGCCGGGCAATCAGCGCCAGGACAATACGACGCCGGCGCGCGACCAGAGCAAGAAGAGCGAAGAGACCAACAACTACGAAATCTCCCATACCACAAAGACCGAGGTGACCGAGGTCGGCCGGGTCAACCGCATCTCGGTCGCCGTGCTGGTCGACGGCAGCTATGTCAAGAACGACAAAGGCGAAATGGTCTATCAGGAACGCGGCAAGGAACAGCTCGACCGCATCGCGACGCTGGTGCGCTCGGCGATCGGCTTCGATCAGAAGCGTGGCGATCAGGTCGAGGTCGTGAACCTTAAATTCGCTGAAGCGCCTGCCGTCGTTCCGGTCGCCGAGCCGACCGGACTGCTCGGTATGCTGCAGTTCACCAAGGACGACGTGATGTACATCATCGAACTCGGCGTCATGATGCTGCTCGGCCTCGTGGTGTTGTTCATGGTGATCCGGCCGCTGGTCAAGCGCATCCTTGCTTCAGAAGTGATCCCCGCGCTTGCGCACGAACATTTGCCGGCGTTGACCGACGGTCGCGACGCCGCCGGCCTCGTTCCCGGCCCCAATGCCACAGCGCAGATGATCGATGTCGCCCAGGTTCAGGGCCAGGTCCATGCGCAGTCGGTGCATCGCGTCGGCGAACTGGCCGAGCGAAACCCGAACGAGACCGCTACCATTATTCGTCAATGGCTAACCGAGCCGGCGAACTGACATGGCTGTACCGCAAACCACAAACGCCCACGATATCACCAGCGTCATCGCCACGCTGGCGAGCCGTCAGAAGGACCGCCCGAAAGGCCCTCCTCTGAGCGGACCCAAGCGCGCCGCGATCCTGATGCTGGCGCTCGGCGAACAATATGGCGGCAAGGTCTGGTCGCTGCTCGACGACGACGAAGTACGCGAACTGTCGATGCACATGTCGACGCTAGGTACCGTCGAAGCCGACGTGGTGGAAGACCTGCTGCTCGAATTCGTCTCGCGGATGTCGGCATCCGGCGCGTTAATGGGAACTTTCGACGGCACCGAACGGCTGCTGCAGCTGTACCTGCCCGCCGATCGCGTGACCGGCATCATGGATGAAATTCGCGGCCCCGCGGGCCGCAACATGTGGGAGAAACTCTCCAACGTTCAGGAAGAGGTGCTTGCCAACTATCTCAAGAATGAATATCCGCAGACCATCGCCGTGGTGCTGTCGAAGTTGAAGCCGGAGCACGCCGCCCGGGTGCTCGCGATCCTGCCCGAAGACATGGCGCTCGATGTGGTCGGCCGCATGCTGAGAATGGAGGCGGTGCAGAAGGAAGTGATCGAGCGCGTCGAACAGACGCTTCGCACCGAATTCATGTCGAACCTGTCGCAGACCCGCCGTCGCGACGCCCACGA